>CEUY01204658.1_pt1 | contig 54633 bp, 78 predicted proteins | sample 361481 | NCBI WGS metagenome assembly CEUY01 (sample SAMEA2622737, study PRJEB7988) | marine metagenome | isolation source: saline water (ENVO:00002010), including | reverse complement strand
GAAGAGAACCCTCGCCTTCAGCAACTTTTTGTAAGGCGGGGAGTCGTCAGCAGAGCTATTAGAATTAACATTATATGGACATGGATCTTCAAAAAATGCTTTGCAACCTTTTGTGTCTATTTCGTTTCTTCCACTATTCTTATATTTTGTATAGCTAAAACGACGACCTCCATTTTCTAATTGCTCATATAGATCATGACCAACAGAAGAAAGTCTAGCAAATTCACTTGGCTCTTTCTTTTTAAAACTAAGTAAAGATATAATCTTATTTATCAAGAACATAATGACCACCTATTTATTTTAATTAACCTATTTTATCAATTTTTGGACAAAAAATCAACAATGAGGTTTTGTTGTATTTTCTTTTTTGTTTTGATATAATTATTCTATGTTAAAACGGTAAGCAAAAAAATTAAGGTTGTTAAAATGAAATTTAATATCCATTTATACGAAAGAGACACAATTGTTAAAACAGAAATTGTTAATATTGAAGAACTTGGTCAAAGTGTGTTAAACACAGTTAGCGAGTTTCTACCTTTTGGTGATAAAGCAGTTAAGCTTCAGCTTGATAAAACTCGATTCCTAGAAGACTTGGTTTTCGATTTTGAAAAAGAGACTCAAAACAATCAAGAATTTGTAGATGCTGCAAAATTTAAAGAAATGACTGTGACAACGAACACAGAACACGTTGTTCCTTTGAAAGATTTTCCTTACTCTATTTGTATTGAATCTTCTCTATGATATTATTATTTATATAACCTTTTTATTGGAGGAATAAACTATGGCTATGCATTATTTTTCAATTTCGGAAGCTAAACAAGTTGCATTAGAAATGGCAGAATCAGAAATCGCAAAAGGAACTTCTGCATCCGATCAATTGTTTCTTGATATTTCAAAAGAAGTCGGAATTTGTGAAAAAGATTGTCAGGCGATTTGTCAACATTTGCACAATGCCCTTGATTGAACAAACAACGAGTTCTTATTATATTTAAAAGCATTGAGATTGCTTTCTCTAAGCTTTGAATGGAAGCAAAAGCTTCAGATAAAAACAAAATCAAGAAAAAAGAGAGCCTTAAGGCTCTTTTTTTTGATATAAGTTCTTGAAATATTATCATTAGTATAATATAATAATGATGTTTAATGTTCAACATCGGACGGAGAGTTATATTATGGGAAACAATAGACAAAAAATTGGTTCTATCCTTGCAATTATTTGCATGTTAGCTGGCACTTATTTTCTTTTCGAATTTATCGCTTCTACTATGCAATAATTCTTGTTTTTTATTCTTTTTTTTGATAGCATATACCTAACTTATTAAGAACACACAAAGGTATTAAAATGTCTTTAAAAATCGAGCTTCTTGATTATTCTGAAATCAATGAAAATAGTATTCGTGTTGCCACTTCTGGGACTAGTCACTGTAACCTAGAACGTGTATTAATGCCAACCATTGAAGAGGTTTGCAAGAAACACAGAGAAATGACAAAACTTGCCAAAAAGGTTGGTGTGAAAATCATTCGTAAATATCAAACATTACCTATTATGAAAGATATTTATGACGAAGCTAAATATGAATTAGATACGTATAATGAATTGTTTAATGAATTGTCTAACTATTGGAAAAAAAGAATTGTTAACGGAAATATTGTTTATGACGTCAAAGAAGAATTGACTACTGCTTATGATAAGCGTAATCAAATTGAGGCGATGTTTCATAGAAACACAAGACTTAGTGAATTTTTGGAAAAAAATCATAGAATTGACGAAATGATTCAATCTATTAAAGATAAAGAGCGAGAAATGGAAAATAGCAATACAGAATTTTGTGATTTAAAACTTTATTATTAAAACAAAAAGCCAGTTCGACTGGCTTTTTTCTTTTTTTTATGATAGAATATTTCCGTTGAAATTTATTTAAGGACCTTTAATGAAAAAAGCACTTATTCTTGCAGAAGGCGTCTATTTTTCTTGTAAACAAATTTATCTGGATATTGAAGATATTAAATCCATTGAAAAGCTTCCTGAGTATGAAAACGAAGCTGCGCTTTCGATTATTAGAACTAATCAAAAAAGTTATGATTCATCAGATCATGAATTGAATGTTTTATCAGCTATGTCTATTGCTGCAGATCTTGCAACAAAAGAAAACAGATTGGTTGTTGTTAGTGCAAAAACATTGAAAGAAGTTCCACTTTTAACTGGCAAAGAAGACCACGATTTGATAAAATAAGCATTATTAAAAAAGAAAACTAAGGTCTATTATGATTGCTCAAGCTATTTTAAAAAAACTACCAGAAACAGAACGAGTTGAGTTCGCAAAAATCATTTTTAAAAGTATTGAAAATGTTCGAGAACGAATTGAAAACAAGAGACGAGAAGCTTTCAGTGCTTCTATTTCAGTGACTTCTAGCTTACCTGAAAAGATTGAAGCTAAAAAGAAAAATAAAGATTTAGAATTCCATTCTAAATTATTACTAAATATTCGTAACATGTGCATCAGTGTAGAAGAACCACTTGGATCTTTTACTGATATTATTCGTGATAAAGAGCCAAAAGAACTTATTGATATGATGGACACTGCACTTCGTCAAATCGACGAGCTTATTCATCCACTCAATGAAGACGTTTTATCTAGTACTGGCGAATATCAAAAAGAATTCATTCAATCAGAAGCATTAAACTATCTTTTGAAAGTCGAAATTTCAAAAAATATTTATATGAATTAATCAATCATTAAAAAAGTGTCCATTCGGACACTTTTTTATTTACTAAAATAAAATATAACAATATTGAATACAATTCCATGTATAATAAAAAAAATGCCATTTGAATGACATTTTTTTAAAGAATTAAACACATTTGTAATATAAAACCAAAACATGATGATTAGGATGCCAAGGCGGTTGAATGGATTTTAAATAATGACCTGTCTCTCCTACCGCACACTCTTTTGTTCTTTCATTTCCTATCAATATCTTGCCAGGAGTTGAATAATAACCATTTGTTTGATTACAATGTGTTCCTGTTTGTTACCAAGTCCCATTTTTTAGAGTTCCACGTTCTCTACAAACTTTTGTTGTGTTCGTTCCTTTACTTGAAGACCCTGTTTTATGAACCAATTCACCTGGAGTATAAAGATAACCGTCTTTTTCAATTGGCTGTGCCACGAATGAAAGAACACTGTTTTCTTTTCTAATTATTTCTACTCCGTCCCATATAACCCAACCAGAAAAATTTGGTCTCAAACCTAAGTCATACTTTATATAATGCTCTGTTTTTCCAGATTCATACTTGCATTCTTTTTCTTCTGTTCGAACTTCTACTGAACATAACTCAAAATATGTAAGTTTATCTATACCTTTTCTTTCGCTTGAAATATACTTACCTTTTTTATATGTAGGATCATCTGCTGCTTTTATCTTACCATTTACAACAATAAATTCGTTCAATTCTTTTTCAGGACCACCTTTTTCTACTACTAAGAAATGATTCGTCGAAGAATAAGAACAATCTGTATTCGTTGATACATTATTTACACAAACCTCATGTTCCACTCTTTGTATTCCATTAGAATAACTATTATCTCTTAAACTACCTACGCTATATTTTTTGCCGTTCTTGACAAGTGTACCAGTCGGTCTAATACCAGAACCACTATCATAGAAAGGACCTATGTCTGATAATATATACCAAGAACTTGTTCCAGCATTTGTTGTTGTATCAAGTTCATGAACGAACTTATTTCCAGAGTTATAATAACATTGATTAACTTCTCCTTCACCGCCTGTAGGTTTAGTTCCTGCTTTTTCTCTTTCTTGTGGAACAGCAACGACTCTTTCTATTGTTTCCCTCATAAATAATTCTTTGGGGCGACCGTCTTCCCATACTTTATATGTTGTTTCTGTCCTAATCTGGTTTCTAGAACACTCTCTTGATTGAATAAATGTCACTCCTTTCGGTTTAGAAGAAGTTTCTGGGAGCCATACTGAACATGCGTAAATATCATCTTTATTCACCCAAGAACTATACTCTACTTTTAATGTAAAACCTACATTTGGTTCATCTGTTCCTCCACCACTTGTTTCTCCATTAGGTGTTATTTTCGATAAATCAGTACGTGCGTCAGCCAAATCTTTATTTATATTACCGAATTCACCTACTGGAGCAGACATCCCCGTAGTTCCCGTCATACTAGTTGCTATATTTACATTACTGCCTACATTTATAACATTATTTGTTACTCCATTTGTTACTGTTAAGCTTGAAAAGTTTGTTCCATCATTAAAAACAGTATCTTTATTTACAGTTAATGTTCCTGTTATTCTAGTATCTTTTAATGATATAGGTTTTAAAAACTCTGAATTTCCTTTTACTGTTAAATCTCCACCTATTGATAAATCTGATTCAAAGTTTAATACTCCGTCTATGTTTGCTTCATTAAAAACAACTTCTCCATTGAAAATTGTTGCACCCATGTTTTTCAAATTATTTTGTATTATTAATTCTTCTGCATTTGTTGAATCCGATATAATACTTTCAAAAATCGCAGTGTTTATCTTTAGATTTGTTACTTCCAAATTATAAATTTCACCATTTTTTGAATACAATTCTTTTGCCAATAATGTTTCTGACATTATCTTATCCACTACTTGAATAACTTCTGTATTTGATCCTGTTGGTGATTGTAATATTCCACAAGGAACTTCGTCGGAGGATTCATTTATTTTTCCAGAATCTTTTTCATATTTTTTACATTTTTTGTCTAAAATTATATTTCTAAACGTTCCATTTTCTGCTGCCACTTCAACTAATAATGGACTGCCTTCATATATTCCTATTCCACAATCTACTTCTACTAAACTCCAAACTCCTGTAAATTCTGTTTTTGTGTTCGTCCATTTTTGACATTTCATTGGAGATTGACCTTTTGTTTCGACAAAACTTAGGTGAGAATTAACCATTGAATTACTGCCGTCTATTTTTAAATATTCAAAGCCACCAGACCTATTTAAAGAAAGTTTGAAAGCACAATCCGTTGGTGCTGCCGAACATTCTTGGAAAGATATAGTTTCATTTTTTGAAATAGAATGTAAATCAAAATTATGAATACCAGATATTTCTTTTTTTGAATCTGATTTAAATGTGTTTACTGCATATTTTATATTTTTTATATTTTCTCTAAAAGCTTCTTCATCTTCGAATGATAAATATAGATTAAAATCTTTTATGTAATTTTTATCGTCAGGAGCAAGCGTTGTATAATCTGTTACAAGCTCTGCACTCATTAACACGCCATTTTCAGGTCTATTATTAAATAAATTACACGGTATAAGAACTCTATTTCTTTCGGTATTTAAACTTGGTTTCCAAGTTCCACTAGAACAAGCAGTATTATTCTCAGAGGTTAATTCTTTTTGAATTAATTCTTCATTAATTTCTGATAATGAATTCCAATTTGTTGTATTCCATAACGTTATGTCATATCCGTCAATTGCAATTCTATGATCTACGGCATAAACAATTTTAATTGCGTCATGAATTAAATTTACCGTTAAATCTTTTTCTGTTTCTTCTGCATTTTTTACTATTACGCCTGTTATGGCTGCACCACCAACTGTTAATGCTAACAATGATTCCACTAAAGAAATCCCTTTATTTTTAAGCCTCATCATTATTTATCCTTTCTCCCCCTGTTGATTATTTCTAGTGACAAAATAGGTTTTTCTTCTGTCCCAAAAGCACTTTGAGTTTCTATTACATTTATAACTCTGGATATTTTTTCGGTTTTTTCGAGTTTTCTGTTGGATCTTCCATCTACATGATACCAGTTCCCGTATGTTTTTATTGTTTTTTCTTGTTTTTGAGCACAAGTTCTTCTTTGTGTGAATTCACTTCCTTTTGCTCTTTCAGATCTTGAAGGTGTCCAACTACTACAATTATAATAAGAACCAACATTCTTCCAATTTCCTGATTCTTCTTCATAACCATTAACAAATTCCATCTCTGATATTTTTTTGTCAATCATCGTTAGTTCATTTGTTATGTTATCAAAATTACCCGTAGGAGCTTTCATTAATGTTTTTGACTGAGCTGTATTTGTGCTTATTTGATTTGAATTTAAAGTTGAACTATTTATGTTTTCACTATTAAAATTTCCTAATATTTTAGTATTTGATAGTGTTGCAACTGAATTAACTGTTAGCTCTCCATCTATTGTTACATGGTGTAAATTAATTCCACCATTAAAAATAACGTCGCCATCAACTTTTAAATCTTTTTCAATTGTGAAATTTTTGTCTGTATCAAAGGCGTTCGTGAACTCCACTTGTTTTTTAAACTCTACTAAATTATTAAATGTGTTATCTCCTTTAACAATCATTTCTGTTGCTACTTCAACTGTCTTTGCATTTAATGTTTTTGCAACCAAATCAGTTGTATTCAACGTTACACCTGTCAATATATCTGAATCTAATGTATTTATAAAACCTTTTTCTACAAAAACGTCATTAATTAAAGCAGTTGTTGCGATTGTGTTTTCTACAACTTGAATGATTTCAGAACCGTCTTTTGATTTCATTATTCCACAAGGTGTAGTCGTTCCTGAGTCTACTTCAACTTTATTTCCATTTAATTTCAAAAGATTACATTTTTTATCAAGAAGAATTGTTCTAAAATTACCGTTTTCTGCAAGTACGTCCACTGTTACAGGTGTTTTTTCATAAATTCCTATACCACAATCAAAACTAGAATCCTTTTGTAAATACCAATATTTAGATCCATCGCTTGGATTTGTCTTTTCAATCCAATGAAGGCATTGTCTTGGGCTTATACTTGTTGTGTTCTCTATAAAATCTAAATGATTATTTATTATAGAATTATTTCCGTCTACTCTTATTTTTTCATTTCCTCCTGAAATATCATAAGTAAATCTAAAACCACAGTCCAATGGTGAATTAATACATTCCGAAGAACTTAATTCGTTTCCTGAACTAAGTTTGACAATCGTCAAAGAATGCTGACCTGTTATTTCTTGATATTCATTTCTTTTATAATTGTTTAATGCATATTTCATATCTTGATAGTTTTCTAAGAAAGCTTCTTCATCATTAAATGATATTGTTAAATCAAATCTATCAATAAATCCCGTTAATGCATCCTTTGATAACGAGGCTTTATATTTTAAATCTTTTATTGGACTTGATTCCCACAAATTACATTCTAATAATGTTATTTCTCTTTCTTTTATAATTTTTGGAGTCCAACCACCACCAGAACACGTATTTAAATTTTGAGAAGTTAACTCTTTTTTTATCAAATTCTTATGTATTAAATCTATATTATCCCAACTTGTAGAACCCCAATTTGTTGTTTCATATCCATCAATTGCTATTCTATGATCTACTGCATAAACAATACTCATTGCATCATGCATTAAATTTAAAGTTTTATTCTCTTTCGCTTTTTCTTTTTCATTTACAATAACACCAGTTGCTACTGTTCCTGCAACACTTAAAGCGATTAATGACTCAACTAAAGTTAATCCTTTTTTATTTCTTTTCAAAATATTCTCCAGCATGTAACATTTAATTAAAATTATAACATTTTTTTAAACAACTTCAACAGTGATAAAACGAATTCTATTTAAATAAAAGAATTAAAAAAAAGGATTTGCTCTGAAAGTAAATACTTTTTTTGATTTCTTAACTAATTTAATAATTTATTGACACTCAAATTAACCAAGAGCCTGTACAACCATATTTCATTGAACCATAATTCTGATAAACCTTTTTCCAATTACCTGAAATTTGTTTTGCTCCATAAGCTGTTCTTGTTGAAGTTACATTAATTGTTCTATGATCAGTTATTTCAGTCCCTAGAACTGGTGTTTTACTACCGTCACTCCATATATAATAATCTTGTGTCGTTCTTATTATGTTTATAATTTAACATTTATTTCTTTTAAAACAATTACAATCAAATACAAATATTTTTTTTACTATTATATTTTTTTAAGAAAAAAGTATTGTTATTTTTCTTATTTTTGGTAGATTATTATAAAAAAGGAGATACCAATGAGATTATTAAATCCAGATTTTTGTAACCCATATATTAAAGAGTCACCTTTTCACGAAATATTTGAAAGACTTCTTCAGAAGGTAAGAAAAATACCAGACAGTTTACTTGATAACCAAATGAAAAAACAACAAGCTATATTTGATGACCCAAAATCAGATGGGTTAGCTCAATACAATGCAGAAGAAATCATATACGCAATTATAATGGTTAAAGGCGAAAGAAATCCAGAATACCTAGAGCAATATCGACCAGAACTAGATATCGGTGAAATATTGGAGTCTATTCTCCCTGAAATTCCTTCTCACAACACTTATGATAAAAATAGTGAAATGGGTAAGCTTTTTGAAAAAGACGTTTCTAATTTAACCCTAGAAGATTCTGAGGATTTAAAACTATCCCTTGCTAAACTTGTTGAAGAATATGAAAGGAACGAATTAAGTCCAACAGAACAAATGCAACTTATATGGAAAATACAAACAACTAAAGTTGCGATTAAAACCATTGGATAAAAAAAAAGACCGAGAAGCGGTCTTTTTTGTTTATGATCCAATTATTAATTCGAGTCCTTCTTTTATATTTGTTTTATTTTCAAGTGTATTACCACCTTCAATAACAGCAAAACTATTTTTTATTGTTGTTACATTCATTCCTTGAGCGTTCAATAAGTCTTCCATTGTTTTTTTGTTTATTGATTTTATTTTAGACGACAAAAAACTTTTTCTCTTTGCATAGAGATTAATTTTAGCTTCTTCTGGATTTATTGGTTCATCATAAATTAACTCAACTTTCCTTCTAAGACCATTTATAGCAAGGTATAAATATTTTAAGATTTCTTTCTTTTTGTATATGATTAAATCTTTTTCAATAAAAGCCAAATAATACATCTGATCTTGTTCTTTGTATTCTATTATTTCAATATTTTGACCTAATATTTTCAACCCTGAACAACCAAAATAAGAAGCACTAACGTCAAAACCCCTATCTCTTATTTTTTTCTTATCAATAAATGTTCGAAAATTTTCAAAAATATATTTAAAGGTATAATCTTTTGTTGTAATATTAAAACTTGGATTATTACTTTTTCCACCACCAAAAACGAATGAATAATTTAAATCTTTATTTATTATTTCAATATCTTCTTTACTTATTGATACGGTGTATTTCCCAAATTTTTTACATACATTTTGGAAAACTATATTTTCTTTCAATACATCATTCCTTTTATAAACCAAATAAGTATTGTTTTTATTTTGAACATAAGTATCATCACCTGTTCTATTTAACAGAATGTCAGGGGTTAATATTCCAAACCTTTCCCTATCTTCTCTTTGGTTTATTTTATAGGCTTCCGAATGACTAATTTTCAAATTTTCTGACAGAAATTTTTCTATCAACTCTATCTTTTTGCAATAGCTTTTAAATACTTCTAAATCATTATCATTGAAGTCTTTTACATCCTTGGTCAACACAATTGATAAAAGGTCTTCTAGATATTTGAAATCAAGATTACTTTTAAACCATTTTATTTGTTCAAGTTCTTCTTCTTTTTGTTTTATAAAGTCTGTTAAATCAAACATATTACACTCTTAATTCTAATTCTAAGGATTCTTTGATATTTTCCAGATTTAATTCAAATTCTTTAAATATTCCTTTTTTCCCGATAATAAAATAAGTTTCATTTTTTAAACGAAAGTCATAAAGGTTTAAATATGTAGAAAAAACTTTTTTAAATATCTCTATTTGTTTTGGATCTGTCCATTTCTTATTCATTTTTAATTTTTCATTTAATTTCAATCGTTCAAAATAATCTGTCATTTCCAAATGCTTATTTATATAAACCCCTGCTTCTAACGAATAGAACGTTGTGTTGTGATTACACATTTTTTCATACAAACCTTCGTTTTCATATTCATAAACGACAATTTTCTTCAATGATTTATTTCCTGTAAGTACAAACGATTCTGACGCCACTCCAACTCTTTCTTGCTTAATCGGAAACTTAACCCAAGAATATTCTTTTCTATTCAATAAATATTGTATTGAATTAGCAGAATCAAGGCATTCTTTTTTGTTTATAATTGTCCTTAAACCATGTTTATTTATTTTTCTAATAACCCCATTTGATTGAACAACAATACTTGAGTCAGAAGCATATAGATTATAAAAATTGCCTTTATGTTTTATATGAAAAAATAGACCTACTCCGTCCAATACAATCGTTGTATTTTCGTCATACTTTATTTTTATCGTTGAAATCATATTATAGTCTTTTATGTAGAACAAAAATACATTTTCATGTCTATAATAATGAGTTTTTAATTCCCCTGTTCTAAAAGATTGTTCAGGAAATAAATCAATTTCTTCATTTTCAGTTACTGGATATTTAACAGTTTTTAATTTCTCCAAAAGTTTTTTTAGATTTAACTTGTTTTTATTTATTATTGAAAAGTGAGATTCTTCTAAACTCTTACCTGCCAAGATAGATTTGACTATTTTTAAAGGAAATATATTTTGCTGTATTTCTGACAATACGCCTTTTATTTCTTTATTTTTTAATTCACTCATTTAATTTCCTAAAAGCAATTCAATATTTTCAAATAATGTTTCTGAATCTAAAAACAATTCATAACTGCCACCCGAAACGATAGCCCAATCAGAACCATACTCTGTTGTTTCTAAGCCTAATACTTTCAATCCTTTTTTAAATTCTTTAACACTTTCTCTATTTTCTTTTTCTTCAAGTTGTTCCTCCTTAGACAAAATTGTAGAATAATGTATACTGTGTGGGTTTAAAACAGATCTTACTCTAAATATTGTAGTTCTATTTTTCATTATATTGAAAAATGGTTCTTTTGACCAAAATACTTTATATTCTTTTCCGTTTCTTTCATTTTTTAATTTGAAGAATTTACAATCCAATGGTTGTTCAGAAATCACAGATATATCAAAAGCTATTACATTTTTATTTTCCGTAGTTAATGATTTTTTATTATTGATAATTTCAAACCCTTCCAATCCTTTGTAATAATTGAAATCATCAGCTTTCATCAATATTTCAACTTTATTTTTATACTTATCATTCATATCACTTTTGTCTGTGATAGATAATGTATTTGTTCTTTTTTGTGTGTTATATATACCTATTCGATAAGACTCTACTGCTTCTGAGTATTTTATCATAATGTGATTGTATTTTTTTATCACAGAATCTAAGATGTAAGTATCACCTTTATTTTCAGACAGCTTTTTTACAACAACATATAGACCATCTTTTTCAAAATATAAAAGTTCTGACTTTGTTAATAAGCTAAAAACGTTTTTAAAAACCACCTCATTCTCAATTTCAGTGATTCTTTTTAGTTTTACATGATGTGTTTTTAATAATTCATTGAAATGCTCTGACCTTTTTAGACCAAAAATAGGTTTACTTTTGGACACAAACCTTGAAAAACATTCTTGCGCTTCTTTTGACGGAATTTTATCTTTTGAAAATTCTTTTATTAAATCGTTTAGTTCTAAAAAATCAATATCTATATTTAGTAAAGAACCCAATGATTCTTGAATCTTTTTCACTTCTAACCATTTTTTATGTAATGCTTCGTTTAAAGGCATATTCTATCTCTTTTATATAATTTTTCTCATTATATCAAAAAAATATTTGTCATTCAATCCGTTTTTTGCTTTAATATAACTATATCAACTGGAGATCTTTATGTTTTTTGAGAGCGATTCATTTATTTACGAGAACATTCCATTTTATGGAATCTTAGGTGGCATTATTGCAGTGTTTTTTGTGAGCTTTAGCATATATTGGGCTGTAAGTGAATTATTTCTGGAATAATCGAAGTAAAAAACTTGTTTACCTTGAGATATTGTTATATAATACATACCGTAAACACTTAACAATCAACCAAAGGTATTAAAAATGTTTAAAAAAATCATTATCTCCTCTCTTTTGGGATTGGCTAGTTTTTCTGCTGTTTGCTCTACCGATAGCTATCTGCATATGCCAGAACTAGAAAGTCCTTCTGTTGTAGTTCGTCCTTCTAATATTGCACCTGAATTAGTCAATGATGAACTTGAAGCCATTATCAAAGAACAAAAAGAACAAGCTTCTGCTCAAGCAGAACTCGAAATTACACCATTTATTTTTGAAGGCAAAGAAGTCGAAAACGACAACGATTTTAAATTTTATGCTCACGTTTTGAAAACTTATGACGGCTATGATGATTATTACTATCATAGTTGTGGTGCTTCAATTCTAAGTGATCGTTATATTTTAACTGCTGCACACTGTGTTATGGATTCAGACCGAAATTCTCCTAGTGTTGGAAACATTTACGACGAAAGCGAATTGAAAGTTCTTGTTAAAAACTTCAATTATAATGATTTTCATTCACAAGAACTAAAAGCTGTAAAAGTTATTCATTCTCATTCTGGGTTTGACCCACTAAATTACTATGTTAATGATATTGCTGTTTTAGAACTTGTAGAACCTATTACTGATAATGTTCAGTCAATCACTCTACCTACTGTCAGTGACAAAGTTAGCTATGAAAGTGAAATTGCTTGGCATTTAGTTGGAATGGGCTACACAAATAGCAGCAATGACCGACCTACTCATTTGAAATATGCACAAGTTTTAGCAAAAGACGATGATACTTGTGACTTAGAAAGTGCTATTTTTGATCGCACTAACGTTTGTGCTTCTTATGACGCTTCTCTGGAAAATGCTGGTCTTTCTTGTTCAGGAGATTCGGGCGGACCTCTTTCTTGGTTCGACACAACAACAGAAACATACAAACAACTTGGTCTGGTAAGTTATGGTTATGGTGGTTGCAATAACGTAGGCAATGCTGTATTTACAGAGCTTTATAACCATATTGGATTCATTCAAAGCAGTATGACGACTTCTAGCAATGCAATGACGTTCGATTCTTCTATTGTTGAGGACACGTTCCGATCAGAAGGTGATGTTCATTATACTCCTAATAAAGAACCTGACACCCCTAGTGATAATGGTGGTGGTAGCAGTGGTGGTTCTACTGGCTTGTTAACTCTACTTGGTCTTGGATTGTTAACACTTCGAAAAAAACGATAAAACAATATTCAAATATAAAGCCCTTTTGAAAGGGCTTTTTTCTTTTCTTTTCCTTTTATTTTTGATATAATTACTTTATTGACTTAACCAAGAGAGTAAATCATGTTTAGTGTAAAAAATGTTGATACCAATGAAGTTATTGAAATTTCTCCTTCTCAAATTATAAGTTTACGAACAGTAAAAAATGATAAATCTATTGTTCGCATTCGTGGTTCTCGTGGTGGTCTTAATAAAAGCATGTTTTCTATTGAAAAAGACGTAGAATCTATTTGCAATGAGATTAAGGAACTTGATGGCAACGTAGATAAATTAGGTAAATTTCATTTTTGGAATGATTCCACTTACACAATTCCTACATTTTCTCTTTTACGAGAAGATTGTGGGACTCCACATAAAGAGTTCTGTTTAGTTTGTGGTAACTTCCGTCAAGTTTATCACACTCAACGTTGTGGTTGTCGTGTAGAACGAAACTTTGAAGGTAAAATTAAAAATAACTCTATTTCTGCACAAATGATTAAAATCGATGAAGATAGCGAAATGGATTTGAAATATGATAAGTTTGGCTACTTTGTAAAGACTGGTTCTGTTAAAAACATTACATTTAGCAATGACGAAGAATCTATTGCTTATGGTTTTGTCACTATTAATAAAGAAAAAGTAGAAGTTTCTTCATCTTGTTTTGACGACAATAAATTATCTGAAAAAGTTGGTTTTTGGTATCTGAAAGAGGACGAAAAATAATGAGCATTGAATCAAAAATCTTAATTATTCTTAGCTTGTTTGTATTTAACTTTATTGGTATTTTTTCTGGATCAAACTTTTTCCAAGAAAGCACTGTAAATACCGAAGTTGAATCTTTATTTGCCTTTGTTATGGCAGCAGCATTAACTTTCGCAGAGTTGTTTTTCTGGCAACTTTCGGAAAAGGAAAAAGCCCGAAGTTTAAATAATAGTTGATTTTTAATGCTAGGTTAAGTATAATTTATTTAACCTATTTTTTTAAGAGGCTACAATTATGGTAAAACAAGTAATAAAAAAACTTCCCGAAGATTTTGTTTATTCTTTTTTTAACTATGTTTTCGGTGCTATTACTGGACTTATCTCTCTTTACTTGGGCGTGGTTATTGCTTCAACTAATGCTGAGTTTGGACTATTAGAGTTTGTTTTATTTATTTTTAATGTTGTAGTCTTTTACTTTACTTTTAAAATGCACACTAATTTTGGCGGTTTATTTGCCTTAATTATCCAAACAATGCGAAAATAAGTGCATATTCATTGAACAGTTAATTTTGTATGATATAATTTTGAAAAAAATTGGAGTATATCAATGGATGAATTAGAAAAATATTTAATTTCTGTTTGTAAGGACAACCTTGCATTCAAAAATTTATTACAACGAACGACAACCGAAAATCAAAAACTAACAGAAAACTATGTTAATGGTCATAATGACAATCATGATGAAATTAAATCCATTTATTCTGTTATAGATTTTGACCTCGTGGAACGGGTTCGAAATAACAAAACAAAAACCATTCAAGATCTAGAAAAAGAACTTGAAATCTCTGTTGAAAATGAAGAACTTGAAGGTTTGATTGAAATGGTTTTTCAAGATCAACTTAATGAACAAGATATTGACCTAAGCATTTTGGAGCTTTAATATGACACCAGTACCGCAAATTGAAATCAAAGAAAATGTCATTGCGCTAATGATTAAAGAAAAAATGAATACAGAACTTTCTAAATCAGAGATCTTAGACGTAATGCATTACTATCGTCCTGCTTGGAGCCGTATCTGCTCACCACATGACTTAAACAATCTTTCAGAAGAACACATGCTCTCTGAGATTAACAAAGCCTTGCGTGTTTTAAAACTTAATGAATATTCTACTTATCAATCTTATGAAACTGATTATCAACTTTATCTTGACAAATGGCTAGACACTCACGGATCTCATCTCGTTAATATGGACGGCACATATTACAGTATTAAGATGGAAGAATCTTAAATAAAGCATTGCCTCTTTTGAATGATTTGATTATAATTAGTTAAACTTCAAAGAGGCTTTTTTATGATTATTGTTTTATTTGGAAAACCAACTTGCGGTAAAGGAACTATCTCAAAAATGTTAGAAAAAAATGGCTACTTTGTTCTCGGTGGCAGTGACGTTTTGCGTGAAAACAGTCGAACAAAAACAGCCAAATATTACAATGAGGCACAACATGCTCTAACGACAGGCATCCTAATCTCTTCTGAATTACTTAATAAAATGATGACTGAAAAAATCTCTACTATTAATAACCCTAATAATATTGTTGTTGAAGGTTATCCTCGAAAAATCAAACAAGCTGAACATTTATTGACTCTATTCCCACCAGAGAAAATACGAGCTTTTTATTTAGAAGTATCTGACGAAGAAGTTGAAGAACGCATTATTAATCGACTGGTATGTCGAGACTGTTCTGCTCCATTTAGTCGTAAAGAACCTATGCAGCCTAAAAAAGAAGGCGTTTGCGATCATTGTGGTGGTGAACTTTATCAGAGAGTTGACGACACCGCAGAAACGATTAAAGTTCGATTAAATGAGTTTAATGTAAAAACCCTCCCTGTGCTTGAATATTTAAAAGAACACATCGATATCATTAATATTCCTGACCTTAGTTCCGAAGAACAATATGATTTCGTTTTAAAAAATCTTTAAATTAAAGCCGCATCTTACGGCTTTTTTTATGGCTTTGTTTTCTTCGTTTTGCTATAATACTCTTAGTTTAAAGTTTAGAGATTATTACTATGCGTAAAAAAGATAATTCCGATATTGAAATTGATTTTTCTATTACTGCAAAAAAAGATCAAACCGCAATCACCGATGAAGACTTAAAGGACTTCAATAAACCTATTCAAGCTTTTGTTGAAGACATCCCAGACGAAGACATTCGTGAAATTGGAAAAAGTCTTACAGACCTCATGAAAGAACCAGAATTAACTGATCAAGAAGTTACAGATATTTGGAAGGGCTAACTATGGCTATTAAGTCATTTATTGAAAACGATTTAGGTAAAACGCCTTTTTCTTATATTTTCTCGACAAAAGATCGAAGTAACCTTGAAATTTACTTCAAACTGAAAGATAAATATGAGTATCGATTCCAAAATGAAGAATTTGAAGAACTTAAAACAAAGATTTTAAATGAGTTCGGTTCTTACGATCTTGTTATTATTCCAGAAACAAAAGGTCGATACTTAAAAATCATTGCCGAATCTTTGAGCCATAATGTCATTTCTGTCTCTAAACGTTGTAAAACCGATATCTTGGCAGACTTAGAACAACAGAAAATGATGAAAAACGAAAGACAAAGTCTATTTAATGTGCTTGAAAATATGGACGTTGTTCAAATCAACAAAATTAAAGGAAACCAAAGAAAACGTTTTAGAGACATTCTCTTTGAAAAGCTGGATTTTACAGAATGGAATGATAAAAAAGTTCTTCTTTTAGATGATTCTGTTTTTAGTGGTGAAACTCTTATTGCACTTAAAGAATCTATTAATATTGACTGTGAAATAAAAGTTATTTTTAGTAAATTTTAAACAAATCTTAAGAATATACAATTACTTAGTTGACATTTGCTATTAAGTTGCTATAATTTATTCAAATTAAATAAAACAAGGTTTTTAAAATGAGTAGATACGAATCTGATAAACGAACTGGTAGTGCCATTATTATTGATCACAAAACGGATAAAGTAGTTCAAACATTTGAACTCGAAGACTATGATGGTAATGTTGAAAAGATGCACTCTGCTTGTGATAATGCAAAGGCAAGACTTTTAATCAAAGAGCGTAAAAAAGCAACTCAGGAATAAGAACCAATTAATCATTGGAGATAAATATGGATAGCAAAGCAAAAGTTAATAATGTTCAAGAAGAAAGACTTCATGACGGTTTTTTTAAAGTCGATAAGGTCGTTTTTGATCAAACGAAACATAGTGGAGAAAAATTAGAAGGTGTCATTCGAGAAGTTTTCAAGCGAGACCCTGTCGTTTTTCTTTCTCTTTTTGACCCTAACACAAAGATGCACTTGGTTGTGGAACAAGTTCGAATTGGCGCAATTGTTTCAGACGTCACTGACAATCCGCTAGTATTAGAACCAATTGCAGGTATTATTGATAAAGGCGAAACTCCTCTTGAAGCTGCGGTTCGTGAAGCAAAAGAAGAAACTGGCGTTAATGTTGACATTGATTCAATCAAGATTATTCAGGAAGGTTTCACAAGCCCAGGCGGTTCTTCTGAATATGGTTATTTTGCTACTGGATTGTTTGACTCTACCGAATACACACCACAAGACGGTGGCGTGGAAGGGGAGCAAGAAGACATTAGAAGTCATTTAATATCTCATGAAGACGCAATGAATATGGTTTTCAGTGGAGAAATGAATTCAATGAGTGCTGCTTTTGGTATTTTCTGGCATAATATCAATAGTTTTTAAAGTATTTGAAATTAAATATAAAAAGCTGCTTCTTGTAGCTTTTTTTATTGCAATCCTTCTTTTTCTTTTATATAATTACCCTATCTAAACAAGTTGAAGGTTTAAAAAATGTCTAAAATAAAATCAGATTTCAATAACATTTCACGATACACTAAAACACATACAGACAACTTTAAACGTCGAGTTCAAAGAATTGAAGAACAAAACTTAACAATAGAAGAAAAGTACGAAGCTCTTTTAAAAATCACTAACAAACAGCAAAAATTTATTGAAGAAATGATTGAAGATCAAGACGCTTTGTTTACTCACGTTCAAGCCATTAAAGATTATAGAGAACTTGGAATGCGTGGGCTTGCTTTTGTTGTAAGTGGTCATGAAATGTGTGGCATTTTTGATCGAGTTAAATATATTTTCAAAAACACTGAATCTTTGAAGCATATGCAAAAAGACATTGATCGCTTAGAAGAAGTTCTTGTAGGTCAATTTGCTCGTGTTAAACCTAATATGGGTGGTCGTTCAGATATTTCTGGTAAAGAAATTATTAGTCATTTCGATTCTTTATTTAAGAACAGATCTAAAAAGACTATCACTTATTCAAACAACTTTGCAGAGGCGGTGCTTAGAGATCATGGAGCTACTGTTTTAAAAAATTATGCTGCACTTACGATTATTTCTAATGTTGTTCATAATGCCATGTATTTCTCTGACGAAGTTGAGATTAAATTAGTTGACGATAAAATTATCATCTCCGATAACGGTGACGGTGTTAATGAGAAAGACGTAAATAAATTATTTAACATTGGCTTTACTACAAAAGGATATCGTGGTCATGGTATTGGTCTTTATATGTGTCGTGAAATGGCAAGAGAATCACTTTGTGACTTATACTTTGATAAAAGCAATAAATACACTGAATTGAAAGGAGCTTCTTTTGTTTTTGATTTAAACCCAGAAGAATAATTCTTGTTTATTTTTTAAGTTATGTTATTCTCCTTTCTTAAATGGATTAAAAGAAAGGAGAAAAAAATGAAACCATTAAATAAATTTTTTATCAATGCCCTATATGACTGGGTTATCGAAAGTAATGGTGTTCCTTATATTGAAGTAAATGTAAAAGCACTAGGCGTTATTATCCCTCCTCAGTTTCACGAACAAGACAAAATAATTTTTAACATTTCTATGGATGCTGCACCTAATTTAAATGTTAGTGATGACGGAGTTTCTTTTTCTGCTCGATTTGGTGGAAAATCAGAAGATATATTTCTTCCGCTTCACTCTATCCTTTCTCTCTTTGATAACGAGACTAAATCAGGTATGCAATTGCCACCTATGGAGTCACCTGTCACTGAAGACCCTAAACAGGATAAAGATGATAAACCGAAAGACAATCCATTCAGTATTGTAAAATAATCAAATATAAGCAACTTTTTAAGTTGCTTTTTTTATGTCGTTTGTTTTATAATATTTGTATCTTTTAAAAATGAGAACTTTATTATGTCAAAAACTGTCAAAAAAAAACTTAAAGAAATTTGTTTTTTTGTATTCTTTGGTGGATGTATTGCTTATTTTATAATTTTATTCTTTAGTCCTAATATTGTTCGAGAAGAGATCCTTCAAGCTAAGTATTATGTCCCTGACGGTGACGGTGGCATCGAACTTATCAATTTGACAGTTGGGTGCAATAACGATGATGCTGTTCTTATGGTTCATGAGAAAAACTCAATTTTTTCCTTTGGTTCTGTAACAAAAATAGGGGATCGACGTTTTTTTGAATTCACTTCTTGTGAGCGTTTTGAAAAAGAAGTCAAACATTACGGATCTATCAATAATTTCCTTGCGTTTCAAGAATACACTCAAGATAATACTAAGCATTTAACTACTAACAATGGTATTATTACACTTTATAAAAATAAAGGATTGGCGATATCTACTTCTTTATGGTGTGTTGACGAAAGACCCTTTTATATTATTTCTCCTGTGGATAGTCAGTCTATAAATCCACAACATGGTTATATTGAAGGAAAATGTGAAGACATATTAAAAGAAATTAATTAACTTTCCTTAAAAAGTAACAAAGCCTCCTATCTAGGCTTTTTTCTGCTGAGTAACTTAATACGTCATGGAGGCGGGAGCAGTTCCGATTTTCTCCACCGAATCTTAAAATTTTATAATATTTTTTTTATTTTGTCAATTTCTTTTTTTCAATAATAATCTTAATATTTAATTGATTTAATCCTATCATTTTTGTATAATACTTCTATTGATTAACACACTCTTTAAAGGATTTTTATGAAATTTTTAGAAAGCGAGACAATTGAGATTAAAAGCATACCAGATTTTCGTATTTGCGTTCTCGGTGGAAACAAAAAAGGATACCTTGGTTATTTCACTAAAGATAGCTTTTTCTTGATCACAAAGAAAGGTGACGAAATTCCTTTTGCCAAAAATCAAGTCGTCTTTCTTAAAATCACTGAATTTTCTTATAGTGAAATTAGTGAGGCTATGCAAAAATACAATGAAGAGTGGTTAAAAAATTTTAAAGCAGAGCTTGTTGAAAAACGCCCTAAATACACGGCAGCAATTCTTACTAGACAAAGTGCTATGGAACTACACTATGCAGTAATGAAACTTATCCCAGAAGGATGGGTTATTCATTGTCATCATATGACAACCAATCTAGGGGGAGCTGTTCCAGAAATTAAAGAACATATGGGCAATCGTATTAAACTAAAAATTATAGGTATTGCTGTTTCTCATGAGCATAAAGTTATGGCTGTAAAAGTAGAACACGATATTTATAGTAAGAATAAAACGAAACATATTACTATTGCTGTTGATAAAGCAAATGGTGGTCAAGCAGTAAATTCCAATGACATTAGTTATTACACAATGATAGAGCCATTAACCATTGAAGCGGTTGTTGATACGGTTCTTAACAATGGTGAAACCTTGCTTGGCAGCGAACAATACAAAGCCTAAGAGATTAGGCTTTTCAATATTTTACTTTACAAGGAAAAACAATGCGAAATCTCTATGAAGCTACTAAATTCTCTGTTGACTCAATTTATGTTCAATGTCAAATTGATGATCTTGTGAATATTACTAAAAGTAAATCTCATAATAAAGAAAACGAAAACGGCAAAAGATTCATTTTGGTTAACAATGAGTCTTTTGATATGCTTTTTGAAATGACAGAAGAAGACAAACGAGAAGGTTGTAACGCTCATTATTACAAGCTTAAATCATTTGATTATTTTAAAAAAGTGATCAAAGATGATTCTAAAGTCATTCTTCTTTGTTCTATGCCTAACAACAATACTTATCGTCAAGGTAGTGTCTGTGAAGTCGTTGGTTCAAAAAACTTTGATGAATATGAACTGCGATTAAATGACCGAACTGAATCTATTGTTACCTCTCGTGAAAATTTTATGGTAATTTAAAATACATTAAAATAAGTTAAAATACATTAAGCCTGTTTCTACGGGCTTTTTTATTGCTTATTTCTTTTGAGTTTGATAAAATAATACAAACAAAGTAAATAAAAGAGAAATTCAATGGAACTAAGAGAGATAACAGAAAAAGATATCGAAACACAGGTTAAATTTCTGTTTCAAGCTACTTGGCAACCTAAAAATGAAGAAAAACATGACTTCAGTATAATGCAAGATTCTCATATTGCAAAATATTATGAAAACTGGAGTAAAGGTAAAGAAGATATCGGATATTTTCTTGTCGAAAACAATCAAATTATTGGAATGGTTCAAAGTAGAATTAAACGATCTTCCACTTTGCGTTATGCTGAACTACCAGAAGTCGTCATTGCCATCTCAGACAATTATCACGGCAAAGGCTATGGTAAAAAATTAATGAAATTTATTATTTCAAAAACAAAAATGAGAGGTGTTAGGCTAGGTGTCCATCCTAAAAATATCATTGCTCAAAAACTTTATAAAAAACTAGGATTTGAATGCTATCAGATTACCGATGATGGATTCCTCCAACTCGTATTTTTAAAAAAATAACCCTTTAAATATAAAGCTTCCCTCCGAGAAGCTTTTTTGCTATAATATCGACAATTAATTTAAAGAGATTTTTATGAATTACATTTGTCCAATTAGTAATCTTATTATTAAACCAAAACAATTGGTAAAGTTTATTTTCTTACGTTCTGTTGAAGGTGATTTTAATATGAATCATTCTTTCCCTTATCAAAGCAATCAATATTTTACTCCCATTGGAAGTATTTTTGATGCTAAATTTATCTGTAATGATTCACCAGATTCAAACTTTGATTTCAAAGGTGATGATAATCCTTCAACCACAGAAAAAGAGTTTATTGACTACATCAATGAAAATCGAATCTCGGTAGAAAAAGTTAAAGAAAAATCAGAACGAAATTTTTTTAATTTTCGAGAAGAAAATTATACACCTATTAAAACATTAAACCAATTATTCTCCCAAATCACTGCTTCAGCCGTTCATTTTGAAGATGGCTCACATCTTACTGCTATGATTCTTCCTAAAAAAGTGTTTGATATCATTATGGATGATTTTAATAACAAAAGTATTCACAACTCTTATGCTGAATCACTTAAAGGCAAAGAATACAAAGAAAACACTTTGAAAAAACTTAAATGGTTAGAAAAAATGCGTAAAAAACTTGAAAATGAAATGGAAAATAAAGGAACCTACAAAGAAACAGTATTTAAAAAAGTTCTTCATGACGAGGAATATATCCATAATTCACTAGATAAATTAAAAGGATTTAAAAATAGTGATGATCAAGAAAAAGTTAATTTATATAATGAAAAAGAAAGAGAACTTTTATCTAATCTCGGTAAGGTCGTCGAAAATTATGTCGATATAGAACATCCAATAGATAATGCATACATTGAAAAAGAAATCAAAGAAATGGGGATACTTGCCTTTGGAAATATTGAGTTTAATCTTTTAAAAGGATTAAGAGTAATAGGAGTCGGCAATAGTCAAAATGAACTCGGAAAAACGATTCTTTCCGAGAGCGTATTAAACAAGGATAAAAAAACTAATATTAATCGGATACTTGATTGTTTCATTTTAGAGCATTTTCTATCTTTCTGTGGTATAACCTTTAGACCAAATCAACGCATTAGTGCTTATTCTAACACTGATCTTAAAGGATTAATGCCACAATTTTATAAATAATTTTTCTATTAAAAAAAAGCCACTAAGTGGCTTTTTTATCGCAGAATCCTTAAGAATCAACAACCCAAAGCTCTTTCTGTAGTTACCTTTCTTGTTTTTCAATCTTCTTTATAACAATAAGCATTTATCATATTTATCGCCCTTCTCGTGTATTACAGACACAAAAAAGCCCTAGATTTCTCTAAGGCTTCTTTGTTATTTTTTCTGTAATTCTTTAAATCTTTCGATTCCTTTTCTGACCATTTCTCGGTTTGCTTTTACAGTTTCATTTTCAATAGACATACATACCTCTTTCTTATTGTCTTTATTTTTATTATTGACCTAATTTGTAACTAATAGATTGAATTGCAAAAATTGCAGTTTCCATCGAGCTTCGAGCCGCCATTAGAGTTAATTTTGTTTCAGCTTGATCATGATAAAAAACGCCTTGTTTCGTATCAAAAACAGAATTTAATGTTAATGTATCCTTGTTTAATTTATCTTTCGAAATTGAATCAAACACTTTCTTTTCCAGTGACTCTGAGTAAGTATAGCAAGCTTGTGTGTCTTCACCTGTCTGAACAATAATATACTTTGATCCAGAAGATAATTTCACTACAATTGCACGAGCACTATTATTTTGAAAAATTACAGCACTATCATAATGACAATTATCAACGAAACTAGAATCTTTAATAGTTTCAAAATCATTAAGTTTTGCTACATATCCGCCTTTATTTAAAAGGATAGCAAGATTATCAAAAGCTTCTTTCATTGCGTCCCCACGAGTCGATAGAACGTATTGGTTGATAGATTCTAAGTCATCAGGAAGTGAAGAAGGCTCACTTGCTATAATACCAGCGTCAATTAATGCATCAGCAATAATCGCATTAGAGCCGTTTTCTTTCATTGCAGATTTAAGAGCGTCACTCAATATTTTAGTTTTCTTTTGTGCAGTTTCAAAAGTTTTCTCCGTGTCTTTTAACTCAGAAGAAACATTTTCTCCATTCGCTTCACGAAGCTTTAATAGCTTAAGAATCATTGTCATTGTGCTATTTGTCTTTTTGAAAATACTCATCTTAAAACCTTTTTTGTTGTCTCGATTTCTTTGTTTATTATATCTTAAAAAGCATTTTTTTGTCAAGCTTTGCTTTTATTCAAACGAAAAAAATCGCCTCTCGACGATTTTTAACTACAAGGTTAAATACTTATTTTTAAGAAGTAATGTCAAGGGACAACACTACATATATTGTATTATATAATAGATTATATAATTGTCAAATTAACCCGTCTATGAGCCTCTATAAAGATTGAAGAAGTAATAGTATTTTCTCGTCGAACAAAAAAGGAGTTTCTTTATTTTCGTCTAAAGAAAAAACCCCAAACCGGGAAGTCTGGGGTTCTTATAATTGGTTTCACTTGCCACACACTAACTTGTAAAACCGTGACTCGAAAAGCACACACTTCTTTTCTCGTCGATTTGCTCTTCACACATAAGAGACTTTCACACACATTGATATGGTGGTCTTGAAAGTCACACACTAACTCAAAAGACCAAGTGGTAAAGGTAGGAGAGGAGGTCCCTTCTTTACCGTTTTGCTCTCTTCACACACAAAGAGAGACTTTCACACACAACACATTTTACCAGCTTGTCTACTTGATTACACCAGCAGCCGCAGCCTTGGCGTTTCCGCCTTCTCATCAAAACCCAGTAGGCCTTTAATGATTTTATCTTAACTCCAGCTCGATTCCTTCGTCAAGATATTTTGTAATTCTTTTGAAGTGGTCCTTCTATTTTTAAATTACCCAGTCTTCAGTGTTTCTTCAGCCTGGAGTATAAAACCATTTAAAAACTTCTTTGCCCCGACTCCATATTTGCATTATAGATCAAAACTTACATAAAAGACAAGCCTTTTTTAAAAAAAACTTGAAATTTTATTCATTTCTTCGATTTCTGCCAGCGATAGCCCCACTAAAAGATCTTCATTTCCACTTTCAATGTTAATGACCAGATCTTCTGATCTAGCCCAGACTTTAAAAGAATCCGAGGACCAGGTCGCTTTAAACCAAAATTCACCATCTTTTTCTGCTAGGACTTCTGGGATTTTATTCCCGTCAACTTCTTCATAATAAGCCATCATTTTATAAGTAACGCCATCAAACTCTTTTATTTGCCCAGAGTATATCTTATCTCTATTAACAATATCAGAATGACCATCTGCCAGATGCTCTTTCCATTCCGTAAGAAGGGGCAATGTCATATATTTTAAAAATTCAATCGTTTTAGTTTGATTAATACCAGCCGCATTACCTCTTATCACTTTCGCTGCTATTTCTGAAAGAATCAACATGTCGTCACCAATTTCATTCTTTAACAATTTTGACTGATTGTTAGAAATTAAATCGACGAGGTTTTTATAAGGTTTTGCTAACTGGGCTTTAATAATTTTCGTAATCATTTCTTTTATCCTTATGCTGCGTTGAACAATACTTTTGAGCTTTTATCTTCTTCATACATTTCCTCTGCTGGGAAATAAAGAAAATCCACATTAAGAAGCTTTTTCATTTTCTTAAAGCCTTTTGCCGTCAAATTTTCTTTTGCTTGTGTTACTAATTCATGAACTTCTTTGATTGAAGTCGCTAAATATTCTGTCTTTTCTTTAACATTAAGTATATGAGATTCTGTTAGCTCTACACCAGCGTCTAGCTCAACACCCAGAGATTCTGTATCAGGTACCACTTTTTTTTCAATAAGCTGATTAGCTGTGTAAATAAGAGTTAGAAGCTCCGCTTTTTTTGCAACCACAAGATCTCCTTGCATATAAGCTTCTTGCATTGTATCAGATAAGCCTGTGATAGAAGAACCTTTACTGTTCATTACTAATTTTGCGTTTTTCATGTTTTCACCTTTTATTCAGAAATTAGATTTAGTAGTTCGTTGTAAAATGATACTGCTTGCTGGATAGTATTCTCATCAGTCCCCGTCATTTCTACTGCAGTTCCTTGCTCTTTTTCAGATAACAAAAAAAGCAAACCATTATCCAGCTTTAAACACCAAGAACTATATAAATCATTAAACTTAAAATGAGGTTTTCCCAGCAAAGAAATCAATTCTTTGGGTTTATAATTATGAACACTTTTATAATTAAAAATTCTTGATAATGCTCCTTGCTCTATAAGTCTTTTGGCAATCTTTGGATTGTTTTTCATGACATAAGAATTAGCATTCTCGTAAAGGTTTTCATTTGACTTTACAAGTTCTTTCCCTTCTTTCAATGCTTTTTTCAATTGTTCACTAATCATAATAGCCTCTTTTGTATGCTAAAATTATACAAAAAAAGAGCTGCAAAAGCAACTCTTTTCGTCTTTTAAATCAACACTTACACTAGCTTATACCACTTTGGAATAGACAACGACTTCAATCGATTTTCCTCGGCTTCTATTTTAATAAGGTCGGGATCTGACGACAACCTCTCTTCCAATATTTCTTTAAAATTAGGATCAAAAAGATCAATTCCTTCATCTGCCATTTTCTGTTTAACCTTCAACTCTGCTCTTTCTTTAACTTCTTCAAGAAGTTTTAAGGCATAACTGGTTTTATCGTCGTATGTTATCTCTAAAGCCATAATTTTCTCCTATACAAAATTTTTGATGTAATGGTTAGAATCAAAATCCCATATTGAAACTACTTTATCATTTGATTCAAGTGCAGATTCTTGTGCTCGTGTCTTTGCTTTCAAGTATAATTTATGTGCTTCCAGAAGAGCTGTTGCTTCTATAAAATCTTTTCTAGTGTATTCGTTTAATCTTTTTAAATCCACCTTCAATGGGTCTTTTGATAATGCAAGAAGAAGTCTAGCTATACTTTCTTCGTCAAGACTACCACTTAAAGATATTGTATCTAAAACTGCGGCTTTCAATTCTAACAACATTGAGTTCTTTAATGTTTGTTTAAGATCAGAACCCGTTCCGTCACACGCACTACAGTCAGGATTGCCGTTATGATCATAATATCCAGAACCAGCACAAGCCGAACACTCTTCTTTTTGATATCCAAACTCATAAGTGTAATAATCTATTATTCTTTCGAATTTTTTTACCAAATAAGATCTTGTTGAATAGTTTTCCATTTTTAACACTCTATCTTTTAATTAACTAAGCCATATTATACAAAAAAAGAGCTGCATTCGCAACTCTTTCTCGGTTATTTAAGATTAACTCATTTGTGCATTTAACCTCATTATTTGAAATCTATTTTCTTCATCAAATTGTTTGAATGTAATTTCACCCATGTCAAAACGAAGTTCTTGCATTATGATTTCTAGAATCATCAAATCGACAACAACAACCTCAGAGGTTTGATCTCTTTGAAGCATTTCTTGTGGAAGCTGTGAAGAGTCTATTGAAGACATAGGGAAGCTTTTAATTAAGTGATTAACTAAATCCTTCTGAGTTTTACCTTCCGCAGCTTTTAATAAACCCTCAATCTTTGATTTCTGAACTAATGCACCTGTTCCCGATGACAAAACTCTTTCTTCAAAAGAACCCTTGAAAGAACCTTGCAATGAAACTTGATTGTTAGAACCTATTACTCTTAACATTTCGTACTCCTTTTCTTTGAATGTTAAAAATAGATTACCAAATAAAAAAATAAAGACAATAAAAAAGCACAATAAGTATTGTGCTTTTTATAATAATATTTTCTAGAAAATAAATAACCCAAAATGATCGGACGTTTTATCTTCTAATTCCTCACCGTTTTCCTTTAAAGAATCCAATGAACAAAAATTAAAATCAGACTTTTCAAAACAGTTTCTTAGATCTTCCGAGATTTCATTTGATTCTTTATGTTCTTTGATTGCATTAATAATTTTATCAATTTGAGATTTATTTATCAACCAAGAAATTTTAAGACCTAGTGGGTTTTCTTCTTCTTCAAAAAAACCTACTGCAAAAATCTGTGATACTGGGATATCTTCCGTTTCTACTGTGAGACCTGCCAACTTACAGTATTCGACCATATGTGCATAAGCTGATTGAAATTCTACTGGTTCCACTAAAGCTGCTTTTCCAGACTTCAACAAAACAGCGTCATAAGAACTTAAGTTATGAATATCTACTGACTCTTTGCCGTCTCTTGTGATTTTATATAGTTGTGTTGTCATTTCAATGCCTTTAAGGTGTTTTACATTAAAATACATTATATTACTTATAGAGCCTTAAATCAAATCTTTTCCATTGTTTTGTTTTCTTTTTTTTGATATGATTAAGGCACTTAAACAAAAAGGTATTTTTTATGAAAACTATGATTTCTTGCGTAGACCATTCTGACGAACATCTTGTTGAAGCACCAAAAAACTTCAAGAAACTGGCTGTTGGCGATCACATTGAAGCTCCTGATTTTATTACCAAGGAACTTGGTGAAGACATTAAGTACATTCAGGTATTGCGACGAGTTTATAACGACAAAGCAACGGTTCTTACCCTACAGTGTTCAACACACCAAGCATTGAAAGGTCTTTTCTAACAACTAGAAAAAATCATTTAAACGTGGACTTATTACACGTTTTTTTTGTTTTAAAAATGACCATTAAAATAGTTATTAACAAGGTTAAGACCCATTATAATGGTCAAAACAAAAAACGAGGCTCCAGAAGGAACCTCGTTTTCTTATTGGTTTTAATTTAAATTTTAATTAATATCTGTGTACTCTAGACTGTTTTTTGTTTTAAAGAAACTCTGTGCTTCGGCAACCAACATATCCATTTCTTCCACCGACAATTTAATTTTGTCTTTTTTTCTTTGAAGTTCTTTTGTAGAACACATTTTTGATTCGGTGTTTTTCTGCAGAATCTCTTTCTGGGTTGTGTAAACCAATTTACCAAATGCTCTAAATGATTCTAGGCAATTAAGCCCTACTAAACGAAGTCCTTCTGAAATCGTTTTATTAACTTTGTAAACCCATAAATCATTACCCATTGCAATAGACATATAAGTTGAGCTTTCTTTATTTACGACAAAAGCATTCATTCCATTGTTTAAGAACACTTTTCCGTTCTCTCTTACTGTCAAAGCTTCGTCTGTTAATGACGGTGAATAACCTTTATGTAAATCTTTAATTGTACCGTGAATTGCGTAAGCTTTTTGTTCAAAAAGTGCTAATTCCAACACTAAGCTTTTATGTTTTTCTTTTTCTTCACTATTCATAAAAAACCTCAAAAAATACTTAACACTATATTACAATAATTTTTATATTTTTTCAAATAAAAAAGCCACAGAATCAACTATGGCTTTTCTTTTATTGTTTTTAAATTTGAGGTAAAAGTTCTTTCATATTATCAGCAATCATTTCAAAGTCATAAGGATCAATTGTTGCACTTTCAAGTTTTTCCTCAAGCATTTCTTCTGTGAAGATAACTCCTCCACCGTGTGCCATATCTTCGATTTCTTCTTCTGTTAGGCTGTCTAATACCGCCTTACCGTTATCTGTGTAATATTCATTACTTCCATGCATATAAGCAATACCATGATCAAGAACCTTACCGCCTACGTCTCGCACAGTTACCTCATTACCGTCAAAACGAATAAAATAAGTTGTATTATCATATTGAACTAAAGAACCTACATCTTTACCTTCAAAAATAAAACATTGTTGTGAAGATTGAGCACCAAAATGATCGTTCAGGTTTGCTGCATAAGCCATTCCTAGTGTTTCAATCATACTTTTCAAAGATTCAGCAATAGAGCTTGTTTTATAGATTGTTTGTTGTGTAGACATTTTTTTAACCTTTTGCAATTTGATATTTGTATTATAGTTCATCTCTTTTTAAAATACAAAAAAAAACCGTAGATTTATCTACGGTTTCTTCTTTTTAATCTTAATCGAATAAGAAATTAGGCTTCTGAGTTTCTTCAAATGAAAATACTAGGACTTTCTTTTCATAAACTAAAAATGCCACTTCTTGCCAAGAGATAATACGATTTGTTGAGTTGATATGTAAACCATTCTCAATCACCTCATATCCTTCTTTTGACCAATTTTTATCAATTGATTCCATTTGATTATTTACCATCAAGTAATAAACAATAAAATCTTCGATCATTTTTTCGTTAAGTGCTTGATAACCTAATTTCTCGTTGATGAAAACGGGAATATCTTTGTAATCAAAAAGAAACTCGGATTCAACTTCACTTTCTTCATCAAACTTGATTGCCGAAATGATATTTAAAATGTTTTTATTTTTTGAATCTGGCTCTACATTGATAAAGAAGTCAGGAAAAACCTTACCTAAAGCAAGATCTACTTTTGCGAAATTCTCTAAACCAACTTTAATTTCTTCTACTGAAAGACGTTTTTTATTGCCTAGAAATTCATCTGGCGTTCCTAATACTCGTGTCAACCCTGCGTCATCTGCATTTTCCAACCTTTCTAGGAGTTCGTCATCGCTCATATCGTCCAGACGCTGCAGAATGTCTTTTTCTTTATTATCTTCACTCATTTTAATCAATAATTCCTAATACTTTATCCACTTGGTTTCGAAGGACAGAATAATTTGTATCAACAAGAGAAACATTAGCTTCTTTAATTGCTTCCACTTCCGCACCTTCTTCTTCAACAAAAAAACATTCTCGCTTATGGCTACGAACAGATTTTGCTTGGTAAACAATACCTTCTTTATCCGTAGTCTCGCCTACAATTTTCATAATTTGTGCTTGATTTGTTACAAGATATGTTGCATTTGACATTTTTCGATTCGCTATGTTGTTTAAGTTGGTGCTAGTATACCAATAGAAACAAAGGTATGCAATGTTTTTCTTAATTAAAGAGAAATAAAATCATTAAACTCTTTTTCTGCCAATATATAACAGCTACCATTTTGCTCTCTTAAAACAGAAATGGAAGTTCCCAACTTACAGATCTCAATTGTTTCATATTTTTTTGATAACTTATCAAGAATAGAAAAATTATCTTTAAAGTTCAATTCTAAAATGGTTCTATCAATTACTTTTTCTCTTTTTAGTTCATTTTTGAAATCAAAAAAATTATGTATTTTATAACTCTCTATTTCTTGAAATGAAAAGGTGCATATTCTTTCATCAAAGTCTAAGATTTTACCAGAATAATTGATTTTTTTTAGCTCCCTTTTAGAATCAAATAAAGAATCTTCATATTCTTTACATGATATTTTTGAATTTGGTAAATCTATTTCTTTTAATTTGGGGCAATCTCCGAAAACTGCAACGGATATTGCTACTTTCTCTCCTATGAAATCTGGCATTATAAGATTTTCCAATTTTGGACAATTGTTAATCATATAATCCATTTCAATCAAAGATTCAGCTTTAAAGTTTGTTAAGTTTAAAGTCACAAGATTTGGACAAGAAAAAAACATTTGATCTGTTTGTGTTACATTTTTCATATCCCAACGAGACAAATCAATGACTTTATACATAGAACGCTTAAACATAGTTATCATGTATTCTATTTTTGATACATCAAGAAATCTAATATCCACTTGATAATCAATCATTTTTCTTAACTCTGATTCTTCCACAGGACAAAGTCCCTTCATTTTCAATTCAAAGTCAGGAACAGAACTGAGTAACTTTTGATTATAGTCTTTTAAATCAAAGTTTTTTAAAAATATTTCTTTTTCTTTGTCAATCTGCATTAATCACACTTTATCAATTTATTTGTCCACTGAATATCCGTATCTTCAAGAGGCATTTTCTCAGCGTCTTCTTTTGTTTCAACCCCCCACGCTACACGACAAGTTGTTGTTCCTTTCAAGTTGTCGTCAATATGAACGACAATTCCTTTAACAGAACCATCTTTAACGTGTTCCACCTTATCAAACAGGTTGATCATCAAATACCTCCAAGCAATTAAAAATGTGATTTTTCTTAAACATATTAAACTCTTTTTCATCAAGATTGCTCTTCAATATATCAGCAATCTTTTCAAGGTCAGAGTCTCGATAGAGCGTTAATTCGTCATGTTCTAATTCTGACATTCCATTTTCATAAAGATACTGACTTAATTCTTTACCTTCATAATCAATGTCGAAGTGTTCAATAATCACATCTGCGTCTAACAATGCTTTTGCGTCCTTCAAAAAAGACTTCAACAAGCCACGTTCACACAAAACGAGATCTTTTTCTTTAATCAACTCTTTCATTCGAGAATGAAAAACAAGATTATTCAAAATTAAAACATTATCTTCACATTTGATACTTACCAAATTCAAGTCTAATGATTTTTTCATTTTTCTTATCGCTCTATCTATTTAACTTTTGATATTATAGCAATTCGACCAATCTAAATCAAGTTAGAAACACGTTTCTTTTCTCTTGATTCTTAGAAGCAAACCATGTATTATACCCTTAATTCTTGGTTCTTTATTGAGTTGAGAAGGTTGGAGAAGTCCAAGCCGCTATCACTCTTTTGAGAAGGTACATACTTGCAACAACATTAAACTTATACCATTAGCTTTGATAGTCATTAGCTGATTGTGTAACTGATAGCCACAATGTATAACGCTAATGCATATCGGAGATAATATTATGCAAAATATACAAATGCCAAAAACAGTTGAAGAACTTCAAGCTATTCTTAAAATTGCTATTGAAGAATTTCAAGGAAGCCCTGTTAATAACCTTAACAAATTAAATGAAGTTACTGCCAAATCCCTTGGATTTAAAAATTGGAATTCCTTAGCTTCAAAAGTTAAAACTACTAATGATAATCGTTACTACGCTTATCTTGACTGTGATAACTACCTAATCATTGAAGATTACACTTTGGAAGAAGAACATATTATCGATCCTGGTGTTTATCAATATGAAGAAGACGAGTTACCATTGGTAGGTTACATGCTTTATTTTCGAGAAGAAGCGATTGGGATGCTTCAAGAAGAAATTGCAAAAGCAAAACCAGAAGCACTGAAAAAACTGAAAAATAATTTAAACTACCTTAAAGGTTGTAATACCGACTTTGTTTTTAAAAACGTTTCAACTCATAAATTCATTTCTCGTAATCAAAATCCTGAACAATTCATTTCTGTATGTGAAGAGTTTATTGATATTAACCAAAAATATCGAAGCGGAAAATTACTCTAAAATAACAATAAAAAAAGAATTGTGGGAACAATTCTTTTTTTTCTTTTTTATTTATGGTCTCTCCAACAACGCTCTTCTACTTCTTTTATTCTAGATTGGCAAGCTTTTCCGTCCCAAGAATAAGTCATGTATTTATTATAAATGCATTCTCTTCTTCCAAAATATTTTTTCACATTACCCATATATGTATCTGATTTCGCATCACATAGTGCCTTACCATCAATTGTCGGTGGCTTTGGATCAGGTTTATTCATTTCAGTAAACAATATCGCAATATCTTTTTCATTTTTGGTCACTCTCTTATCTAATTTTGAAATATCAACTTTATTATTGTGTATATTGCTTTCATTTGTTTTTATTTTATTATTTACTTCTACAAATTTACTATCATATTCTTTGAACTTTTCTTCTAAATCACCAAAAGCACCTTTTATATCTCCTTCTATAATTAAATCTTCACTAACACTTAATGTACTTAACTTTGTTTCTCCCGTCACTGTCAAATCTTTTATTGTTACATTATTTAAATTTGAATTACCTGTTGCTACTAAGTTTTTTACATTTGTGTTGTTTGTTACCGTTAAATCTTTCGTTGTTGTTTTCCCTGAAACTTTTAAGTCATTATTTACATTTACAATTCCATTAAATACAGATTCACCTTCAACCTTTAATTCTGTCTTAATATTTACGACTTCTGCATTTAATAATGCTGTTTGAATCTCTGATATCTTTGCAACATTTATTTCTGCAGTTTCAGAATATAATTCATTAAATGTTGCTGTATTTGCAATTGAATTTTCTACTGTTTGGTAGATCTCAGAACCATTATTTGTCATTCCACAAGGTGATCTTTTTCCATTATCCACAATATTAGAGCCATTCCATTCATAAACAACACACTCTTTATCTAAAACGACATTTTTAAATGTTCCTGTATCTGCGGTTATTTCTACTGAAACTGGTGTTTTGTTATATATACCTACACCACAATTTTCATCTGATTTTTGAGTCCAGACGCCTGTTCCATCTCTATTTGTGTTTTCCCATCTTATACATTTTAATGGTGCATTACCTTTCGTATCTACAAAACTAATATGACTGCCTATCATTGAATTTTCACCGTCAACACGAAGATATTCATTTCCACCAGAACGATTGAAACTCGCTTTAAAAGCACAGTCACTAGGATCATTAAAACATTCACTTGCTGTAATATCTTTCGAAGTTGACAACGATATTAAATTATAAGTGTGCAACCCTGCTATTTCTTTATTCGGATTTGCTTTTACATTTGCTAGACCACGTTTTATATTTATGAAATAATCTTCAAAATCTTTATCATTTGTTATTTTAAAAACCAAATCAAAACTTTGTATAAAACCGACACTATCTAAGTTCATATTTGCACTCATTGACATATCTATGTTTTTTCTATTTTTCCATAAATTACATTCTGTTAATTTTGTTTTTGCTTCCGAAGCGATTGTCGGAACCCAACTACCACCAGAACAATTTGAATCTACTGATACCAAGTCCTTTGATATCAAATTTTTAACAATATCTTCTTCATTAGACCAAGACGTTTTACTCCAAAGTGATGGATCATAACCATCTATTGCCACTCTGTGATCTACTGCATTTACAATGCTTGTGACTTCATTTGCAAATATTAGAGCTTCAGTTTTTTTTGATTCTTCTGATTGGTGTGCAAGGAGTAGTGTCGTCCCTGCACCTGCTAATGACAGTGCTATAACTGACTCTACTAACGTAAAACCATTTTTCATATTTTTTCCTTTTCTTTTTTTTATACAAATTCCATTTATGTATTTTTTTTATATGTTTTTTTTGCGTATATACAATTAAACATATCATTAGCGTTTGTAATTTCAATTCTATTAAATTTTTCTGCTTATAGATTTATTGATTATTTTTATTTTTTATTATGTTTTTTGATTTTGATTTTTTTTATTTCGAACTGGAAAATAATTGTGTTTTTCACTCAAATTTTTCCTTTTCTCACTCACAAAACGATATTTTTGAAAATATTGGTTTGATTTTTTATGTTTCTTTTTTGAATTAATATGTTAATTTTTATTTGATTTGTTTTTATGTTTTTGCTAATATATGTGTCAACTAAGATAAACAACTAAAAAGGTACATCATGTCTAAGATTCTAGAAGTTCCATTCGGCACACTTAACGAAAAACGCAATGCAGTATTTCTTGCCATTCACCTTAAAAGCAAATGCTATGAAGGTTATAAAAATGTTAATGAACATATTCAGCAAAGTGATTTTGGACAAATTCTATTACTAAATCGTTGGGATGGTTCTAAAGGTTTTGCTGGCGGCAATGTTGATGGAGGAGAAGATCTGTTAACTGCAATGCAACGAGAAGTCCTTGAAGAGATTAATTTTACTATTCCAGATATTTCAAAAGTTAAAGAGGTGTGTTCTCACCAAGCAGGTTCAATCAACCTACATCTTTACTCATTAGAAATCGATCTTGATACCAAACGCAATATCCTTCAAAATGCTTGGAAGGCAAAAGATTACGAAGCAGAGGTTTGTGGTGTTATGTTCCAACAGATTTTTAGTAATGAAGAAGGTCGCACTGACGTTCCTTGTATCGAACGTTTCCTTTCTTCTAACCTATTTGCAAAAGGTGTTAAAGAAGAACTTGAAATCCTTATTGAAAAGGAAAACCTAAACCTTATGAAGCCTAAACAAGCAAAAGCGAGTTGATTATGAGTATAATGACTATTCCTATCGACGTCTTTAAAAAAATCATTCAAGATCAAGTCGAACTTGATACTATTGATCAATTTTGCAATGATCATTGTTACTATAATGAATGGATTAATCTAACATATTCAGAACGACGAGATATGTTTAATGATTATCTTCAAGATAATGACATAGAAAAAATCATTAAAGATAAATATTGGCGTGATATCTGGAAAACTCCACCAACTCTTTTAGGCAAAGAAGTTCAGATTTTTGCTTAATTTAAAGGCACAACTTTCGAGTTGTGCTTTTTTTATTTGACAAATCTTTTGATATTTTGATATAATCCATTTTGCTATCTGGCTAAAGATTAAATCTGCTTTGGCTATGCAAAGGTCTTTCAAATCCTTGTCGCTTCCCTTGATGACTAATATTTGAATTAAAAAATTAAAGATATATACAAAACACTTTTAATAGTGCTTTGTAGTGTCGGGAGCAACTACTAACATAAGCACATAAACAATATTAAAGGTATTATTATGTCAAACTACAAAACAAAAGAACAATTAAAAGCTATCACAAAACACTTTTCTGAACTTTTTGATATTAAACTACACAGAGTCCGTCATAAAGTTGCTCAAAAAGAAGGCTTTAAAAACCATGAATCCCACTTAAATTCATTACCAGAAGAAAACAACATCGTATTAATAAATAAACTTATTCCTATCGAAGAAGTTAAAAAACGCCCTTCTATCTATGGCACAGAACTAACTGAACTTAATCTATACACTGGTATTTTCGATATCATCTTAGGTTCATTTATCGAAAATTCAACACTGTTATATGGTTGTCATAACATTAATATTGAAGTAAACACTAAAACAGAAGAAATGACGTTCTCTCTTGATACAGATGATATTGGACTTACTGAATTTACAAACAAAAATAAAATGAAGGTCTTTGAGGATTTCTTTACTGGTTATACTAAAAAATATAACGAAAATATATTTGGAAATAAAACAACTCCTTTCTATCATTTATTTTTTGCCAATGCCTTATCTAATTTCTTTATTTTTAAATATAAAGATGGTCAATACGACCACTTATTAAGATATGAAAAAGGTGAACTTGTTACCGATCTTAAAACTGCTAGTCGCACAAAAGAAAGAGCAATGGAAATCACATTAAAAATAAATTCTTCATATGTTGAGTTTATTGATAATAAGAACAAAGACTTTATTGATTTTCACAGTAAAGAAATTAATCAAGTAATGAAAAATATAACATTTGACAATGAAAAGATTAATATTGATTTAAAAGTAATATAATTAAAAATAACTCGAATAAAAGCCGCAAATACTATTTGCGGTTTTTTTAAATCCTTGTCGCTCTCTTTAATGACGAATATTTGATATTAAAAACGTTACAAATCTTATATCAATGCCATTTTTGAAATGATGCACAAAAAAAATTAAGACAACAAAGTACAACTTCAAGTTGTGCTTTTTCTTTTGTTTTGATATAATATGACCAATTAATGAACTATGAGAAAAAATTTATGTCTGAACTTAAACAAAAAACTATCACTCTTGCTTTTAAAATCACACAAAAAGAAATCCAAGAAATTGTTCGTTCTCACTTTGCTAAATTACATGGTGTTGACTATGGTTCAACCCGTATTATCTGGAAAGACAATACGGATGAGTGTTTTTTTAAAATTCGAAATCACTTGAATTTGTCTTGCAGTGTTGAAGTTTGGGAAAAAATTGAAGACAAAAAATTATTTAAATCTCAATTCAATAAGAAAACGATTTATTGTTTAGACAATCAAGAAGTTAATGGCATTATTGTTACCAAGGCAGCAGAGATTTCCAATATTTCTCCTGATTTTAGAAACACTGACGTTGAGCTTTTGGGTATTCCTCCTGAAAAAAAATTGGATTATTCCATTCGTTACAACTTTTAAATTAATCAAATATATTTTGTAGGTTTTAAATGACTATTCATACCTGTTATCAACTACATTGCACTCAATGTTCTCGTCAATTTAATTATGATGGACAGACTTTTTTTGAAAGCACTGAAGAAGTTATCGAATTTTCAAAAGAAAAAAATTGGGCTTGCAATGTAAAAGTTCGCAACGGTAGTTTTTGGGATTTCTGTAATCAATGCTATCCAAATCATCAATTTCTTGAGAAACACTTAAAAAGAGAAGAAAAAGCAAAAGAAAAAGTCATTAATGTTCGAATTGACTACTCTACTAAAATTATTGTTATTGAATTTAAAACTGGTTTTAAAGAGTTAAAAGGGAATGACTTTATAGATTTCACAGATCAACTTTCTGAAATATGCGACAAAACTGGATTAGAATATAAAAGTGAAATAATGTATTCTTTGTCGGTTGATTATATTTAAAAACAAAAATAAGGAATACAATTGTTTTTTTATTGAAATTACATTATTTATTTGTTATAATTGCACTACCTTAAAAAAAGAGATTAAAAAATGAAAAATTCAAAACGCATTACAAAACAAGAAGCTCAACAAATGATCCAAGAGCGAGGTCAGCTCAATATTTGGACTAATATGGACACAAAAGAGTATTTCTTCACAAGTCGTTACTCTCTTCCAGAAGAAATGAAAGACGAAATCTCAAAAGATGATTGGGTTCCTTGTTCTTATCCATTCCCTAATAGTGTTGCTCCACGAGAAGGTTTGGAGTCGGGTATTGTTGAAAATATTGACGACTACCTATTCATTTTCCACGATGACGAAACAGAACTTGCTTAATCAAAATAAGCAAAACAATTAAACCGTAGGGCGACCTGCGGTTTTTTCTTTCTTACATTTCATGTTATAATGAAAAAAAACAAAGGAAAAATATGAAAGACATTAACGGAAAAGAAATGGTTACTGCAGCAGGAGTAATTAAAGATATGGAGACATTGGATAATATTTCAATGACGCCTATCGGTGTAAAACCTATTGGATATGCTCGATTTAAACCTATCGACCAACGATTCTCCAACAAATTAGATAGCGGTGCTTATTATCCTATTATTGCGGTTGAAGACGCTTTTCTGATCTTACCTAATGTTGCACCTGTCCATTTTACTTTATTACCAGTCATTAAGCCAACAGAAGGCAATGAACATTTGTTTGACAACTTCAAAGAAGGCAGCGAATTCATTAAGAAATATGAAGAAAGGAAAGCCAAGAGAGAAAGGAAAGAGGCGAACAAACAAAAAAGAAAAATGGAAGAATACAAAAGAGAATCAGAAGAACGAAAAGCCAAAAAAGAAGCAAAAGAAAAGCGCAAGCAAGAAAAACAAAATGAAGAAATTGTTGAAGTTTTAAAAGAAAAGAAAATGATTTCTCTTAAAGAGCGTATCACACGAACATTTAGCCGATTTAAAAGATAAAAAAACCGCAGCATTGCTACGGTTTCTTTTTTTCTTATTGCTTATCAATTTTTCTAATTCTTTGATAAATTGATTTTGGGAATAAAGCTAATGACAGAATTAAAGCAACAAATGATCCAAATATTTGTGCAGAAGCAAAAGAACCCAAAATTAGTAAAAGAGAAATCAAAACAAAAATCAATCTTAAAACGTCTCTACTTTTGGTTTCTTCTGTCAATTTATTTACTTCTTTTTCACAAGAAGACTCTAAAAGATTCACTTTATTGCCTAAATCAGAACCAAATTGCTCTCTTCTTCCTACCAATGCAGGAACTGCGGTTAACACATTAACATTGTAATAATAAGTACCATTACCCCTGCCCGGTCTTGATCTTTTTTGTCTTTCATGTTTTAGCGAAAGAATTGCATTGCCACCTAATTTCTTACAAAGTTGTTTAATCTCGTTAAAAGCTTCGTCATTGCTTCGTCTTGTTACTGAAATTTCATAATCTGGCATTGAAAGAACTTGATAACCTTTTACTCGATCTGATTTACTATGAAGTACCTCAGAAGGGAATTTGTATTTTTCTTGATTTGACTTGAAATCACCAACAATCTTACAATCTTTTGCGTTAAAACCTTTTTTGTTCAAGTTCGGGTCGAAAGATACAGGAAGACCAGAGAAGATATCTTTATTTTCTAATTTAGGATTAAAAGAATTTTTGTGGAAAAAATAGTCATTGCCGTCTTCACCTTTAATGAACCCGAAACTCTTTTCTTTTAAATATCGTGTTACCTTGCCTTTCATTTTTTGTCCTAACAATCTTAACGTCTATGCTATTATTTTAACCATTTTTGTCTTTAAAATCAATTTAAATCAAAATAATTATCACAATTTAAGACTGCTTTAGTCATTCTATTATAAAGAGCTTGTTTTGACCCTATAAAATGAATATCGTCGTTTGGTGTTTTATAAAATATGTCTTGATACATTTTTGAATTTAATTCATTTTTTTCCATTTGATAGAATAGTTTTTTTGCCGTTCCACTTGTTAAATTAAACGTTTTATTTATGTATTCTCGCACTGGATTATTGTTCTTAGATAAATGAATACCCATTCTAGAGCCATGACACATTTTCGCATTTTTAATAACCATTATAGAAAAAGAACAAGTTGAATTACAAGCGTTCTCAATAACAAAATCCAGATTGTTATTATTAAAATAGTCATTTAATAGCATTGAAGACTGCAGTTCTCCACCTGTGCTATTTTTTATATACACTCCTTTGTAATTGCCTTTCTCTAATTTATCAATCAAACAATTAACGCTACTGAAGTTATATCTAAACCTTTCGATATCCAATATCTCAGAATTTCTCTGCGATTCTCTCAATGTTAGATAGCTACAATCTATTGGTGCAATGGCATGTTGAAAGTTGGGCATTACAACTGCGAATCTATCGTTGTAATACATATACGAATCTAAGGCAAACCACAGAATATAAAAAATCGCTATCTTAAAACTTGTTCTTTTTAATAATCTCATTTATACCCAAACTAAATAGCCGAATCAACGGCTATTTTTCTATACTTAAAAATTCAAAGAAATCGTCAGCAGTATAATTAAATACATTTGCAAAGGTGTTGATATAATTTGGATCTGGGTTTACGTCAATGATTTTAATATCTTCATTGCGCTGTTCTGCATCATACAACATCATTTGAATATAAGGGAATGACATTTGAGTCCCTACAACAAAAATGTAATCAACTTTTTCAGTGAAGAAATCATACATTTGGAACATAACTTCTTCTTCTAAATTTTGATGGAAAGCAATGATGTTTGGAACAACATTTCTCTCGCCACAATCAGGACAGATAGGGGTTTTACCTTTTTCCACTGTCTCTATTACGTCTACAAGATCGAACAGTCTTTTGTTACCTTGTATCATACAACTATTACAATAGCACTTTTCGCCATTACCATGAATTTGAGTAATGCTCTTACTCCCTGCTTTCTTATGTAATGGATCTACATTTTGAGTGAATACTCTTGAGGTATTCACCAAGCTCTGTATTTCAGCAATTTTCTTATGTGCGATACAAGGTTCAGCCTTAATGCCTTGTTTGATTAATGGTGTTAAAGCATCCCAGATTTTATGAGGTGAATTTCGCATATTTTTAAAGTTAATGATATCTTCTGGCGATTCATTTAGGTTTGTGTAAGAACCTGTTTGACCGTAGTAAGTCGGTAAACCGCTTCCCACTGATACACCTGCACCTGTAATAAACGCTATGCGTGTTTCTTGTGAAACTTCCAATTCTTCTCTTATGCCATTTTTGTTTGGCGGTAAAACAATTTTACTCATACAGAAATAACTCTCATTCTTGTTGGTGATAAGTGTAGGTCTATCTTTTTTTTCAATTGATTAAGACCTTCCCAATTTAATTTGTTTTGAAATATTCCGTCTTTGCATTTCAATAAAATATTATTATCGTCAAAACTTTTTGAAAACAATGACTCAACATAATATCGTCCGAAGAAAGAACCGATAACGCCTAACCTTGCCAACACCATTTCTTCTTTTCTTCTCGCCAAAACCCAATTTTCACCAAAGAAATTAATGTAGGCAACTTGCATATTCATGCTTGGGTAATTATAGCCTTGGTATCTTGAAGTGACTTCATCGCCATACTTTTCCAATTCACCTAAGCAACGATATAAGTGACGATAAATATTTTCGTAAGCTTCTTCTTTAAGTAAACCTTTTGGTTCTTCATTAAACATAGCTATTCTCTCAAAATTTTGATTATTTTAACATAGAACCAACTTTAAAGAAAGCTATATTTTCTTGATTTTTTCAACTATTTGTAATATGATAGCGACAATTAATAAAATGATAACAAGGTCGAAGATGAGAACAATCAAACCACAAGAAAAAAAAGCAATGCAAAAGAAACTTGACTCTCTAGGCTCAAAAGAAGAAGGAAAGCAATTCATCAACTCCTTATCCGAAAATGAGCTGAAAATTTATGCGAAATTCTTGGATACTCCACTTTATAATTATTGTTTTAAAATAATTGACCTTAATGATAATTCTGAGCGTGAGACCACTCTCGACGAGATTCAAAAAGACATTTTAGAGATTTTGTTTGGTTAAAGTGTATCGAAATTTGAATACAAAAAAAGAAAAATGTATCTAAGATTAGATACACTTTTTTATTATTTTAATTTTTCAATCTCTTTTCTTGCTGTTTCTTTCAGTGCATTTAATTGCTGTGGCAAAGATACTTCACTTCTCTCCACTTCGCTTTTTGCTATCACAATCCAATCAGGCTCGTCTGCGCCTAACTCAAACATTTCTTCTGTCATTTCTGGAACAAACATTACTGTCATTAACCAGACGTCTTTTTCTTCATTTGTGCATTCAACTAAAACCAAAATAGAACCGATTCGATAATAAAACATATGTATCTACCTTTCTTTATTAAATTGAGTTCATAATAACAGCTTTCTTTAATCGATTCAATTTGTTTTTCAAAAAAATCCTTATTTCTCAACATTTTGCACTTGACACGGATACTCAGATTTGTTATACTAAGATTGTACTTGCAAGAGTTGCAGTTCTTTATAGAGCGCAAGTATGCCGCCAGAAATGGTCTCAGACGGGAATTTTTAATTCTGACAGTTGTTAGAGATACGGGAAACTCAAGAGGCGCAATTGCTTGAAAAAAGAAGACTTTCTATTTTTTAGGAAGTCTTCTTTTTATTTCATAAAAAATATAAAAAATATGCTTGCTTTTTTATCTTGGATTGTTTAATATTGAGTAAAAGTTAAGTAATCAAACAAAGATTTGAAGAGGTGGTTTTATGAAACTTTTAACATTGTCACTACTAACAACAGAATATGCACATATTCGTCTAATTACAGAAACTAAAGAAGATGCAAATAAACTTATCAATTCGTCTAATCTTCTTTGTTCAAAGACTGGTGAGTTTGAATCACTAGACCAACAATTAGAAGTTAAAGAAGATGAAGTTAACTTATTTGAAAACTATCGTTCAGCAGTCTATAAGGCTATTGATAGCGATATGGAATGGTCTTACTCAAACGGCACTCAGTTTAAAATGAAAGTCACAGACAAGACAGATGCAGAGCACCATAAAACAATGGCTATGGAACACCAAGAAATGAATGGTGAGAAATTTGAAAGCATTGATAACCTTGACGACTATGAAGTTGACAATGATGTTATGGACTCCCTTGGACTTCCAGAAGATATGAGTTTAATGTCTGACGATTTAAACTATTAATTGAATCGAAAAAGAAAAAGAAGGCAGCAAGCCTTCTTTTTTTATGCACAAGGTTTTATATGTTTATTTATATTGTTTTTTGATTACAATCAAGTGAAAAAAGCCTTTTAAAATAAAGTGTTGCATTTTTGATATTAGGCTGTTACTATCATTTTTTTTGAAGTATATAACATAATGAAAAACAGTACTCAATGTTTTTTTATGAATTTTTTATGAAAGAGGTGATTGTGTCAAATGAACAAAAATATGCAGATTTTACTGAATTAGAAGAATCTTATCAGGATAAAAAAGAAACAATTTCTGAGTCTCTTCAGGTTATAACAGTTGATTCTACTGATTCCAAAACACAACTATTTTTTAATGTAAAAAAGAAAGTGTAAATTTTTATTTACACTTTTTCTTTGCCTTTTGAAATGTTATTTTTTATTTTAAAAATATATTTTCCTTATTTTTAGTTGTTTTTATTTTTTTCTCTTTACAAGTTTTATTCTCACATTATATTTCCTAAAAAGACGTAAAAAAGTCTTTGTAAAATAAAGTTTACAACAATAATAGGAGATAAAAATATGGATTTAGCACTTGTTTCTGAAATTCTTGGCTGGACTTCAATAGCCTTTTATATTTCAATCACTGTTTTCAACTCAATGAAAATAACTCGTTTCGCTGCATTTGGTTCAACAGGCAACGATATTATTTGGTCATTACTTATGGGTTGGTACCCAAAATTAATACTAAACCTATCAGTTACAGGTGTTAACGCATATCGCTATGCCAAAGATTTTACAAAAGCACCATTGGCTCTATTAAACACACTTGCAGCGTTAATGTTTGCAGGAATTGGCTATATTTTTTGGTTCGCTGTCACTAACTTTTTGAAAGACCCTACTTTATCGACAGGAATGCAATTTGCCGATCTTGGTGTTATATTACTTGCTTTATCAATGAAAGACCTTAAACATTACCGCATACTAATGTTAATCTCTGGTTTTGTCGGTATGGTCGGCTATTACGGAAATACACAAATGATGATTATTAAAGCAATGGTCATTGGTATTATGTGTTTCAAACTGTTTATCGAGAAAGAAAAAAAAGAAAATCTAGAAGAAAAAAACTCATAAAAAAGGTCTCTGTTGAGACCTTTTTTTTATTTTTCTTGTTTCAAGCACCTTCCTTAATGTCGGTGCTATTGAAGTTCAGGTTTCCAGCTATGATAAAGACAATGCTTTTTCTTGTTCAATATAGTTTTGAATATCCAAGAATCGAATATCATAATCAGCACGATCTTTTTCTTGAAGAACAACCAGTTTATTGATATTTACTCTATCTTTAATTTCTAAGAAGAAAGTGAAAGGTGTATCTTCTTGAATTGCAGAGATTTCATAATACTCGTCTGCACCAATTGAATAGATATGTTCATGTTTGTAAAATTTTGTGTCTGGATATCCGTCTACCTTTAAATCTTCCAACCATTGTTTTAGAACTTTATTTAGCATATCAAATACTCTTTTTTGTTTAACTCATGGTATTTTCTCATAAACCCGATTTTATTTCAACCATTATTGACTTATCTTTTAAAAACTATATAATCTAACCTTTCTCAATTAAGGAATAATATGGAACATAATCAATTAACAGAGTGGTTTAAAAACGAATTGGCAAGAGACTTAGATGATTCTGCTATATGGCGTTTATCCGAAGACGACAACCTTTTAGAAACAAGCGGAACTGGCATGAAGTATATTGCTGACGATAAAGGTATTGTTTGTTTCATGTATGACGAAATCAATCTATTTGTCGTTGACAAAAATGGAAACATTCGTTGGATGTCTCCTGCTTCTAATCTTGACGATAAACCTGTTCGCTACTCTAATGAAACAATTGTTGAGTTTTTAAAAGAACATGAATTCGAAGTAATGGAATCAGATAGTGGTTTTATCTTAGCAAAAGTACCATTTGGCTTGTAATTGTTGATTTGCCTTTTTTGTTTTGATATAATTTAAGTGTGTTTAATAATTGAGTAATCAAAATGAAAAAGGTTTTAGGGTTTAAAATTGTTCCCGTAGAGCAATTTACAAATGTTATAATCAAAAGAAAAACGGTCTGTTACTTCCCTATTAATGACGGGTACCGATTCTATTCCTATAATGATCTTGGCTTTAAGGTTAGTTCTTTTAACACCGATATCGAATCAGGGATTAAAGACACTATTCGAAAAGCGAAATCCAAGCCAAAACATAAAGACTGGATTATTTCAGAACGAACTGCCGACGACATCTTAAAACAAGGTGATAATCGTATTTTCTGGTGGGAAAAAGGTGGTTCTGTTGAAAAGAACCAAACACATTACAAATGTGATTTAATGACGTCAGAAGGTCATATTCATGAAGGTGTTGGCGATACGTTAGAAGAGGCAATCGAAGACGTATTTATCCATTTAGATGCAGAATTTGAGCTTTAAACAAACAATATAAAGGTTTAACAATGACTGTCATTCAAGCAGAAACAAAACAAGATATTCAAGCAAAGCTAAAAAATGTTATTCTAGGTACGCAAGGGTGTGGAATTACCACTATAATTAATGGTGTGATTCATAATTTAGAGTTTCGTCGATTTGACGGCTCTTACAACGAGTTTTTGTCGTTAAAAAAACCGAACCGAAAACTTCAATCAGATAATTCTTTATCTGATATGGTTGCCGAAATCTATGACGCAAAGAAAAATGAAGATATAATTGATAGCACCCACAACACTCTAAAAGCTTTTGGTATTGAATTAGAATTCTCTCATTCTAACATAGATGACGTTCTGGCTATTTTATCTGACTACATTAAAGATTCTATCCATTCTCATCTTGTAAACGGTGAAAGTGATTTTAATAAAGATGTTATTCACAACTTAATTGGTGATTACCTTTTTGAAGAAAAACCAGAATCAACTTTTAAAACAATTACAGAAGTTATTGAAGATAAAAAGCTAAACGAAACTTCTGTTTCGCAATACTTTAAGGATTTATCAAAAACACTTTCTTGGTGCAAAGATAGCGATAGACAATTCTTAATCTTTTCTCACACTGATTTTGAAATGCTTGTTTCAAAAGGAAACATTGACAATCTCAGCGAATATTACAGCATTTAATACAACAAAAAAAGTCGTTTTTAAGCGGCTTTTTTCTTTTCAAAAATATGGTTTTTTGCTATAATACTCACATTGAAAAACAACTTGGAAAAACAATAAATGCTAAAACTTACCTTTCGAGAGATTGAAAATGTCATTAATGGAAATCTTCTGACTGATCGTTTTGAAGTTTTGTTTAATGCAATCCCTAATTCAGATTATTTTGAAGAAGAATGTAACCCTAGCGATTATCTTGAAGATGATGGACGAGAGCTGCGACACGCTGCATTCAAGGATCATTTGACAGGTATCACTCATTCTTTTAATTATGTCTATCATCCAGAATATGGAAGCCTTGATCAATATTCAATGATGGATAAGCCTAATGATATGGAAATTGTTTCTGTTAGTGTTTTAGAAGAAGCTAAACCTAAGAAGAAAGAACCCGAACCAGAACTTAGCCCACAACAAGTTCGAACAAAAGCTATGTTTGCAACATTAAATGCAATGAAAGACAGAGGTGAGCTTGTAAAATTTGATATCACGAAGACAAGCATTCCAAAAACAACTATTAAAGCTGACGTTAAGTTTTACAAAGATATGGTTGGTGGAAAAATAAAAGCTTCCATTCTTGACGTTCGAGAGCGTTTACTGCCTACTGTCATTGACCATAAGACTGAAATTAATACTTATTGGAACTTCTTACAAACAAAACCAAAAGTTTAATTTATAAGAAAAAGCAATCTGTTGATTGCTTTTTTTTCTTTTTATCTTTATAATCTTGGCAATTTATTTATTTGAGAGTTTAAAATGTCAGAATTTAAAAGAATGCTAAATCCAGAACCACACAATTATTTTAATCGTGTTTACACTGTGGATATTTTAGGGCTTATTGATATGGTCAATCTTTATATTGATTTCAATATCCCTGTTACAGACCCATTTTCTATCCAAGTGCAAGACTTAGAACAAATTGAAGCTTGTAAAACATTCAAATGTGATCACCCTGAATTAGATTCTTACTTTAAAGAGCTTTTCATTTATTCTGTCAAAAATGAAGGTTGTATCAACAACACTGATTATTGGTTTTATCAGTATGGTCATAACCTAAGAGAAATCATTTTCAGTTCTGAAACTCAGAGTATTAGTGTCGATACTCCTCCTGAAAAGTTAATTATTAATGAAGATTTTAACGTAGAAATTGAAGTCAAAGATTCGATAACGTGTTCTTTGGATAACCTCATTTTATTTTTATTCCTTTTTGATTTTGAGAAATTTTTCAATGGAGCTGATCCCAATCTTGATATTGAAAAGATCGATACGATAATCATTCGCAATTATCAAGAACAAAAGGAGGTTGTTATTGATATTGATTCTCCGTTAAGAGAAAAGATTAAAAAAATTAGTTAAAAAGTGAAAAAAAACGCTTTTTTCCCTGGCTTCGAAAACTTAGTTGTTATATACTTTATTTCGTGGTCAGGGATAAAGACTTAAAGAAAACAAGGTGTTACAAACTTTTCTCGATTAGCTTCAGTTGGTAGAGCGGGGGATTCTAAATCCCTGTCGTCAGGGGTTCGAGTCCCCTATCGAGAGCCATCTAAAACAATTTGTGCGTCCTTAGCTCAGTTGGATAGAGCACGTGCCTTCTAAGCATGTGGTCGCAGGTTCGAATCCTGCAGGACGTGCCACCTTTTAAAAGCTGTCATTATCGACGGCTTTTTTCTTTTTTTTTGTTTGTTTTTGTGCTATAATTATCCCATCGAAACAAACAAGAAGAGTTTATTATGTATCACGCAATTGAAGTTTTATCAGCAGGAAAAAATAGCACTACGTTTCATTTTTCACCTTTAAATAGAAAAAAAGAGATTACCAACGGCTTCCGTATTTGTGGTGGTAGTGCATTTGGTTCTAGCACTATTCTACGATCTGATATTACTGAAACACCTATCGTTAATTTTGTAAAAAATCATTGCCCGAATCTTCTTAATGTTTTAAAAAATGGCGGCAGTGTTGATCCATTTAACCGAAAGTCGTTCACTATGCAAAGTATGATTAACGGTGACGCATTTAAGATCTCAATATTAACAGAAGACGAAAATGAAGAAATTATGATTCTTTCTGGCGATAAAGAACTTAAAGACGGTCAAAAATACACGGCAACTCTCACAGAAACCGATTTGTTTGGTTATATTAAAGGTTATTGTTCTTCCAACGCTTGCAAACGTATTTTGAAATAAAGCGATTTTATTATTGAATTGTATGAAAAAATTCTTGTGAAATCTGTATAAATTATTTTGTATTTAAGCAATTCTTTGCTATAATGTAATTAGTTTGTTAAAACAATTGAAAAATAGAGGTGACAATTATGACTGTATCAACTTTAAACAACCCTTACGAGAAAGGTAGTGTTACTCATCGAGATTTTGAAGGCTCTCTTTCTCATTTTAATGCTCAAACAGACGAAACTCTTACTGGTTCTTTAACTATGTATGAAAATCGAGCTAAAGATCCTAGCTTTACTGACGAGCAACTGGATTACTTTGAACGTGAATGTCGTGCTATTCAAACCGTTCTTGATAGTCGAAAATAATAATTAAAAAAAGACCCGTTAATCTCTTAACGGGTTTTTTTATCTTCGCATTTTTTGTCCTGACCTTGTGCTTTTGCTGCCATTGATTCCATTGTTTGTCCTTTTTAATTGATTCGTCTTTCATTTTACCATGTAAACAAAAATATTTAATATTTTGATTTAATAAATATGTTTTTGATATCGTTTTAACGGTTCTTTTACATTTTCTTGTTTTTCTTGAAGCCTTTATAAAGCAAGTATTTAAGTTTATTTTTTTTGATTTTTTTCAACAAAAAACCTGGCTTTAATAAAAAGTTTCAACTATAATTATCTACATAGTCGAGAGAGACAAAAGACTATCAATTTACAATGCGTCCTTAGCTCAGTTGGATAGAGCACGTGCCTTCTAAGCATGTGGTCGCAGGTTCGAATCCTGCAGGACGTGCCATCTTTAAATGTTTTTGTTTAAGAATATTTAAAAATGGTATTATAAAGCATTTTAAATGATTCGAAGCATTAAGTTTGAGATTGACGTAGCTGCTATTCGGAGAAATTATATTTCTGCCCTAAGCAATCTCCTTTATAAAACCAGATTTTATTTATCGCTGCAAATAATTCCGCCAGATTATTTGTGGACACCTTTAAGATTTACCGTTGAGTTTGCTTAAAGGTCACTCAAAAAAAACTCAACCCTCCTCATTTTTAACAAAATGTTTTAAGAACAAAAAAAAGCTGCTGTTGCAGCTTTTTTGTTTTTCATATTGATAACTTTACCTGTTGATAATCAAAATACAACATATAAAAAAACCGTAAGTTGCTACTTACGGTTTTTTATTTTTTTATTTTTTAATTTATTGCTTTAATTTCACATTTATTATCAATAAAAAAGTCAATCAAATCTTTACCTTTTGATAACCCAAACACAATTGAAGTACAAGGCTCTTTAATTCGAGCTTCTTCTGTAAATTCCATTTTTTTTATTTCTTTCATTTCTTTTTCCCAAATTTCACGGCTCTTTTTTCTTAAATCTTCTTCGGGCAAATGACAATTTTCTTCCTTCCATTTATCAATACGATCTCTTAAAGCTTGTTTAAGAGGTCTTGATATTTCATAATATTTTTTCTTTGAAAAATTTGATTCAATCCAAGTATACTCTAAATTTTCATTTACTGGTTCAGCTTCAAGCTCATAATCATATAAAGACACTTTTGTCGGTTTTAAAAGAATGTGAGTGAAATAACCTTCTCTAACTGTATCTTCGTCATAAATTTCATCTTGTTCTTCCACAAACTCTTCAATTCTTTTTTTTGTTTTCTCATTTAATTTTACTAAAAATTGAGTTCTGTGGGCTTTGTATTTTTCACCATAAATTTCGACTAATAATTTTTCAGAAAGACTTGTTTCATTTTCTAATACTCTTTCATTATTGTATTTCATATCAATAATTTTCTTAGATGAACGATGAACAAAAGTATGATAAAAATCATACAATGAATTTAGAGATAATATTTTTTTAAAGAAAGGAGAACCTATCTTATTGTCAGGATAAGTTTCTAAAATTTCTTTTTCAGGAATTTCTTGTTTTTTGTGATAAACAATCATATCATCAAACAAAATTTCTCTACCATTTGAAGAAAAATAAATTTCAAGAGATACACCAATTTCATTTTTCATTAACTCTAAAACTTTAATTGTTAATTTATCAATTTTAAAATGATTTAAAAAATCTTCTTTAAAATTCATATCTTCAGGTTTTGTTATTTCCAAAGTGTCACCCTCAAAAATCATTGTTCCTTCAACATCTTTTAACCCTATATATCGCATAATTTCTTCTCTTTGGTTTTTTATTTAACAATGAAATTATAACAATTACACCATTCAAAATCAAATTTTGACAAGGAACTTTTTATTTGTTATTTTTTTTGTTGAAAATGCTTTAAATTTAATAATAAACAAGCTATAATGTATTCCACTTTAAAATACATTAAACTAAATTATCGGAGTTTTGAATGAAAAAAATCTTTATTGCTATTGCCACTATTATTACTCTATTTGGTTGTGAAGACGTTGGTAATATGGCGCAAGAACAACTTAATGATTTAAAAGATAAAGCCGTTCAAGTTGGTATTGATGAAATCCGAACCAACCCTGAATATGCACAAGTTGCTGAACTTTTAGAGCAAGGTAATGAAACACTAGAAACAATCAAAACAATGAGCATGACTGAACTAACCGACTCTGTAAAAGGGGAAGAGATTCTAGGTCTTATTGGTGGTATTTATTCTTGTGTTGAAAGTAAAACTTCCGTAACCTTAGCAGAAGCTATTTTTACGGAATCTATGAATATGTATCAGATCCCAGAAGATATTCAACAAGTCGTCTTAGAATCAAAAAATCTCGAATCCAACTTTATTATCTGTGAGCCTAGTGCTTAAAGATAATTAATTTAAATTCTAATTAAAAGGTTAGGTGTATTTGACATCTAGCCTTTTTTTATTTTTTTAATTAAACTATTGATTTTATATGATTGTTTATGTTATTATTTGTATATATTCTTAAAAACTCACAAGGAGAACACACTATGGCTGACAAAACTATTAAATATGAAGATTTAGACCTCTCTGAAATGGTCATTATGCCTGACTTTAAAAAAGTTCGTAGTTCATTCCGTCACTATATCTTAGGTAAAGCAGAAGCAGATTCACGCTATTATGATGTTCTAAGAATGATGGAGCTTACAGAAAAGTATCATAATGGTCAAAGAAAAAATGGTGAACCAGAAGTTTGTCACCAATATGTTATTTGTGCTTACTTAATGACTATTGAGGCATATCTTATTGATCCTGTTGCTTGTTATATGGCTGCACTTGGTCACGACCTTATTGAAGACTACCCAGAATCAGAAGACGAAGTAAGTGAAATGTTCCCTACATACATTGGTTACATGATCACTTTAAGTAAAGAACGTAATGGCGTTGCACTTCCTTACCAAGAGTATTTTGACAAAATGACTCTTTGTGCGGTTTGTTCTATTTGCAAGCTGTGTGACCGTCTACACAACATTTCAACTATGGTTGAACCGTTTGCTCGTGAAAAACAAATTAGTTACCTAAAAGACCTTACGGATTGGTTCTTGCCTATGCTGAAAGAATCTAAACGTCTGTTCCCAGAACAAACAAAAGCTTATGAGAACTTGAAATTTGTTCTAATGACCTGTCGTAATCTTCTTTTACTTACATTTATGAAAGAAGAAAAAGAAATTAACTCTTTGAAAAAAAAGTAACTTATTCAAAGATTTAGAAACAACATAAAAGGCTCTTTCAGAGCCTTTTATTTGCTTTATTCTTTGGTTTTTGCTATAATAATACATTGAAAAACAGACAAAGAGGATTAAAAATGGCTCAAACACTGACAGATGAAGAAGAACGTATTATTGACCGAAAAATTGATAAAATCGGTGTTAAAATCCTAGAAACACAACCTTCAAGAGAAACAAAAGGTGCTTGGAGCGAAGTTTATCTAGTTGAAGGCGAATATTATGAGCGTTGTTATGGTGATTCGCAAGATGCTTGGATGGCTTTCATCATGAAACTTGATAATAAAGAAGAACTTTTAAAATACGATCCTGATTTGGATTTAAGCCTTGTCAAATAAGGAAAGTAACCTTATATAACAACCATTATATTAAATATTTATAAAAAAATCGCCTCTTGGCGATTTTTTTTGTTGCTAACCAATATCTTTTTTTGTTATAATGATCACACTTACAGAAAAAGAGACTAAAGAATGAATACGTTACGAACCAACAACTTAAATGGAACAAAGGCACAAAAGCGCATTAGCATCATGCTTTGCCAAGCGTTACGTCATTTACCAGAATCTCTTGATATTGATTTAAAGAAAAAAGGTGGCTGGACTAATGTTAAAACATTAATTCAAAAAATTAATGAAAAATATTTCTTTCGAATTAAAAATTTGGAAGAAGCAGGGAAACAAATTCCTAAGCATTTAAAACAATACCGTAAGTTTGGCATTAATGAGTTCTATTTGCAAGATCTCATTGATATTTATGAATCTGACGAGAAACAACGCTACACACAAAAAAATAATTTTGAATTGATTCGTTGTGAGCAAGGTCATTCTGGACATTTAGGCATTATCATTGAATATCCTGAAATTAAATTAGAACATGACGTTTATCATGGCACTTCGCCTGATTTTGTTGACTCTATTTTAAAAGAAGGCATCAATTCTCAAAAACGCCAATATGTTCATCTTTCAAAAGACATTGAAACTGCTATTCTTGTTGGTAAACGTCACTCAGGTAATAAGGAACCTGCTATCTTTGTTATTTCAAAAGATACACCAATTCCTTTTTATATTACCCGAAACGGGGTTCTTCACACTCATAATGTGCCACCAGAATTTTTGAATCTGTTGAAATAAAAGTGAGGTTAAATAGAATGTCAAAACAACATAATGATTTAAATAAATATGAACAATTCTGTAACGAATTAAAAGATATAGATCCTAATTTTTGCGGAAAGGAAGTAGACAGTTTTTTAGCAGAAAAATTTGGTATTGGAAAAGCCATTACTAAATCTGGTTTATACAAATCCGATAAAAACGAAGGTATCTTTGTTCAATTTGAAGATCGAGTTGTTGCTTTTGGCGTGTTTGACAAAATGTTTAAACAAGATTCTATGAAAAAATACTTCAGAAAAAAAACAAATTTTGAAGGAAAATATGGTTTTGTTTTTTTCAAGTTGAGAAATCAGAACGAGTTTGATCTTGAAAAAGAAACAATACTACAATTGTCTAGCTACACTTCTTTTTCTAATGCTCTTAGTGATTTTAAATATTGCGCTCAAATGATTTAAAAAAAGTCCCGAATGGGACTTTTCTTATTTTACTCTAACAAACAAACCAGAATTTACTGATGCTAATCCGCCAATATAACCACGATATTGCCACTCTCCTTGTAAATAAACACCTGAGTTATGATCACCATACCAATCAGAAGCATATCTCATATATCCTTCATTATCATTAATTAAATAAATATTTGATATTTTGTTTACATTTGATTGAGCATAACCAGGATTTCCATTACCTAACCAAGCTACAATAGTATGACCTATTGGAAATTCTGTTTCTTTATTATCTGTTCCTGTATAAACATTGCTTGGGCTATCATCCACTACTATCGAAGTGTATTCACCTGACGCAACGCTTACATACTCACCAAACGCTAATCCTGCACTTAATAACCCTATTGCTAAAAGAGCTTTTCCATTTAATTCTATTTTCATTACCATTCCCTTGTTATTTTATTCTTTATAATGTTTTACCACTAAAATTTTAGCCGTCAAAATACCATAAAAAATATGATATGTTTTTATTGTCTTTTTCTATTAATGTTGCTATAATTCTTTTCATAGATTAACACACACAATGGTGAATAAAATGATTGTATCAGGAAAAATCGTATCAGTTTCGTTGTCTTCTTTGGTTCTAGGTCGAGAAGAAAAAAAACCTTCATTCTTCTTTAAAGGTTCTAAACAC
>CEUY01008932.1_pt1 | contig 54764 bp, 49 predicted proteins | sample 361481 | NCBI WGS metagenome assembly CEUY01 (sample SAMEA2622737, study PRJEB7988) | marine metagenome | isolation source: saline water (ENVO:00002010), including | reverse complement strand
GTTGATGAGTCAATACGGCTTAGATATAGGTACATGGACTTAAGACGCCCATTTATGCAAGAGATTTTGGTTTTGCGGCATAAGGTGGTTAAATTTATACGGGATTTTCTTGATAATTATGACTTTATCGAAATAGAAACTCCAATTTTAATTAAAAGTACTCCAGAAGGCGCCCGAGACTATATTGTTCCAAGTCGTGTTCATCCTGGAATGTTCTATGCCTTGCCTCAGTCTCCTCAACAATTAAAGCAATTATTAATGGCATCAGGATTCGAAAAGTATTTTCAAATAGCAAGATGCTTCCGAGATGAAGACTTGAGAGCTGATAGACAACCAGAGCACACCCAACTTGATTTAGAGATGAGCTTTGTTCATAGAGATGATGTGCTGAGCTTGATAGAGGAATTAATGATTAATTTAGTGGAGTCTATAATTCCAGATAAAAAGATCAACAAGCCTTTTCCAAAAATTACGTATCATGAATCTATGGATCGATATGGAACAGACAAACCAGACCTACGGTTTGGTTTGGAAATTATTGATATTACAAAATGTTTCATTACTAGTGAGTTTCAAGTCTTCCAGAAGGTCATTGAAGACGGAGGTGTTGTCCAAGGAATCGTAGTTCCTGGTCAAGGAAACATGTCTAGGAAAAAGCTGGACAAGCTGGTTGAAAAGGCTCGACAATTAGGTGCTCAAGGATTGGTTTGGATTGGCTTACCAGAAGAGCTTGCATCTGAAGACTATGATTTAGAAAATATTAGATCTTCGATATCCAAATATATAACTCAAGAAGAATTGAAAAAGGTTGTATTAGCTACCAAATCTTCAGCGAATGACCTGTTGTTAATAGTTTCGGGTGAAAAAAAACTGACTCAAACTGTATTAGGACAACTTCGAAACTCGCTTGCCCTGAGTCTAGAATTAGTGGATCAAAATCAGTTGGAATTTGCCTTTATAATTGATTTTCCTTTATTTGAACCTGGTGATAACGAAGGACAGTGGACAGCTGCTCACCATGCTTTTACTATGCCAAAAGAAGGCCAAGCAGCTAAATTGGAAACAGATCCAGGTTCCGTTATAGCAGATTCATACGATTTAGTATGCAATGGCTTAGAGATTGCCAGTGGCAGTATTAGAGTACATGATCGGGAATTACAAGAAAGAATACTAAAAGTGCTAGGGTATAACTTGGAACAAATAAATGAGCGGTTTGGCCAATTATTGGAATCATTCGATTATGGAGCACCGCCTCATGGAGGCATAGCACCGGGAATTGATAGATTAGTCATGGTGCTAGCAGGACTGGATAGTATCAGAGATACTATCGCCTTCCCTAAAACGCAGAGCGCGGTTGATCCCTTATTTGGTTCACCTGGACCAGTAGAAGACATCCATTTGGATGAACTAAAAATTAGGGTTCTTGATAGTGAATAGAAAAATCCTGTAATAGTTGATAAAAAGGATTGTTCAATCTACGGGCTTGATGGCCTGATGCTATAATTTCCCTTTTACACTTTATTCGAGTTTACTTTGTTGCTCGGAGAGGTGGCCGAGCGGCTTAAGGCGCTAGTCTCGAAAACTAGTATGCGAGGTAATCGTATCGCGGGTTCGAATCCCGCCCTCTCCGCCATGCGATCTGACCCACGAATAATAGGGAGAATTATAATTATTATACGGAGAGGTGCTAGAGTGGTTTAATAGGCACGCCTGGAAAGCGTGTGTACCTTGTAAAAGGTACCGCGGGTTCGAATCCCGCCCTCTCCGCCATAATTAAATCTATTTGATTTCCTATATTTCAAAAACTCCGCAAAAAAGGTCGATCTTTCGGTTTAATTTATTTTGATCAGTTATAAACTAAACTTGTGCTAGACTGAAACAATGTGTCCTTCTTCAAATATTGCCACTAAATTTATGAACTATAGGTGACAGAACTGAGAGGATATTTTTCGGAATTTAAGCTGAATATAAAAATATGTCTAAGAATTTAGTAATAGTTGAATCACCGGCCAAAGCTCGTACTGTGGGACGGTTTTTAGGAAATAGTTATGTGGCTAAAGCCTCAATGGGCCATATTAGAGATTTGCCTAGAAAAACCTTGGGAGTAAAAGTCGATGATTTATCATTTACCCCAAAATATGCTTTAATACCTGATCGGCGTAAGATTATTGATGATTTAAGGACGGCTGTTAAGAAAGCTGACAATGTCTATTTGGCAACCGATCCAGATAGAGAGGGAGAAGCAATATCTTGGCATTTGATCGCGGCTGCAAAAATCGAACCAACAAAAATCAAAAGGGTAGTTTTTCACGAAATAACCAAAGATGCGGTACAGCATGCTTTTGATAATCCCAGAGAAGTAGATTACAACTTAGTCGCAGCTCAACAGGCAAGGCGTATCTTAGACAGATTAGTTGGCTACGAATTAAGTCCGGTTTTATGGAAAAAAGTTCGTCCAGGATTGTCAGCAGGCAGAGTTCAATCATCGGCTGTTAGGTTGGTTATCGAAAGAGAAACTGAACACAATAACTTTGTTCCAAAAGAGTATTGGACTATTTCAGCAACTGTATCAAAAGATAAATCGGCCAAGACCTCGTTCGAAGCAAAATTAACTTCTATAGACGATTCTAAAAAAGATCTAGGGTTGGATAATGAGAAAAACGCCCAGTCTGTTTTAAGTGATTTGGGCAATGCTGAATTTAAAGTAAAAAATGTTACTAAGAAACAAACTATTCGTAGACCACCTCCGCCGTTCATAACCAGCACATTACAACAAGATGCCTCACGTAGATTCAGATTTAGTGCTTCCAATACTATGAGAGTTGCTCAGCAACTTTATGAAGGCCTTGACTTGGGATCTGAAGGATCAGTCGGTTTAATCACATATATGAGAACTGACTCAACCAATGTATCTAAATCTGCGATTATGGAAACGACTGAATTTATAAAAAATGAATATGGGGATAAATACCATTTGGCAAAACCCAGATTTTATAAAACTAAAGTCAAAGGAGCTCAAGAAGCACACGAAGCGATTAGGCCAACTTCGATATTTCATACTCCTGAAAAAATCAGAAAATATCTTAATAATGATCAATTTAGATTATATAAATTGATATGGAATAGAATGGTTTGTAGTCAAATGCCGGATGCATTATTTGACCAAACAAAAGTTGAAATCTCTGCAAACAAAAATAGTGATAAACAGTATTCATTTACATCGGTGGGAACAATTCTTAAATTCGATGGGTATAGAACTGTATACATGGAATCCGAAGATGATACAAAGGATGTTTTGCCTGATAAAACTAGACTTCCTGATTTAATAAAAGGAGACCATTTAAACTGTTTAAGCATTTCCAAGAAGCAGCACTTCACCGAAGCACCACCTCTTTACACAGAAGCCACCCTTATCAAGCTTTTGGAAGAAAAAGGCATTGGACGCCCAAGCACTTACGCATCCGTAATGGGAACCATACAAGATCGATATTATGTGCAGAAAATTAACAGTCGTTTTGTATCCACCAAGCTTGGTAAAGTTGTGAATTCACTTTTGACTCAGCACTTTACCGATACTATGAATGTAGGATTCACTGCAAAATTAGAAACATATTTGGATGAGATTGCAAGCGGTGAACGAGAATGGATTCCAGTTATAAAAGAATTCTATGTACCGTTTCATAATTTGATAAAAAAGTCAGAAATCGATGTGGAAAGAGTACCGAGAAGTGAAATTGACGAAGAATCTAATGAAGTTTGTGAAACATGTGAAAGACCCATGGTAATTAAACTTGGCAGATATGGAAGATTCTTGTCTTGCAGTGGATTTCCTGAGTGTAAAAATGCACGACCTCTGGTAACAATTTTGGATGTTAACTGCCCGCAATGTGAGAGTAAATTGGTAGAGAAGCAGAGGAAGGGTAGAGCTAATAAAACTTTTTATGGATGTTCTGGTTACCCTGAATGTACTTTTGCGACTAATCGTAAACCTATATCGGAACCATGTCCCGAATGCAGCGGATTGTTAGTTATGTGGGGACAGAACAGGGCAAGATGCGTTAAATGTCCATATAAGGGTGCTGTAAAACAAGATGAAAAAACGACTGAACAGCTCGAAGTTGTAGTTTAAATTTATTTAGTTCAACATACTTGTGAAAAGTAAAATCATGACTTCTGTAAGTAAACAGACAATCTCCTTTAAAAATGATGAATCTAAATGGACACAATTGTTAGATTCATTTGAACATCATGTGAAAACTGAACGCGGGTTATCTAATTTCACAATTCGTAATTACAGAAATGACCTAGCGCCGTTGTTTGATTTTATGCAGATTCAAGGATTGAGTTCGATAACTGATCTTAACCGGACTAACCTCAGGGAATACCTTGCTTGGCTTGTAGATATTGGTTATGTGAGGTCTAGTGTGGTTAGAAAACTAAGCACTTTAAGAAGTTTTCTAAAATGGCTGGTTCGAGATGGAATTATTAAAACTGATCCATTACCTCGTAGAGGAGTGCTAAACACTACACGACGACTACCTAAGTTTTTATCTAAGGAAGAGGTGAATAAAGTTTTCGAAGTCGTTGATAATACATCAATTATAGGGCTGCGGGATCTAGCCTTGCTTGAATTAATTTATGCGGCAGGATTACGCGTTAGTGAGGTTCAGAAACTTAACCTTAGTGATATTAATGTTGTTAATCAGGAGCTTGTGGTTACTGGTAAGGGATCTAAGCAAAGAATTGCCTTGATTGGTAAGCCTGCTGCCAATGCAATTGAGCGTTACATGACATATGCGAGGGCAAAATTAGATCAATCAGGAAAAAGTAAAGCTTTGTTTCTGAATCGAACCGGAGGTCGGCTCAATCAGCGTACTATTCAAAAACGAGTTAATTACTATAGTGAATTAGCTGGTTTACAAGATGTTCATACTCATACCCTTAGACATTCTTTTGCAACCCATCTTTTAGATGGAGGAGCTGACCTAAGAGTAGTACAAGAATTATTAGGCCATTCGAGCCCTTCGACAACTCAGTTATATACACATGTTAGCAGCTCTGAAGCAAGGCAGATTTATTTGTCAGCGCATCCTAGAGCGATTAAGGACCATACCAAATGATGAAACTATTAGTAATTAATGGACCAAACCTGAATATGCTTGGGAAGCGCGATGCTGACCAGTATGGGACTGAGACATTGGATCAAATCTCTCATCGCATGTCGGCAAAAGCCGCTGAATTAGATGTCAATCTCAAATTCTTTCAGTCAAATCATGAAGGAGACATAATAGATTTTTTACAGTCCAATTATGAGAATGCGTCTGGGATATTGATAAACCCCGGAGCATTAACTCATTATGGAATATCACTACGAGACTGTCTATCAGATGTGAAACTACCATTTATTGAGATACATTTATCTGATATCCATGAACGAGAGGAGTTTCGGCGGCACTCTCTGATATCAGATCTATCATTTGAACAAATAAAAGGACATCGCGGAGATGGTTACATTATGGCTCTTGAAAGACTAGTTGTCCACCTGCGAAAACAGCTAGGGAGTTGACTCAAAGACTTACAAAACTGCGTCAGAATATGGCGAGAGAGGGACTCGATGCCCTTTTAATTTCGACGTTTGAAAACAGACTGTATATTTCTGGATTTAGTGGCTCAGCTGGATTTCTGTTTATTACTGATTCAGAGCTAATTTTAGCTACTGATTCTCGATATACAGAGCAAGCCTCAATCGAATCAAAAGGGTTCACAATAAAGCGAGTGTCATCAAAGTTGGATTGGTTAATAGATTTGATCAAGATTACAGGTGTAAAAAGGGTTGGCTTTGAAGCAGACGATATTACCGTTAATATGCATCACACGCTTGTATCAGAAACTAATAAATTAAATTCTGGCCAAACCAAAAAAATTGAAATGGTTGGAACATCAAATATTGTAGGTGATTTACGCCAGGTCAAGACTAGTGATGAGATCCAAATACTGAAACAGGTGTGTTCGATAACTGATCAAGCGATGGACACTGTAACTCCTAGTATCGTAGCAGGTATGACTGAACAGGAAGTGTCATGGATGTTAGAGCAGGCAATGAGAAATTTTGGGGGAGAAAAGATGTCGTTTGATGTTATTGTTGCAGCCGGAGCAAATGCAGCATTGCCACATCACAGGCCCGATTCTTCAACTATGAAATCGGGTGATTCCGTAGTTATTGATATGGGGTGTGTATACCAAAACTATTGTAGTGATTTGACTAGAACAATTGTTATTGATCAACCTGATGATCGGTTTTTGCAGATATACAAAACGGTTCTCGATGCTCAAATACATGCTGAGGCAGAAGCGAGGCCGGGCATGTCCGGTGCGGATATAGATTATCTCGCTAGATCTATTATTAGTGATGCTGGTTTTGGAGACCAATTTGGGCATAGTCTTGGTCACGGTGTTGGTTTAGAAGTTCATGAACAACCGTGGATTTCTGCTAATTCAAAAAATATTATTGAGCCTGGAATGGTTTTTACTATTGAACCGGGAATTTATATACCGGGATGGGGGGGAGTGAGGATTGAAGATGTGGTCGTTATGAAAGAAACTGGGGTAGAGTTATTAAATAAAGCTAAAAAGATGACAATTTGATTGGAGCAAATTTATGACGATTAGTTATGGGGATCTAAAAAAAGGAATGGCAATAGATCTTGAAGGCGAACCTCATGTAGTGGTTGAATATGAGCGTTCTAAAATGCAAGCACGTGCTCCTACAAGTCGCGTTAGATTTAGGTCGATAAAAACGGGTAGAGTAGTCGACCGATCTTTTATTGGTTTCAATGTTAAATTTACTCCTGCAGCAGTAGAAAGAAGAACGTCTCAATATATATATCGAGAAGACGAGTTATATTATTTTATGGACCAGAAAACTTTTGAACAATTCCCACTTAGTGTTATTCAATTAGGGGACGACATAAAATATTTGGTAGAGCAAATTGAATTAGAAATCATTTTGCATGATGATGTTCCAATTGCTATTGAATTACCTATAACCGTTGATATGAAGATTACTGAGACAGGACCATCTTTCAAAGGAGATACGGCGCAAGGTGGAACTAAGCCAGCCACATTAGAGACTGGTCTAGTTATTAATGTTCCTTTATTTATAGATGTGGAAGATATTGTAAAAGTAGATACTAGGTCTGCGGACTATATCTCTAGAGTATAGGATTTCATGGACACTCAAGTTTTTCCGGTATCACATCTCACCTCATACATTCGTGATTTATTGGAAAAAGATGCCAATCTAGTGGACATTTGGGTTACAGGTGAAGTATCAAATTTGGCACGACCAGGCTCCGGTCATAGCTACTTCAGTTTAAGAGAAGGAGACTCTACTTTAAGGTGCGCGATGTTTAAATATGCGGGCATGGGAGCAGAGTTGTTGAATGAAGGAGATAGCATAATAGTTCATGGTAAAGTGTCTATTTACCCTCAAAGAGGCGACCTTCAATTGGTCGTAGACTTAGTACAGCCCGAAGGCACAGGCGAACTTCAGCTAAAGTTTGAACAACTGCGTGCAAAATTAGAACAAGAGGGCCTATTTGATCCTTCAAGGAAACGGGAATTACCTAAGTTTCCTAATAAAGTGGCTGTCGTTACATCATTTAGTGGAGCCGTGTGGCATGACATTGTAGATGTTTTTCAACGAAGGTATCCGTTAGCAGAATTAGTGCTTTTCTCTACGTCTGTACAGGGGGAAGCTGCTTTACCCGAGATTATTGGTTCGTTTAATGAATTGAACTTACATGAGGGCATTGATGTAGTGATTTTAGCTAGGGGAGGAGGCTCGAAGGAAGATCTATCCGTTTTTAATGAAGAAGATCTAGCTAGAGCTGTTTTTAGTTCAAATTATCCTGTTATCAGTGCTATTGGACATGAAACTGATACAACTATAGTCGACTTGGTTGCAGATGTCAGGGCACCAACTCCTTCTGCAGCAGCAGAAATCGCTGCACCAAATCTAGTAGAAATTCTTGAGTCTATAGATATAAATTTACAACGTCTAAATATAGAAATAGAAAGAACAATTAAATCAGGTAAAGAATTAGTTTCATTACAAGATTCTCGAATCAGTGATTTGATGCCAGACTTTGTGTCTTTAAGAATGAGGATAGATGATTGGCTTAGAGTATCTGCAAATGAAATAGATTCCTTACGGAAAAATATTGACATCAATGTTGAAGGCCTTGTAAAAAGATTGAGTTCGTTGAGTCCTGCTGGAACAATGCAACGAGGGTATGCCGTTGTACAAAATCATGAGACAAATGAATTAATTACGGACTCATCAGTATTATCCATAGATGATAAAACGAGGATTAATCTAGCTCAAGGTGCGTTTATCGCTTCGGTGAATTCTGTTTTGGAGGTCAAAAATGAATAATGAACTTGAAAACGAAAAATCAGATGAGTCTTTTGAACAATTACTTACCAAATTAGATGAGACTGTTAGGAAGCTTGAGGCTGGTGGATTGTCTTTAGAACAGTCTACTGATTTGTATGAGCAAGGCCTGAAACTGGCTCGTGAATGCACTGAAAAAATCTCGACTGCAGAATTGAAAATAACGAAAATACGAAATGAATACGGGCAAAATGTTAGCTCGGTAAACCAACAGTCTCTTGAGTTAGAATATGATTCAACCAGTGAGGCTGAATAAATAAGTTTTAATTAATGTGATCAAGTCAGACTTTCATATACATTCTAAATATTCCCCGGATTCACTACTTTCAATAGATGATTTAATCAGACGTTGTATTGCAAAGAGATTAGGCCTTATTGCGATCACTGACCATAATGCAATACAAGGGGCTTTGGAGGCTAAAGAAATTGCTCCATTTCCAGTAATTGTGGGCGAAGAAGTTACAACTGCTGATGGTGAATTAACGGGACTGTTTTTAAAGGAATTGGTGCCGAAAGGCCTGACAGCTCAAGAAACCGTAAAAATTATTAAATCACAGGATGGCTTAGTGTCAGTCCCTCATCCATTTGATACGTTTCGACGCAATGTAATTTCTCAATCGGCTCTGTCAGAGATAATAATGGACGTTGATATTATTGAGGGATTCAATGCTAGGAATACCCTAAATTCTGCTAATGATAAAGCAAAAGCTTTAGCATTAGAAAATGGGAAACCGATCACATCAGTTACAGATTCACATACATCTTACGAATTGGGTAGGTGTTATACCGAACTATCAATCAACTTGTCTGAAGAGGTTACGCCTTACGCTCTAATGGAATCCTTGGGTAATGCACATTTATATGAGAATAAAGTTACTCCGATGATCCACATAGCAACGACATTGACTAAACTTATTAAGTAGAAACAGAATTTTTAGAAATATTATTCTATTTAGGTTGTTTGTAGTTTATTTACCTTGTTAGTTCATTGTTAGACTTGTCAGATAATTAATATACAAAGTCTTTGGTTCGGTACATTAATGATAAGAAGAATATTATACATACTTAATAACAAAGAAATTTATGCTGGAGGTCCTGGTAGGGCGCGTAATACAGTATGGGCTTCATACTTACTTTTATCTGTAAACATTTTATTTTTTATTGCAATGAGTTTCGCTGGGGGCTCCACCAACTCTGATGTACTAATAGATTTTGGAGCTATGTATGGTCCTTATTTGGCTGCTGGACAATACTGGCGATTGGTTACGGCAATGTTTATTCATGTCGGTATTTTTCATTTGGGGTTCAATAGCATCGGGCTTTGGATATTTGGAAGAATGGCTGAGACTTTATTTGGGTCACCTAAGTTTGTATTAATCTATGTTTTGGCTGGTTTGTGTGGCGCTGTAGTCTCTTATATTTTTAACCCGATTGCTATTGCTGCTGGTGCTAGTGGAGCGATATTTGGAGTACTAGGAGCCCTAGCGGCCTTTTTCTTGACAATGTATAAAGACCCTAACGCACGAAAAAACCTTTATGGACTTTTAGGTTTAGCTGCCTTGAATCTTATTTTTGGTTTTTTAAGTCAAGGAATTGATAATTGGGCACATATGGGCGGCTTTGTGGCAGGATTTTTCTTGGGTTATTTTTTAACGCCTGTAAGTGGCTTTTTACATCTAGGTTTCGAGGGCTTTTATGTGATAAACAAACTTAAAAATAGCTTTACTATGTATGCTGCTATATCGATTATTATTGCAGCTATTTTAGGAGGGTTTTGGTTAGGAAATTCAACTTTGCCAACCAACACTACTACAGAGGTTTTAACAGCAGAAAAGCTTTTGAAAGATGGTGATTATCGTGGAGCAATAATTAATATCGAAAAAGCTATAGAAATCGGAACATTAGGAGACGCCTTTTTAGGCAGGGCATATTTTTTAAGGGCGTTAATTATGGTTAAGTATGGCAACTTTGAGGCTGCTTTAAATGACATAGGTTATGCTTTGGTTAATGGTGATTCCGAGACTCGAGAAAAATCGGTGGAATTGCTGACAGAAATCAATGACTTGAGATGACAAGTTTTTGTGCGTTAAATAATGATTTAAGCTGATTTCTTTTCGTCTATAAGTTCGATTTCATTATTCAGGCTGTGCTGGAACAATTTACCATCTGCATTAGTCATTGATACGGATGAGATTCCTTTGATTGCATCAGCCTCAACTACACACTTGGTTATCCCAGATATACCAGGAATATGATACATCGTGTCAAGTAGGGTTTTTTCTAGTATTGTTCTTAATCCACGGGCACCAGTTTTGTTTTCAATAGCAATTTCTGCTGCGGTAGTAAGTGCTTCTTCAGTAAATTCCAGATCCACGTTATCCATAGCAAATAGGCATTGATATTGTTTAACAAAAGCATTTTTTGGCTCGGTTAAGACTTTTACTAAAGAATCTATATCCAGTGCCTCTAACCCCACTACTACTGGTAACCTTCCAACAAATTCAGGTATAAAGCCGTATTCTAAAAGATCTTCTGAGTTCACATTGTCTACAATTAACGATTCGTCGGAAGCAGCATCGATTTTTTCAGCGTCTCGGAATCCGATTGTGACATTTCCTTTTGCCACTCTTCGATTAATAATTTCATTTAAGCCCTCAAATGCTCCACCGCAGATAAATAAAATATCATCAGTCTTTATTTGCAGAAAGTCTTGATGGGGATGTTTTCTACCACCCTGCGGAGGCACATTGGCTATTGTGCCTTCAATGATTTTTAAAAGCGCCTGTTGTACGCCCTCTCCCGACACATCTCTTGTTATGGAAGGATTTGGGCTTTTCCTTGCAATTTTATCTATTTCATCGATATATATGATTCCATGCTCTGCTTTGTTTATATCGTAATCAGCTGACTGAATTAGTCTCAATAATATATTCTCAACATCCTCTCCGACATATCCTGCTTCGGTTAATGAAGTTGCATCAGCTATCGCAAATGGCACGTCAAGTATTTTTGCTAGTGTTTGCGCAAGCAAGGTTTTACCAGATCCTGCAGGGCCAAGTAACAAAACATTAGACTTCTGTACCTCCACTCCCTCATTTTCATGATTAGAAGTTATACGTTTATAGTGATTGTATACAGCAACACTCAAAACTTTTTTTGCCGTACTTTGTCCAATCACGTACTCTTCGAGGCGCTCAAATATTTGTTTTGGATTTAGGCTTTTTGGAATAACAGGAGATGATTCTTTTGGTTTGTCGGGACCTTCTTCTGTGATGATCTGTTCACATAAAGTTACGCATTCATCACATATGAATACCCTATCAGGGCCTGCTATAAGTCTTTTGACTTGAGCTTGAGCCTTCCCGCAAAATGAGCATTGATAATTTGGAGTTGTCATATATAAGTCTCTTTGAGTTTTATTTACGCACCAATCTAGTAGCTGGGTACTTTATTATTTCTTTTCTGTCTTATTCTTATCTTTTTCCTCTGAAGACGATAATACCTTATCAATTAAGCCATACTCTTGGGCTTTGTCAGAGGTTAAATAATAATCTCTATCGGTGTCCCTTGCTACTTTGTCATATGGCTGGCCAGAATGATGAGATATTATTTGTCGCATTTTATCTTGCAGCCTTAGGATCTCTCGTGCAGCTATATCGATGTCTGAAGCTTGCCCCTGAGCACCTGATAATGGCTGATGCATATGTATTGTTGAATTAGGCAGAGCATATCTTTTACCGGGAGTGCCCGCTGTAAGCAAAACAGTTGCCATACTTGCAGCTAATCCTACGCATATAGTTGACACGTCTGGTCTGATTAAATGCATTGTGTCGTAAATGGCTAGTCCAGCATGGATAACTCCACCAGGAGAATTAATATATAAACTAATATCTCTCTCAGGATCTTCTCTATCTAAGTACAATAATTGTGCAGTTATAGTATTTGCAACCTGATCGTTTATTGGAGTTCCTAAGAAAATAATTCTTTCTTTAAGGAGTAATGAATATATATCAAATGCTCTTTCACCCCTTGCTCCGGTTTCGATTACCATAGGTATCATCGATTCTGGGTAAGCTATGTCTTCACTCATTTTTTTTACCTTTCCTGACAGTTTTAGCAGTTTTAGTCGTTTTGCTAGGCGACTTTTTAATGACTTTTTTCTCTGATTTAATATTGGTCTTCGCTATAGCTGATAGTTTTTTAACAGCTTCTTCAAACTGAACATCACCTCTTATTCTGTCTTCCGCCTCTTGAATTCGCTGTTGTAGTTCTTTAGGCTTTATACCTGATTTTCTGACCTCGGCAGGGTTTATTGAGGCTTTCAACTGATCCAATCTTTCTTTTACCTGCTTATCATCAATCTCTATTTTCTCTTTATCCATAAAGCTTTGCAAAATATATGTACGTTCTAATCGTTCGATAGATGACTGACGCAATTCTTCTTTAAAGTCCTCTTCTGTTTTGCCTGAATAGCTTAAAAAGTCTTTTAATTCTACGTTCATTCTGCTCAAAGACTGTTGCCGCTCTTCCATCATATGGTCTAGTTCGTGTTCAATCAATAATGGAGGCAGCGTGATTTTCGATTTTGAAACTAATTCACTTACAGCTGCATTTTCGAAATCCGCCTCATATTTTCGATTCAATTCTTGCTGCAATTCTTCTTTTATTGATTTTTTTAAATCCTTCAGATCTGGGTAACCATTGCCAACTGACTTGGCGAATTCGTCATTAGCTTCCGGTAATATTCGCTCCTTTATTTCAGTGACTATGACATCAAATGAAGCTTCTTTACCGCCTAATTTGATGTCATCGGATCCAGATTGATAGTCATCCGGAAGAATAATTTGAAACTTTTTACTTTTTCCTTTGCCTAATCCGACTATCTCGTTACAAAACCCAGGTACTATCGTGTCGCGTTGATTATCTAATATTATTATGGAATCTTTTTTATCGATGAATATATTGCCTTCTACATCGGCTGTGAAATCGATCGTTACAATGTCTTCAAGCTTGGCTTTACGTGTAACAGGTTCCCAAGTTGATTGATTTTCTCTTAACCGTTCAATTTGCTCGTTAACGTCACTAGCCTTCACTTTAATGGCAGAGATTTTTACATTTACTTTAGTATAGTCACCAAGCTCTACCTCAGGTTTTAAAGGAACTGTAGCCTCAAATTTAATGGGATCTAGGCTTACAAGGCTTATGCGAGGTAGCCCTCCGAGTTCCAGTTTTTTTTCTTCAATTACTTTTGATGTTACGTCCGAAACCATGTACTCGGCTATTTCGTTTATTAAATAAAGTTTTCCAAATTGTTTTTCAACTATAGAACGAGGTGCTTTACCCTTTCTAAATCCAGGTATATTGACGCGCTGAACTACCCTTTGATATGAACGATTCAAATAGGGTTCAATGTCAGTATCATCTAACTCGATTTCGAGTTTAGTTTGACGTGCGGCTTCCTCTTGTTGTGTGATATTCAATAACGGGTTTCTCGGGACGATTTGTCCATGAATTAGATCTTATTGTATTTATGATCTGTACCTCTAATTATATCATGCCCAGATATAGAAATTGGTACTACTACAGATGTTATTTTTAATCTATTGTTGAGTTAGTTGCGAAACAGTAGGTTTTAACTTAAATCCAACAAGTTTTTCAATCCAAGCCGCTATTGATAAAAGTTTTTTTTCCTCGAATGGTTTACTAATAATTTGAATTCCTAAAGGCAAACCATCTGGCATGACATCGTAGGGCAAGCTTATAGCTGGCAAACCAGCAGTCGTAATCGCTGCTTGCCATCTTGGATCGCCAGTAGTTGAAGCATCTGGCGGGCCTGCCTCTTTAGTAGTAGTTGTAATCACTACTTCATAAGGTTCAATGATTTTTAATAGTTCTTGTCTATATAATTGTCGAACCTTTTCAGCTTTTATATATGTTGTGGCTGGTGTCAACGTACCAATCTCAATCATTCTGCGTACATCTGGAGCATATTGCTCCGGATTTTTATCAAAGCCTTTTGCATGAACAGAAGCACCGTTTACATTCATTACCATTCGATGTGCAGCATGTATAAGGTCCATATCGAAAGGCAAATTCAATTCCTCAACTTTGACACCCTCATTTGATATAAGGTTTGTCAAAGCGGATACATGTGATTTGATTTCAGGATCACATTCTTCTAAGAAAAAAGATTGTAGTATGCCAATAGACTTTGGTTTAAGTTCAAAATGTTGGTCAAAACTGAGATCTTCTGAAGAAACATATGAAGAATATTGATCTTTAGAATCTGGTTTTGCCAATACAGATAATAATAACGCAGCATCTTCCACTGTTCGAGAGAAAAAACCCATAGTATCTACAGACCAGGAAACAGGATGGACTCCGTATCTACTTATTCTCCCCATTGTTGGTTTTGTTCCAACAACTCCGTTGTATGCAGCTGGCCTAAGGACTGATCCCGCAGTTTGAGATCCCATAGCCAGAGGGAATATGTTAGAAGCTACACCAACTGCCGATCCTGTACTTGAACCTCCCGGAGTTCTATGTTTGTTCCAGGGGTTTACGGTGGGTGGTGGATCACCGCATGCGAATTCAGTGGTGACAGTCTTTCCCATGATTATCGCACCTGCTGATTTAAGAAGAGCCACAGACGTGGCATCGAACGTTGGAATAGAATTCTCATATATCGGAGATCCGTGTGAAGTCTTAATTCCCTTGGTATTGAATATGTCCTTTATCCCTACAGGAATACCATGTAAAGGACCATCAGGGTTTTGGGTTTGAAGTATCTGATCTTTTTGTTGGGCATCTCTAATCACTCTTTGTGTATCTAATTCTGCCCACAAGTTCAATTTTGGGTTAAGCTGTTTCGAGCGGTAAAGTAGATCTCTGGCCAAATCCTCACAACTTAGTGAGCCGTTTCTAATGTGGCATGCTGCTTCAGCAGCTGAAAGTTCATGTGGTGACATGTGGAATCCGTGTGATTGTCATAAAACTCTGTACAATATTGGTATTTTAGGAAACTATACAATAATTTGAACTGAGGATATAGATATGCCATCTTTTACTAATACCGAACTAAACACTTTTCTAACAGAAAATGCGAATATAATGAGGCTTTCAACAATGGAGCCGGATGGTCACCCGTATGTTACGCCTGTCTGGTTTGAATATACTGAAGATACGTTTAATATTCTAGGCAGGAAGCAAAACAAATGGGTTGAGAATATACGTGGAGAAGCTAAAGTGGGCGCATGTGTGGACACCTCTAACGCCCCTTATGCCAGGGTTATTATTAAGGCCACGGCAGAAATAGTAGACGATAATTGGTTTGGAGATTGGGTATCTATGGCTACTAGATATATGGGAGAAGAAAAAGGTAGCGAATATTATAATGCTACTAAAAATATTGGTAGAGTATTCATCAAAATAAAACCGTTAAAAACAATTTCTTGGTATGGCTCAGACTGGCATCCAAAATATTATAAAGATTTTGGAAGACCCCCAAAAGCTAATTGAGGTTTTGATAGATAGACGAATCTTTAAACGGAATCAACAATTTTAAAAAATGAAAGATGGGAATGCTATAAATGACATTAAAAAATCGGTTAAATGATGACCTTAAAGATGCTATGAGAAAAGGCGAGGTGACTAAAAGGGCCACTATACGCTTGATGCTCTCGGCATTACGAAATGAAGAAATAGCACAGCAAAAAGAATTGGCAGATGATGACATATTACAAGTAATTAACAAGCAAGCTCAGCAGAGGCGAGAATCAATTGAGGCATATAAATCCGCAAAAAGAGATGATTTAGTTGATAAAGAGCAAGCTGAACTTGATATTATAGCTTTATATTTACCAGAACCGCTGTCAGAGGTCGAAGTAATGCAAATAATCGAAGAAACAATTACAGGACTAGGCGCATCAGGTCCGCAGGATATGGGGAAAGTAATGGGTAAAATAATTTCGCAAACCCGAGGTAGAGCTGATGGCAAGGAAATCAGTAGTAAGGTTGCAGAATTGCTTCAAAACATAGGGTAATAACGAGCAAAATTTATTTTACCGGTGTGGCAATTCCTAAAAGGCTATAGTTATCTTAACCATGCCATCTGTTCTTTTTTCTGCAAAATCAAAAGCATCTTGTATTTCTTCAATAGAGTATTTATGAGACAGTATTTTATCCATGTCGATTTCATTTTTGTGAATAAGGTCTATGGATTGTTTAACTGAAGTCAAACCATTTTCATCCTGACTTCCAAAATTTGAATTTATAGTTAATTTTTTTGAGAAAAAGGTATTCCAGTCAAAAGGGATTGCCTTAAGGGTGGTAGGTAAGCCAAAGCTTTGAACTCTACCGGTAGGCTTGCAGATTGCCATGGCCTGATTTAATGTTTCCGCGCTTCCGACTGCTTCAATAACTATGTCAACTCCAGTGCCATTTGTAATGTCCATAATGGCATTAGTTGCCTTTTCACCCGTGAATTCTATCGTTACATCTGCGCCAAAACTTTTAGCGATGTTACGTCTATGATCAATAGGTTCAATTGCTATTATTTTTTCTGCTCCATATCTTTTCAAAATAAAATTATGAAATAGTCCCGCGGAGCCTTGCCCAATTACTGCGATCGTCTTACCTTCGATATCGCCAATAGACTTACTAGAGTATTCAACAGTAGCCAGTTGTTGAGCCATCATAAGCTTGTTTTCATTACTGTTTTTAGGCAATTTCACCAGATATTTAGGATCAATAGCTTGATAGTCAGCGAAAGTTTTGGACGAATATATATTTGGAACAGTTAATACAGTTTCTCCTATACTAAAATCTGGTGATCTGCTCTCTATTACCTCTCCCACACCTTCATGACCAGGCGCTCCATACGGTAAAGGAAAATCCGATGCGTAAGCGGTATAACCCATATTTACTACATGTAAATCACTTCCACATATTGAAGCTAACTTGGTTTTAACAAGAACCATATTGTCGGTTAGTTCGGGTACTTCAACCTCTTCACAGATTATGGTTTTGAGTTTGATTGCGCGAGCGGCTCTCATCTTTTTCATTAGAATATCTTTTTAGGAAGTTTTTAAATGACTGTTTAGATTCAGCGAGTATATCCGATTTTCAAAACGAATGTTTATGCTTATACCGTTGCAGTCGCAATGTTAGTAATATATCTTCGTAGCGTACAAAAAAACCGTAAATTTAGGAGAGGAAATTGATATTAAGACATTGGCATACTGGATTCGTTGTAAAAGATATAGATCAATCTGTTAAATTTTATGTAGATGGACTTGGAATGAAATTAATCAGAAAATTTCACAGTAAAGGAGCAGCTGCAGCAAAGGTAGTAGCATATGAACCTGTGGAAATGTCAGGCGCTTTGTTAGAAATTGCCGACGGTACTATTCTTGAGTTGCTGCAATATATCGTGCCAAGCAGTAATGGTGCACAATCTCAGGAAAGAAATGTTACTGGAGCTTCACATATAGCTTTAATAGTTGAAGATATATATGCTACGTTAGATAGGCTTGTAGAGTTTGGCGGAACAAAATGGAATGATCCGGCAGAAACTGAGCCAGGTAAAATTTTAAGTTATGCGCAAGATGTTGATGGAAATTGGATAGAGTTGGCTCAAATAGATCTGTCAATCAATAAATTAACTTAAGCTTCCTATCTAAATTGGAGTATTTATGGAACCAAAGTTACTAAATATATTGCCTATGGAGACCACGGTTAGCTCTGATGGCCACTTAATTGTAGGTGGATGCGATGTTGTAGAGCTGTCAGCAAAATATGGGACTCCGTTGTATGTATATGACGAATCGACAATTCGTACAATGGCGGAATTATTTACCAAAGAATTTTCAGACAGGTATTCAAATAGCAGAATTTTGTATGCTTCAAAAGCATATATAAACCCCAGTATTGCAAAGCTATCTATAGAGCATGGATTAGGCATTGATATTGTTTCAGGAGGTGAATTGGCGGTCGCCGCATCAGTAGATTTTCCAGCTGAAGACATTTTCTTTCATGGTAATAATAAAAGCCGTACGGAAGTTTCTGAAGCTATTGATTATGGTATCGGGCAGTTTGTGGCAGATAGTTTCTATGAAATAGATTTAATCAATGAACTCGCATCTAATCATAATAAGGTTCAAAACGTAATGCTTCGCTTATCTCCAGGCATAGACGGACATACTCATAAAAAAACTACCACGGGTATTCTTGATACAAAGTTTGGATTTTCGATAGAAACGGGCGACGCAGAAAAAGCAATTAAATATGTTCTGACTTGTAAGAACCTTGATTTGACTGGGATACATTTTCATTTAGGCTCTCCTATTTTCGAAATGGAGCCATATGATTTAGCTATTAGAAGTGTGATTGAATTTTTATCTCCTTTAATAAAAAACGGATTCAATATGCGCGACTTTAGTCCAGGTGGAGGGTTTGCCGTCGGATATACCTCTGAAAAGTCTCCGCCAAATATAAGCGAATATGCTAAAACTATCGTTAAGGCTCTGACAGAGAGCTGTGAACAATTTGATATTCCGTATCCTCGCCTTTTGGTTGAACCAGGACGTTCCATAGTAGCAAGAGCGGGTATAGCTCTTTATAAAGTAGGCGCAATAAAAGAAATACCTGGATTAAGAAAATATGTTTCAGTAGACGGTGGGATGGGAGATAACATTCGACCGGCTCTTTATGATTCTAAATATGAGGTAATAGTTGCCAATAAGCTGAACGCTACAGATACAGAGGTAGTGAGAGTAGTGGGAAAGTATTGCGAGACGGGTGACATTTTAGCTCCTAGTGCAGATTTACCGATATGCAATACTGGCGACCTGATAGTTTTACCTACTTCGGGTGCATATGGAATGTCTATGTCTAGTAATTACAACTTAAATCCTCGGCCAGCAGTGGTAATGGTGTCAAATGGAAATTCTAGAATTATTCGCAGAAGAGAAACATATGCTGATCTAATGAGATGTGATGAATTTGAATAAGATTGCAACGGGCTGAGAATTAGATGGTTGAATCAAGTACTGTAATTGGTCATCAAATGGCCCTACATAGATTGTCTGCTGCCATTTCTAAAGATCAAAACTCGCATGCATATTTGATTACTGGACCAGATAGTGTAGGCAAGAATTGTGTGGCTAACTATATTGCTTCAGCTTTAAATTGTGAAAACACATCTCAAATACCATGTGGTCAGTGCTCTCAGTGTAATCGCATTTCTAGAGGTGTTCACTCTGATTGTGAAACAATTTCGGTTGACGTAGAGGGAAACTTGCATGGCGATGGAAATAAGAGAACCGTAATTACCATAGATCAAGTGAGAAAAATCATTCGAGAATCTTATTTGAAACCATATGAAGGTAAATATAGGGTTTACATTATTCAACAGAGTGAGCGAATGAGTGAAGAAGCATCAAACGCATTACTGAAAACTTTAGAAGAGCCCCCCGAACAAGTTGTAATAATTTTGATATCGTCTGTGCCTGAACAAATTTTACCGACCCTTGTTTCTAGAGCTCAGCTAATATCTTTAAAAAAAGTCAATTGGCATGAATTACAAAAAGGATTAATTCAAAAATTTCAGTTGGACAATAATGTAGCAGAAGAGCTTTCAAAAACGTGTGACGGCAAACCTGGAATTGCCGTGAAAATTTTAAACGACGAAGAGTATAAAAAGTGGAGATCGGACGCTCTGGATGAGGTTGAATTTTTAGCAGAAGCTAGTTCTTATTCCCGTTTTATTTATGGTGGATCTTTGTCTAAAAGATATTTAAAAGATCGTGATGCTTCAATTGCGATTCTAACATTGTGGCAAGAGTGGTGGAGAGACGTTTTAATATCAAGTTATGGTATAGACGACTCGATAATAAATCAGTCTCGTATTAAAAAGATTTCATATTACGCAAATCGTTATGGATCGCCTAATTGTGCCCGAAATGTGCGTATATTGACTGACACAATTGAGAAGCTCAAGAAAAACTTTAATCCATCGTTGACTTTCGAACAATTGATGTTGAGTATGCCGACTTTAACTTAGATAACAGTTAATAACCTGTAAGTCTTTTATTAAAGTATAAATTTTTCTACGAGTACAGCTAACAGCGGCTAAAATTGGTCCAATTCCCACGACTTAACTTTTTGGACTCCTATTATTCAGTTGTTTGAGGAACTAGCCAAGGTATGAATGGTTGCCACTCAGATAGAATCGTACCTCGTTCAACTAGATAAAATGGATTAGGCCTAGGCGGAGAAGGTTCTTTAATCAGCTTCATTCTTGCCTCGGAAGGATTTCTCCCGGCTTTTCTATGGTTACAGCTACTGCATGCTGAAACCACATTATTCCAATCATGCTGCCCTCCCTTAGATCTAGGTGTAACATGATCCAAAGTTAATGTTTTTGAGTAAGTTCCACAATATTGACAGGTGTGATTGTCTCTTACAAATACTCCAATGCGAGAAAGCCTTCTCCCGTGTATGGGAATCTTCACCATGCGATGTAGTCTTATTATTGAGGGTATATTAAATGCTTTCGATACTGTATTGATTTGACCAACGGAATCTTGCATCAACTCTGCTTTGCCTAAGTCCAACAATACTATTGCTCTTTTTGTATTACAAACGTTGAGAGGCTGATAGTTTTGATTCAATATTAAGACTGGATTGTTCAGCATCATTCACATTTTATGGTGGCGATTTTATTTTATTTTACTCTATTTGCTCACTTAACATTTGTACTGAGATGTCATAATCATCTGGTACAAATCCTATAGCGTCAGCCGGAATATTTTCCACTACTTTTACAAAAGTTCTTACAAAACTCGAACCACCCAAAAGGTTATTTAATGACTGGTTAGCATCGAAAGAGTCAAGATTTAAAATTTCTAGAGCTGAATCCCCGGCAAAATCTGGGATTTCGAAAGTGTACGCAACTCTTGTCATACCCATAATAATTGCTCCACAGATAAAACCAGCCAAAATAATTCCTACCACTAAGCCACCTAGTTTATCTATGAGAGATGAGATTCCAAAACTTGCTACTGATATCAGTGGCTTAATCAAGTTTGAAGCTAGTTTTGCTATCACTATCGCTAATATCATGATCACTACATAAGAAATGACAGATACCGTTCTATCACTCGATATTGTGTTAGACAAAGATGAACCTATATTATCCGAGTAATGACCGGCTATTTGCCAGCCAATTACTATTCCAACGAGAATGAACACCGCGCTGAAGAGTCCCGTCTTCAAGCCGTAAAAAATCGCGATTATTGATATTAAAACAAAAACAATATCAAGCCAATTCATATTAATTTATCTTGCCTTTTGTTTGTTAAATAATGATCCACATGGTTACGATACACATCGTTAATTACAAGGACAATGGCTAAATATTATATTTTCAATAAATTCGAGCGTAATCCTTGTTTTACTTAACATTGACAGTTAGGTCGGGTTCAGGCTTCCCAAGAGCCCGCGGTACCAACCTCTCAAGTTCCTCTAAGGTCCATGGTTTATCAGAATATATGTGCCTTGTTGGAATTCTGCTGGAGTATAGTGACATATCCCAACCTTGCGTTTCAATTACATGACCAGATATGTTGCTGGCATTTTCTGTGCATAAGTAAACAATTTTGGCCGCATTATTGTAGGGGTCTAAAGATTCTTCTGGCATTGTATTGCCAAGAAGTTTTGCTGCTCCAGTCATATCTTCTCTGAGGTCTTTTGATGAATCAGGTATACTAGCTACCATCCTAGTGTAACCTCCAGGATACACAGCGTTAACTGTTATCCCATGTTTCTTTAGTTCTAAGGAACTGGATCTTGTAATACCAACCATTGCTTCTTTTGCAGCTGCATAATTGGCTTGGCCGGTTGATCTTAAACCAGATATGGAAGCGAGCAGGACGATGCGGCCGTATTTTTGGCTAATCATGTGCGGCAACGCATTTTTAATGATGTTGAATGCACCGTGTAAGTGCACTTCCATAACTTTATCCCATTCGTCCTCCGACATATTAAAGATCATCCTGTCTCTTAATATGCCCGCGGTATGGCAAATTATGTCTACCTTACCGAATTCATTCAAGGCAGATTTAATAATTCGACCACATGAATCATAATTGTCTATTGATTCATAGTTCGGTATTGCTGCACCGCCGTTTTTATTTATATTTTCAACAACTAAATCGGCTGAATTTTGAGATGATCCAGTTCCGTCAAGGTTGCTACCTGCGTCATTTACAATCACAGATGCACCTTGCTTGGCCATTAACTCTGCTACGCCGCTACCAATTCCACCACCCGCTCCTGTAACTACTGCGACTTTCCCTTTAAGTCTCATTTTCGATTACCAATTATTGTCTTCTCGATTGTTTTTGGAACTAGCGAATCTAAATCTTCTAGTTCAAATCCACCCCATTTAGAAATCGTATCGATAGGTTTTGGTTCTTGGTATATAAATATTGAACCTTCTTTTGTGCCAAATGTTCTTCCGCTTATTGATTGCATTGACTTAAGACAGAAACTAGCTGCTAACACAGACGCTGACACTAAATCACTAACACATATCGCATTGCATGTTACCCCATACTTCGCCATATCTCGAGCTACAGTTCTGGTCATTCCAATTGTTCCTTCTGAGGTGGCAGAGCAGTCTATGAGATTTTCTACACCTAAACCTGCATCCGAGGTCAAATTTGTAATAGTACCAAACCCCTGGCCTCTCATTACTTTACATGCAAATTTTGTTACTACGAACGTAGATTTTAATCCATGAAGAACAGAACCATAGAATTCATTAGGTTTAATATCTTGAATAGATTTGGTTGTGCAAATATCAGGAGTGTTAATTAAAGAATCGAGTTTTTGATACTTATCAATTGTTTCAGTAACCAAACGATCACCATTTTCGTAAATTGAAATATCAAAACTGGTAAATAAAACCTTTTCGGTTATGGCAAGTATTTTTGATTTCAAAGACTCATCGGTCTTGTTAGAAAAGTTTAGCGTTAAAGAAGCCCCTTGTGTTGCACAATACAAAGCTATATGCATTCCAGCGTCACTTCCTGCATTTGTAATTAATATGACTTTATCTTTAAGTTTTATGGATTTATCTTGCATTTAATTTGATATATGTGACTCAAGTTTATAATGGGCGACCTTCGCTATCTGAATGTACTATTTCATATCCTAGGTTTTGTAATTTTAAATCTAATTGAGACATGTCTCCAATTACCAAAATTAAATCTGGCCCTGATTTCATATATTGTTCAGCTACTCGTTGAACGTCTTCTATTTTCACTTTTAAAATTTCTGATGGATATGAAGCATAATAATTATCGGGTAACCCATATAAAGCAATATTAGACATTTGATCTATTAACTGACTGATAGTTTCAAAGTTAGATGGTAATCCTCTTAATACGTTGTTAATTGCGTCATCAAACTCAGTTTTTGTTATAGGGTTTTTATCACGTATGTCTGATAGTTCTTTAAACGTCTCAATTAGAGCTTCTCTAGTAACTTCAGTTTGGACAGCTCCTCCCGCAAAAAAAGGAGATGGGCCATTAAGCCATTTTATGGATGACATATATCCGTAACTGTATCCTTTGTCTTGCCTTAGATTTGAGTTCAGTCGAGATGAGAATTCACCGCCTAAAATCTGATTAAAAATAGTTAAAGGCAAGTAATCTGGATCTGATCTTTTTACCAAGGCTTGTCCTACCATAATTACAGATTGTGGAGCCTCTGGTTTGTTTATTAGATGGATTTTTTCTTTGCTATCGACATTAACTGAATGCGGTTTGTGGTTTGCATATTCAATAGATTGGGGTTCCCAGCTACCAAATAAATGTTTTGTCATTTTCACCATGTCATCCACATCGAAATCTCCTGCAGTTAGTAATATCGAACCTTTCGGTCCAAATAAAGATTTATGACATGCTATTAAATCTTCTCTAGTAATTTTCGATATAGACTCCGCACTTCCGTATATAGGATGTCCTAGAGGACTTTCCAGTCCATAGAGTAGGCCCTTGGCTGCTCGCGCCGCTATAGCGTTCGCGTCGTCACTAATTCTCGATAGGTCAGCGAGTTTTTGTCTCCTGATGCGTTCCATATCATCTTTTGGGAATACAGGATTTAATATTATTTCCGAAAAAATCTCATACACTTCATTCAGTGAATTTTGTAGACATTCGGCCCAAATGATCGTTCCATTTTCCCTGACATGGGCCGAGATATTGGCTCCTTTGTGTTCAAGTATCTCTGCAATTTCTTTACTTGTATTTTTGGAGGTTCCTTCCTGAAGCATTGATACTGTGTAGTTGACCAATCCAGGTAAGGTTTTAGGATCTTCTACAGAGCCAAAAGGTAGGTATAAGCCAAAAGCAACCATCGGTAGTTTTGACTTTTGAATACTCAATATTTGTAAACCGTTTTGCAGTTCTAATCTGCTAGGGGTTGGGGCAGTAAAAAGCGGTTCTTTTGTTGGTAAGGGCATTTCTGATCGATTGAAAGAAGATTTATCTTCCTTCAAATTTTTGACAGGTACCACCCTCAGCTCAACTTTTTTGTCACCTAGAAACTGTTGTGCCGCTTCTGAAACATCTTTTGCCGTGACGGACTCGTATTTATTTATGTGTTCGCTTATTAGGTCAGGGTTATTTCCGATCACGTTAAAGTAATTTAATTGATCTGCAATGCCCCCAAACCCACCCAATTTCTCTAGGCCTCTGACAAATTGCGATCTTATCTGATTCACTGCGAATTCCATTTCCGCTTTATCTGGGTTGGTATTTGCTATTAACTTGATTTCTTCTGTTAATGATGCAGCTATTTCATCAGTTGACTTGTTTGGTGAGGTTGTCGTTTGAATAATAAACTCGCCAGAGATTTCTTGAGAATAAGAAGCTACAGATACATCCTTAGCAATCTCTGTGTCATGTACTAATTTTCTGTGCAGTCTCGAACTTTTACCTTGCCCAAGTATTACAGCAAGCAAATCTAGTGAGGGTTCATATTCATTGAATGCGTGTGTTGTAGGCCAAGTACAATATATTCTTTCCAACTGAACATTATCGTATGTTACTAATGAAGTAGTACCAGACAGGGATGATTCCATGCTATTCATTCGACTAATGGGGGCTCCAGGGGGCAGGTTACCGAAAGTTTTCTCTACTAGTTTAAGAGTTAAATCAAAATCTATGTCACCCGCAATTGATAGGCTTGCGTTTGACGGGACGTAGAATTTCCGGAAAAAGTCCTTGACGTCTTCGAGGCTCGCGTTATCGAGGTCTTCTTGGCTACCGATTGTAGGCCAATTGTACGGGTGCGGTGATGGAAAAACTTCTGGCTGAAGCATCAAATAAGCTTTGCCATATGGTCTATTTTCATAACTTTGTCTACGCTCATTTTTAACGACTTCTCGTTGTATATCAAACCTTGTTTGATCTAATGCATCTAGTAAGAAACCCATACGATCCGATTCCAGCCATAGGGCCAATTCTAGGTAATTTGAGGGAAGATTAACCCAATAATTTGTCCTGTCAGCATTTGTAGATCCGTTGATAGAAGCACCTATCTTTTCCAAGGGTTCAAAGTAGCTCTTGTTATGATTTTTTGAGCCCTCAAACATTACATGTTCGAACAGATGGGCAAAACCGGTTTTGCCCATCTGTTCATTTTTGCTTCCAACGTGATACCAGGTGTTTACGGCAACGAAGGGAACCGAAGAATCTTTATGCAAAAGGACTTGTAGCCCATTACTTAAAATATGTTTTGTATACTTGATTGAAATCATAAGGCTTTATTAAATATTAGTTTTTAGTTGATTAGGAACTCTAGGTGGAATTATATCAAGCTTCAACTAACCTTTACCTAATAGTACCGTTTAATGTATTATAAAAGTGTCGTAACTAAAAATTGAAGTTACGACTAAATTGATGACCGTTTCCCCACCCACCCTTTTAAAAATCGGTCTCCGAGTATTAAGGCGAGTTCCCTGTAAATGCGCAACGGTTTCATATACTTATTAATCTTGGTGGCAATAATAGCCATCTTCTTTACATTTTTCTCTGGCTCTATAGGCGGAAACAAAGAGATTAGCATCTCGGAAGTTATTCGAATGGCTGGTAGTGGAGAACTAGAGTCTATAGAAGTTGGTGGCGATAAATTGACCGTGCTTTCTAATTCTGGAGAAACATTTGAGTCCAGAAAAGAGCAGGGTTCAAGTATTGTTGAATTGCTCGAAGCAGCTGAAATAGATCCCCTTGTCTCACGAACTGATATCACAGTAAAAGGCTCCAGCGGTCTTAGCAATTTCTTTGGTCTGATTCTAAATTTCTTGCCTCTGATTATATTTGGAGCCATTTTGTTGTTTATGATTCGTCAAGCTCAAGGAAGCACAAATCAAACTTTTAGTTTTGGCCGAAGTAAAGCCAGAATGGGAACAGGTGAGTCATCGAACGTTACTTTTGATGATGTTGCTGGAGTTGAGGAGGCAAAACAAGAATTACAAGAAGTCGTTGAATTCCTTAAATTTCCTGAACGATTTTTAGCTATGGGTGCAAAAATACCTAAAGGTGTTTTGCTGATTGGCCCTCCTGGCACAGGTAAAACCTTGATGGCTAAAGCGGTTGCCGGAGAAGCGGGTGTACCATTCTTTTCTATAAGTGGTTCGGAATTTGTGGAAATGTTTGTAGGAGTTGGAGCTTCCAGAGTAAGAGATCTTTTTGAACAGGCAAAGCGCAACTCGCCATGTATCGTTTTTATTGATGAGATTGATGCTGTAGGACGCCATAGAGGAGCCGGGCTAGGTGGAGGTCATGACGAGAGAGAACAGACATTGAATCAAATCTTAGTTGAGATGGATGGATTCGATAGCGGTACAAATGTTATTGTCATCGCTGCCACAAACAGGCCAGATATTTTGGACCCTGCCTTGTTGAGGCCTGGACGTTTTGATAGGCGAGTTACTTTAGATAATCCTGATGTAAAAGGTCGTGTTCAAATACTTGAGGTACATTCTAAAGACAAGCCTTTGGATGATGATGTGGAAATGCAAGTAATTGCAAAACAAACTCCAGGATTTTCTGGTGCCGATTTAGCTAACCTTGCGAACGAGGCCGCGTTGTTGGCGGCCAGATTGAACAAAAAACGAATCGGATTTGCTGAGTTTGCTGAATCGATTGATAGAGTTATTGGCGGGCCTGCTAGAAAAAGCAAGGTAATAAGTGTACGGGAAAAGGAAATTGTCGCCTACCACGAGTCAGGACATGCTATTGTCGGGCATATGCTTGCAAACGCAGATCCAGTTTTTAAAGTAACAATAGTATCAAGAGGACAGATGGGAGGATATACAAGGTTTTTGCCTGAAGAGGATAGAAGCCTTTGGAGTAAGGCTCAGTTTAAGGATCGCATTGGAGCCGCTATGGGTGGAAGGGCAGCAGAGGAAATTGTCTTTGGAGAAGTTACAACAGGTGCTAGTAACGATCTTGAGCAGGCTACAAATATTGCTCGTTCAATGGTTACAAGGTACGGGATGAGTGAGAAACTTGGTCCAAGGACCTTTGGAAAAAGAGAAGAAATGGTTTTCTTAGGTAAAGAAATTTCAGAGCAAAGAGATTACTCTGAAGGAGTTGCCGCAGCGATTGATGAAGAGGTTCACGAATTAGTAGACAACGCTTATCAAAATGCTTCCCGAATAATCAATTCTAATCGTGAAAAATTGGATAAATTAGCCAAGTATTTGATTCAAAATGAGACGATAGAGGGCGATCAATTAATTACGATGTTAGATGATGACTCATCTGCCTCGGGTAACACTGCAGCTCCATCACCCTCCTCGGCATAAGTCCAACGTTCATTAATACTTCACTTAAGTTTTTCTAATGAGTATTTGATTGCACTTAAAGTCTCAGTTATTTCCTCATCACTTACTAAGCCTAGGTGCCCGATTCTAAAAATCTTACTTGCGAGAGACTGTTGTCCTCCAGCTAGTTCAACATTATGGTCAGTTTTCGCTATAGTTAAAAAATCTTTAGCCTGGATGCCATCTGGTAATAATACCGAAGTTATTGTATCTGAAGCACTTTCTGGTTTAGCTAATAACTTAAGTCCCAATTCTTGCACACCATCTCTAAATTTCTGTGCGGTTTCTGCATGCCTTAAATGGATGTTAGATATACCTTCCCTCAACATTAAATCTAGAGCCTTATCAAGTGCGAAAAACAATGACAAATTGGGAGTCCACGGAGGCTGGCCTATTTCCATGTATTTTTTATATTGTCTTAAATCAAAATAAAAATTTGGCATAGTTGATGAAGCGTTAGCCTTCCATGACTCTAAACTAAAGCTTAGGAAAGCTAGGCCTGGCGGAGCCATCCAACCTTTTTGGGATGCAGATGCAACAGCATCACATTGCCAATCATCTGTCTTTAAGGGAACTGATCCGACGCTGCTTACACCGTCTACTAAAAGGAGTTTTCCAAAATCCTGCTTAACAATCTTGGCGATTGACTCGATGTCATTAGTAACTCCAGTTGAGGTTTCATTATGAGTTACTAAAACAGCTTTTATATTTGGATTGTTGTTGAGGACGGATGTTACCTTGTCAGGATCTGTCGATTCACCGAGTGCTGATCTAAGTATTGTGACATCGGCACCATATATTTCAGCTATATTGGCGAATCTATCGCCAAATGCACCGATTGTGATTGCAAGCACATTGTCCCCTGGAGAAAGAGTATTGACTATCGCGGTTTCCATGGCCCCCGTACCAGACGCAGTTAGTATATGAAGGTCTTGCTTTGTTTCATAAATTGTTTTTAGGCGTTCGGTGACACTTTCTATTAATTGGCGGAACTCGTCTCCTCTATGATTGATCATAAACCGAGACATTTCCTTTAATATTTCTGGTGTGACCGGGGTGGGTCCTGGTATTCGGAGATTTGTGTGGTTGCTTTTCATAATTATTTTATTAGCCGTATTATTTGACGTTTTCCAACTTTCAATATGCCTGATTCAATATCATTAACAGATAGGTTTTGTTCTATCACTAAGCCGTCGAGACTAACGGCTTTTTGAGTAATTAATCTTTTTGCTTCTCCGACACTTTTTGAGAGCCCACATTCAACTATTAGGTAACTCAAGCGTTGATTTGCCATATTTGGGTGATCCGACACCATGAATTCAGGTATATCTACTGGAACCTCCTTTGATTGTACAGTGTTTTTGAAATGTATCGCGGCTTTAAGCGCATCTTTTTCATTGTACATCTCTGTAACAATGGTTGTGGCGAGATCTTTTTTGAGCTCCATTGGATTTATACTATTATCGGATATGGCTTTTTTAACTTGTTTTAATTCTTTTTCCGCAATATCTGTTAACAGCTCGAAGTAGGGACATATAAGATCATCGTTAATAGACATTAATTTACCGAACATATTATTTGGAGATTCTGTAACGTCTATGGAGTTGTTTAAGCTCTTGCTCATCTTACTGACTCCATCTGTCCCAACTAGAATAGGTACTAATAAACAGTGTTGAGGTTTTTGCCCCATAATTTCTTGCATATCCCGACCTACTAGTAAATTAAATTTTTGATCTGTGCCGCCAAACTCAACATCGGAATTGATTGCTACTGAATCATAAGCTTGAAGCAAAGGGTACATGAATTCAGTAATGGCAATAGGTTTTTGTTCCTTGAATCTTTTTGAGAAATCATCGCGAGCCAAAAATTGCGCAACTGTAAACATACTGGTTAGTTCGATTAAATTAGATAAACCAAAATCGCCGAACCATTCACTTTGCCAACGCACCTCTGTTTTATCCTTATCAACAATTTTAAAAAACTGTTTTAGATAAGTTGCTGCATTTTGTTCAACCTCTGCAGCGCTTAACATTTTTCTTACGGATGATCTTCCACTCGGGTCGCCAATTTGTGCAGTCCAATCACCAACAATTAATACTACAGTGTGGCCTAATTGTTGGAATTGCCTTAGTTTACGAAGCCCGACAACATGTCCAAGGTGTATGTCTGGAGCACTTGGGTCGAAACCCATTTTAAGACGTAAATTGGTTTTTTTTGATAATAGTTTTTTAAGTTCGCTTTCAACGATTACTTCAGAAACACCTCGGGTCAGTGCTGTATTAATTTTGTCTATTCTGGCCATATCGATATTCCTTCAGTTAATTATCCAGCATTTTTCTTGTATCCCGAACATCTATGTGCATTTGATCAGTTAATCGACTAGCTGAATCATACTGGATTTCATCCCTAATTCTCTCGACAAATTCTAGCGTCATTGATCTGCCATATAAATCTCCAACATAGTCTAGTATGTAAGATTCAACAGTTCTATCATGCTTTCCGAAAGTTGGACGTACACCTATGCTAGTGGCGCTTTTTAATTTCTGACTCGACTTTCCATCACTGAAGTGAGACCAAGTTGCATATATGCCATCCTTGGGAATGACTATATTGTTTTCGCTCAATAGGTTTGCTGTGGGGAAACCTAGGGTATGCCCTACGCCTTGACCTTTAACTACTTGGCCTTTGAGACTGAAATTACGCCCTAGTAAATTTGCGGCTTCACGTACCGAGCCCTGTTTTAACGCTTCCCGAATTGAGGTGCTAGTTATTAAACTTGAACTTTCGGTTAGAGGGTTAACATCTATTACGGCAAAACCATGCTTTTCTCCGAGCGCTTTTAGCGCAGGCACATTACCCTCACGTTTTCGCCCCAGGGCGAATCCAGGACCAACAACTAAGACCTTTAAATTTAAGTTATTACAAAGCAATTTAACAAAAGTTTCTGCACTTAATGATGCAATCTCTTCATCAAAATCAAGTGGTATAACCTCATCCACCCCAGTTTCCTTTAGCATCGATAGTCTATCTTCTACACTACACAAATACTTTGGGGCAAAGTTAGAATCCAATATTGACAAAGGATGCTTGCTAAATGTCAACACCAAGGAGAGCATATCTTTAGAAACATCTATTAGCGTTCTGATGAGCTCTATGTGTCCACGATGTAGGCCGTCAAAAACTCCAATCGTTACTGCAGAACCCATATTGGATTTATATGAAGATTCCGTTATGCGAAGAGACTCGATTGGTCGCATGTTAATCCTAGTTAAGGCTGATCGGATAGTGCTGATCTAATAGCCCTTACTTTAGACATAAGAGCATCAAAGTTTTCTAGTGTTAATGATTGGGCACCATCAGACCATGCAGTCTCAGGTCGTGGATGCACTTCTATAATTAGTCCATCCGCACCAGCTGCGACTGAGGCACATGCCAAAGGGGTAACATAGTCCCACTTGCCTGTGCCATGACTGGGGTCAGAAACAATTGGTAAATGACTCAATTGTTTAATTACGGGAATTGCATTCAAATCCATGGTATTCCGAGTGGATGTCTCAAAAGTTCTTATACCTCTTTCACATAAAATCACCGATTTGTTTCCTCCAGCCATTACATATTCTGCTGCTAATAGCCAATCTTCATATGTGGCTGAAAATCCTCGTTTGACCATTACTGGCTTTGAAGTTTTACCAACTTCATCCAGTAAGGCGAAATTTTGCATATTTCGTGCTCCTACCTGCAAAACGTCAGTGTATTTCGCAACCAGCTCGACGTCTCGTTCAGACATCACTTCAGTAATCAACGGTAATCCAGTTTCTTTACGTGCCAAATCCATTAACTTTAACCCATCCTCTGCCATTCCTCTAAAGCTGTATGGAGAAGTTCTTGGTTTAAATGCACCACCTCTTAACACTGTTGCCCCACTTTTCTTAACTGCCTTCGCCGTTTCCATTACTTGATCTTCCCCTTCAATAGCACATGGACCACCAAAAACAACAAATTCTCCGCCACCAATTTTAACTCCAGCTTCTCCAATACTTATCACAGTATCATCTGACTTGAATTCTTTACTTGCCAATTTGTAAGGCTTTGATATTCTCACTACTTCTCCTACTCCATCCATCAATTCGAGTTCACTTTGCAATTCCGGATATATCTGTCCTATTACTCCAACAACAGTCCTTTCAATGCCTTCAGACATATGTACTTTTAGGCCGCGTTTAGACAGATGTTCTTTAACATTTTCTAGTTCATCTGAACTAGCTCCTTGTGACATTACTACAATCAAATTTCCTTCTCCTTGTTGTTGCTTAATTACTTGGTCTGTCCCGAAGACCAATAGCGTCTTTTAGGTAAACGTTCTTAATATCCCTTGCAGATTTTTCGGTATTAATTAATAGCATGACTCTTATGCATCGGTTCTGAGCATTAGGTACTGACATTTCATGGCTGCACATTAAGGCTACATTTCCCCAACCTATTTCCCTAGCTGCAGCTGCAGGAAATTCAGCATTCAAATCAGCAGTTGTGGTGAATAAAACAGAAGCAATGTCATCTACTTCTATATCGTTTCTATCAACAATTTCTTCTAGCAGTTCTGAAGTTGCATTCAATATTGCTGAACGACTATTATCGTCAGCCGTGGTTGCTCCTCTAACTCCTCTAACAGTCATTATCCTTTTAATCCAGAACGTAAATTATTAACAAACTTAGATACAATTATGCCAGCATTTTCCTTCTGTCCTTCCGATACTTGGTCGAGCATTGCACTTGCAAACACTGCCCCGTTGGCAAATTTTGAAATTTTAGCAACGTGAGATTTGGTTGAAATGCCGAACCCAACTAAAACAGGAAGATCAGAATAACTTCTTATGCGTTTAATTAATTCTTCTAATCCTGATGATACTTCGCTACGGGCTCCTGTAACACCAGTTAAACTCACACAGTATATGAATCCACTGGCTCCTTTGCAAGCTAAACTAATTCTGGAATCAGTGCTAGTCGGTGCAAGTAACGGAATCAGGTAAAGATTTTGTTCTTGGCATAAAGCATTAAATTCACCTGATTCTTCAGCGGGCAAATCTGGAATGATCAACCCATCCACTCCAGCAGATACAGCATCCTTAACAAATTTAGCTAGACCATATTTTAAAAATGGATTGATGTATCCCATTAAAATTAAAGGCGCCTCGCTATTTTCTTTGCGAATACGTTTTATTGTTTCGAGACAGGTTTTTAACGTTACGCCTATTTCTAAAGCTCGAGAGCTAGTCATTTGAATTGTTGGACCATCAGCCAATGGATCGCTAAAAGGCACCCCTAGTTCAAGAATATCTCCTCCTGCCTTCAATGCAGCCAAAGACATCTGTACAGAGGTATCAACATCTGGGTATCCGATTGTTATGAACGGAGCCAAAGCGAACTTACCGTTATTGTTTATTGAATTGAAAGTCTTATCTATTCGATTGAGCATTTTAACCTTGCTGTATGATCTGCCCGAACCAGTATTTTATCTGAAAGTGCTAATTACCTGACACCAGTATCAGCTCCATGTGTTGCTGTTTTATAAACTTTGTTCAGTTTAACCACTCTATATCTCCGAATATTTCGTAGGAAGAACAATTTTTCTTAAATACAGAATAGTCTTTTTGAGCATTTTTAATCGTACCTTCTAACCCGTGCCCTGGGAAAAAAACAACCGACTGCTTGAGAGCTAAAAGTTTAGAAGATATGCTGTTAATGATGGTTTGGAAAGCCTTAGAATTTTGTGATTTTCCTGGCCCTCCTGGGAACAAAGTATCTCCAGTAAAGAGGATGTTATTTATTAAAAAACAAGTTGAGCCTTGAGTGTGACCCGGAGTATGTATCGCTTTGATCGATATTTTTCCGACTGTTAACGTCTGACCATCACAAATTTGAAAATCTGGTATTTCGGGCTTCATTCCCTCTGCATCGTCGATACCAATTCCAGTGCGCAAATTGAATTTTGTGGTGATTTCTTTATACCCAAGAAGGTGATCCCAATGGTTATGTGTAATAAGCATCATATCCGTATCGGTCTCTTGAGCGGCGCTAATTAATTCATCTGGATTTCCTGGTGCGTCTACAATGACACTTTTGTTAGTCTGCTTGCAGACTAGAAGGTATCCATTATTATCATATGGCCCACTGATGAATTTATACAAACTCATGTCTTTATCTGTAAATTCAGGCTTATAATTCAAGTTTTCACCTATTATATTTTTGTTTTTCCTCTATTATTTTAGTGTATATCAAGGTATCGTCGGTTTATTATTTTGTAGTTAATATTTAGGTTAGGAGTGGACGTTTTCTAATGACAGAGTTTGGTTTAAAAATTAAGTCCGATACAGAGTTAACTAAGATAGAAGTGCAATGCGTTCATCAGAACGGTTTAATCTACGTGGTCCCATCTGAGTCTAGCTGGGTGTGCACAGAGGATCTAAGGCATGTACACGCATTATCAGGATTCTTTAAACAACTCATGGATTTCGAGGACCCTAAAATACAAGAGGCCATGCAAAAGTGGGGGATTTATTTTCGTCCAAGACCCCTTGCAGAAGATGAGGAAGCTTAATAATCTTCGATAAGCCGATTAGGCGCATTTAGAATTTTACTTACTTGAGGATATAGTTGTTGATCCGCACTGTTTTCGGGATCGTCCTCATACCATTCTTCATTTAAATCAAAATTGAAATCCGCGTTACCTTTTTGGGATATTTGTAACGTTTCATACAGTTGGCTTTCGCGGTTATTTTGTGAATTAATATTTGGAAATGAAACCACCCGAATTTGAGATGGGTGCTGGTAAATTTCTCTTATCAACAACTTTATTCTGTTACCGTCAATTTTTCTTATAAAAGCTTTATATTTATTGCCTGCTTTTATAAGCTTGGAAATTCTTGCTCCAAGTTTTGGTTCGACTTGCCCAATCCGCTCTCCGTTCACTCGAATTGCTTTAACGATTTTATCCATGATTGCCAGCTCTATTTCCTCACCATCTTCAATCTCTTCTAAAGCACCCTTATTTGCCTGATTTACTAAGTCTACTAATGCAACCTTCCCGTACTCTTCATTAGCTGATTTTGGCCAAGAAACGGTTTTAAGTTTCTGTTCTTTTGCTGTTTTAGATGAATGCTTTGCAGTTAATTTATTTAAATTTTTTGTAGCAATTGGATTATTGGGAGATAAATTCAAAGCGGTTTTGAATGCTTCGATAGCAGCTTTGATTAAACCTGTCTCCAACAAAGATTTTCCTAGTCGATTAAGTGCGTCAACGTTGTCAGGATGGTTTGACAGGATTTCCCTATTTAGTTCTACAGCTTCATCCCATTTTCCTTGCATGGCTAACTCAGCAGCTTGTCTGCTCTTTTTTTCCAACGCAATTCCCATGGCTATTTCAGCTTGTGAGATACTCATAATATTTACCCCATGAAATCTCTGATGCAGTCTAATAAGAAGAGATTTGACGGCATAATATCCGGACAAGTCTTAGATTAAAACTAGTTTTTGTACAAAATTTAATCGTAAAAAGTGTGATTTCTAAGGTTTTTATTAAGAAAAAGTGATTTTTTGATTTGACTAATTCGAAGACATAATAGAACCAATACGGATTCGGCAATTATAAACGCACTCATCTTTGAGTGACCTTTAGTTCTATTAATAAACTCAATGGGATGTTCGATAGTTTTGTATCTTTTGGACTGGCATTTAAATGCCATTTCAGCTTGAAATCCAAAACCTTTACAGATGAACTCATCTAATTTTATGTTATGAATAACCTGGTGCCTGATTATCTTAAAACCTGAAGTTGTATCATGCACTTTTATTCCTGATACTAAGCGAATTGCCAAGTTGCCAATAGAGCTTAATAAACGACGATGAACAGGCCAGTCATTTTGTTTCCGGAAATCAAACAACTTTGATGCATACCTTGAACCAACAACAATGTCAGCCTCTTTAAGTTTTTCAAGCATTGCGGGTATTTCTGATACTGGATGGGACAAGTCTGCATCAAGTTGCACTATAAATTTAGCACCGTTGTTTATAGCATGCTTAAACCCTTGTTTATATGCAGTTCCTAACCCCGATTTTTGAGGCCGAACGATAACTTCAATATTGTTATGATATTTGTTAGATAGATGCGCTGCTACTTTGGCAGTATTGTCCGGTGAATTATCATCAACAATTACAACTGTGAAGTGCGGAAGGTCGAGAGCAAATAACTTTCTTATTACCGATGGGATGTTATCGGCTTCATTATAAGTAGGGATCACGGCTGTTATTTTGTCAGGTTTTTCGTCCTTCATTTCATTAATAGATTTTACTGTATTTTCATCCGAGGAATAAATTTGTTAAAGCAAATAATTTAATTAAAAAACCTAAAAACCTTTAATATTTAGTCTTAATTTATACTTAGTCGCTGTATTTCCCGCTATAAAGGGCAAATTTTATTTTTATTGTATCTACAAACATTGAGATTGCATCAAGCACCGGATTCACTTTACTTTCCTGGTCGTGATGCCACTCAATAGGTAATTCTTTTAATTTGTACTTTTTAAGGCGAGCTATCACTAATATTTCCACATCAAAACCAAAGCCTTTTAATTGCTGAAAAGGAAATATTTTAGTCGCTGAGGACGCCGTAAAAGCCTTAAATCCACACTGGGTGTCTTGGTAATCTGATATTAACAATATCTTTATCCAAAAGTTATATACTCTCCCCATTAGATGCCGAAAACCGGATTCATTAAAACGTTTGGAGCCAGATATTTGACGTGATCCGATTACAATATCGTAACCTTTATTATTTATAGCAGATATGAAATCTGCTATGTATTTAACCGGCATTGCCATATCAGCGTCGCACATTAATCGAATTTTCCCATTAGCCGATAGCATGCCTTTTTGAATTGCTGAGCCTTTTCCGCTATGAGGTAAGTTTATTAACTTTATTCTTGGATCTTTTAAGTATGGTTTTATCTGTTCGGCCGTATTGTCTCTACTGCCATCATCGACGATAACAATTTCCCAAATATATTCTTGATTATCTAGATAACCTGTTAGATTTGTTAAAGTTTTACTAATCCTGTTCTGTTCATTGTAGACAGGTATAACAATTGAAATAAAATAAGATTTAGTCGAGTTCAAAGGCTTCGTGCAGTGATTTAGCCCCTGCTTCCAGATCAGCCGCATCGATCAGGCAGGTAATTCTTATTTCAGAGGTGGTAATTAAATCAATATTTATGCCTTTACTTGCTAAAGTTGTGAACATTAATGCGGCATAGCCAGATTCTTCCCTCATTCCTGTGCCGATAACACTGATTTTTGCAAGGTTATCGGAAATGATAACTCCACCTGCACCCAGAGTGGTTTTTAGCTGCTCTAACACATCATTGGTTTTGTCGCGGTCTACAGAATCAACAGTAAAAGTTAAATCGGTAGTGTTCCCGCGTTCTGCATTCATTGATATTTCATCTACGCTGATGTCTTTTTCAGATAGTGGTTCAAATATTTGAGATGCTAATCCTGCTCGATTAGGCACTTGAGTCAAAGTGAATTTAGTATAACCATGGGTGGTGGCGATGCTAGTAACTTTTTTACGATGTTCGTTAATAGGTGGCATTTCTGAAAATAAATCCGTATGAATTAAAGTTCCTTCGTTATCATTGAAACTAGAAGCGACATATATAGGAACATTATAGGTCATAGCTAATTCTATTGATCTTGGATGCATTTTAGCTCCATAAGAAGCCATCTCCAACATCTCTTCGTAACTTATATGGCTTAATTTTTTAGCACATGGCACCAATTTCGGGTCGGCAGAGTATATACCCTCAACATCGGTGTATATTTCGCATCTGTCGGCATTTAGTGCCGCAGCAATAGCTACTGCAGTGGTGTCAGATCCACCTCTGCCTAAAGTTGTTATATCACTCCCATCTTCAATGCCTTGGAACCCTGCAATAATAACAATATTCCCAACATTCAATTCATTCATTATTGGTGATATGTCGATGTCTTTAATTTGCGCACGACCATACCTATTGTCAGTGTATATGCCTGCTTGCCATCCAGATAAACTTTTAGAAGGTTTACCGATTGCTTGAAGAGCCATGGTCGTAAGCGTGCACGATACCAACTCACCTGTAGATAGAAGCAAATCTAATTCTCTTCGATCAGGATTTTCATTTAATTGAAAGGCTAAATTTGTAAGTTCGTCAGTTGTAGAACCCATTGCAGATACAACTGCTACGATAGAAATTTCATCGCTATGAGATGCAGAAATTCGTTCCGCAACAGCTAATATTGCTTTTGTATCATGGAGGGAACTACCCCCATACTTTTGTACTATTATTTTGGACATAACACATATTTTCAGGAATTAGTTTGATTGTAAGATGGCAGCAACGTGGGCTTCGAAATCTTTATTTCGCCAGCAATACTTGATTTATCTGCTGCATCAGCCATTTCATATCCAATCGTTAATTCTCTTCCCTTTGTTATAGCCAAAATTGATGGACCAGAGCCAGATAAGAACACTCCAAGAGCGCCAGCATTTTTAGCTGCCTGAAGTATGTTTTTCAATCCAAAAAATTGATGCATTCGAATTGGCTGATGCAATTTATCATCAGTGGCAATTTTCAAATTATCAAATTCACCTGTAATTAAACTTCTAACCAATAGTCCGACTCTACTTATATTAAACACAGCGTCGCTGCGATTTATTTGATCTTTAAGTAAGTCCCTGGATTCTTTTGTAGGCATTTTTTTGTCTGGAACATATATGACAGCCCTAAGTTCGTCTGAAATCGGAATTGATGCGCTAGTGAACTTTGAATCAGTGGCTACTACAATTTGGCAGCCTCCATTCATTGCAGCAACAAGGTTATCAGGATGACCTTCTATTTGTACTGCCAGTTCTAAAATTCTATCCGAATCCAAATTGGCATTCGATATAGTATTACCAGCCATTATTCCAGCTAATATTGCAGCTGCGCTGCTACCAAGCCCTTTGCCTGCAGGTATGTCATTCTCACAAGATATTTTGACTTTAGGTGCTTCAATGCCCACATCTTCGTAAACTAGATTAAAAGATCTGTGTACTAATTTTGCGTACATGTTGTCAGGGTATTCTGATCCTTCTCCAACCACACTGTATGTTGTTTCTTCTGTGTTAGTGTGAATTGAAGTTGTATTCCAAATATCTAAAGCCATGGCCATGCAATCAAAGCCTGGCCCCATGTTTGCAGATGTTGCAGATGTTTTTATTGTGATTTCACTCAAAATATCAAATGATCCTTGGAATTGGTTTTGGAATGGATAAACTTAAAACAGAAAACGTTTAGGAAATACAAAAAGAAATCTAGACAGTCCTATGTTGCTATGGTCACTCAGCAAAGGTATTCTATCCTAAATTGAAGAGTAATACACCTGTATTTTGGGTAAAGGCGCAACGTGAAGTCAGAGAAATTTATAACATCTATATGGTTTTTATCATTATTGATTGCATGTAGTTTAATTATCACCGTTAGCTGCAAAATGACTGGAAACGACCGCAATCTATCAAGCTTGGATACCACAAATCTTAGGATTGAAGAAACCAAAATAATAGCTGAGATTGCATTTACTTCAGAGGAAAAATCCAAAGGTCTAGCAGGACGGAGATCCATACCTGATGGTACTGGCATGCTATTTTATTATTCTGAATCTACCCCTAAGGGTTTTTGGATGAAGGGAATGTTGTTTTCTATTGACATAATATGGATAGGTCAGAATTGCACAATTATTAAAATAGATAACGATGTGACACCACCATCATCTACAAATGGCAAATTAAAAATATACCCAGCCCCTGCGCTTACCGGAGCAGTCTTGGAATTAAATTCTGGACAAGCAGCTTTATTAGGATTAAACATTGGAGATCGAGTTGTCTATGAACCCTCAAAAATGGGTAGATCTCTTACGTGTTCTGAGTGAAATTTAGCCCTGTTCAAAGTGTAGGTTTGTTTAGGTATTGACTCTAAAAAAGATTAAGCATACAATTAGCCCTTGGCCTAACTATGTCCTGCAACCTTTTTTGTCAAAAATTTAATGTATTAGTTTCACCTCTTTGCGCGTCAATTTTACACTCTCCTAGGCCTAAATGCGCACAAATTTATAGATTTATCAAATAACTTTTATTAATACTCAGGAGAGTGGGATCGTATGACTTCAACGTCCTCCGTTTATACTAATTTGGAAAGCTCGCATAATGGTAATGGAAATGGTGTTCAAACAAGGTCTTATTCAAGGTCGCCTTCTGCTTTAAGAGTCCCTCATCTTATACAAGTCCAGATAGATTCCTTTGAATGGTTTAAAACTCAAGGATTAGCAGATCTATTCGATGAAGTTTCTCCGATTGAGGATCTTCCAGGAGGAAGGTTTGAGCTTACGTTTCAGGGTCATTACTTTGATGAGCCAAAGCATTCCGAGGAATATTGTAGGGATAATGAGATTACATTCTCTGCACCCTTATATGTAACTGTTCAGTTGTACGTTAAGGCTGAAGGCCCTGCTCAGGGTGAAAAGAAAGAACAAACTCTTTTTGTTGGTGATATCCCGATGATGACTAGTAGCGGTACATTTATTATTAATGGTGCCGAGCGAGTAGTAGTTAGCCAATTGGTTCGGTCTCCCGGCGTATATTTCACAACTTTGACAGATCCTAATTCCGGACGTCTTTTGACATCTGCAAAATTGATTCCCTACCGCGGAGCATGGATGGAGTTTGATACCTCAGTTAGGAATTTAATATCAGTAAAGGTTGATCGTAAGCGCAAAACCCCAGTAACAATGCTTCTTAAAGCAATGGGCTTTATGGATGACAAAGAGATATTTTCATTGTTTGAAGATGTGGATACCGATCCGGATAGAACCTTCATTCAATCAACTATTGACCGTGACACACCTGTTTCTTCTCAAGATGAGGCTCTCGTTGAATTTTACCGAAGGCTCCGGCCAGGTGAACCTCCATCTGTTGATAATGCTAAAAATCTCTTGAACAATTTGTTCTTTAACCCAAGGCGGTATGATCTGGGTAGAGTTGGCCGATATAAACTGAATAGAAAATTACATGATTCATCTTTCAGCGAAGATAGAACTTTATTCCCTGAGGATATTATCGGACTATTGAGGTCGATGATTGAAATTAATAACGGTCGTCAAGAAGCTGATGATATAGATCATCTTGGAAATAGAAGAGTAAGAGCTGTTGGTGAGCTTATTCAGAATCAAGTTCGAGTTGGGTTATTGCGAATGGAAAGAGTTATAAAAGAGAGGATGACCACAGAAATGGATCCCTCGACTACAACTCCAGCGGCTTTAATTAATATTCGCCCAATTGTTGCTTCTGTTAGAGAATTTTTTGGAGGATCTCAGCTTTCACAGTTCATGGATCAAACCAATCCATTAGCTGAGTTAACGCACAAACGTAGGCTGTCTGCTCTGGGCCCAGGAGGATTATCAAGAGAGAGGGCAGGCTTTGATGTTAGGGACGTTCATCATTCACATTATGGCAGAATATGTCCTATTGAGACTCCAGAGGGTCCTAATATTGGATTGTTAGGTTCGTTAGCCACTTATGCTCGTACAAATGAGTTTGGCTTTATCGAGACTCCTTATAGGGTTGTTAAGAAAACAATTTCCAATAAAGACGAATCATTACTAGGCAGGCAAACTTCTGAAGATATTGTTGGCACTGATGGCAAAACGATACTTCGATCCGGAAATGTCATAAGTAAGAGAGTAATAAAACGCATTCAAGCACTAAATACTTTTCAATTAACTGTTAAGCCCTACGTGTCTCTAGATGATTCAGACATAAGGTATTTATCTGCAGACGAAGAAGAGTCCGTTAGGATAGCTCAGGCAAATTCCCCTATAGATCACAATGGACAATTTATTGATGATCGAGTTGAAATACGAATAGGAGAAGGTGTCGGAATGGAACCTCCAGAAGATGTTGGTTTTATGGATGTGTCCCCGGTTCAGTTGGTTAGTGTTTCAACTTCATTGATTCCATTTCTGGAGCATGATGACGCAAACCGAGCATTAATGGGTTCTAACATGCAGCGACAGGCAGTGCCATTGGTTAAGCCTCAGCCACCCCTTGTATCTACAGGGATGGAAGGTAGAGTAGCCAAGGATAGTGGCCAGTTATTGGTTTCACCAATTGATGGTCTAGTAGTGGAATCTACCGCTGATCGCATTACTATAGTAGATTCAGAAGGCACAGAAAATGGCTTTAAATTAAGAAAATTCCTGAGATCCAATCAAGGTACATGCATCAATCAGCGACCTATTGTTAATCGGGGTGATTACGTTAGAGCTGGCGACATATTGTGTGATAGTTCTTCTACCGGTGGAGGCGAATTAGCATTAGGACAAAATGTTTTGGTCGCTTTCATGAGCTGGGAAGGTTATAACTTTGAAGATGCGATTATATTGAGCGAAAGATTGGTGAAAGATGATCGATTCACCTCAATTCATATAGAGAAACATGAGTGTGAAGCGAGAGATACAAAACTCGGTGCTGAAGAAATCACTCACGATATTCCTAACGTGGGCGAAGACAGTTTGAGGGATCTGGACGAAGATGGGGTTATACGTATAGGTGCAGAGATTGGTCCGGGTGATATTTTGGTGGGTAAAATCACACCAAAAGGTGAAACTGAGTTAAGTGCTGAAGAAAAATTACTAAGAGCCATATTTGGAGAGAAAGCCAGAGATGTTAAAGACACGTCACTGAGAGTGCCACATGGTCAACGTGGAAAGGTGATAGATGTTCGCGTTTTAAGTAGAGCAAATGGAGATGATTTGCCTCCAGGTGTGAATAAATTAGTAAGATTGTGGATTGCTCAAACTAGAAAAATTTCAGAAGGCGATAAAATGGCTGGACGACATGGTAATAAAGGTGTAGTAGCCCGCATATTACCTGAATCAGATATGCCATTTTTGCCTGATGGTACTCCAGTCGACATCATTCTTAACCCAATAGGCGTGCCTTCGCGAATGAATTTAGGACAAGTTATGGAGACACATTTGGGATGGGCAGCGAATGCATTGGGGTTCAAAGCTGTGACACCCGTGTTTGAAGGTGCACTCGACACATCTGTTGAGGACGCGCTCGCTCAAGCTTGGTTAACTTCTAGGTCAGGGTCAGTTAAATACAATAGTTTAGATGGACAGCTTTCCAAAAAAGTAGATTCTGATCATTTATCAAAGTGGCTCGATGAAAAGGGTTATGACTTCAACGAAGTAATAGGCCCTGATATTGGTCAAAATGCCGTTCCCGGCGCCGCGAAGAAAGCCTGTTTAGAGATTTGGATGGGTGAAGATATAGGAATAGATGTTACAGATATGTCATCAGAAGAAATTGATGCCGAAGTAATGAAACTTAGTCGGGAAAAACAGATCTCGGCCCCGACTATGGGTAAATCGATTTTATATGACGGTTTGACAGGTGAGCCTTTCGATCAACCAGTTACCACAGGTTACATATACATGATGAAGCTTATTCACCTTATTGAGGATAAGATTCATGCTAGGTCGACTGGCCCTTATTCATTAATTACGCAACAACCTCTGGGTGGTAAAGCACAATTTGGAGGTCAAAGATTTGGAGAAATGGAAGTTTGGGCGTTGGAGGCATACAGCGCAGCATTTAATTTACAGGAGATGTTGACTGTTAAGTCAGATGACGTTGTGGGTAGGGTCAAGACCTATGAATCAATTGTCAAAGGAGAGGATGTAATCCAGCCAGGGATACCCGAATCATTTCATGTCTTATTAAAAGAATTGCAAAGTTTAGGATTATCTGTTGAATTGTTGAGGGAGGATAGTGGAGATGTAGAGATAGATGAAAGTGAATTCTCAATAGATGATTTTAACTTAGCTTTGGAATCAATGACCGAGTCACTTTCTGAGGGTGAGACTGGTGAGCCTCAAGACGGTGAAGGCAATACTGAAGCAAGTGCGACATTAAAAGAAACTGAAGAATCCGATGCAACCGAAGAAGAAGTTGAACAGGATGAGAATATGACCCAAGAAACTATAGAGGATTCTGGCGAGGAAACTGAGCAGAATGTCAGCGAAGATACTGACGATGCTGAAGACAATACAGAGAAATAAAGCAGTAATTAACAAAATAGATAAATTTAATTACTACTACGTTACACAAACAATTAATTTAGGTGAGGAGTAATAGGTTATGGCCATGGTGCAACAACCGCAGAACGAGTTTAATGCTATAAGAATAGCTATAGCATCTCCTGAGCAGATTAGGACTTGGTCTTATGGAGAAGTTTCTAAGCCAGAGACAATTAACTATAGGACGCTTAGGCCTGAGAAGGACGGATTGTTTTGTGAACGTATTTTTGGCCCTACAAAAGACTGGGAATGCTACTGCGGTAAATACAAAAAAATTCGATATAAAGGCGTAATATGTGACCGATGTGGTGTGGAAGTAGCTCGATCTAAAGTTAGAAGAGAGCGTATGGGTCATATTGGTCTTGCAGCGCCTGTTGCACATATATGGTTCTCGAAAGCAACTCCCAGCAGATTAGGTTTATTACTGGATATTAGTCCTAGAAATCTAGAAAGAGTGCTCTATTTCGCCCAGTACCTCGTTATGGAAGTTGATGAAGATATCCGGCAATCAAAGATGGATACACTGAAATTACAACTGGAAGAAAGGCTTTTACAACTTGATGAGGTTGCTAAAGCCAGAATTGAACAACTAAAGATTTCAGGCGAATCAGTAAGCGAGGATAAAGAGGATAAAGAGGATAAAGAGGTTGCGGTAGAAGTAAATGCTGAGAAGAATGAGGAGTCTGATGAAGTAACTTCTGACGAGAGTATGCCGCCTGAATTGTTGGCTATATACACTCAATTAGAGAAAGACAAGTTAGATTCTGAACTGGAAACATCAGACCAGATAGATGAATTAGAAGACCTTAGTGTTGGTCAGTTATTGACTGAGAGTAAATACCGCGACTTGCGCTCTAAGCATAGTGACTTGTTCAAGGCTGGAATGGGTGCAGAAGCGATCTTGGAAGTTTTAGGAGCTATCGATCTTGATGCCAAGAGAGATATATTACAAAAAGACATAAGAAGTACGTCTGGCCAGAGACGCAAAAAGCTGATTAAGAGTTTAAGAATAGTTGAAGCATTCCGAAAAAGTGGCAATAATCCTGAATGGATGATTTGGTCAGTTTTACCTGTGTTGCCACCAGAATTAAGGCCAATGGTTCAATTAGACGGTGGTAGGTTCGCAACCAGCGATCTTAATGATTTATACCGTAGGGTTATAAATAGAAACAATCGTCTAAAAAGGCTTATAGAGCTACAGGCACCTGAAATTATTATCAGGAATGAAAAACGAATGTTACAGGAAGCTGTGGATGCGTTAGTTGATAATGGTAGACGAGGACGTGCCGTTTCTGGAAGTCATAATCATAAGTTAAAGAGCCTATCTGATCTGTTACGAGGAAAACAAGGAAGGTTCAGACAGAACCTGTTAGGTAAGAGAGTGGACTACAGTGGCAGGTCTGTGATTATAGTTGGGCCAACTCTGAAACTTCATGAGTGTGGCATACCAAGAAAAATGGCCTTGGAATTATTTAAGCCATTTGTCATGAATCAACTTGTGGTTAAAGGTTATGCTCACAATATTAAAAGCGCAAAACGAATGGCTGAAAGGGTTCGGCCTGAAGTATGGGATATTTTGGAGAATGTTATAAAAGATCGTCCCGTGTTGTTGAACAGAGCACCGACCCTTCACAGGCTAGGTATTCAAGCCTTTAAGCCTGTATTAATTGAAGGAAGTGCTATAAGAGTTCATCCTTTGGTATGCGCAGCTTTCAACGCTGATTTTGATGGAGATCAGATGGCCGTACACGTGCCATTGTCTAAAGAGGCTGTTACTGAAGCTAATCAACTTATGTTAAGCACAAAAAATATGTTGTCTCCAAGTTCGGGCGAACCAATGGTTGCTCCGACTCTTGATATTGTTCTTGGTTGTTACTATTTAACTTCAGCTGATGATTCAGCAAAGGGAGCAGGCACAACTTATGGTAGCCTTGATGAAGCTAGGCTAGCTTTCGAAATGAGGTTGTTGGACGTAAGGGCCCCAATAAAGGTTAGAGTGCCAGCGGGATTGATTGTTCGTACAGATGCATCAAGTATCGTGTCTGAAGAATCTGCAGAGGGTAACAAGTTTATTGATACCACAGCGGGACGAATATTAATTAATAATGTGATTCCAGATGAATTAGGTTATTGGAACTTTGAAATGAATAAATCCGGACTTAAAGACTTGTCTGCGAGTGCTTATTCACAACTTGGTAATGAGGAAGCGGCAAAGCTCTTGGATTCCGTTAAAGATTTAGGATTTCATTATGCTTCAAGATCCGGTACTACAATCGCAATAAGCGATATTGCTTTATCGGATGACAAAACTGCAATTATTCAAAATGCTGAAAAACAAGTAGCTTTGCTTGAAAAGCAATATTTAAATGGACTCATTACACAGCAAGAAAGATACACGAATACTGTCCAAATATGGACGTCAGCAAATGATGAGTTAACAAAGGTTATTCAAAATAATCTAGGAAATTATGGTGGAATATACTGGATGGCCCAATCCGGAGCCAAAGGTAACATCGCTCAGATTAAACAGATGGCAGGTATGAGAGGGCTAATGTCTGATCCTAAAGGCAGAATTATTGACAGGCCAATTAAATCAAATTTCCGTGAAGGATTGTCTGTATTGGAATACTTCATATCTACACATGGCGCGAGAAAAGGATTAGCTGATACTGCGTTAAGAACAGCCGACTCTGGATATCTTACTAGAAGACTTATCGATGTATCGCAGGAAATAACAGTTTCTGATGAGGATTGTGGAACCGAAGCAGGAATATGGATACAAGAAGATCCAGATGCTGCTTTGGCTAGTGCATTTTCGGATAGTTTGTTAACAAGATATACAGCCATGCCTGTAGCAGATCCAAATACTGGTGAAGTAATTCTTGATGGAGGATTACTATTGGATGAAGAATCTGTGGAGAAAATCAGTCAATCTGATGTGAATCAAGTATTGGTAAGGTCTCCTCTGACATGTGAATCCAGGCCAGGTATTTGCAGAATATGTTATGGAATTCAATTGGGAACCGGGGAATTGGTAATGCGAGGGGAAGCAGTTGGTATTATAGCTGCTCAAAGTATTGGCGAACCTGGAACCCAGTTAACCATGAGGACATTCCATACCGGAGGAATTGCGGGAGCAGACATCACGAGCGGTTTGCCTAGAGTTGAAGAATTATTTGAAGCTCGAGCGCCAAAGGGAGAGGCAGTTCTTTCTGAGATTGATGGCGAAGTTGAAGTAATTGAAGATGCCGATGGACGAATTGTCAGGGTAACAAACCAAGAAGAGTACGTTGATGAGTATGATATTAGTCCAAATCATAAACTACTAATTTCAAACGGAAAGCAAGTTGCTATTGGCTCAAGCATAGCGACTCCTAAAAAGACTAAGAAAGCAGCAGACGGAGAAAATACTGCTTTGGAGAAATCTGATGTCATTGCCAGAGTTTCAGGAAAATTAAAAATAGTTGGCACTAAGGCAAAGCCAGAATCAGTAACTATTGCTTGGATGGATGAAGACCAAAGAGAATATATAGTTCTTGCTACAGCTAATGTAATTGTTAAAACGGGGGACAAGGTTGTTGCAGGACAGGCTTTGACATCCGGACCTAAAAACCCTCAACAGATTCTAAGAATTCAGGGTAGAGAAGCAGTTCAACAGTATCTTGTCGATGAAGTACAGTCTGTTTATCGTTCCCAAGGTGTGAAAATACATGATAAACATATCGAGTTAATTGGCGGACAGATGTTAAACAAGGTAAGAATTGATCATTTAGGTGATACTGATTTACTGCCTGGAGAGCTTATAGATAGGCGTAAATACGAGGATGTGAATTCAGAGGTGATTGCTCAGGGCGGAGAACCAGCTTCAGCTAGTCCCGTTCTTTTAGGTATTACCCGAGCTTCATTGAATATGGAAAGCTTCCTTGCAGCAGCATCATTCCAAGAAACTACCAGAGTTCTTACAGAATCATCAATGAATGGTGAAGTTGATCATTTACGAGGTTTGAAAGAAAACGTCATTATCGGAAGATTAATACCTGCAAGGTTGGATCAATCAGAGGAAGGTAGAGAAAAATTAGGATTACCTGATCCTATTGAAATGGAAGCATTAGAGGATGAGGAATTTTCTCTTGCGGGAGCAATGGCCTCCGCAGACTCTATGGAAAATCCATTTGAAGTGACTGAATCTGATTCTAAACCTGACGAATCTTAAATTAGTCGCTAACTAAGTAACGCTTGGTTTGTTGATTCAGTATGGCTGCGGGCGGTTAGCTCAGAGGCCCAGAGCGCTGCGTTGACATCGCAGAGGTCACTGGTTCGACTCCAGTACCGCCCACCATTGAATTTTGAACTTAAATTCGGGTGTTTCGAGTGGTTTGAAGTTGCTCTGATTTGACTAGTAAAATGCTTTCCTATCATTTTTCCTACGATTATAGGTCGAATCTGTTAACTACTCTCCGACAACTTTAAAGACTTTGTTCGTAGTTTCTATTTCTTCAGTAGTCATTAAGCTGCTGAATACATTTATTAGTCAAAATGATTGCCAAAATCTTCAATAACGAATATCGTTTCTTTTATGGGAACGAATGAACTTAGAAAAAGAGACATTTGGCAAGATAGAAGTGGCTTTCTTGCTACCGAAGCAGAGCTTTCATTCTATAATGTTTTTTCTGAAGCATTCTATGACACTAACTTTTCAGTAAGGGCAAAACCACAGGAATTTAACAAGATTTATGTAGATTTACCGTTATCAGAAAACGTTAAAAGAGAAATTTACACCCCGGACATTCCGATCAAAAAACACGGAATAGCTCCTGACTAAGCGATTGATCATATCGAAAGCGGAAAGACACTTTATGTAGAAGTTAAAAGACAAGATGGTTGGGTAGAGGGTAAAACCAGAAGTGCTGGTAGAGGAAATGCTCACGAAAGATCCTGCAAATATTTTACCCCGGGTTTATTGAAACTTTTGAGAAAACAAAGTGGAATAGACAGCAAAAATTTACCGTTTTGGACGGTGTTTATTGGTGATATTTCACGCGACCCTTGTAGGGTAAGAGAAGTCACTTGTTGGTTTGATGATTTTTCTGAACACTTCTTTTTTTGGCGAGATATGTCTAATCCAAATTTGATAATAGATCATTTTGATCAGCGCTTAAAACATCTTCTTTACTGACAATTTTGTCCTTGTAAATTGTTTCTAAGCCCCACGCATCCCATCCGTCTCTTTCCACTCTTGAAAATAGTTCTATCTTCTTTTGCTCAGGAAACATTCTCATAATATTTTGAGCAACGACCTCTGGCTTCTCACTGTGTTCTCCACGTGGAATTTCCAAGAGTTGTTTAATATTTCGAGCGCCTCGTGGCTTTGGTATGAGACCTCGTTTGAATATAAGACATAGTTCACAAAAAGACATCGTATATTGACCGGGATTGTGAACCATTTTGTTCCAAACAAACCCAACTGTCTTGTAATCAAATCCCCACGCTGTCCCAAGTTCTATCGCTTGTTGAAGATGCGGATTAGTCGCCCACATAAAAAGTAAGCAATCTTCTTCTGCGATACTTGCGACATCTAATGTTTTTAATTCATTAGTTTTAATGGTTGGATATTTGAAAGAAGCGGCACTGATAAAAATATTATTTTGCCAGTTTTCATTGTGTTCTGTTTTACCTGACTTATCAAACTGCATCTTACCGCCATAATGCCAAGGCGGATCAGCATAAATTATTGAATATTTTTGGTCTGGCAATTTAGGAAAAAGTTCATCAATGATACTAAACTTTGTCCTTTGCTTTTGTGCTTCGTTGTAGACTTCATAACTTGATTTAGGGATGATATTATCATTCATTATGTTTTTACCGTTCTCCATGTAAGGTTATACCTTACTGGGGTGTTGCGCTAGTTCAATTGATCGAACCGAGGTTACTAAAGGTTGAGGTGTTTCCTGATAAGAACCCTTCCGATGTTGATGGATTCACTGAAAATTTTGAAGAAGGGGTTAATAAGACCAGTGTATACCTGTACCCTACAGCCCGGGGTACCCTATCCCTCTCTTAAAGTTTCCTATCATCTTTCCTACCATTTATTAGTCAAAATGATTGTCAAAGTAGGGTGTATAGACATACCATTTAAAGCTAGTATGGAAGACGTATGACTTGGGCTTTGACATCGCAGAGGTCACTGGTTCGACTCCAGTACCGCCCACCATTGAATTTTGAACTTAAATTCGGGTGTTTTGAGTGATTTGAAGTTGCTCTGATTTGACTAGTAAACCGATTTTCTCATAAAAAATTATAAATATAGATCATTATAGAAAGGATAAAACGAATTGAGTAAGTGGAGTGAAAATAATATGCTCAAAAGCATAAAAAACCCAACTAATGAAGGATATGAAATTAAACTTCATGCTCCTGAAATTACGTTCATCGGTGCATCAGAACAACCAGATTTTGCAACAGCTGATATTTTGTTTTATCCGAATGACAAAGTTGTGGAATTAAAATCATTAAAACAATATTTTTATCAATTTAGAGAAACACATATTTCTTATGAGCGAATCATAAATACTGTTTATGATGATTTAATGGAGACGTATTCGCCAAAACGTATCCGAATAGTTATGAAGTTTAACGTTCGAGGAGGAATAACGAGTCAACTGACGATCGATTCCGACTGGGGTGTTCGTGGTGGTAAAGAAGAGTTTAAGGATTGGTTATAATATCACTCTGTTAAAAAGACAGGGTAAATTACACTAATTTACCCTGTTTATAAGTATCCTTTGTGCTGTTTATTCTAAATAACTTATACTCTTACAATTGTTACAAATGTTTTTTCAGTCATATCATAGGAAGTAAACATGAATTGGTTGTGGGTTATTGTAGGATTAGGATTTGTAACCCTCATTCTTACAATTATTTTGATTATGGATGTATTTATAGTGACTGGTAGATTTATAAAATTTATGCACCAATTTGTGCAGATTAAAACAAGTTGCCAAAGGCCAGACAATATTCTATGAATAGCAGGGAATTTTCAGGCTTACAGAGGTGCGAAAATGACAAACGCTTTCATTATTGATTCTCAAGTGCATGCCTACGAAGCAAATACCCAGTCTCGGCCATGGCAGGGGTTTTTGCGGGGCCCAGATCAGGCTACAGGGGATGACATGGTTAAAGCCATGGACCAAGTGGGTGTAGATGGAGCTTTACTTGTTTCACCATTTAGTCTTTACGGTTATGATGCAAGTTATGCTCTAGAAGTTCACAATGATTATCCTGATAGGTTTGGGCTAATAAAACCATTTGATATTAAATCAACAAGCATAAGAGAAGACTTGCTTGAATGGGCTTCTCTACCAGGCGTTGTGGGGGCACGATTGATGCTCACAAACTCTGGATTACAGGTTAGTGAACATGGGGTTTGCGAGATGTTTTCAGCGGCCTCTGAGGCAGGTATTCCAGTTAATGTTATGTGTTCCGGTAATCTTTCTGTTTTTAAAGAATTTGCCAAAACATATCCGAATACACGGCTAGTTATTGATCATTTAGGTTTAGAGCAACCATTTGTACCTCCTCCTCCCAACGACCCATTTTCTGATATAGATCAAGTAATTGAGGTTTCTAAATTCGATAACGTAGCTATCAAGATTTCAGGTGCTTGCACACTGTCTCACGAGTCTTTTCCATACGATGATATTTGGCCTGAATTAGAGCGGATTTTTGAAGCTTATGGGATTGAGCGTTGCATGTGGGGCACTGATTGGACTAGGGCAGTCGAATTGCTGTCATACGAGCAGGGAGTAGAATCCTTTCGACTAACAGATTCCATCTCAGAAAATGAACGTAACACTCTTATGGGCGGAGCGCTATCAAAAATATATAACTGGCAGCCAGGTATTCGTCATTAAGATAGAGCTTGTTTATAATTAGCCTCACATGAAAATTACTAATGTTAGTTATAAAAGTTATCGTTGGCCGCTAGCGACACCGATACGGAATGGAAAACACATTTATCCGGAAGCAGGACTTAATGTTATTCAGATAGATACTGATGAAAACATTTCTGGCATAGGTTTGATAGGCGGAGTACATAATGGTTCAGATATATTCTCATCAATTACAAGCCATTTTAAAGAAACCCTAATTGGTGAGGATCCTTTTAATACTGAACGTATATTTTATGATTTATGGCAGCCAAAAATAATTGGACGAAGAGGAATGTCTACTAGAATAATTAGTGGTATCGATATCGCTCTTTGGGATATTAAAGGTAAATATACTAAATTGCCTCTATATAAACTTATTGGTGGCCAGTTTAATAAAAGAATTCCTGTTTATGTTGCGGGTGGTTATTATGAAGAAGGTAAAGGTTTAAAGCAGTTAGGCGAAGAGATGGTTAATAACAGTGCATCTGGCGTTACTTCAGTAAAAATGAAAATAGGTGGGGTTTCTATAAATGAGGATGTGGAAAGAGTAAAAACAGTTAGATCTGCAATAGGGTCAGATATAAAACTGTTAGTGGATGCAAACTGTGCGTATCAGTATCACGAAGCTATAGAAGTAGCTAGAAAAATTGAAAACCAGGACATCTTTTGGTTCGAAGAACCCTTGCCTCCTGACGACTATGATGGATATCAAAAATTGTCTCAATCTACCAATATCCCAATCGCAACAGGAGAAAATGAATATACTAAATTTGGTTTTAGGGATCTAATCAAAAACCGATGTGCTTCGATATTACAGCCTGACGCATTAACAATGGGTGGGGTTTCTGAATTTCTTAAAGTATCGTATATGGCGCAAGCTGAAAATTTACCTATATCTCCTCATGGAAATCAAGATGTACAGATACATCTAATATCGAGTATATCTAATGGTTTGTTATTAGAGTATTACAACGGATCTACAGATCCAATGTGGCTAGACATGTTTGAAGAACCTTTACAAATTACAGATGGACATGTTGTAGCACCGGAAAGGCCAGGATTAGGAATTAATTTAAATCATTCAGCGATTTCAAAGTATCAAGTGATCTAGCAGCAGACATATATTTTGAATTAAAAAGCGTGAACAATTTATTGAAAACGATACATGGAGAGCTGAGAGATTTAATAACCCCATAGATGTAACATGAAACAGATAAGAATAGCGCTGAACATATAAAATTTAATAACGATGTTATTTAAGTTAAGGCGTGTAAAGCTATACCTTGGTCTAATATTAGGCTTAACACTTTTGTTTTGTTTTATATCGAGCATCGCTGAAGCTCATAGGCCAGCTTTTCCAGATGGCCTGAACAAATCAGCAAATACCGCATTTCAACTTGATGACATTGATATTTCTCAAGCCATATATCAGGTTTTAGATGAGGAAGAACAGATTTGGCTTAGTTTCTATCCAGAACAATCCAGCACTCAAGTGGCAATAATACAATTAGGAATTCCTGTATTAGAAGAAACAAAGTCTTTTAGGCCGAAAGTGGCATTAATTTCTCCGAGTCTTGAAAAAATTGATTTACCATTTGAAATTCCAGCAGGATTTGGCGCGATTGTCTATGAATCGGAAGATGGAAATGCGATAAGAGAGTTTCACGAGCCGTTCACTAATACTAAATCTTGGATATTAATAGAAGATCAATTTGAAATTGTGGAAAATGGAATTCATTATGTTGTTATATTCTCTGACACTAACCAGTCAGGTAAATTTTGGTTTGCTACTGGCACCAAAGAAGTATTTGATTTTTCAGCTCGGAGTGAACTGAATGAAAACATATCTAAAGTAAAGAGTTTTCATTTACCATCAGTAGTTTTGCCTACTTCAACCAAAGTTCCGCGAAAAGATATCTCAAAGCAAACTGACACTGCCAGTGAATCAGATGAACAAAAACTTGAATCAAATGAGCGTAACTATTTTAAATCCACAAATGGATACTTAATAGGTGGGGTAGTTGTTTTAATTATTGTGATGGTTTTTGTTAGGAGGCGATTTACTTAGAAATCACGGTTTAAAGATTACTACTGAAGCAATTGGATTATTATCTGAGTCATATTCCAAGCCTGATAACCCTATCCATAATCTTCCTAATTTTTTCACTGCAGGAGTTGTTTGTACTGCGTCCAAAGCTAACTCTGTCCCGCCTTGTTCAAAGAATCCCATCCTAATGAAAATTGTGACGACAGCAGTACCGCCGCTTTCTCTGTCATC
>CEUY01008657.1_pt1 | contig 54946 bp, 53 predicted proteins | sample 361481 | NCBI WGS metagenome assembly CEUY01 (sample SAMEA2622737, study PRJEB7988) | marine metagenome | isolation source: saline water (ENVO:00002010), including | reverse complement strand
GGGTTCGAATCCCATCGGGCCCTTTTTTAATAATCAAGTATATTAGACATAATTTTCAATCCATAACATGAGTCCCGGTATTGGTTTGATGGATAGACGTCTAAAAACAGAGAAAGATGCAATATCACTTGCTACATCTGGTATACTAAAAAAATACAAAACCGAATTAGAAAAAATTGAAACATTAGAGGTAAAATATGATGAAGATGGAGGAGATTGGTACGTTGCATTGGGATGGAAACAAAAACGTGCAATCATAAAAATGGATTCAGTGTTAGCAAAAATCACTGAAATCAAAGAGATATAATTTTTGATTATTTTTTTTGTGCAAAAAATATTGCTGTACGTCCAATACCAAGTTCAGCAAATTTTTCATAAAGATTATTTTTAATATCTTGATTTTTGGAATTTATTAAATTTTTTTCCAAAATCATACGTTTTTTATGAATTTTTTTTCCAATTTTTTCATTATTCAAATAATCATCATGCATAAGTAAAAATAATTCTAATGGAAAAGTTGATTGTTCATAAATTACATTAAAGTGTAGTTTTTTTAATAATTTTCTTAAACTTGAAAAATTAAAATAATTGATGTGATCCATTTTTGATGCCCAATGATAATTTCTAGATTTTGTTAAAAGAGTTAACCAATACTGATCCTTTTTTAGGGATTGTTGTACTATTTTTTGTAAAGGATTATAATCATTTGGAACTTCAATTACTATGATTCCTTTAGGTTTTAATAATTTATGACAGTTTTTTAGAAGTTGTATTGGATCGTGAACATGTTCCAAAACATCAAATAGATTTATTGAATCGAATTTTTTCATTTTATTAATATTGAGATTTTCAAAAAAATCATTTATTACAGGAATGCCAATTTTTTTAGAATGGCTTGCAGCTACTAAATTTGGTTCTATTCCATTAGTAATCCAACCTTTGTCTTTGGCACGTTTTAAAAAATAGCCAGAACCAGATCCAAGATCAAAAATAGATTTATTTTTTCTTTTAATTTTAGTTTCAAGAAAATTTAATTTTTCATCAAAAATTAAATTCCAATAATCAAGTTCATTTTGATATTTTTTAATATAATTAGGTTTAATTTTTGTATAATATTTTTTTTTATAATGATATGATAATTCTATCTTTTTGGGAAGTGGCATTACATGAATAAATTTGCAGAGTTTACAATCAATAATTTTTGATTGCCCAATTTTTTTTAAAATTTTTCCATTATGTTTCATTTTTTTGATTTATATTTTCCAAACCAAGCACTTGATAGCCACCCACCATCAACAATTATGTTTTGCCCAGTGATAAAACCTGATTTTTTAGAAATTAAGAATTTTGCAACATTACTTACATCGTCTACTTCTCCCAATCTACCAATTGGAGTACGTGATGTCATCAATTCTTTATTTTTTGGATCTTGTTCAAGAAACCATTTTGTTCTAGGTGTTTTAATTGGACCTGGTGAAATTGCATTTACAGTGATGTTATATTTTCCCCATTCAACTGATAATGCTTTAGTTAATCCAATTACACCATTTTTTGCAGAAGCGTATGCAGCGCGTTCTGGATATGTTGCAATAGAATGAAAACTAGAAATGTTGACTATTCTTCCAATTTTGGATTTAATCATATTTTTCCCAACAATTTGACATGTGATGAAGGTTCCAGTAAGATCTGTTTGAATGACTTTATTCCATTCATTCATATCTAAATTATTTGAAGGTCCTACTGCAGGTGGAGAAGCAGCACATGTAACTAAGCCATAGATATTTTCATACTGCTTTACAATGTCTTTAATCGTTTTTTCAACGTCATGATAATTAGTGATATCACAAATTTTACAAAAAGCGTTTCCTTTATTTTTTAGAATTTTTTTTTCTAATTTTTTTATTTCTTTTGAATTTCGTGCAATTAACCCACATACATAATCAGAATCTGCTAATGTCTCAGCAATTCCTTTTCCAATTCCTCTACCTGCACCAGTAACAATTACAAGTTTCTTTTTCAAGATTTTTCCACCATAAAATGAATTTTTGAGGCGGCCTTTATCGCAGTGTTTAGAGCTAAATTGTAAGAATTTGCTTCAGAAATCACATACGCAGGTCTTTTAGTATTATCAATAATTTTTGGGATTTTTTGATTTGGTTCTTTCATAATGATTATTTCTTTAATTCCTTTCATTCTTTTAGCAATATCTATTCCTTTTATCGCTTTAATTTTTCCAGAATTTGGTAATACGGTCCAAACAGCAGAAAATTTTTTCTTTTTTTGGACTAAATCATTTTTCTCTAGAGGCATATTTAATGACAATCTCATTGCTGCTCTAATAAAATTTCGTCCACTAGATATGGGAGTAGTTTTTTGAGAATCAAAACCGCCAGATAGACGTGGTGTCACTTCTAATATTTTTATTCCATTTTTTGTAATGATTGTATCTGCTTTGAAAACGCCAAAATTGATTTTCATGGAATTAGCTGATTTTTTTGTTAGTTCAAATAATTCTTTTTTTGTTTTTTGATTTAATTTTGTTGGATTTACATGACCTAACTCAATTGACCACTTACCTTCAGAGAAATATCGATCAACAATATTTAAAAAAGTACATTTTTTCTTATGATCAAATAAAATTTCAACGCTTTGTTCATCCCCATCCAATAATTCCTCAATCAATACTTTAGAATTAGTGGAATGTTTTTTTGCTAAATCATATGCTGTAAGTAATCCATTATTATCACATAATTTTGTTGAACCTCTAGAACCACTATTATTGCTTGATTTTACGATAATAGGAAATCCTAATTTCTTGGCTTCAAACATAATTGATTTTTTTGTGACTTGCCTCCATTTTGGAATAGGAATTTTATGTTTTTCTAGGATTTTTCTTGTCATAATTTTATCTTTACAATTTTTTGCAGATTCGGGTGAAATGCCTTTAAGATTTAGAAATTTTGCAAGTTCTGCAACTGTAATAGTTGCTTCTGAACCCTCAGTAAAAACACCTTTAATATTAAAATTATTTTTTATTTTTTTAATTAGATCTAGATGTTTTGGAATATTGTAAATATCAATATTGTAAAACTGATCTGCTAAATCAGAGCAAACAGCATTTTTATTTCCATCCGTTACAATAGTTTTTAATTTTAATTTTTTTGCTTCTTCTACAGCAGGAATCTGAAATATTCCACCTGTAACAATAATTATTGCATCATGCATATTCGCCATGATCTTCAGCCCATTTAGGATAAATTTTTGGAATTGGACTAACATAGAACCAGATATACAAAACTTTTGTATCTGGTGCTGCAACTATTGGATGATCACCTAAAGGAAGAATTGCATAATCACCATTTCTAACTAATTGTGTTTGTTCTCTAAATTCACCATCAGAAAATGTTCCATCAGCTCGTTGTAATGCATAGCCATCCTTTGGATTAGTAAAATACAAAAAGAATTCTTCAAATTCTTTTGCCAGTTCAGGATGTTCATCAAAAGAATGTCTAGGCCATGACGACCATTGTCCTTTATCATTAATTGTCTCACCACCTCTCAATCTTTTTGCTGGACCATTCCCACCAAGAATAACTCTTACTGTTCTCTGAGAATTTCCTTTGCCAATTTCATAAATTTCAACATTTTTTGATTTAATTATTACAGGTTCATAATTAGAAGAAGAATCATTTAAAATAACTTTTGGTATCAGTATGTCTATAGAATCACTTGTACATTTAATAGAAAACTCAGTGTTAGGTCCAATTAACAGTGAATCGGGTTCACTATCAAAAACATTTTTTCTACTTCCAACATCACTAAATTTTTTCACAGAATCATTATGCTTAGTTGTAATATCACAAGTGCCAATTAAAACTTCCAATAATAATTCATGGTTTTTTGTATGGCTGGAGTATTCATCACCTTTTTTTCCTAATCTGAGTCTTCCAACTTCTAAATCATTCAAATATGTATTTTCTTTAGAAACTAATGAAGTATAACCCTCTGTAGGATCATTCCTTTTAAAAAAAATTGTTTTCAATTTTTGTTTTTCTTATGATTCATTCTATAAATATTGCTATTAAAATGAATTCAATAGAATTTTTTGGTCGTATAGAATAGATAATATAATAACTATTTATCAAAAAATCATGGTTTTAAAAACTGTAGAATGGAAAAACAATTCGGTAAAAATGATTGATCAAACAAAACTACCAAATGTTCTTGAATATGTTACTTATTCTGATTTTAACGAAGTTGCTGAAGCCATTCGAACTTTGGTGGTACGAGGTGCCCCTGCAATTGGTGTTTCTGGAGCATTTGGTCTTGCTTTAGCTGCTCTACAAAGTACTGCCACTGAAAAAAATGAATTAATCTCATTTTTAGAAAATGCCAAAAAAATATTATTTGAAACTAGACCAACTGCGATTAATCTTGCATGGGGATTAGAAAAAGTAATGGAAGTTGCAATTAATTCAACTACTGTAAATGAAATACGAAAAAATGTTGTTGATACTGCTAAAAAAATGGCGGAAGAAGATATACAAATTAATATGTCTATGGGAAAGAATGGTTCTGAATTATTTAATGACAATGACACTATTATGACCCATTGTAATGCAGGTGCCTTAGCTACTGTTGGTTATGGCACTGCTTTAGGTGTTATTCGTGCAACAAAAGACAGTGGAAAAAATATTAAAGTAATTGCAACTGAGACACGACCTGTACAACAAGGTTCAAGACTTACTGCATTTGAATTAAAACATGATGGAATAGATGTTAGTCTAATTCCTGATACTGCTGTTGGTTATACTATGGCAAATGATCTTGTTAACAAGATTGTTGTAGGTGCAGATAGAATTCTTAGAACTGGTCATGTTTATAATAAGATTGGAACTTACCAAGTTGCAACTATGGCTAAACAACATAATATACCATTTTATGTTGCTGCTCCACTTTCCACATTTGATATGAAAAGTAATCCAGAAGATGTAATTATAGAACAAAGAAAGGCATCTGAAGTTACAGGAATTGGTGATAAAAAAACTGCACCTGATGATATCAATGTTATTAATCCAGCATTTGATATGACTCCCCCAGAACTAATCGCAGGAATTATTACTGAAAAAGGAGTTGCAAAACCACCCTTTGAAGAATCAATAAAAAAATTATTCTAAGCTAATTTTAAGAAAGGTTTTATGCATTTTCCAATAACGCATTCTATGAGTACTGTTAATGAAGAACAAATTCGTGATTCGTTGAAACAATGCATGGATCCTGAAGTTCCATTAAGTATTGTAGATATGGGCTTAATTTATGGAATCAATGTTACTGAAAATAATGATGTTAATATCAAAATGACTATGACAACAAAAGGTTGTCCTTTACATGATACTATGGTTGACGATGTTAAAAGATATACAAAAAAAGTCTCGGGTGTAAATAATGTTGATGTAGAAATTGTTTGGGATCCACCATGGACTATGGACAAAATGTCTGATTCCGGAAAAGCCAAGATGAAAACAATGGGCCCTCAGAATACTCCAGCTCCTATCAACTATGAAACAGCAGTTCCACAAGGAGTAGGAAAACTAGTCAAACAAGAAGACGGTTCTCTAGTTCTTGCAAATGAACATGAACAAGGATTTATGGTAAATCAAGCAATTATTGACTTTTGGAAATCCTGTAATGGACAAAGAAAAGTAACTGAATTAGTAGATTTATTTGCACAGCAAACAGGTCTACAAAGAACACAGATTGAAAAAGAAGTAATGCAATTATTGAAACAGCTTCATGAAGGAGGATTATTAGTTATACCAAATCAAAATGATGCACCAAACGTTGAATTTAAAAAATCTCATTAATTGATTTTTGTTAATTCTGGTTCATTTTTAAATAATTCTAAAATATCATCCATTAAAATTGGACGTTTCTTAATTTTAGAAATGATTAATCTGATAAGTTCCAAATCTTTTTCATAATCTAATGCCCATCTATACATAGATAGATCTTTTTCAGATGTAACAGAAAAAATTTTGAATTTTTCAGGATTTTCATAAATATATGGAGTAACATGTTCTTTTTGATAGTCAGTATTACCATTGTGAAATGCTTTTTCTAATGCTTCAAAAGAAAAAATTTCTACTTCAGTTCCGGATGGAAATGATGGAACAAATTCATGATCATTTTCAACATCAACTGAAAAATTTGAAATGTAATCGTAGGAATTAGATTGAAATTTGGAAATGATGGAATCGACAATTGTTGGATCAATTAGGGGTTTATCACTAGGTATTCTAATAATTGTGGAAAATGAATATTTTTTTGCACATTCATAATGTCTTTCCAATACATTTTTTTCATCTCCACGAAAACATAAAACATTCCTACTTGTTACATGATTAAAAATTACATCGTCTTGTTCAAGAATTGATGTAGCTATAACTAAATTATTGGATAATTTTGAATGTTGTAATTGATTAATCACATAATCAAGCATAATAAGTTCATCATCTGCCTTCATCATTATTTTTCCAGGCAATCTACTAGATCCAGTTCTAGCTTGAACAATTATTCCAACAGTCATTTGTAAATTATTTATAATTAATTACTCCATCATAAAGACTTTGATTATTTTTTATGTAATTGAATTGTGATTTTAATCCAGTAGAAATATTAGTTTTTGGGACATATTGAATGAGTTTTTTTGATTTATTAATATCGGCATGTGTATGTTTGACATCACCTTTTTGTTCAGAATTAAATTCAATTTCTGAATTACTTTCTGTTAAATTTTGCATGATTTCAATAATTTCTTTGATTGAAATTACTGAACCTCCACCAATGTTAAAAATTTCACCTACATTTTTAGATATAGCAGAATTAATTGTTGCAGAAATTATATCATCTACATATGTAAAATCACGAGTTTGTTCTCCATTTCCATAGATAACAATTTTTTTCTTATTAATTAATGAGTATAAAAATCTGGTAAATGCCATATCAGGTCTTTGTTTTGGTCCATAAACAGTAAAATATCTTAAAGACACAGTTGGAATTTGAAAATTCTTATGATACAGATTAGTCAAGTTTTCTGCAGCTAATTTTGTTACACCATAAGGTGATACAGGTCTGGTGAGAGATGTTTCTTCATTTAGTATACCTGATTGATTTCCATATACAGATGATGAAGATGCAAGAACAAATTTTTTTAATGTTGGATGATCTTTTAATGATTCCAAAATTTTTTGTGTGACAATAATATTATTTTTATTGTAAATTTTAAAATCATCACCCCAACTTTTTCTAACACCTGGCTGTGCAGCTAAATGAAAAATATATTCTACATCATGGAATAATTTTGGTAGATCTAATTTTTCTAAATCTCCTTTAATAAGAGAAAAATTTTTTTGGGATAAACAATTTTTTATATTTTCTTCTTTAATCCTTAAAGAGTAATAATCAGTAAATGAATCAATTCCTGTTACTATGTGATCTTGATCTAATAATTTTTCTACTAACGTAGAACCAATAAATCCTGCAGAGCCTGTAACAATTATTTGAGCCAATTTAATTCTCTATAGAAAAATTGTTATTATTAGATTTAGAAATTAATCCATTAAAAAATAGATTAGACTTGTTAAGATTGTTAGAAATTCCATCTTTTCTACCTATTAGTCGAAATTCTGCTTGCTTCCTACCTTTCCACCATGCCATAGATGTATCATCTAATTCCATCATACTGTTCGAAATTCTTGCAAAATAATTTTCCCTTAATTCACGAAAATTTAGTAATGGAACAGAGTACCATTTTGATTTATCAGAAAAAATTGTTATTCCTTTTTTCGAATCACCTAAATCAATTATAGAGTTAGTTGTGCCATTACATCCACTATTACTAAATCGTGGATCTGTAGATTCATCTTGTGCAATTAATTGTCCAGATAAATTATAAGATTCAAGCGAACCACCATTATGCAAAGAAAATGAAATTTCATCCTTAGAAAAAATATCTGGATTTAAAGTCAAAATTGCAGTTCTAAATGAACCCGGTCTAAAATCTTTGAAATAAAAAGTATATTTTAGATCTGTGATGGGATGATTTTTATAAAGAAAAAATTCTTTAATTAAAACACCAAACGGTAAATTTAATTTAGTAAAGAGTTTTGTTCTGACAGAATTATTTTGATATTCTTTGTGAATTTCTGTTCGAATTAAATCTGTAATTTTTTTTCCATCTCTATCAAATGAAACAGTATGTCCTGAAAAAAAATCTGGTGATAAATGTGTATCATCAAATGTACCATGTTCTAAAAATCTAATCAGTGGTTTATTGTATATTTTAGGAAAGTTCAATTCATTAATTGAAGCTCCTCTTGAAGAAAGTAATGATAATTCAATATTATCAGTTGAGGCATTATCAGATAAAATTTGGTTAGAGTTTTCAAATTTCGTTGTTTCTTCTAAATTGATAGATATGAAAGAATTTTTTGGAATAGTTGGTTCAAAAATTACGATACAGCTTCTTAGGCTGCCGTCTTTGTAAAATTTTTTATTTTCTATCTGCGATGAAATTTCTTTATTCTCATAAAAAAATTTAAAATCATTTTTTATATAATTAGATTTAAAAAATAATTTAATTTCATAAGGCAGTCCAATCCAATCGCTATCATTAGGATTAAAAAGTGTAATATCATCAGAAGTGTTTTCAAATTTTTTCTGCTTTACAGCATTTAATCGTTCATCAAGATTAGAATTTAATGAATTTGTCAGGGTAGAAAATGTGTGATTTTTTGAATCTGTTGTATGTGTTCTAAAATCACTAGCCCAAGTGTCAATAAGTTGATTTGTTAAATTTTCATCAGATAGTTTTTTCTCTTCCAAAGATTTTAGGTGTAAGATTTTTTTATATATTTTATAGCAAATTGTATTTCTATTTGAATTATCTCTTCCACATATTGCCCAACGAGTAATTGAAAATTTATCTTGTTTCTTTTGGAGAATAGAATATTTGGCAGAATTTAGTAAAATTTTTTCATCTGGTGGAAATTTTTTTAATATCTCTGATGGGAAAAGAAATTCTAAGTCAGGAAGATCATTTATTGAGTTTAAAAGTTCACGGAACCGATTAATTTCATTTCCATCTGGATCAGATCTATCGACAGGATTTTTGTATCCAAAAATTTCTAAATCTGATCCATATAGTGGAAAACAACTATCTTTTTCCGAATTTTTCTGTTTAAGGATATAAGAAAGATATTCATTTTTTTCATAGTCTTTAGTTATGTATCGTTGAAATTTCTGATAAGCAATATAACTACTCCATAATGCATTCAATGTTTCATCAGATTGAGACTGCAATTTACTTGGATGAAATTTGATTTCATTTTTTTGTTCAGAAATCTGGTTTGCCCATTCCCAAACTGTGATAATATTTTTAATTCCAGATTTCTTATACAGAGAGATCAGCCCAGGACTAAACAATTGTTCATTTACAAATGCAGTATCTATTTCTCTTTCAAAAATTTTTTCAAATTCTTTCTTTCCAAATTTTAAGTTTTGAAGATTAATTTCTTCAGGAATAAGAGGAAAAATGGTTTGTTCTCTACTAGAACAAATAATTTCAATTTTTTGTTCTTTAACTAATTGTTTTAACTCTGGAAGGAACAATGAATCAATATCATTAATTTTTTGTAATGTATTCAATGGAAACTCTAAACCAGGCTTAAAATCGAATTCTTTTACAAGATCAATCAGCGGCCAATAACATGTGTCAATTACGTGTTCATACAGTTCTTTATCAATAGACGAATAATTCAAATTTCCATGAAAAATTGAATATAAAGATAATTTTGGCAATGATTTTCAATCATTCTAAAAAATTATTCATTATAGACTTTATGCTTTTTTTATACTATGCTCCAATTCCAACAGCAATATAATTTAATTTTAGTTTTTTATGAGAAAGGAGTCTACGTGTATCAATTAGATTCTTCTGTTTCATCTGATTAAAACTTGAATTTTTCAGATTCCTATATTGATCCCAAGAAGTCATTATTACTGCACAATTACTAGAAATGAGACTCTCTGAAACAGTGTTAGAATATGTGATTCTTTTCTTAAATATTTTTCTTAAATTCGATAATGCTTTTGGATCATGTGTAATGATTTTTACATTTTTTTGTAATAATAAATGAATTAGTTTGACAGAAACAGATTCTCTAATATCATCACTATTTTCTTTAAATGCTACGCCTAAAATTGTAATTTTTTTATTTTTTAAATTACCTAATGTTGATTCTATTAAAGATAAGATTCTTTTTGCTTGTTCAATATTGGTTTGTTGAACTGCATTTAAGAATGAATTTTTGTAGCCAATTTTAGATGAGAATTGAATAAGTGCATTAAGATCTTTTGGTAAACATGATCCGCCAAATCCTGGACCAGCATTAAGAAATTGACTTCCTATTCTAGGATCAAGACCTATTGCATTTGCAATTTCATCAATATTAGAATGTGGAATTTTTTGACAAATATTTGCTAACTGATTTATAAAACTAATTTTTGTTGCTAAGAAAGAATTATTTGCATATTTAATTAATTCTGCATTGGAGTGATTAGTAGTGATTGTAGGTATATTCTTTTTATATAATTTAGAATAGAATTTTTTTAATTTTGTTATATCGTTTGATACAGTTCCTCCTATGACAATAATATGTGGATTTAATGTATCGTCTATAGCACGTCCTTCTCTTAAAAATTCAGGATTTGTTAAAAACCCAAACCCTTTTCCGTTTGATTTTCTTGAAAATTTTTCTAATAATGGTAACAGAACGGTCTCTGAAGATGTAGGAATAACTGTACTTTTTATAACAATGATTGGTTTATTGTCAGTTTTTCTAAGTTTTTTGCCTATATCAATAACTACATTTTTTATAAATTTAAGATTTATTTCTCCACTGGCTAATGAAGGTGTACTAACTGTAACGAATAAAAAGTCTGAATTTTTAACAGCTTGTTCAAGATCTAATGTAACAACCAATGATTTTTTTTGTGCTAAGTGAAGGAATTTCTGTAATTCTGGTTCATAAAAAGGTGTTTCAGAATTTTTTAATTTTATAATTTTTTGATTATCATTATCTACTCCCAAGACTGAAAAATTTTTTGCTCCTAAGACGGCAGCTAATGATAATCCTACAAATCCTAATCCAATAATCCCAATTTTCACAATTTTATCAAATATGCATTAATTAAAAACCATACTAGCTAAAAGTAGTTTTTAAAGCAGATTTGTATGATGAAACAGTACCTACATCAATAACAGATTCGTTTCTCTGAAGTGGTAAGGCAATGACTTTTTCATTATCATCAATTAATTTTTGGATTGCATCAGTTAATTGATACTCTTTCCCTTTTCCAGGAACAATTTGTTTTAATTTTTCAAAAATTATAGGTTTGAAAAAGTAGATTGGCAATAATCCAAAATTTGATTTTGGATTTAATGGTTTTTCAATTACTTTTTGTACATTATATTCATTATTAGAGATTTTTTTTAACGTAGGAACCCCATGCCTTTTAGGATCGGAAACTTTTCTAAATAATAATACAGCTGATGCATCAGAATTATTTCCAATATTTATGAGATTTTTGATAGAATTCTTCTGAATTGAATTATTTAAAATTGCTACATCTCCGCCGTGAACAATAAAATTTTCATTACCGATAAATTTTTCTGCTTGTTTGACTGCATCACCAAATCCATTTGGTTTACTTTGATTTACCCACCCCAAATTTGATTTCTCAAGTTTCTTATAAAAATTAATTATTATAGGATTATTTTTTGTTTTTAAGAAGTTTTGAAAATTGATATCTGGTGTAAAATGATTTTCTATTGAACGTTTTTCTCTTCCTACCACAAAACAGTAATCTCTGATTTTTAAATTATAAAGCTGTTCGTAAATAAATTGTAGCATGGGAAGTATTACATAATTTCCTTTATTCTTCGTAAATACTGGTAACATCTCTTTTGGCATTTCTTTGGTCATTGGGAGCATTCTAGTTCCCAAACCAGCTGCGGTAATTACTGCTTTAATCAATTAAATCAACAAATTCCTTTTCTGATAAATATTTTCTTTTAATCAATTTTAATTGTTTTCCAAGAAGTTTATGAGTTGTTTTGCACCATTTGATAAGTTCGAAATGTAATTTTTAGTTGAAATATTTGCATTTTGAATCAATTTAGTTCTAAATTCATGATCGTTTATAATTTGAGAAAAAACGTCATCAAATGATTGTATATTAGCCCTTGCACATGAATTGTTTTTCAGAATTGTTGGAATTCCAAATTCTTCTGTCTTGACAGAAACAGATAAGACAGGAATATCTAACAAATGAGCGTTAAGAATTGCAGTGGATTCATCAATAATTATTAATAATTTACAGTTTTTTATCAATTCTGATATTTTTCCAGTTTTTACAATTTTTATGTCAGGATTAATTTTTTTTAAGATTTCAGTTGGATCAAATTCATCTGGTGAAGGGTGTGTCTTAACAATTAATTTCATTTTATGTTTTGTGACAGTATGAGCAATTTTTTCTATTGTTTTAATATTTTTTTCAATTGTTTTGATTGTCAAATCAAATGCATCTTCTTTTGTTGGTCCTGAAGTTGCTAGTAATACATAATTTTTTTCTAATGATAATTCAGTTTTTTTAGAATTATCAAAAAGTGGTGTACCTAATGAATGAATTTTTTCTTTTGAAACACCAATTTTTTTCAAATAATTTTTATTTTCATTACCCCAAACAATACTTAGATTAGATTCAATTGGAATGACACCATTAGCAATATTATGCTCATATCCTTCTATTGAATCATTGATTAATCCATGCTGTAATAAAACAATTGGTATTTTTTTTGATTTTCCTAACTGTGATAATATTTTTTCATTTGGTCCAACTTCAGATAAAATCAAAATAAAAGAAAACTCATATTTTTCTAAGACTTCTTTTGAAATTTCTATTTCATGAATAAATTTTTTTGCACGATGCCGAAAATATTCAATAAAATGTTCTGAAAATGGAATCCAAAATGATTTATCAAAAATTGAAAAAAATTTTATAAAAAAATCCAAGTTTTCAATCATTTTTTTGATCTTTTTATCAATTAACAAATCATTATCATTGATTTTTGTTTTCTGTTTAGACATCTTTAAAGTTGATTCATTTTCAATTATTATTCCAGAATTTTTTATTATTGACAATGTTTTTTTATTCCATATTACTGGTTGCCTTCTGTTAAATACTACTCCATTCAATCGAGAATTTAAAAATTCAGAAAATAATGATTCATATGCAATAGTACCAAACTCTGATAATAGAATTGTTTTTTTATTTAAATCAATTTTAGAATTTGATAAAAATCGAGTTGATTCATTTGAAATTTTCTTTAATTGATTAAAAATATTCTGTGAAACATTAATTTCTTTTGAGAAATTTTTAATTCCAATTTTCATTTTTATGTTCAATGTATCTAAGGGAAAAAATGAGTTTGGATTATTCTGATATTTTATTTTAGTAATATTTGAACAGAATTGTTGAATAATTTCATAATTTAATCCACCACAAACATAATTTATATCAGATCCAAATTTTTCTATGATTTTTAGACATTCTACAAATCGTTTTGAATAGTTAACTAAAATATTGATAAATTCAGATTGTATTAATGAACCAAGATTTACATTTTCATATTTAACAATATTTTCAATTGATTCTTCTTTGTACCACGTAGATAGTAAATATGCATTTTTCTGAATTTCAAGTAAATCATTCTCTGAAAGAAAATCATCTGAAATTAAATGTTGAATATTTTTTTTATTTAAAATTTGATGTGAATCATAATCAAAAGTAATTATTTTTGAATCATTATAATTTGAAAAGTTGAATTTTGTTAAATCTGTATTTTGATCTATGATAACTATATTTGTGATATTAATCACTCTCCATTATTTTTCCATTTATTCCAATCATAATTTGTGAAAAGGGCATTTTCCATTTCATTATCGTTAGGTTTCCACGAAATATCTGCTAAAACTATTACTTTTGATATTGTTTCATGTGATGGATTAACAATAGCTGCAGGAGTCCCGTTTGATACTTCAATTAATTCAGGCTTACTTGAAGATGAATTAATTTCATGGAATATACCTTCCTTGTCTTTTACGACAATGACTATTTCACCGTCTATACAAAAAAAATAACTTGTTCGATTTTTATGAATATGTGGACCTTTAATTTCTAATGGTTCAATTGTGTTGAGATAAATCATTTTTGGATCATTAATTATTTTATCCCAATCTCTCCAAATTACAGTTAGTTCACCATTTTGGCGACCATCTGTGATATCTTTAGTTTTATGCTTTTCTAAATGATGAACATAAAATTCTGAATTCATAATGAAAAAAATTGGTTTTAGCCATTAAAAGTTTGTATTAAATTGTATTTTTAGTCCAAGATTTTATTAATCAAGAATTATTCTTTCTCAATTAATGCTAACAAATAATGAAATTTCCATGATAGATTCACAAAACATGCATAGTACATATGATAATTGGCCAGAAATCGCTAAAGAATATTTCTCAAAAAATTATTCAAAAATTGAGGTAAATGATGTAGATCATATTGTATTTGCAGGTATGGGTGGTTCAGGTACAATTGGAGATGTGTTTTCTTCTATTCTTTCAAAAACAGACATGCATGTAAGTATCATAAAGGGATATGAGTTGCCAAAAACTGTTGATAAAAATTCAGTAATTATTTTGACAAGTATCTCAGGAAATACACAAGAAACATTATCAATTTTAGAAAATTCAAACAAAACTAATGCAAAGATTTTAGCTTTATCATCAGGTGGAATGATGGAAAAAATTTGTAATAATAATAAAATTAATTTTTATAAAATTGAAAAACAGCATTCACCAAGAGCTTCTTTCTTAGGATTTTTGTATGCATCACTAAATATCTTAGAAGATATTATTCCTGTAAAAAAATCTGATATTGATGAATCCATACAATCATTATTTAATATTAAAAAATCAATTTCTTCAGAAAATCTGAATGAAAATAATGAGGCGTTAGAAATTGCTAATTGGTTAAAAAATACACCAGTAATGTACTATCCTTGGGGACTACAATCTGCTGCAATTAGATTCAAAAATTCTATGCAAGAAAATGCAAAAACACATGTTATGATAGAAGATGTAATCGAGATGTGTCATAATGGAATAGTAGCTTGGAATAAACCAAAAAAATTTCAGCCGATTTTACTTCAAGGAAAAGATGATCACATTAAAACAAAAGAACGATGGAAAATTATCAAAGAGTTTTTTCAAGAAAAAAATGTAAATTATAAAGAAATTATTTCACAAGAGGGAAGTGTATTAAGTAAGATTGTTACACTTGTGTATCTATTAGATTATGTAAGTATATACAATGCAATAATTTCTAAAATTGATCCTACACCTGTAGAAGAAATTGATTTTATTAAAAGACGTTTAGGAAAATTATAATTTTTTAATTTTTTTAAAGAGATTATTGATTTGGTTAATTTGATTCAACGATTTTTCATTTATTAATTCTAAATTAGGAATCACACAATGGCCTCCTATAAAACCTGGAAACATTTTTGGTCTATTTCCTAAAAATTTATGAATTTCGTCAGCAAATAACCACATTTCATCATAATCAACTTTTTCTCGATCAGAGATAATTTTGCTTATTTGTGCAAAATTGATGAGCCAACCGTAGTATGTTGTATCACAAAGAATTTTTCCTAATTCTAATGTCTTTGGAGATGACATTTGTTTTGATTTTAGACCAGATTTTTTAAGAAGTTTAACATACTCTGAACACGCCCAATTTTTTTTGGGAGCGTTATTTTCAATTGCAAAAAATTTGGTATAACGTTTCATATCATTTAACATTCTTACATGTATACCTCTGGTTGCACTAAAAATAATTGGAATTTTCAATTTTTTTTGAATTTTTTTAGTTGTAGAAGGTTCAATTGTACTATGAATGATTATTCCTTTTGGAGAAAATTGCTTTTCTAATTTAATAACTTCTGAAATGAATTTTTTTGAATGTGGAATACAAATATGAAGAAACCTAATAGGTAATGATTCATTTTTTTTAAGACTTTTTGGGATAATTCTAGGATTCAGATCATATCCTTCAACAATAAAAGATTGGGAAAATATTTTGTAAATAGGGGTACCAATTTCACCTAATCCTATAACAATATCTTTTTTCAAATCTAATAATATCTTTTAGAGGACATTAAAAAATGAATTGAATAAATTCTATGAAAGATTTTAAAATATATAACAACCTATTTTCCCAATTACATTATAGATTTGAAATGAAAACGTTTGTAATTGCTGAAATTGGTTCAAATTGGGAAGGAAGTGTGAAGAAGGCAGAGAAAATTATTAAAGAATGTAAAAAAGCTGGAGCAGATGCAGTTAAATTTCAAATGTGGAGAGCTAATGATCTATACAAAAAATCACATCCTAATTGGAATGAAATTTCCAAATCTCAATTAACATTTGATAAAGCAAAAAAAATTAAAAATATTGCTAAAAAACACAACATAGAATTCTTTTGTAGTGTTTTTTTTCCAGAAAGTATAGATTTTCTTGAAAGTTTAGGAATAAAAAAATTTAAAGTTGCATCAAGAACATGTTTAGAAAAAGATCCATTTTCAAAAAAAACACTTACACGATTATCAACTTCTAACAAGAAAAAATTTATCAGTATGGGTATGGGTGGTAACAAAAAAAGAATTTCAAAAATTTTTAAAAGAAAACCTCCAGTGTTTTTCTACTGCATTTCAGAATATCCATTACAATTTAAAAAAATTAATTGGGATAAAGCAATAGAATATGATGGCTTTTCGGATCATACTGAGGGCATTATAGCCCCAATTTTGTATACCATGATGAAGAAAAAAAATGGTTCAAAATTGATTTATGTAGAAAAACACGTTAAATTAAAAAATTCAAAAGGACCAGATGCAAGTACATCAATAGATACTGAAATGTTAACTGAGTTAGTTTTGAATATTAGAAATATTGAAAAAATTAAGTTCTCTAATTAATTTTATTAATAGCTGATATGATTTTATCAATCTCATTTTCCTGAAGATTTGGATGGATTGGTATTGTTACAATTTCTTTTGAGATTTCTTCTGTAATAGGTAAAGAAATTCGTTTGTTGTAAAAACTGAATGTATGAATTGGTTTGTAATGTGTGCCAGTTTCGATATTTTTTTTATGCAAATAATCTCTAAATTTTTTTCTATTCTTAACACGGATCCAATATAGATGATAAGATGAACGGGTGTCATATGGCATTTTATTTTCAATGTTTATTTCTTTGAAATATCTTTTTGCAATTTTTTGTTTGATCTTTGTAATTTTATGAATTTTCTTTAGTTGTACTAAACCTATTGCGGCGGAAAATTCATTCATATAGTAATTATTTCCCAATTCTGTAATATCATATTCAGTACTTCTTCTATTTGAAATTCCACACCATCTTAAGGATTTTAATTTTCTTGTTAGAATTTTGTGATCTTTATGATTAATTGAAATTAGTCCTCCTGTAGGCATGGCAAGATTTTTTACGGGATGAAAACTAAAACATGTTGCAAAACTGTGTTTTCCAATTTTTTGATTATTAAATTTTGTATTTACAGCATGTGCCGCATCTTCAATAACCAATAAATTATTTTTTTTAGCAATTTGATTAATTTTATCAATTTGGCATGGATATCCACCAAAATGTACTGGAATTATTAATTTAGTTTTTTTATTAATTTTATTTTTTATCAAATTTGGATCTATGCATAGAGTTAAAGGATCAACGTCAACAAATTTTGGAATTCCACCATTTATCAAAACACAATTTGCTGTTGAAACAAATGATAAAGATGGCAAAATTACTTCTTTATTTTTAATATCTAATAATGATACAGCTAGATTAAGAGCAGCAGTTCCACTATTTACTGCAACACAAGAATCTGATTTAATAAAATTTTTAAATTCATTTTCAAATTTTAATACATCACCAGTACCAGCACCTGAGGCCCAAAATTTACTAATCAAAATACGTTCAATTGCTTTTTTCTCAGAATTATCAATAAATGGATCAAATAATTTAATTTTCATGAAAGTTGTTTAGAATTAACATTATAAAATCTGATGATTAATCTATACTAGTCAAGCCATATTCATTCGTAAAGTATAAATTTATTCTATCAAAAAATATTTGATTTATCATAATGAAGAAAATACTTTTTTGGATTAATTCAGGTACAATGAGTATTTTTGGTTTATCTAAATATTTGCAAGATGAAATAGACGGTGAATTTTATGCAATTTATGATATTCCTGAAAAACCAAAAAAATTCTTTCAAGAACAAAAATTGGTTAATTTTGAAAAAACCTGGTTTTATAATGATTTTATAGAGACCAGAAAAAACATTGATTATGATTATTTAAAAAAATTTGAAGAAAATTATAAAATAGATTTATGGAAACTTGCATCAACAGAAAGGATATTTCTTTATAATGAATTTTATAAATTTTCTACGAATGAGATTTATTCAATTTTGGAAACAGAGTGTAGATTTTATGAAAATGTGATAAATGAAATAAAACCAGAATATGTAATAATGGTTAGACCTTATTTTCACCATGATATGATCTTTCTTCAACTATGTAAAGCAAAAGGAATTAAAGTTTTAGAATTAGAGCTATCTAGATTTCCTTCTAGATGTACAATTGGATTTGGTGAAAATAGAAAAAAATATGATGATTTTAAGATTGATAAAACAATTAGAAATTTTGATGAATTAAGAGCATATAGAAAAAGAAATTCTGGTTTTAAACAGGATGTTGATTATACTAATACAAAAAAAGACTTTTTCACAGCAGGATTAGAATACATATCTTCTGATAACTCAACAATAAAAAATAATTATAAATATTTTGGTAGGAGTAAAATCAAAGTTCTTTTCAATTATATCTATGATATATTGAGAATTAGACATAGAAAAAATTTTCTAGATAAGAATTTTTTAAAAATAGTTCCAAATAAAAAAAAATACATACTTTTTGCATTATCTGTTGATGCAGAGAGTGGTATACTTCTTGATGCACCATTTCACATTAATCAAATTGAAGTTGTGAAAAATGTAGTAAAATCTATTCCAGCTGAATATACATTACTAGTAAAAGAGCATCCTGCGTCTGGAGTAAGAAGTTGGAGAAGTACACAAGTCTATAAAGAATTGATTAATACTCCAAATGTTATCCCAATCCATCCCACAGTAAATATTGATGATCTCATCAAAGTGTCATCACTCGTAATATCAATTTCTAGTTCATCATCATTGGATGCATTATTTTATGGAAAGCCTTCAATAATTTTTTCAAATACAGATTTTTCCATGATTTCTGATATTAAAAAATTGAATGAAATTGAAAAATTACCATTAATAATTAAAAATGAATTAAAAAGAGAAATTAATTCATACAGTCTAGAAAAATATATACAGTTTATTGAAAAAAATTCTTTTGAATATGATATGGTTTTACATGGACAAATGATGCAAAAATATCTATATCATGGAAGTTTGTTAGCAGATGTTGAAATAAATGACTTAGATATGAAAAGATTTTTTGAAGAAACAAAGAATGAATTTTTAAAATTAAAAAACGCATATTTACAGATTATTTTAAAAGAAAGTTGTTAAAATATGAAATTTATAAAAATAGGAAATAAAAAAATTCACAAAAATTCTAACCCATTCATCATAGCTGAAGCAGGAATAAACCATAACGGTGAATTAAAAAAAGCATTACAAATGATTTCTATAGCAAAAGATGCAGGTGTAGATGCAATAAAATTTCAAACCTATAAAACAGAACAAATTATTACAGATAATTCTTTATCTTATTCATATCTATCACAAGGGAAAAAAATTACTGAATCACAGTTTGAACTTTTTAAAAGATGTGAATTATCATATGATGATTTTAAAATAATTAAAAAAAAATGTGTGGATAAGAAAATTATATTTATGTCAACTCCCTCAAATTATTCGGATGTAAATTTATTAAAAAAATTGAAAATTTCAGTTATAAAAATTGGTTCAGATGATTTCACAAATATACCGTTGATTAAAAACGTAATAAAAACAAAATTACCTCTAATTATTTCATGTGGTATGACAAATCTAGATGAAATAAAAATGACTCTAGAATCTATTAGTACATTCAAGAAAAATTATCCTACAATTCTAATGTTAACAACATCTGAATATCCAACTACAGCTGAAAATGTAAATTTATCAAAATTTATCACACTTACAAACCACTTTCCAGATCTTATTTTAGGATATTCTGACCACACACAAAATAATATTGCATCATCTATGGCAGTAGCATTTGGGGCAAAAGTTTTTGAAAAACATTTTACAATCAGTAGAAAACTTCCAGGACCAGATCATTGGTTTTCACTTGATTCAAATGACTTAAAAAATTGGGTTGACAGTATTAGAATCTCTCATAAATCATTAGGTAATTATTCATTAAAACCTACTAAAATGGAAGTAAAAATGAAGCAATTGAGTAGAAAAAGTTTGGTTGCAATTAAAGATATTAACAAAAATGACTTGTTTGATAATAGTAATGTAGGAATAAAAAGACCAGGAAATGGTTTAGAACCTATTAATTTTTTGAAAATTTACGGTAAAAAATCTAAAAGAAAAATTTTAAAAGACACTAAAATAAAAAAAACTGATTTCTAATGTATGTTTCAAAACAAAATAAAATTTCCATAAATGAAATTGCTAAATTTTTAAATATTAATTATAATGGTAATGATTTTTTTATATCTAGTTTTAGTTCATTAAATGATCCAAAAAATAATTCATTATTATTTTTTACACCAATCATTAATTATAAATTTAATCTGGATGATAATCAAAAATATGATTTAAAAAAATTAAATAAAATGAAGAATGTTGCGCTGTTAGTTGATAAAGAATTCAAAACTGAACTTGACATTCCTATCCTTTATTCTGATAATCCAAGATTAGATTTTCAAAGAATTGTATTAAAATTTTTTAGTGTTCAACAAATAAAATCGGGAGTCCATAATTCTGCAATTATTGAGAAAGCATCAACTATTGGAAAAAATGTTTGGATAGGTGCTAATTGTTACATAGGTAATGACGTAGAAATTGATGATGATACAAAAATTTTTCCAAATACTACAATATTTGGAAAAACGACTATTGGTAAAAATTCAGTTATTCTTTCTAATTCAACAATTGGTAGTGAAGGATTCAGTTTTAGTTACGATAAAAAAGAATTAATTCATTTTCCAAGTTTAGGTTCTATCATTATTGGAAATGATGTTTGGATAGGTGCTAATTGTACAATTGAAAAACCACAGATTGATAAAACTGTCATAGAAAATCATGTCAAAATTGATGATTTAGTACAAATTGGTCATAATGCGATCATCAAACAATTTACTCAAATTGCTGCAGGCACAATAATATCTGGTAGAGCTGAAATAGGTGAACATTGCTGGATTGCCCCAAATGTTGTTTTTGATAATGGATGTTACGTTGGAAAAAATTGTATTGTGGGAACAAGTAGTTTAGTTCGAAAAAATTTTTCTGATAATTCTGTTATAGCAGGAAGTCCTGCAAAATTTTTACGAAAAAACTGTTAATTATTTTTATTATCTAAACTACTATTCATAAATTTTTTTCTAAAAAATCCATTTTATGTTTAAAATTATTTTTTTCAAAAATCTTTTTACTAGAATGATTACCATGAATAACCTTTGCTTGTAATTTTTTTAATCCTAATTTCTTAGCTTTATCTTCAACTAATTCTAGTATTTTAGTACCAAATCCTTTATTTTGAAAATTCCTATGTACCATGATGTTTATATCATTTTCTAGAATTCTAATATACCCTATGAGTTGATCATTATTTCCAACCACAATCCACTGAAAAAAATTAGAATTAGATGCTTGTTTTTTCATATATTCGTAATGTTGTATTTTTGTTAAAGGTTGGTTTTGTTCAAAAAAGTATTTTTCATAAAAATCATTTCTAAGTTCCATAATGAAATCCCAATGATTCTTCATGACAGGATTTAATTTTAGATTCATGTTTAGTAATTTTTCCAAAATTATTCTTGTTCTTTGACAACTGTGTCTGTATTGAAATGTTTTCTGTAATAATCTCCAACTGCAAATACTCGTTCATCAAAAATTTCATCATTCTTACTAACTCCAAGCAAAAATTTTTCTATTTCTGATAGAGAGTTTTGTGTATTTTCATCCAGGTAAATTCGCTGATTTAACAATTGTGGGGTAGAACGTCGTCTAACATCCAAATATAATACTCGTCTTCTATTTCCATTTGTATTTGTAGTTCCACTATGCCACAAATTGGCATCCATTAAAACAATACTTCCAGCTTTTACATTGATGAAAATTTCATCAGGATGAGAAGATTTGTCTTTCTGATAATCATCTATCCAGCCAATTTTTTTATGTGTTTTAGGAACAACACGCATCGAACCGTTTTCTTTATTTGCATCATCTAGGAACATAAAACAAACAACATTTTGAACAGATTCATCAATATTTTTTTTTGGAAGCCAATCTATGTGTAATTCTTGCCAACCTGTTCCTTGCAAAGGTTCTCTCATATCTAAAGCTCCAAATTTTAAATCATTTTTAAAAATATTTGAGAGAATCTTCAAAAGCTTTTTTTCTGTTAAGAATTTTAAAAATAATTTATTTTTATTGAATAAATTTGCTAACCTGTTTGCACCTTTGTTAAATTTTTTTCCAAATTTCATATATTGTTCTTTTCCCTCCCATCCTCCTCTCCAAGATTCTTTTGAAATTAGTTGATCAACTATTTCTTGATATTGTGTAATATTATCAAGAATTAATTTAGATGGTGGAAGAATACAATAACCATTTTCATGAAAGAATTCTGTTAGTTGAAGTTCATCTGGTTCTAATTCTAATTCTAATTCATTAAACAATGTTTTCATACATGCCATAAAATTTGTACAGAATAAATATTTTCTCCAAATTATTTCAAGTTTATGTAACAGTTTTGCAGGAGTTATTCGCGTTAAACAATAAGCAATTATTTAGTGGCTATACCAACACCGCAATTAAAAAAATAATTTTTGCAAGAAATTTCTTTTATTTTAAAATCATTTTTTGATTTAAATTCAGTCCATGCCTTATTAACACCAGGATAATCTTTGTGTTTGATGTCATGTACTGCCAAAATTCCATTATTTGATAAAAATTTTGCATATACATTCAAGTCATTTTTAATGTCTTTATAATCATGACTGCCATCAATAAAAATTAAATCAAAGGGGGCAAATTTCTTTACATTATTAATAATTTTATCATTCTCTGAATTTCCTGTTAGTAACACTAAATTTTTTCGCATTAAATTAGCCCATAAATCATGTGTACTGATATGTGCTGAAAAATTGTCTACAGCAACAATTTGTTTGAAATTAAAAAATTTGTTAAGAATTGTATTTGTTTTACCAGTGCTAAAACCAATTTCTAAATAAGTCTTAATTTTAGTTTTCTTTTTTTCATATTGCTTTAAAAAAAATATAAAATCAGATAATTCTTCAGGTACGTGTAACAAATGAGTTCTAGTACCATCAAAAATTTGATACCCCCCATATTCAGCAGTGGTTTGATATCTCAAAAATTCTTTTAAGTTATTTTTGTCTTTTTTGCTGGTTAGATTTTTAAACACATATTCATGATCCTCTTTAACCATATTGAATAAATCACATAGACTATAATTTATGTTGATAGATTTTCTTCGAAAGTATATAATACTGTAACATTTGTTTCACTTTATGAAAATACTGATTATTGTTGCACATCCTGATGACGAAGTTTTAGGAATGGGTGGAACAATTTTAAAACATACAAAAAATGGGGATGATGTTACTATTGCATATTTAACAACAGGGATTTCTTCTCGAAGAAGCTCTAATTATAATAATTCATCTAATTATAAAATTCCCAAAAATGAACTGCAAAAAATTAAAAAACAAATAGATGATCTAAAAAATGACGCAACAAAATCATCGAAAATTCTAAATGTTAAAAAAGTACTTTTCTTTGATTTTCCAGATAATGAACTCGATACAGTTCCTTTACTTAAAATTGTAAAAACCATTGAAAAACTTGTAAAAAAAACAAAGCCTGATCGTATTTACACCTCACATTTTGGTGATTTGAATATAGATCACAAAACGGTATATGAATCAGTTTTAACTGCATGTAGGCCAATTGGACTTTTTGTGAAAGAAATCATAACATTTGAGATTCTTTCATCTACAGAATGGTCATTTTCTTATGATTTTCAACCAAATTATTTTATTGAAATTGAAAAAGAATTACCTAAAAAAATAAAGGCTATGAAAATATACAAAAATGAAATCAGAGATTTTCCTCACCCACGTTCTGTAGAAAATATTTTGATCACTGCAAAGAAATGGGGTAGTGTGTGTGGATATAATGCAGCTGAAGCATTTCAAATAGTTCGTAAATTTGAAGATTGATTTCTAGTTTACTTGTTCTTCAAATTTGAATTCTTTAGCAGCATAATTGAAACTTACATCATTTTCTATTCTTTCCATTTTATCAGGATCTAAAGGTTTAGCTAATTTCTTTTTAACTTTTGAACTATGATATCCCTTAGATTTGATGTATGTGTCATCATTTAGTCCTAAGTTTAACATTTCATTAAGTTTAGATGCACCTTTTTTTATTTCGGTCATAATACCGTCATCAGTCATATTTGTCATGTTTAAACAAATGTCTTGTCGTTCAGTGATTGAGTCAAGATATCTATCTTCGTCTGTAATATACCCCTTCATCTTTGCATAATCATACATTCCAGTTGCTGGAAGTGGTAGCAGAAATCCTATACTTGGATAAACTCCTGCCTTTAAACATTGATCAAAAGTTTGTTTAATTGTTTCTGGATTTTCTGTTGGATATCCAAACACAACACTAGTTTCGCATATTATATCAGCCTGTTTTAAAATATACACTGTATTATAAAATGAATCAACTTCAATTTTTTTATTCATCATTTCTAGAATTTCTTGATTACCAGACTCGAGAGAAAATCCACATAAATAACATCCAGCATCTCGCATTTTTTTTGCAACTCTTATTGATTCTTCAAAAGTGAGATTTGCACGTGTGAATAAATCTACTCTGACAGCTGCATTCCATTTAAATTTCAAACCACTTTCAATAATCTGATCACATAATTTTTCTACTTGTTTTGCAGATGCAAAACTCAAATCATCCCAAAATTCAATATAATTCACATTATATTTTTCTATTAAATGTTTAATTTCTCCAATTATTGATTCAGGTGAACGATTACGATAAGGATCATTCCAAAATACATAATGACAAAATGTACATTTGAATGCACAACCTCGTGCAGTGATTAGAGGTATTGCTCTCATTGCTTCTCTAGATGTATTTTTGTCTAAATTTACTACTGGCTGTTTTAAATATCGTTCAACATCAAAAAAATCCCAATTTATCATTGGGAAATCATTTATGTTTCCTACTTTTCGTAATTCATTAATAGTAACTTTTTCATTTGAATCTTTAAATGCAATTCCATTAATTGACTTAAGATCTTTTTCTAATCTAAAAGCTTCAACGGTTTCATAAGCAGAAATTTCTCCTTCACCTATTATAGCTATGTCTGCTTTTGATTTAGAAAGAAATAATTCTGGAATACTACTTGCAACAGAATTTCCAACAATGATTTTGGTTTCCGGATGATATTTTTTTGCCATGTTAACAAACCATTTCACCCATTTGTAATGTGTAACAAGAGTTCCAATCAAAATTATGTCAAAGTGACTTCTTTCAATATAACTTTCAACATACTCATCTTCTAATTCCCTAATGTTAATATCTAGTAATGTTGTAGAGGAATAATTATTTTCTTCAAAATATGTCATTACAGAGCCCAAACCAACTGGTAAGAGTTTTGTAAAACCACCTCTTCTTAGACATGGATTAACAAATAACAATCTTGTTTCTTTTTTCTTCTTTGGCACGGTTTAAAGAAATTTTACTCCTTTTTATAAGCTATGATGAAAATATCATCATAAATCATCTAAAAAATAGAAGATTTATCAATATAATAAAATAAAAAATTTTGTGAGTTCAACTAAGAATATGTTTCAAGAATTATTTGAAACTTTTGAATTAAACACATTTTCATCTATTTCTACTGAGATTGAAAAAAATACTTCCCAGGAAGATTATTTTAATATTAAATCACCAATTGATCAGTCGTTTTTAGCAAGTGTAAAAATTACTTCTAAAAACGATTATGATCAAAAAATTAATTTATTAAAATCAAATCAAAAAATCTGGAGAAATATACCTGCACCTCAGAGAGGAGAAATTGTCCGATTATTTGGTAATGAACTTAGGACGTTTAAGAATGAATTAGGCATGTTGATAACAATAGAAAGTGGAAAGATTTTGCAAGAAGGACTTGGAGAAGTTCAAGAAATGATAGATATTTGTGATTTTGCTGTTGGTTTATCTAGACAACTATATGGATTAACAATGCCATCAGAAAGACCATCACATAGAATTCAAGAAATATGGAATCCTTTGGGAATTGTTGGGATAGTTTCATCTTTTAATTTTCCAGGAGCAGTTTGGAGTTGGAATTTTGTTTTATCTGCAGTTTGCGGTAATGCAACTATATGGAAACCATCTCCTAAAACCCCTCTGACTTCACTAGTTTGTCATAAAATTTGGAATAAGGCATTAATGACTTCTAATCTAAACAATTACAAATTTAATATTTTGGAAATAATTTTAGGAGATAAACAACAGGCAGAGTGGATATCAGAGGATAAGGATGTACACTTAGTTAGTCTCACCGGTTCAAGTCAAATGGGCAAAGCATTAGGGCCAAAAGTAACAAAACGCTTTGGAAAATTAATTATGGAATTAGGTGGTAATAATGCAATGATTGTTACTCCAAGCGCAGATATAGAATTAGCTGTTAGATCAATAATTTTTTCAGCAGTAGGTACCTCTGGTCAAAGATGTACAAGTCTTAGAAGAGTAATTGTACACAAATCTATTTTAGAAGAATTAATTTTAAAAATAAAAAAATATTATGAAACAATTAGAATTGGCAATCCATTAGAAAAGAAAATTTTAATGGGACCACTAATTAATGAAGACTCTTTTAATGAAATGCAAAATGTTTTAGAGAAATGTAAAAATGATGGAGCACAGATTTTTGGTGGAAAACGTGTAAACATAGATAACAATGATGGATATTATGTGGAACCCGCAATAATTGAATTAAAAAATACAAATGAGATCACTAAAAAAGAAACATTTGCACCGATTCTCTTTGTAATTCCATATGAAAATTTTGAAGACGCAATATTTATTCAAAATAATGTTCCTCAAGGATTATCCTCTTCTATTTTTAGTCAAAATTTGATTGAAACTGAAAAATTTTTAAATTCTGAAGGTTCAGACTGTGGAATAATTAACGTGAATATTGGTCCCAGTGGTGCAGAAATTGGTGGTGCATTTGGAGGCGAAAAAGAAACTGGAGGTGGAAGAGAATCTGGTTCTGATGCTTGGAAATCTTATATGAGACGTTCAACTATCACAACAAATTATTCATCTGAATTACCACTTTCACAAGGAATTGATTTTGACATTTAAAAAATATTAGAAAAGTCTATCATTAAGTAATCTATATTTTTTTATGGAAGAGAAATTTCCTCAAGCAAAATTAAAAGTTAGAATGAGTTCTAAAGATTCACATTATGCTGGTAATTTAGTTGATGGTGCACGTATTCTAAATTTGTTTGGTGATCTTGCTACAGAATTAACAATTAGATATGATGGAGATGAAGGTCTATTAAGAGCATATGATAATATTGAATTTTTAGAACCAATCTATGCAGGAGATTTTATTGAATTAACTGGAAGAATCACAGAAGTTGGAAAAACAAGTAGAAAAGTAATTTTTGAAGCATATAAAATTATTACATCATCAAAAAGTAGTTTTGATAGTTCATGTGATGTGTTAGAATCACCAATTCTTGTTGCCAAAGCAAGCGGTACATGCGTAGTTGTGAAGGATAAACAGAGAAAATAACAATAATAAGAATTATTCATATATACAAGAAAACAATGAAAATTAGAAATGTTATCAGAATCTACTAATCATTCAAAGATAGCACCACAATTTGGAAATCGAGAAAAAACATTCACCGTTCTGGATGGAAAAGGATTAGAAATTACAACAAAAGAATTTGGTGTTTTATTTGATGCTGTTGCAGGATATTGGTATAATATTTTAGGTATGAGACATCCAGAATTAGTTAAGGTTAAACAAGAATTAAGTGGAGTTACTACCCATCTTTATGAAGAATACACAAACCCATATGCTGAAGAACTTGCTCTTTCTATGTGTAAACGAACATCTATGGAACAATTAGTTTTTTCTGCAACTGGTAGTATGGCAAATGAAAATGCAAGAAAAGAAGCAGTAAAATATCATTTAGCACAAGGTCATAATGAAGAAGATTTAGTTTTTGTAACTATTAATGGAAGCTATCATGGTTCTGTTGGTGAGATGTTAAAATGGATTGATCCTGAAAGAAATGAATTTACTATTGATGCACCAATTTATGAAAAAAAGAATCAAAGTGAACAAGTTATTAATAATTTTCAAGAAAAAATTGAAAATGCAAAAATGAAAAATAAGATAGTTGCAGGATTTTTTTATGAACCAATTATGGGTGTAAGAGGTTCAGTCCCTCTTCCACCTGAATATATTAATGGAATTGGAAAAATTTGTAAAAAAAATGATATTCTCATGATTGCAGATGAAGTTACAACTGGAGTAGGACGAACTGGAAAATTTTCATTTAGTCAAACATTTGATGTAAAACCAGATATAATATGCATGGGAAAAGCTATCAGTGCAGGTCATTATCCAGTAGCTGTAACTTTATTCAATGAAAAAATTATTGATGCCTGGAATAAACTAGAAGATAAAGGAATATTATTTTCTAAAATTCATCGTCGAGGAAATAGTATTACTGGAACACAAGAAGGATGTGCCTTAGGATTAAAAGTCCTTGAAATTTTAGATAGAGATGATTTAATCACACAAGTTCAATTGAAGGGTAAATATGCACTAGAAAAATTGAAGAGATTAGAAAGATTTTCAAATATTAGAGAAATTAGAGGTACAGGATTACTAATTGGAATAGATATGATAAATTCAACATTTGCAAAAGAAATTATTACAACTGAGATGAGAAAAAATGGAATTAATGTACTTCCAGAAGGACGGGTGATTATGTTTAATCCGGCATATGTTGTATCCGAAGAACAAATAGAACATTTTGTTAATACACTTGAAAAAATTCTAAATAATGCTGAATAAAATAACTTTCAAAAATTAAGAAATAATTTTTACTGCTTACAGTTAATCACTTGTATTAGTTTTCTTGAAAACATCTTTTTACATTAGTAGGATTCCAATAATTGGTGAAAAAGGTTCAATTTTCATTCCTTCTACATTGTTTTCAGTACAATTACAGAATGAGACCAAATTTTGTATGTATTAAAAATCTAGATTAGATAGAAAAACGTTGAGTAGTATATTTTATAGGTTAAAATTTTGAAATTAAAAAATGACACTTACTTGGAAATATTTTAAGGAGAAATTAATGGGCCAAAAAGGTCTATTATCTATTGGTTTTGCAGATATAGTTGGTACAGGAATCACTTCGTTATTTTGGTTATACATTGCATCAATATTAGATCCAGCTGAATATGGTGAAGTCATGTATTTACTTGGAATTGCAAGTTTGGTACAATTAATTTCTTTAATAGGTAATTCAAATGTTTTAACAGTTTACTCTGCAAAAGATGTTAAAATTCAATCAACGTTATTTTTAATGAGCGGCATAGCAACTGGAATTTGTCTGATCATAGTAACAATTATTCTAGATAGAATAGATACAAGTTTTCTAGCAGTTGGTTACATAGTATTTTCATCAGTTAATTCAGTATTATTAGGTAGAAAACTTTTTTCAAAGTATTCCAAACTCATACTTTCACAAAAAATCTTTTCTGTAGTTTTAGGACTGGGATTATATTTTCTCTTTGATGTTTATGGAATAATCTATGGACTAGCACTTTCATATATTCCTTATTTGATAATTTTTTCTCAGGAATTTTTCAAAACTAAAATTGATTTTTCTTTAATTAAAACAAGAAAAAATTTTATTATTAATAATTATGTAATGAATTTGACAGCTGGATTAACTGGAACTATTGATAAATTAATTATTGCGCCTGTTCTCGGATTTGTTTTATTAGGAAATTATTCTTTATCTTTACAAATGCTAACGATGATGATGATGTTTTCATCAATCATTTACAAATATTTACTTCCATATGATGCAACAGGACAATCTAATAACAAGATTCGTAAAATAACAATCACTATCTCAGTTATTATAGCAATTTTAGGTGTGACAATTTTGCCTGATGTAATTGATTGGTTATTTCCTAAATTCAGTGATGCAAAAGACACAATACAAATTATGAGTATTGGAGTAGTTCCAGGAACAATCTCAATTTTGTACTCATCAAAATTTCTAGGCATGGAAAAAAGTCGAATTGTATTAATCACAAAATTAGTCTCTGTAATTTCTTTAAGTGGTGGGGTTCTCTATTTTGGACCAATTTATGGAACTGTTGGATTAGGCTGGATTGTGGTAATTGTCATGACTTGGGAAGCATTATTTTTATTTATAATTAATCAAAAACAAAAAATAAGTTAGTAAAATTTTAAAAAAATTACTTGATTTTTTGCTAATTATTTTGAATGATTTTTATTATTTCTTGCTTAATTCTAGTACAACCTAATCCATCAACTAATTTTTTGTTCTTTTGTGACATTTGAAATAATAATTTTAGATCTAATTTGTTTAATGCATCAATATAAGTTTCAGTTGTTACATATTCAGCTAATCCCAAATTAATTACATTACCTGATTCTCCTAAAAAATTTATTCCTTCTTTTTGATTCTCAGCCACAATAGTAACTATTGATGGAATTCCAACACAGCATCTTTCTAAATTTGTAGTTCCACCAGCACCAATACACAAATCTGAATTAGACATCAAGATTTCTAAATTTTTTACATACTGAAAGATGTTGATATTTTCATATTTTTTATATTTCTTAATAAGATTTGAGAAATTTTTGTTATATGTTCCTGCAATAACATTAATTTCAAATTTTTTTTCATTTAAAGAACATAAAGCATCAAGAGCTTTTTCACATTCATTTGATTCATCTACAGAACCAAATGTTATTAAAATTTTTTTTAATGTAGTTTGCCTTTCAAGGTTTTTCTTAGATATATTTCTAAATTCAGGTCTAATAATCATATACTTTGGACCTAATAATTTTGTAGTATTTTTTGTAACAAATTTGTTGTAACGATTATCTAGGTCCTTATAATAACCATGATCAATTAATAAATCACAACTATGTTTTCTGTTAGCTAAATCATCAATAACAAAAATTCTAAGAAAAAGATTTTTCAACATTAATTCAAAATTTGAATCAATATCATAATGATCAATTAACAAAAAATTTTCATCTTGAGAATAATCTAAAAGAATTTTTTTTATTGTTTCAAATTCATGAGTGTAATCTTGTAATTTAAGATTTTTAAATGATGAAATGTGTATGGTCTGAATATCATTAGGTTTGATATTTTCTATTATAGCCTTAGAATCATCAGATGTTAAAAAAATAATTTTTGAGAAAATAGTTTTTAATTCCTGAGACAGTGTTAAACATCGAAAAATATGACCAGACCCAATTTTTGTACTTGCGTCGACTAAAACAAATAAATTTTTTCTCATAAAAATACGAACTGATTTAATTTGGTATTAACCCAGAATTTACAATTATCTGCTTTAATTCATCTTTAGGAATTTTTGGAACATTATCTGATGAATATACATCAATGTTTTCAATTTTCTTCTTTTCAGAAAAATCATCTAATGATGAAATAAAACGTTGAACGGAAGGATTTACTAATAAATACATGTCCTTATAATCCCAACAATAATTCATTTCATCTTGATTTACTAGGATTTCATTTAATTTTTCTCCTGGTCTTATTCCGATTGTTTCTTCTTCTGTTTTACCTAACAAATCAAAAAGCGCATCTTTAACGTCTATTATAGAATAAGCACGTAATTTTGGAACAAAAATTTCAGAGCCTTTCCCTACTTCAGCTGCTTTTAGAATAAAATCTAATGCTTCATCCATTGAAATACTAAACCTAGTCATATTTGGATCTGTAATAGTAATTTTTTCTTTATTTTTTATTTGTTCAATGAATTTTGGTATCACTGAACCACTGCTTCCTAAAACATTTCCATATCTTAATGCGACAAATTTTGTTTCATGTCGTTCTTTATTCAAATAATTTTTTGCAGTAACAAATAATTTTTCCATGAGTAATTTTGTTGCACCATAAGTATTCAATGGAGAAACAGCTTTATCAGTTCCTACACAAATTGCACGTTCTACATTTTCATGAAGACAAGCGTTTATGACATTTTGTGAACCTAGAATATTTGTTTTAATTGCTTCAAATGGATTATATTCAATGACTGGTACATGTTTCAATGCAGCTGCATGAAAAACAATATCAACGTCTTCTACTGCACGTTCAAGTCTTTCATAATCACGAACATCACCTATAAGGAATCTTAATCGTTCATCATTAAATTTTGATTCCATTTCAAGTTGTTTGCTTTCATTTCTACTAAAAATTCTCACAGTATCGGCACCATCATCCAAAAGTCTTTTTGTCAATGCGTTACCTAACGAACCAGTACCACCTGTAATCAAAATTTTTTTATTTTTAAACAATAATTCATGGAAAAAATTGGTGAATAAATAGTATTACTATGGATTATAATTGGAGTGTTATTGAAAATTCAATTGATTAAGTAGCTCAAAACCGTAGAATATTTTAATAATCTATTAAGAAAAATTAGTTAATGAGAATTCTTGTAACTGGTGGTTTAGGCTTCATAGGAAGTAATTTTATTTTAAAATTATTACGTGCTAATGATGATTTTAGTATAATTAACGTGGATGCTGAGCTAAATGGTTCAAATCCTAAAAATCTATCAGAAGTAAAAAATTTTTCAAATTATGAATTTGTTAAAGGAAATATTACAGATAAACAACTTATGGAAAAGTTAATTTCAAAATGTGATGCAGTGATAAATTTTGCCGCAGAGTCATTTGTTGATAGAAGTATATCAGATCCAAATTCATTTTTAGTTTCTAATATACGTGGTACTTTTACAATTTTAGAACTAATTACTAAACAAAAGAAAAGACTTTTGCAAATTTCAACAGATGAAGTTTTTGGTAGTCTAAAATCTGGTAGTGCGAATGAAGAAAGTGTGTTTAATCCTTCAAGTCCTTATGCTGCAACAAAAGCATCAGCAGAACTACTTGTAAATTCATATTCAAAAACATTTAATTCAGATGTAATTATTACTAGGTGTACAAATAATTTTGGACCAAGACAATTCCCAGAAAAATTAATTCCAAAAACTATAATTTTAGCAAAACAAAATAAAAAAATTCCAATTTATGGAAAAGGAAATAACATTAGAGATTGGATTTATGTCGATGATCATTGTGATGCAATTTTAACTACATTTTTACAAGGAAAATCAGGAACATCATATAACATTTCAGGAAAAAACGAATTAGAAAATATAGTAATTGTAAAAAAAATTTTGGAATTAATGGACAAAAAAGAAGATCTTATAGAATATGTAGAAGATAGACCTGGACATGATTATAGATATAGTATGTCTTCAGAAAAAATTTTTCATGAATTAAATTGGTCACCAAAAGTAAAATTTGAACAAGCAATACAAGATACAATTTCATGGTATCTAAATTATGAAGATTGTTGGATGAATGTCCCAAAAAATATTTTTAATCCAACACCATGGAAAGATTAAAAATTTTTTATTTCCTCTAAAATTTTTTTGGAATTATCACCTTCATTGAATAATAAATCTAAAATTGAGAGATTCTCTACAAATGGTTTATGTAATTGATTATAGACAGGATGTTGAAAATTTTCATAAATTATTTCAATTCCAGATTTATTGAAAATTTTTTCATCAAGATACTCTTTACCTGAAGCACCAGAAATGTAACAAGACGCATCAAAATGATTACAAATATCTAGTAGCCGCTGAGACTGATTTAATGATTTTTTCAATTTAGATGAAAAAGCAGTTTTAGTTTCTATTTCTAAAATTGATATAAAATAATCAATTAATTCCATATTAAGATCTATTAATTTAGTCCATCTCTTCTGAAGAATTTTTTTGATCGAGTCCCAATACATTTCAAAAAATCTAGAATTACAATATGCATCATGAATTAAATTCAGATGATCTAAATTCCAATAATTTTCATTTGAAATCAAAATATCATTAAGGTTTTTTTTAAAAACAGGTCTTTTTAGAGGTACTGTCAACCAAACTTTGCCATTTTTAGTCAAAATTTGATTTCTGTTATCAAACCTATCTTTAACAAATTGAACATCATCAAGAAAAACAAACGTATCGCAAGATTGAATTTTTTTGAAAAAACCTAAATTTGGTAAATAGCCGGGTTGACGGATTATTACATTTGTCAATTTGTGAATTAGTTGAAAATTAATGTTAAAAAGGTATTCTAAGTTATGATAAATTAGATTTAATTTTAAGATAAACCTTCACAATATATGAAAGGAATAATTCTTCATGGAGGACACGGAACTCGTTTAAGGCCATTAACACATACTGGTCCAAAACAACTGTTACCAATAGCCAATAAACCAATGTCACAATTTTGTTTAGAAGCAATAACCGAAACAGGAATTAATGAAATTGCAATAATTGTTGGTGGTGCTGGTTCAAATAAAGTAAGAGAGTATTATGGAAATGGTGAAAAATTTGGTGTGAAAATTACTTACATAGAACAAGAAAAACCAAAAGGCATTGCACATGCAATCAAACTATGTAAAGAATTTGTTAATAATGAAAAGTTTCTTGTTTTTCTTGGAGATAATATTATACAAAAATCCATTACAGAATTTGTTAAAAATTTTGAAAATTCAGATAGTGATGCAACAGTTTTGTTATGTGAAGTAGATAATCCAACAAGATTTGGAATCGCAGATGTTAATGATGGAAAAATTTTGAAAATTACTGAAAAGCCAAAAAATCCCACTTCAAATTTAGCCGTAACTGGAATATACTTCTTAACTCCAAAAATTTTTGAGATTATAGATAATCTGAAACCATCATGGCGCAATGAATTAGAAATTACTGATGCGCTAGATAACTTATTGAAATTAAATAATAATATTAGTTTTGAAAAGATTACAGATTACTGGAAAGATACTGGAACACCAGATGATATTTTACATGCTAATGGAGAAATAATTGAAAAACATCCAGATTTTTCTAAACAACATATAGTTAGTTCTAATGGAATGGGTTTAGAACAAGTGCATCTTTCTGGAAAAATTATTTTAGGAGAAAATTATCAGATAGGAAAAAATGTTTCAATAAATGGTCCAGTTATAATTGGCAATGATTGTAAAATTTTAGAAAATACAACAGTTGGACCTAATGTCAGTATTGGTGATAATTCAATTATTTCAGTATCTAATATAGAAAATTCAATAATTATGAAAAATTGTAAAATTGACGCTTATGCAAAAATTAAAAATAGTATTATCGCAAATAATTCAGAAATTAAAGACAACTCACTTGATGGTCTTATTGACCCAAAAGATATACCAAATAAAATTTTTCTGCTTGGAGAAGGTTCAAAGATATCTGTTTGAGAAAAATCTTTGATTAGTAAGAGTAAATATATTAAATTAATAATTTGAATTATGAAAGAAGAGCCTCTAGTAAGTATTATTGTTCTGAACTATAATGCTGGAGAATTATTAGTAAATTGTGTCAATTCTTTAAAAAAATCATCATATACTAATCTGGAGATTATAGTAGTTGATAATATTTCATCAGATGGAAGTCAAACAAGGTGTATGGAAAGATTTCCAGAAATTAAATTAATTCAAAATGGACAAAACCTTGGTTATTGTGGAGGTAATAATGTAGGAATTAAAGAAGCAAAAGGTGAATTTATTGTTATTTTGAATCCAGATACAATTGTTGAAATTAATTGCATTAGAGAATTAATTTCTGCATATAGTGAATTTGGAGATGGATTATATCAACCAAAAATTCTCTCATTAAATGAAAAAAATACCATACAAAGTACAGGAAATATGCTACATGTTTTTGGATTTGGGTTTGCCAGAGATAAAGGAAATAAAGTTTCTGATGAAAATGAGCTAGTCGAAAAAATTGGTTATGCATCAGGAACATGTCTTTTCACATCTAGAAAAGTAATAGAAAAAGTTGGGCTATTAGATGAATTTCTATTTCTGTATCATGATGATTTAGATCTGGGTTGGCGCGCAGCTCAAATTGGAATAAATTCATTTTATGTTCCAAAATCTAAAATTTTTCATGTTGAGAGTTATTCACTAAAATGGTCTGCAAAAAAATTTTATTGGTTAGAAAGAAATAGAAAATATTGTCTGTTAACACATTATTCTAAAAAGACATATGAAAAAATGCGATTTTCATTAATGCTAGTTGATTTGTTTGTCTGGACATTTTATTTTTCTAAAGGATTTCTAGGTGCTAAAATAAAAGCAGATTGGGAAATTAAAAAGAACAAAAAGATTATTGAAAAAAAATATCAAGAGTTAGAAAAGAAGAAGAAAATATCTGATGAAGAATTAATTAAAAATTTTCCAGATGAAATTTTTGTTCCTAGAAATGTTTCACAACAATTAATGAATCAAACATTTAATTCATTTTTAACAAGATTGAGTAAAAAATTTAAAAAAAAGATCATCTAATTTTTTCAGATATAACAACTGCAACCGCATAATTTTTTTCGTGGGATAAAGATGCAAGGAATTTGTATTCGTCTTTTTTTCCAAGAAGTTTTATGATTGGTTTTGATTTTACATGTGATGTTTCAATTTTAGAAAGATGGATTTTCTTATTGATTGATTTAACTAATGCTTCTTTTAATGCAAATTTTCCTGCAAATCTTTCATATGTATTTTTATATTTTAAGCAATACATTATTTCTTTCTCTGTAAAAATTTTTTTGTAGAATCCGATGTTAGTTTCAAAAGGTTTTAGCTTGAATCGTTCTATGTTTGATAAATCTATACCTATACCAAAATTTTCAATCATCTCGAACTATTACTCTCCCTATTCCATAAAGAAGAATTTTATTTTCTTGATTAATAATTTTAGATTCAATTTTTAAAATTTTTGTAGAAATACTTTTGTCTATTACTTTGCTTACAATTGTTAATTTATCACCAATAAAGCATGGATTACGGAATTCTAGTTCTTGTGAAAAATATAGTGCATGTTTTCCAGGTAAATACATTCCATCTATTCGTGAAAGAAATGATGCTAATAACATTCCATGTACAACTCTTTTTTGGAATGTTGTTGATTTTGCATATTCCTCATCCATATGAATTGGACTGAAGTCTCCAGAAATTTTAGCAAAATCATTAACCATTAATTCTGTGATAATAATTTCAAATTCTTTTGATAATCCTATTTGAATTTCATCAAAGGTATATTCAGAAAATTTTTCAGTCATCTAATTCAACATTATGATTTTTTAGATGTCGTTTAATGTCAGCAACTGTTTTCACATCAGTAATTTCTGAAATTGTGAATTTCACATTAAAGTGATTTTCAAGCTCATCAACTAAGACCAATCCATTAAAAGAATCCCATGATTCAATATTTTCAGGACCAGATTGATCATTTATTTCAGATTCAGAAACTGAGAAAACTTTTGCAATTATTTTATTTACATCATCTGTCATTATTCAATTTCCACCTTCAGGTGTTTTGGTGATTTAATATCATTATTTAATTTATAGATCCAAAAATTATCTTGTTTTTTAAATCCATAATCTGAAAGAAAATTTTCTGATGGTTTATTTTTTTCTGTAGGTATAAACTCGGCTTTAATTTCCTCAACATTATTTTCTTTAGCATCTTTTAAAATTTGAGACAAGATTGCATCCTCAATTCCTCTTCCCATAATTCGACAACTTAAAAGAAATGTATCAATAATCCATGATTTTTCATTTTTTTTAACAATGTAAACGCCAGTAACACCGTTATCTCCAAATTTGTCAATTACTTGTGCACAAGCAACTTCAAAATTTTCATTGGTTGAGAGATTTCTGATTTCTTCTTCTTGATATCTTCTTGTAGTTAAATTGAATTGATTTGTCTTTAATGTAAGTTGAGAAATTCTTGGTATGAGAAATTCGTTAGATTTTTTAATTTTTACTTCAATGTTTAGTTGTTTTAAGAATTCATCTAAATTTGAAATAGATTGCTTTAATTCATGACGCTCTCTTTGTTGCGCATACATTTCTCCACGCTTTCTATCTTCTTCCGTGTTCTGTAACACATTAAAATCATTTAGATCTTTAAGTATCAAAGAATATTGAGAAGGATCTTTTGGTAAGTCAATAGTCAAAATCTCAGGAAATTCTTGTCTTATTCTTTCTTGATTAATTTTATCATCATCAAAAAAGACAATACTATTCAATCCAATATTGATTTCATTTGCAATTTGTTTTATATTCTCAGCCTTATCATTCCAGTTAATTTGTATGCTAGCAAAATTTTTCTCTCTTAGAATCATATCTGGATGTTCTTTTATTACTTTAATTGCATCATCAAAATTATTTTTACTATTTATAGATAAAATAATTCCCTGGTGCCATAATGACAACAATTGTTTTTGAAATTCAACAAACGCTTTACCATTAGATGTATGTCCTAATTCAATTCCATCAAATCCATCTTCACCAATTATTCCACCCCATAGTGTATTATCTAAATCTAAAACAATACATTTTTTATTTTTACTACAAAATGGTTTAACATATCCCATTAATTCATTAGCTAAATGTGGAATAAAATTTAATGCAATTTGAATATCACCAAGATGAAATTGTCTATAATCAAAAACATTTTGTTCACCAAATTTTGATATAAAATTATTAAAATCATAAACAAATAATGAACTATATTTTTTTGACATGTTACGTAATGATTTATTTATTTCTTCAATCATTTCGTGAAAGCTAAAATCTGTTTTTGTCTCAATTATGCCATTTGGTGAATAGGATGGAATGTTAAAATTTGCTATGATTAATTTTGAATTTGAGTTTTCGTTGAATTGTTGAATTAAATTTTCTAATTCAGTTATTTTATTTCTTACAAATGATTTTCTTTCATCTATAGAAATATTATATGGAAAATAGAAATTTTTGCCAAAAAAACTTCGTATATCAATAAATAAGAATGTAAGATCTGGATCAGACTTGTAAAAATTACTTGATTTATCAAGGAGTTCTTGATTGTATTGATTATATGATCCAACATATGATTTGTAATTAATTGACGATTCAGCACATTTTACCTTGAGACATTCATCAAGACCAGTCAATGTAAAACTAGCAAGAATTGCAATTTTTGCATTTTTATCACTACTTGAAATTTTGATATTTTTGGACATGGATATGTATTCGGAGAGATTTTTTTCCATATCCACTAAAAAAATTTTTCAAGGATAAATCTTGTGTATCAAAATACAGTTTCAAAATTGGAAATAAATGAACTCTCTAGCAGATCCAACATAAAACATTGCAATTGATAAGAAAAATACGAATAAAATACCTGCCCAATAGTGAATTTTTAACTTGGATATTCGTTCAGGTATATTTCCCTTCTTAAATGAAATAAAATGTAAAATGACAAAAAGAATTATCAGTAGTATTGGAAATTCATTATCACGTATAATTTTGATAGTTCCATCTATTGCAAAATCTAAAAAAACATATTTTGTCATTGCGTAGATCATATGTTCGAAATCTTTCATCCAAAATGCAATAAATGTAAAAAATACTAAATACTGTGTTACAAAAATACTAGTTATCTTTCCAATTTTTGATTTAAAGAAATTATGTGCTGAAGCATTAGGAAAATTCTTTCTCAAAATTGTATATGAGGCAAGAAATATTCCATGTATTCCTCCCCAGATTAAGAAATTCCAAGAAGCACCATGCCATATACCCATTAAAAGCATTGAAATCAGTAGACTAATGAAAACTAGTCCTCCTGATTTTCTATTTTTAAAAACTAACGGATAGTATAGATAATCACGTACCCATGTTGAAAGACTGATGTGCCATCTAGTCCAAAAATCAGATGGTGAAGTAGCAAAAAATGGTTTATTGAAATTTAATGGGATTTTAAATCCAAGAATTGCAGCAGCACCAATTGCAATATCTGAATAACCAGAAAAATCACAATAGATTTGTATACCAAATGCAATTGCTCCAATAATTATAGAAAATGACTCCATACCAAGTGGATTTGAAAAAATATTATTTACTAAAGGTCCAATGTTATCTGCAAAAAACATTTTTTTAAAAAATCCAATAGACATTAATGTTAAACCGAATTTTAAATTATAATTATTTATTACAAATAATTTTAATTTTTGTGAGGTTTCATTTTGATAGATTTTTTCTCGAAGTTGAGGTAAAAAATTACTTGCTCTTAAAATTGGTCCTGCTACAAGTGGTGGGAAGAATGCAACAAAAAATGCATATTCTTTAAGAGTTTTTGATGGTTGTAAACTACCTCGATAGATATCTATGATATAACTCAATGATTGGAACGTATAGAATGAAATTCCTATTGGTAAGGCTAGATTAAGAAGAGGAATTTCGGAATTAATATCTATGAATGTACCAAATAGATTGAATTGGGCAATTGCAAAATCTGCATATTTAAAAAATCCAAGTATTCCTACACTCCCAATGATGCCTATTATGAAATAGATCTTCTTCTTCAAAGCGTCATGGGAATTGTAAATTCCCTTACCAACATAGAAATGTAGTAAGATAGTAAATATCAAAAGAGAAATTAGATAATTATCAGTATAATATAGAAAAAAGAGACTAGATAAAATTATAAAAATATGTTGAAATCTTCTATATTTCCAGAGAGATATTGCTGAAATAACAACAAAGAAAAATATCAAAAAATCTAAGGAGTTAAACAGCATGCATATCTATCTCCTTAAGTAGAATTTTGAGAATATCTTTTGAATATATTTCAGTATCTTTATTTATTGCAATATGTATTCCATCTCTCCAAATTTCCATATCAATATATTTATCATGAAGAAAATATACAGAAACATTTTCTTCTGAATGTATTTCAAGCATTTTTTTAAAACTTTGAATATCATTTTCAATTACAGAAGTTTCTAGATATGGTGTTGAGAAAAATATTAACTTAATATTATTTTTTTTAGATTCAGAAATTAACTTTTTTAACGAAATGATTTGTTCGTTATAATCTGAAAGATCTAACCTACTTGATTGTTTGCTACCATCTAATTCTTTAAGTTCATTGATTGGAGTAATTGAAGTCTCATAGAAATTTATGAATGGATGATGATGGGGTTCTGGACCAAAAATGAAATATTTCAAAGTTAATAATGTACGATCTTTTGGAGAACCAGGAATATTATCTCGAATTGGTTGGATGGTATCACCAAATTGATTTGTAAAAATTTTTTTTGGATGTAATACTATTTCAGAAAAAGAATTATCAGTTTTTGTAATAATTTTAAAAATTTCCATATCTAAACCATAAAGAATTATTTCAGGTTTATGTGAAATAATATTTGAAAAACTTTGAAGTCTTTTTTTTGGAGAATCAGACATGTCAGCTAAATTGTATAATTCATAATTGATTTCATTCAAAGATAATTGATGATTGATGTATTGCGCATCAATTGGATAAACACTACTAGAACCAATAAGAAAAATCTTTTTCATAGAATCGTCATTTATCTTATTTTTGGAAAATAATCCATACCAAGTTGGATCATAATTATTTATGTAAATACCCATGGATGTTCCAAAAATGACACTCACAACAATTATAGTGAAAAAGATTGAAAATAATATCTTAAAATTCATGAATTCTATATCTCTGATTAGATTTCAATATTTAAATTACAAATTACATTCACAATTAATTCCTATTTTTTTATCAGAAAGACTTAGAAGCAAAAAATCAACGATAATCTTGGTTGTAATGTCAAAAGACGAAGATACATTTCCAATAAATGAAAAAGAAGTAATGGATTACTATGGTTTTTCAGGTCGTTTAGGCAGATTCAAAATGAAAATTAAATTCTTACGAAATTGGATCTTACATTCTTTAGCCTATTCATCACCATTATCTGGATTTGCAGTTTCAATGCAAAGATCAAGAGGAGTCAAAATTGGTGAAAATTGCCATTTTAATCCATATGTATTAATTGATTTGATTTATCCAAAAATGATTGAAATAGGAAATAATGTTACACTTGGTTCTCATTCAATGATTTTTGCTCACAGTAATCCATCAGCCAACTTATTTTTAAAACAAGGAGATTTTCCAAGAAAGATTTCTAAAGTTGTCATAAAGTCAGGCGCAGTGATAAATCCAGGTGCAATAATTATAGCAGGAGTAACGATTGGTGAAAATTCAATAATTTCACCAAGAAGTGTTGTAACTCAAGATATACCTGATTATTGTATAGCTGTAGGTAATCCAGCAAGAGTTATAAAAAAAATTGATCATTGAAGATAAAAAATGAATATTTTAGGTATTGACTTTGAAGACTGGTTTCATCCAGAATTAATTCAGAAAGCAGAATTGAAAATTAAAAAAGAGCCAAAAGTAATTGAAGGTATTCATAAGATTTTAGAGTTATTACGACAAAAAGAAACTAAAGCAACATTCTTTGTTGTTGGAGAACTATTAGAATACAAACCAGAATTATTAGATTTAATTTTGGAAAATGATCATGAAATAGGTTTTCATACAATGAAACATAATAGAATAGATTCATTAGATTCTAAGGAAGAATTTGATGAGGAAATTAAGAAATTTGAAAAACTAACTAATGGTAAATCAAAAGGATTTCGTGCACCAAGTTTTTCTCTTAATGTAAATAGTTCATGGATGATTGATATATTAGAAAAAAATCAATATGTCTTTGATAGTAGTGTAGTTCCTGCAAAAACAAGTTTATATGGAATTCCAGATGCTGAAACTAAACCATATAAGATTACAAGTAAAAATCTTAAAAATAATTCAGAAAATGGAAAGATTTTGGAATTTCCATTATTAGTGACAAGATTTTTGGGAAAGAAAATACCCGCTGCTGGAGGATTTTACTTAAGGACTCTACCATCAAGAGTGATTGAAAATGCAATAAAATCATATGAGAAAAAGAAAATTCCGGGAGTTTTTTACATTCATTCATGGGAATTGACTCCTGAGTTTATGCCAAAGATCACTCTTCCTAAAAAGGATCATTTCATTACATTCCACAATATCAACAAAGCTTATGAAAGAATGGAAAATTTATTGGGAAAGTTTGATTTTACATCATTTTCAGGATATATAGAAAAAAACAAGGAGGAATTGTACTAAACGTTTTTTTTATGATATTGAGGTTTTGGATTAGCGTGATAATATGAGAATAGTATTTGATTTGGATGGAGTGATATGTGATCTCAAAAAACCTTCAGAATCTTATTCTGATGTAACTCCAAAAAAAGAAGTTATTGAGAAAATGCAAGATTTGAAAGAACGTGGTCATTATTTGATAATACATACAGGTAGACATATGAGAACATGTGAAGGAGATGTTACAAAAGTAATCGAAAAAATTGGAAAAATTACTGAAGATTGGTTGGAAAGATGGCAAGTTCCATATGATGAACTGGTGTTTGGGAAACCATATGCTGATGCCTATGTTGATGATCTTGGAATTGAATTTTCAACTAGCCAAAAACTAAACGAAAGTCTTGAATCCAAACAACCAACAATAATCATTCCAATGGCAGGAGAGGGTAAAAGATTCAAAGATGATGGAATTTCAAAACCAAAATACATGATTAGTGTGAAAGATAAAACATTATTTGAATGGTCAATTGAGAGTTTACCAATTGACATTTCAAAAAAAATAATTTTTGTTTGTTTAGAGGAACATGAAAAAAAATACAATGTTAGTAAATTCATTGAAAATATTATGCAATCAGTTTTTTTCAAATCCCATGATTATAACATAATATTGATCAAACAAACTACAGGAGGTCAAGTTGAAACTACTTTAAAAGCAAAGGATTTGGTAGATCCGGATGATACATTAATCATTTACAACATAGACACTCATTTTGTTTCAACACGATTAAAATCAAAAATTTTTACTTTGAAAAATAGAAAAATCGATGGTTTGCTTGGATGCTTTGAATCAGATGATCCAAATTTAAGCTATGTTGAATGTGATAAAGATGAATTAGTCAAACAAGTCAAAGAAAAAGAACAAATTTCCAAAAATGCATCAACAGGTCTATATGTTTTTTCAAAAGCAAAGGAGTTTTTTGATGCAGGTGAAGAGATGATTAAAAATGAAATTAAAATAAAAAATGAATTTTATGTTTCAGAAATTTATAATATGTTATTAAAATTAGATAAAAAATTTGAAATAGATGTAGCAGAAGAATTTTTTCCATTAGGAACACCTGATGATGTAAAAAAATTTGAGAGGTAAAATTTTGGATAGCAATGAACTTAGAGTATTAATTTTAAGTGCAGGAAGAATTGATGATGAACTAACCAAAATTTTTGGAAAAATCCCATCAGGATTAATACCACTTAATGGTAAACCGGTAATTTTTAGAATAATTGATAAATTACTTGGAGAAGGAATAAAAAATATTTCGATCACAGTTGGATATAAGAAAGAAATTTTGGAGAAAATAGTAAAAGAACAATACAGAAATCAATGTGATTTAGAATTTATTTCAACAGATTTTGAAAAACCGCCAGGAAATTCAATAAAAACTGCAATAAATTATTGTAACGAAGAAAAACTATTAATTATTTTAGGAGACACATTAATTGAAAATAATTTAACAGATCTAGTAAATAAAGAAGAGAATTTTGTTATTACCTCACAAGAATTTTCACACACAAAGAATTGGTGTGTAGTTACAAAAAAAGAAGATAGAATGGATGAAATTTTTGATAAGAAAGAACTTGTTAACAATGGAAAATATCATGCATTAGTTGGTTGTTATTTCATAAATAATCAAAATTTGTTAAAGAATGTTTTATCAAGTTTTTCAGATAATGAAAAACTTGAGATAAGTTCAATCATTAAAAAAATTAAAGAAAAAGATTTGTTTCAATTAGAATTTGCAGAGAAATGGCATGATGTAGGTCACTTAGAGAATTATTATTCAACAAAACAATTTGTTCTAAAAACTCGATATTTTAATAAATTACAATTTGATGAATTAGGAGAAAATGTAATTAAAACAAGTACAAACCAAGAAAAATTAATTAATGAAATTAATTGGTATAAGAAAATCCCAAAAGATATTTTTGAATTAGTACCAAAAAATCTAGATTCATCTACATTAGATAAACCATTCATAAAATTAGAATATATCAAATATCCTACATTATCAGAACTTTGGCTCTATAGTGAATTTTCAGAAAATTTTTGGAGAGAAATAGTAGGTGAATTATTCAAAATAATTCATAGATTTAAAAAATATAATCTCAATGTTACTCAACAAGAGTACTATTCGATGTATTTTGAAAAAACTTTGAATAGAATTGATGAGTTGTGTAAAGGAAATAAAATTTTCAGAGAAATTTTTGAACAAGATTTTATTTTCATTAATAATAAAAAATTAAAAAATTGGAATTTGATAAAAAATTCAATTAAAGAAAAAGTCAATAAAATATTCAAAGAAGAAGATAATTGCTTAATTCATGGTGATCTTTATTTTGCAAACATACTTTATGATTCAGAAAAAAATTCATTCAAATTAATTGATCCAAGAGGAAAATGGGGAAATTCTGTAGCTGGTGACATCAAATATGATATAGCAAAAATTAGACATTCTGTTGTAGGTTGTTTTGATACAATCACAAATGGTTTGTATTCAATAAAATATGAAGAAAATAATAAAATAAATTTCAATATATTTAAACCAAAAAACTATGAAACTATTTGCGATGAACTTGATACTAACATCAAAAAAAATTGGAATGTTGATGAAATAAAAATGATTGAAGGATTATTGTTCATTTCTATGCTACCATTACATAATGACAATGTAGAAAGACAATTAGCATTCTTTTGTATTGGAATAGAAAGATTAAATGAAATATTTGGTGAAAATTAAATGGTAAAACTAACAATTGCGATTCCATCCTTTAATGGGGGGAAAAATCTTGAGAGAGCAATCAGATCATGTAAAAATATTCAACTACCAATTACGGATTATGAAATATTAGTAATTGATAATTGTTCAACAGATGATTCAATTGCTACTGTTAAACAATTAAAAAATGAATTTAAAAATTTAGTTTTAATTGAAAACCAAGAGAATGTTGGAAGAATTGAAAACTGGAACATATCTATTGATAATTCAAATGGAAAATTTTTAATTTTTCTTTTTTCAAATGATAGTATTAATGAAGAAAATAATATTCATGAATGCTTGAAAATACTTGATGCTGATGAAAGGATTTCAATTGGATTTGCCTCACTATTAAAAAAAGAATCTGATCATTCGTATGTAAAAAAATCATTTTCTTCTGAAATAATTCAATGTAAATCAGAGTGTTTTACAAAAGAATGTCTCAACAGAGGATTATTACCATTTGGCCCAATTCAATCAATCATATATAGAATAGAAGACATCAAAAAAGATCAAAATAAATTTCTTGTAACAATGCCAATTAATGCAGATGAAATTTTCACTTACAAAGAAGCTATAAAACGTGAAAAAATATTGTTTTCACCAAAACCTCAGATCACATGGGATTTAACACAAGGTAGATTTCATGGTCAAATGAAAATAGAAGATGAATTCAAAGAACATTCTGAAACAGTAAAAATAATTTCAGAATTAACTGGAATTGAAGTTGATTATGGATTAGTATCAACTTATAGAGCTATCAATCTATTGAAATTTTCTACAGGAAATTTGAAAAGCGAAGGAAAGAAAATTGCAACTAAACATCTTTTATCAAAAATGAAACAAACTAAATCATTCTTCAATACGGATAAAATTTTATTCAAAACATTCCTAAATAAGATTAAAAATTCTGGAAAAGATGCTGATGATATACTCTATTCAGAAATTATTGAAAAGTGTATGAAAATTTCTATGTAGAAATTTTGTATATTTTTCCTTCCATAAGGGAGATTACATATAATGCTCCATCAGGTCCAAATTTCATATCACTAATTAAGCCAAAATTCTTTGCAAATACAATCTCATCAATAGATTCAGTTCCTGAAGAATCTCGAAGTACATTCAAAACATTATCTTGTAAATGTGGAGATTCAAAAACAAATTTTTTTCTTGTTTCATCTAGTTTGAATTTGTAAATTATTCCATTATTTGTATCAGCAACAAAAAGAAAATCTTTGTAATTTGTAAAATCATTTGAATTTGGAAATTCTATGGCAGTAACACCTATTGGTATTTCCCAACTAAATTCTGGTTCACTGTAAACATATTCTGAATACTCTGAGATTTCTGGTAAAGATTTTCCATTAGATGGTCCTTGAATCTTTGCCCAACCACTATTGAATTTTTTTTCTACTAGATTAATTTCATCATAAACATCAGGTCCATTTTCGGTATCCCACATAAACCCAGTTTGAGGATCAACTGCTAAACCAAAGCTATTACGAATACCAATTGCAGCATATGGTCCTTCAGGTTGTATTTGAATAATTGTACTGGTATCCTTCCAATGGCCATTTGAAAAATTTTCATATGAAAATTGTCTTAAACAAGAGTCTAAATTCCCTAAAATATTGAAAAAATTTAACTCAGAAGGATTCTCTGAAAAATCTGGTTGTTCAGATTGCCATCCAAATGGATTAGTTGTATATTGCTGAAAGGAAATTTTTGTACAAGAAATTAAATGCTCAAAGCTGTCAGAGATTGTTCGACGAGCATTTTCTTCAGATGATCCTACAGAACTAAAATGTCTATAACTTTCTTTTTGAGGATGATTTTGTAATAAACCTATTTTATAATTCTCGCCTGTTACTGCAAAAACATTACCATTAAGATCACTTACCATTTCACCACCAACATATTCTCTTTCAAAACCAGGAATTGTTTTTAATAAAACTGGGTTAACGAGATTACTTCCATCCCAAGAATATTGATAAATTCGATTTTCTAAAGCACGACCGCCATCATGAAATGCTTCTGTAAAAAATAAATAGACATTAGTTTTCACTGAAGTAATTCCTAACAAACCGTGTTCGCCATAATTACTAACTTCCACATCTAAAACTGGTGAATCTAAAAGTATGTTATCCTTGATATGACGTACAGTCCCAGAATTTTTTTCTAAAACTAAAAGATCATTTCCAATAAATTCCATATTTACAGGTACAAATAAACCTGAAACAAATTCTTCAATTTTAAAATCTGGATCTAAAACAATTGGAGATGTTTTAAAATCAGGTTTACTTGATGGTTCAGTGAATTTAACATTTCCAACTGTAACAAAACCATTCATCCATGGATGAAGATTACAAAAATATCCAAATGTTCCTTCTTGATCAAAAGTATAAGAAAACGATTCATTGGTTTTAAGAAAACCACTTTCAAAGAGTTCTCCATCTTGTAAATATTTCAGAGATTTTAGATTAGGATCACCGCTGATAACCACATGAATTGCATCATCGTTATTTATCCAAGTAACAGTATCACCTAACGAAATTCTAACAATATATGGTTCAAAGCATGAATTATCTAACTCACATCCAAGATTATACGATCCTTTAGTATTAGATACAAAAAATTCTGAATTTGCATAAATGTCTGAAAAAATATAAGTTGATGATAACATAAAACCCAAAAAAATGACTATTAAAATATGTCTCATATCAGAAATTCTAACTGAGATTTAATAAATAATTCACATAAATTTAGTAGAAGACTCTAAAAAGCATACAAAAACGAGAATTTTATGAAAGTTGCATTAGTGTGTCCAGCTTCATTGCCTGCAACTCAATTTGGAGGAATTGTATTTTTAGCAGTTGATCTGGCACGTGAGTTTTCTGAAATGGGTCATGACGTGACAATTTACACTACAGATTTAGACTTTAGTAATGGCCCAAACAAATTCAACAAAAATCTTCCACGTTTAGAAAAATTTGAAAAATTTAAAATTAATAGAACACACGTATGGTTTTCATTAAAATTATTTTTTATCAATAGTTCAATGTTCAAACAAATTGAGAAAGATAAACCCGATATTATACATTCAATAGGATTGAGAAGTTATCAATCAATAGTTGCTTGGCGTGTTAGTAAAAAACTTGAAATCCCTATGATTATATCGGACCAAGGAGGTTTGACTACACATCCATTTTTAACTGAATCAGGAATAATTCTCAAAATGCTTTACAAGATTCAAAATTATTTTATTAAAAAAATTATTAATGATTCTACAGCTATTAGTGCTGCAAATGAATATGAAAAAGAAATTTTTTTGGGAATAAATAAAAAATCAAGAATAGAAATCATTCGTAATGGTGTGAATCTTAAAACATTAATTAGCAAAGAGAAATTTAGAGAAAAATATAAAATAAATTCAAAATTTGTTTTGTTTGTAGGAAGATTTTCAAAAAGTAAAGGAATTGAAACTTTAATTCATTCATTTAACAAAATAAAAAATGAAAAAAAAATTATAGATGTAAAATTAGTGATAATGGGAGTAGATTTTGGATTTGAAAAATCAATGGAAAAACTAATTAAAAAATTTAATCTTGAAGAAAAAATTTTACTAATTAAAAATCCACCACGTGAAGATGTAATTTCAGCATATGGAGAAAGTGAGTTTTTAATTCTTCCTTCACAGTGGGAGCTTTCTCCTCTGGTTCCACTTGAATCTTTTGCATTCAAAAAACCTGTAATTTCTACAAGATCTCATGGCATACCATTTACAGTGCAAGATGGAAAAAATGGAATTCTTGTTGAGCCTGAAAATTCAGATGAACTATCAAATGCCATAACAAAATTAGTACTTGATGATGAATTGAAAGAGAAATTGGGATTTTCTGGATACAAATTTGTTCATGAAGAATGTAATTGTGTTTCTATGGCAAAAAATTCTTTGAAATTATATGAAGAAGTGTTACAAAATCATGATAATAAATAAGAGGTATTTGAGGTTGTTGATATGAAAAAAGATTTTTTCAAAGATTCAAAAATTAAATTTCCTGCTTACGAACCATGGATTTCAAAAGAAGATGAAAAAATTATCAGTAAAACTCTCAAACAAAGTATGTTAACACTTGGTCCACAATTAGAAAAATTTGAAAATGATTTTTGTAAATATTCCAAGGCAAAATATGCTGTAGCAGTATCAAATTGTACAGCTGCATTACATTTGTCACTAAAAGCATTGGGAATTAAAGAAGATGACGAAGTGATTATACCTGATCTAACTTTTGTTGCTGATGCAAATGCAGTACTTGCTTGTAATGCAAAACCTGTAGTTGCAGATATAAACAAGGAGAATTTCTTTTTTTCTATTTCAAATGTGAAAAAAAACATTTCAAAAAAAACCAAAGCAATTATTCCAGTTCATATCTATGGTCAAGTTTGTAATATTGATGAGATTTTAGATCTTGCAAAGGATAACAATCTAAAGATTGTTGAAGACTGTGCACACGCAGTCGGAACATTTCACAAATCAAAACATGTAGGAACAATTGGCAATACTGGATGTTTTTCATTTTATCCCACCAAAAACATTACAACTGCAGAAGGAGGAATGGTTACAACAAACTCAAAGGAAATTGCAGAAAAAGTTAGGCAATTACGTAGTCATGGAATGACAAAATCTTTGAAAAGCCGTTATTCAAGTGAATACCCCTGGATTTTTGATATTATTGAACCAGGATATAATTATCGGTTAGATGAAATTAGAGCCGCACTAGGTATTACACAACTAAAGAGAATAAAGAAGATAAACGAACTTCGTAAAAAAGCATCTTTTTATTATTATAAAAACTTGAAAAACATTCCTGGAATAATTCTACCAGATATGGTTACTGATAGAAGCCATTCATATCATCTATATACAATTCGTGTGACTAAACCTTTCAAATTATCAAGAAATAAGTTATACAAGAAATTAAAAAATAATGGAATAAGAACCACGGTTTACTGGATGCCAATTCATGGATATGCAGCATATCGTAAATTTGCAAAGAAATCTAATATTGTTAATACTTCAAAAATTTATGATGAGATTTTAGCGTTGCCATTATTCCCAAATATTTCAAAGAGGCATCAAGATACAGTGATCAAAATAATCAAATCAGTTAGATAATCCATTAATACTGGAGAAAATTTGAATTATTATGGTCGACAAGTATGAAGATCCTTTTGTTAAAATTTCAGCAATGATTGGGGGTGATGAATACCTCAAGGTTGCACGTTCTTTATTAAAAACAGAAGATGCTACAGATGAAGAAATTGCAAGTTCAACAGGATTAAGAATTAACATGGTAAGAAAAGTACTATACGACTTGTTTGGGAAAGGACTGATTACTGGTGTGAGAGTTAAAGATGAGAGAAAAGGTTGGTTTGTGTATAGATGGCGTTCTCGAAGAGATGAAGTTGAAAATTTTATCGAGAATCAAAAAAAGAAAGTACTTGACAGATTACAAAATCGATTAGATTATGAAAATTCATCTGATTTCTATCATTGTGGTAATGAAGATTGTTCAAGAGCAACATTTGAAAATGCATTAGAGTTATTCTTCAAATGCCCAACATGTGGTAAGGTATTAAATCTAAAGAAAAATGAAAAAATTAGAAAGAACTTTACTAAAAAAATTGATCAACTAAAAAATGACTTAAGAATTTAACGTTTATAATGTAAAATAACTTCATTGTTATTTTTTTGCATTTGTTTTAGTTTGAATTTATTAATATTATTTTTATAATCAAAATTTCCTTCAAAAAGATTTATTGAATTAAATGTTCCTAGAATAAATGGTGTTACTGTAATAATTATTTCATCAATTAAATTATTTTTTAGAAATGAAAGATTTGTTGTTCCTCCACCTTCAAGTAAAATTTTCCTTATTCCTTTTTTGTATAAAATAGGAAGAAGTTTTTTTAGGTTTACTTGATTTGTTCCACAAATAATTACCTCAACTGGAAGATTATTTAGTCGTGAAAGATTTCTTTGTGAGATTGATTTTGTAGTTACAATAATTGTTGAAATTTTTTTTGATGTTTTAATAATTTTAGAATTGTTTGTTATCTCTCCATGTGAATCTAAAATCACTCTTATTGGATTTTTTCCTTTTACGTATCTTACAGATAAAAGTGGATTATCTTGTTTTACAGTATTTTTTCCAATTAAAATTGCATCATGTTTTGAACGAAGCTTATGAACTCTAATTTTATCTAATTTTGATGAAAGAACAATTTTTTTGTTTTTCTTTCCAATTTTTCCATCAAGAGAAATTGCTGTACTAAGGATGACGTTTGGATTAGACCTTACCATGAATAATCTTGCCTCCAATCATTACAGCTTTAATTGAATTCTCTGACGCACGATGTACTAATGATGCATATACATTATTGATTGGTTCTAAATCTATAGATTTTTTATCTATAAACAAACAGTCTGCAAAGAAATTTTCTTTAATCACTCCAATTTTTTGATTTAGAAGTTTTCCACCATTTACAGTTGCCATTTTTAGAATTAATTTTGGATCAAATCTTTTTTGAGATTTACCCATCGTTACTTTCCAAAGAAAATCCATTTCTCGAAACATATCTGGAGAATTAATCATTACATTATCAGTACCAATTGTTAGATTACATCCCGATTGAATCATTTCCAAAATATTTGGTATTCCTTCAGCTAATGCAGAATTTGCACGTGGACAAACAACAATTCCACGAGTTTTTTTGGAAGCTAGTTTGAGATCATTTTTTGTTGCATATGTCATGTGAACCAGAAATGTTGGATTAAGTAACATTGAACGTTGTGTTTCAGTTTTTTTGGTAATTGTTTTTGAAACTTTGGCACTGTCTATAGTTTCAGCAGCATGAATAGCTCTAATTTTTCGAGTTTTTGAATATGATTTTAAATTTGAATCACTATTTTCATTAGTTCCACTAATACCAATACCATCACAATTTTTCAAAATTTCTGAAATTTTAGATGAAGATTCTACTGGCAAAGAAATGTTTTTTTGTATTTCATTTTTCGTGTTATAATGCTCTAATCTGCCAAGAATAACACATCTAATAGGAATTTTAGAAAGTGATTTTTTTAGAAATACTACACCGCCTGTCCCACCTTCTCTAAAATCAACAAATGTTGTAATTCCTTTTTTGATCATTGTTTTGGCTGAATTTTTAATGTATTTTGAAAGAATTGGTTTTGGTGTTTCTTTGAGGAGTTTTTGTTTTAATCCAATCATTGGGTGAATTTTTGAATCAACATCAGCATCTATTGAAACATCCTTTCCTACTGAATCAGCTATATGAGTATGACAATTAATCAATCCTGGAATTAATAGTAGATTAGAACAATTAATTAATTTATCATTAGAAGAAATTTTTTTGGAAATTTTAAAAAATTTGTCATTTTTGATTTGTATATCTATAGAATTAATAAATTTTAAATCTGTACCATAAAGAATGCTAATATTTTTTAAAATCAATTTAATTCATAGATTTCAGGTTTTTCATTTCCTGAATCTCTAATCTCTCTAATTGTATCAAGTGACTTTGTTGCAAGTTTTACAGCATCTCTAGATGTTGTTGCAGTTCCGATTCCACAGTTTAGTTCAATTTGAAATTCATCTTTGGTAATTTTGATAAATTCTTTTGCAAATTTTTTAAATTCAGAATTTGTTACAACCATGAAATTATCTCCACCCATAAAAAAAGTGAGTGAGTTTTTGGATAGGAAAAATTCAGACATTCTTGAATAAATTTTAAACATTAAAGATGAAGTATCATAAGGAGACATTTTCTTTTTGCGTTTAGATGTCAAGTCATCTACATCAAGATGCATAATTGTAACAGAGTGCTCCGAATGACCATTTAATGTTCCAAAAATTGAATATTGTTCATTAAGAAATTTCTCTGATTTTTTTGCTTCATATGCTTCTAGATTTGCTTCATATGGATTTTTACCATAACCTATTGACATTGATAATTTCACATCAAAAGAGGATTCTAATTCTTTTTGTATCTCAACGTGTTCATCGACTGAAAGACCATTAGTTACTGAGAAATATTCATCTGAGCGATTCAAAAATACAAGACAGTTCTTCTTTGAGAATAATTCTTGTAATTTATGATACAATTTTGATTG
>CEUY01041603.1_pt1 | contig 55391 bp, 66 predicted proteins | sample 361481 | NCBI WGS metagenome assembly CEUY01 (sample SAMEA2622737, study PRJEB7988) | marine metagenome | isolation source: saline water (ENVO:00002010), including | reverse complement strand
TTACTTCTCAAAGATAAAAGAGTTGATCCTTCTGATGAAAATAATTACGCCATTCGATTTGCTTATTATAATGGATATTTTGATATTGTTAATCTTTTATGGCAAGACCAAAGAGTTAAAGATACTCTTGAAAATGACGATAAAGAATTGTATAATGAGTTAATTAAAAATGATATTAAAGATAAGATTAAAGATTTCTAATGTATACCCAAGAACAATTTTATAAAACAATTGAGATACAGATTCAAACAAGATTTTATAAAGCAATTAAAAATAATGATATTAATAATGTAAAATTATTACTTAAAGATAAAAGAGTTGATCCTTCTGGAGATAATAACTATTCTATTCAATTTGCTTCAAAAAATGGATTTTTTGATATTGCTAAATTACTTCTTAATGATAAAAGAATTGATCCTTCAAAATATGAGAATTGGGCTACTAAAGTAGCTTCTGAAAATGGACATATTGATATCGTTAAACTTCTTTTAAAAGATACAAGAGTTGATCCTTCTGATTATAATAATGTGGCTATTCGATTTGCTTCTAAAAATGGACATTTTGATATTGTTAATCTTTTATGGAAAGACCAAAGAGTTAAAATCTCATTAGAAGAAGACTGTTTTAAATTATATGAAATACTTATTAAAAAAGATAAAATTAAAGAAAATATTGAGGATTTCTAATGAATATTCAAGAAAAATTTTATGATTATATCGAAAAGAATGATATTGAAAATGTAAAATTAATTTTAGAAGATAAAAATTTTGATCCTTCTGTAAATGTAAATTGGGCTGTTTTTTTAGCATATGAAAAAAACTTTAATAATATTGTTATTTTACTATGTAAAGATAAAAGAGTTATGAAAAATCTTCACTTTGAAAATCCAAAACTATATCGTGAATTAACAAAAATTCAGATTAAGGAAAAAATAGAGTGTTTTTAATTAATAATATCAAACCTTTTCTTAAAAAAGTAAAACTTAAAAATTTAACTTTTCAAAAACTTTTAGAAAAACTCAACTTAATTAATTAAATATTGAATTATTCTAAATACCAATGTATAATGAAATCATGATTAATTAGAGAACAATATTATGTCTACAATACCAACGTATACAAAAGAAGAAGATGAATATTATGAAAAACTTTTAACAGAAGTTTCTCAACGTATTGGTATTGATAAAAACTCTCCTGATTTTAATAAGAATGATGAGCGATCACGTTTATATTATTATTTCTCTGTTATTCGAATGAAAAAAAATAAAACAAAAGCAATCAATCTAATTCAAGAAGGTATAGATAAGTGGATTCAATCTAATGAACATGAATACTGGATTAATTGTTGGTCAACTGTTTTAGAAGAATTAAAAAAAGATAATTGGGAAATTCTTTATGAACGCAGTGATTTAATGCAACAATTACGTTCATGTTCGCCATTTCATAATATTTTTATAAAAGATAAAGAACGTTACAAAATATTAAAATTTTTATCTAAAAGAAAATAAAAAAAATTGTTTTAATATTGTATTTAAAATAAACTTACTTTAAATTTTTCTTGATTATTAATTACTTTTACTTTATAATTTTTTTTTATTTTATTTTCTAACATTTTCCATTCTGATTTTTTTAATATTACTTGATTTTTATATAACCTATAAAAATTTTTTCCTAAATTATTTTTATATCTTTCTTCAAAATCTAAATACAACTCTTTTACTCTTTTATTTTGCATACTTTTCTCCATTACTTTATTCTAAATCTATTTCTTACACCTAATAACATTAAAAATATAAATACAGCACTTAACAATATATGAAACTTTATAGCAAGCATATGATGCCAAGGCATGTCTACTAATAAATTAAAAGATCCTTCTGGTTTATTATAGAAGTATTCAAAAAACATTTTATTTGGGTTTCTTAATATTTGACCGAATGAGACACTGTTTAAAAATGAGAATTTTAAAGTACTAAAAATATTTATTATCTCAGAATGATAAAAACTTTTGTATGCCGAATGCCAAAGTAGAAAAGCATAATAAATAAAAGCAAAAATAAAATTTGTAGAAAGCCAAGCAAAGAAAGGTCTTGATATGCTTCTTCCATAGTCACTAAAATAACTATATAAAAACATTAATTTATTTTCTTTTTTTAAACTCATTTCTAAAGCATTAAAATATAAAGTAGATTCTATATCTTTGTTTTCTTCTGATATTGCTTTTAATTTTCTTAATCTATCTTTATCTTTTTCTCTATCTGTTATTTTAACTTTTAATTCAGATAAAGATATTTCATTTTCATATTTTATATTAGTTAAATCAGGCACACAATAAAATTTTTTATTTTCTATATTAAATCCGCCTTTAAATATAGAACCCCTAAAACTTAAACCATTCATATTTTCTATATTATTAATTTCCATAGTTAAACTATTTATATTATTATCTTCTAATAAAATATTATTTTTATTTAATAAATTAAAATTTTTCATTTCTATTCTTTTTATTTCTGTATTATTTTTTATTTCAAATATTTCTCCATAAAATTTTATATTATTCAATGTTAACAATTTAGTAATTTCACATTCTTTTATTTCAAACCTACAATTTTCATTATTACTCATTTCTAAGTTTTCAAATTGATTATTTTTTTTAAAAAAACCTAAACTTGCACTACTTAAATATAAATCATCAAAAATATTTCTACGTAGTTCAATATTATATTTATTTTTAATTTTATATAAAAATGCTTTCTTTATTTTTGAATTTCTTATAGAAAACCCATTACTACCGTCATTTATTTCAGTTTCACTTAAATCAAGTTTATTGAGGATATTAATATTATCAATAAATAAACTACTATTTAATTTAGTTAATTCAAATGATAATTCTTTTGCTTTAATATTTTTTATTGATACACAACCTTCACTTCCATCCTTAATTGTTGATTTACTAAAATCAATTTCATTGAATTCAGACATTCTTTTTTCAGCATTAATAGTTATATATTTAGGTAAATTTGTGTCTGATAAATCTATACCAACATTTTTACTTTCTTTAAATTTTAATTCTAATTTTTGTATCTTTAATTGATAATCATACTCTTTTATTATTTTATTTTTTATTTTTATGTTTGAGTTTATTATTTTATCTACTTTAAAACTAAAATTTTTACTATAACCTTTTAATTTTATTTCATAATTACTATTTATTATTTTATCCTCTACAAGAATTTCATGAATTTCTGAATCATTTATTGTAAAATCATTTAAATATTCATTTTTTTTATTTTTAAAATAATTTAATTTTAAATTATTTATATAAATATTTTTTTCAATACAATTATTAAAAAATTCTATACTATCTAAATTTTTATAACTATTCATTTTATTATTATTTGATATTGAAATTGCTTTAGGTACTTCAGTTTCTTCTTTATTCTTATTTATTTGGATATTTAAATTTGAAAATTTAATATTTTTTATAAAAAATTCTTTTTTGTTTAAAAAATTATTAAATAAAGAAGTGTAATATTTATCATTATCTTTGTAATTAATATTAAAATCAATATTTTTTATATTTCTTCTTAAATAAATATCTTCTTTTTTTGTTAAGTTATAATTTTTATAATATATATTATATAAAAGTAATTGATTTAACACATTGAGTATTTCTTCTTTTTTTAATATATCCTTATCTTCTTTACCAAGATTTTTCTCTTTATCATTAAAAAATTTTTTAATTTTCATTAAAATTGTAATGGACTCATTTTTTTTATTTATTTTATATAAATATTTATAGATTCTTGTTTCTCTAATTTCTTTGTTTTTATGGTCACTTTGCATATCTAATATTAAGTAAAAAATAATATAAGGCATTAAATTATCATGTTTGTTTTTATTTTCCTCTTTTCTTCTATAAATAATACTTGCTTTTTCCTTTAGTAATTTATAAATTTTTAAATAGTCTTTTTTATTCATATATTAATTCCTTTTAATAATATTACAAATACCACATTTTCAGTAATATTCCATTTACAATTTTATAAAATACTGTATAATAAACTAAATTTATTAGGATTTAATCTTGAAAAAGCAAACATTTAAAGAAAATTTTCCACATTTAATGAAATATTGGGATTATGAAAAGAATAATGAATTAGGTGTTTATCCTGATAAGATTACTTGCGGAACTCGAAAAAAAGCTTGGTTTATTAATGAAGAAGGCATTCGAGTTGAAAGAGCAATTAAACAAATTAAAAATGAAATAAGGTTTTTTAATAATAAATTAATTGTAAATGAGTACTCTAAAGAAAAATTAGATTTCTTTAAACAAAAAAATAATCCTAATATTAATTTAAATACTTTAACAACTTGTAGCCAACAAAAAATTATTTGGACTTGCCCTAATAACCATAATTTTATTAAAAATGTACATAGATTCAGTGATCCTACTGGTACTTCTTGTCCCGAATGTAGAAGATTATGTTTGGAACAAAAATATAACAAAAATAATAATTACTTAGGTAATGTAAGAGATAGTAAACTTTTTAAAGAGTACTCTAAAAACAACAGTAAACCAGCTTCAGAAGTTGCTCTTGGTACTGGAAAGTATAAAGTTTTATGGACTTGTCCGATATGCAGTAATGACTATAAAGCTTCTCCTTGGCAAAAAAACAAAATGAAAACTGGTTGTCCTAAGTGTAATTCTTCAAGATCTCAATCAAGAAATGAAGTTAGAATTTATTCTGAACTATCTTCTTTATTTAATAATGTTTATGATAATTATAAAATAGAAGGTTATAAATACGATATTTATATTAAAGATATTAATTTAATTATTGAATATGATGGTAGTAAATGGCATTCTAATAAAAAGCAAATTGAAAGAGATATTAAAAAGAATAAAATAGCTATTAAAAATAAATTTAATATTCTTAGAGTTAGAGAGTTTGGTTTAAAAAAAATAAATCAAAATGATATTGTTTTTAAAAAAAGAATAAACAATATACAACAAGAAAAAAGTCAAATTTTAGTTTTAAAAACAATTTGCAATTATATTTCTAGAAACTTCAATGTTGATTTTCATGATTATTTTTATAATTATTTAAATAAACAAACCTTTATTAACATAGAAGATTACAATAAAAAAATTAATGAAGGCTATATTAAGAATAACTTAACAAAAAATAGAATATTTAAACAATACGATGAAGAAAAAACAGGATTAAAACCAATATCTATTGCCAATAATTCGACAATGAAAGTATGGTGGAAATGTGATAAAGGGGAAGATCACTCTTGGCAAGAACAACCTGCAAATAGAAACCGTCCAAGTTCTGGATGTCCTTTTTGCTCAAATAAGCGTATATCATTAACAAACAGGCTTGACAAAATACATCCTACTTCTATTGATTTATGGAGTGATAAAAATAAAAATAAACCAAAAGATTATACTTATCGTAATGGTAAGGATAAAATAATCTGGAATTGTTCTTCTTGTGGTAATGAATTTACTAAAATCATTGCCAGAATGGATGATTCAAAAGGTTATTGTCCACATTGTAAGACAAAACATTTTTTATAAATTGGTAGCAACGGTAGAATTCGAATCTACAAGCTTACGAGTCTAAATCGTAAAGGTATACCAGTTCCCATCACGCTGCCATAGTAATTTGGTAGAAGTGGTGAGATTCGAACTCACAAACTTTTCATTTTGAATGAAAAAGGTATACCAATTCCCTTCACACTTCCATCTATTTTAATTTGGTACTCACGGAGGGAGTCGAACCCCCAACATCTTGTGTCTTAAACAAGCACCTCTTGCCAATTGGGTTACGTGAGCTTCATATTTATTGATATAAAATCAATAATTTATTAATTTGGTGGAAATGGCGGGAATCGAACCCGCAAAACCGATTGTTCTTAGCAATCGAGGTATGCCAAAATTCCCTTCACATTTCCAAAATTGGTAGAAGTGGTGAGAGTCGAACTCACAAACCAATTATTTTAAGTAATTGAGGTATACCAATTCCCTTCACACTTCCATCGATTTTAATCTGGTACTCACGGAGGGAGTCGAACCCTCAACATCTTCCTTCTAAGGGAAGCGCCTCTTACCAATTGGGCTACGTGAGCTTCATATTTACTGATATAAAATCAATAATTTTATTAATTTGGTACAAGTCGTGAGATTCGAACTCACAAACCAATTATTTTAAGTAATTGAGGTATACCAATTCCCTTCAGACTTGCATTATAATTTGGTACGAGTAATGGGAGTCGAACCCATACGATCATTACAATCCAGAGATTTTAAGTCTCTTGCCCCTACCTATTAGGCCATACTCGTATAATTTTTTTAACTTACTTACTAAATCTCAAACATAAAAAAACCCTTAAAAGTTATCTCTACCTTTAAGGGTTCTAAAAACTCGCTTAAAGGTCAGCAAAATTTACCCACTGACCTTTAATAATTTAAAAAGTCAGTGCTATTCTAACAGTAACAGTGATAATTTCAGTTTTAGTAAGTTTTTCATAATTTATATTCCTCTTTAATTCTATTCATTTTGGACATTATAGTAACCATTTTCTCTTTATTTGGTAATTATAGCTACTATTATATCCATATTTTAATTTGGCTGGCAGGGTAGGACTCGAACCTACAATTGTACGTGATCACCCACTGTACCATCTCCCTTTTTGGAGATTGCTGTACCACTTCGCATACCTGTCAATTTAACAAGGAAGGACTTGAACCTTCATTCATATAGGATCGCTCACTATATCTTCTCGTTTTTAAGGAGAATTGCTTTGCCTAATTTGCATACTTGTCAATTTATATGTTTACTTTTAATAATATCAGTCAACATATTTATATACTTCACAATATCATATGATAATGTTTGATTTCTCATTCAAAATCATACTCTACTGTGATAAACCTTTTTGATAAAACATGGGATTATATTCCCACTTTTCACCATTTATTGGGATTATTATCCCTTTTTTTAAATAATCACTTTTCACGATGACTACTTAAATATAATTCTTTTTCACGATTGATAATCATTTTTCACGTTTTGATTATCTCTCTCTATCTTATGTTTTACATTATGTCATAGTTAATTTTATTTGTCAACACTTTTTTTAAATTTTTTTCAATTAAATCAACAACTTATATTAAAAACAACACTACCCCTTGCATTAAATTTATGCAATAAAAAACCCCTTGAAAATTGTAGTCTTCAAGGGGTTACAAACTTTTTTTACCCACAAGAAGATCTGGATTAATACCTGACCTTCTATATGAGTTGATCAGGACATTAATCTAATAAGAGTACCAGTTGTAATCGTAAAGTTTGTGTATTCATTTTTATTTTCCTCATTTATCCCTTCAAGGGAATAGTTAATTAATTATACCTTATAAGGTATATTTCTATTTATACGCTATACCGTATATTTTCATTTTATACGTTATTTTGTATATTTTTATTAATAAAACAGTCATTAAACCTTTAATGATTATTATATTAAGCATTAGCTCATTTGATTCATATATAAACCATTTAAGCTCTTTATGTACTATATATGATACATTATGGCTTATTTTAAGCGTTATGTTCCTATATAGGTACATTATCAATATTCCTGTTTATCGTATAATGTTCATCTCTTTTATGACATCCGCCTTAACAGCAATCTTAATTTGTTGGCGAAGAAGGATTCGAACCTTCAAATATAGCGAACTATATTTTTTAACTTAACCTTTAAGGAAAAGTTGACTTTACCTCTTTCGTCTACTCGCCAAATCTTTATCTTATGTTGTACATTATATACCGTTATTTTTTAATTGTCAATACTTTTTTGTAAAAAATATTAATAAAATCAATAACTTAAAATTGAAACGACATTACCTCTTGCAATTATTTATGCAATAAAAAAAGCTCCTTAAATTTATATCTTCAAGGAGCTTTTAATAAAATTTACTCACGAGAAGACCTACTTATATTCTGATCTTCTCAATAGAGTCAATCAGGAATTAGCATAATAAAAGTAACAGTAATAATGATTCAATTTTATATTTCATTTTTATTCCTATGTTTATTTATTTCAAAGAAACTTAAAAAGTTTCAGTATATTATTTAGTTATATATCCATGTTGTTCTTAAGATGGATTTTTTTACTCTAATAAAAATCTTTGTCACCTTTCTCTTCAACAGTATAATAACCATATTCGTCATAAGATGGTTTTTTTTTCAAAACATAAAACATGTTTTCCCTATTTTATAAAAAAACCAAATATATTCAAATATTTATATTTTGAAAATATTCCAAAGAGTCTTCCAGTTTCAATGAGGCAAGATGGTTTTTATGCAACAATTGTCTTGGCTTCTTCTTTTTTCTATTTTCATATAATGTATCATCCCCCTTTCCAGAGATGAATTACTCACTGATACTGGTGAATAATACATTATTTTATATTCTTACTTTATTAATCACCATTAATAGTGACTAATTAATTTATGTCTAAAAGTATCTCTAAAAACTTCGGTATATTGTTTAGTAATATATCCGTGTTGTTCTTAAGATGCTTTTTTCCTTTAAAAATATAATTACTACTTATTAAAATAAAAATCATATTTATATCAATAATTTATAAAACAAAATCTTCTAACTTCATACATAGTAAGATGGTTTTGTTTTGCAACTATTGTTTCACCTTTTTTTTTACAACATTTATCATTTATAGGTTTTAATGCATTACCCTTTATAGGTTTTATTGCATTTTGTTTATTAGAACAAACAAATTCAACTTATATTTTATTTTTTGTTTGCTATCATAAACATTTTAAATAAAAAAAAACCCCTCAAAGACAATCTTCAAGGGGTTTAAACTTTATTTATTTTTACCACAAGAAGACCAAGATTAATCCTGACCTTCTTTATTGATCAGGATATTAACCTAAAAGTAACAGTGATAATAATAAATGTTGTGTTTTCATATTTTCTTTATTTCCTATGTAATAATTTGGTTGCCGCTGACTCTCAATCTATGAATCAAAGAACCCAACTTACGCCTTAAGAGAAGTTAAGCATGCAATCACTTACTCAGCACAAGTATCGTTTGATTTACGGCATATTTAAATTATAGTTTTTTTGTTTTTAAAAGTCAACACTTTTTTGCTAATTTATTTTATTCAAACTTTGGCAACTAAAATCTTCTTTTCTTTTTTTACAATTTCTTTGTTTTCAAATAAATCAATGTCATTTTCAGAACGTTTTTGTTCTATTAGTTTATTGATCTCTTTTTGATTATTTTTATTTAAAGTATCAACATATTCTGTTATTAACTCTATATTATTCTCTAATTCTTCAACATGACATGTCTTTATTTTTGATTTTAATATTTCTATTTTTATTTTTTTGTTTTTATTTTTATAAATATTTTTTTCTTCCATTATATCTATAACATTTCTTTCTTTTATATCTAATTTATTAAATTTTTCTGAAAGAGTTTCAAAATCAACTTTTCTTGTATTTTTTAATAAATATAAAAAAATATTTTCGGGTAATTCTTTTTTCTCACATTCATCTCTTTTTTTAAGATAGTCAAAAAGATAAGAATCAAGAACAATTAATGGTATCAAACAAATTAAAAAAGAAATAATAAGAAGAGATTGAAATTTAAATAACATAGAAATTATCAAAACTATAATACTTATCGTTATACAAAGAACAATATAAGGTATATTTATTTTACTATAAAGCCTACTTTCTTTTGGAAGTGCTTTCTTTATTTTATTTTTAACGCTCTCTACTTTTACTTCTTCTTTAATAATATCTTTAAATGTTAATTTCATTATAAACCCTATATCATATTTATTATATTAGTAGTGACTTTTTCTTCTTTTATAATATTTTTTTTCAAAAGTTTCTCAATACTTACACCATAATCATTATTTTTATTCTTCTCTATATATTTTAAAATATAAGGTTTTTCTATATTTATCTTTTCTATACTTGAATTTTCTATTTCTTTATAAAGCAATTGAAATATTATTTCATTCGTATCTTTATTATATATTTCTAATTCACTTATTTTTTCAATTAATTCTATTTCTTTTTGATTTAATTTTTTTACAAATTTAATCATAGATTTAGTTTTTAATTTTTTTCCTTTATTTTCTTTATATTTCTTTATATTATAAAAAGCTATTTTTCTTTTTAATTTCTTATTATATTTATAATCTTTACTATTTTTTTCTATAAAATTTCTTGTAAAATATATGACAAGATCACTAAAGATAAAAATCAGCAATGAGAACAATATTGCTAAAAATAATGCCGTTATTTTTGATAATACAAAATATGAAAAAATCGGCATTACTAAAAATAGAATAATGTCTAAAATAATGTTTAATAAAATAATACATTTATTTTTATTTTTATTTTTTTTAAAATTACTATCTATTTCTTTTTTTAAATTTTCTATTTTATTATAAAATCTATCGTCTGTTATTTCTTTTATAGTTACCATCTGTTTTCACCCTATAAGTAACTCGTTATTATAACAAATTTAAAAAATTAATCAATTTTTTATTTTAGCTAAGAGACACTACAAGTATTCTTTAAAAATCACCTAATTTACATTGATTATTTAAATAAGAATTTCATATTTTTTTATTTTTGTAAAAAGTGTATATTTTTAGGTACACTATTTATACTAAAGTTTAATCTTTTTTATTAATAATATTGATTATTTTTAAAATAGCTATAAAAATCAATTATTTAAAAAAAGTGGCACGGTAAATGCCTTATACTTCATAACTCAAAACAAAAGGAGAGTAATTATGAAAAATTCAATTAAAGCAATCGCACTATCAACTTTATTAATTTCTGGTTTCGCTGTACAAGCACAAGAAACAAAAAAAGAATCAGTAACAACAGAACAAGCCGTAGCTGCTACAACTGGACAATTAAGTGATACAGCAAAACAAGTTATCAATAAAATAGAAAACTATCCTAATACTGATTTAGAGGTTGTTGTTAATGGAAAAGTAGCAAGTATTAATGGAACAGTTTCAAGTGAATCTGATAAAAAAATTATTGCTAATGCATTAAAAGCGGTTCCTGATTTTTCTACTGTTCAAGTAAACATTGAAGTATCTGAATAAATTAAATTATTAAAAGGAGAATATATTATGAAAAATCAAATAAAAATCATTGCACTATCTACATTATTACTTTCAGGTTTTGCTGTACAAGCTTTAGAAGTAAGTAAAGAAATGACAACAACAGAAGATGTTGTTGCAGAGCATAAAGAATTAAGTCCAGAAGCTAAACAAGTCATCAAAACTATTGAGAACTATCCTAATAGTGATCTTACTGTTAGTGTTCAAGGTGATACTGCTATTGTTAAGGGTACTGTTATGAATGGTACTGATCAAAAGGCTATTGAAGATGCATTAGTTGCAACTTCTGATTTCTCTGTTGTTAAATTAGAAATCAGTGTTAGCGAGTAATTAAAATTTTAAATTTAACAAAACAAATTAACTAAACTAAACTAAAAGGAAACTATTATGAAAAATCTAATTAAAGTAATCGCATTATCTACAGTATTAACTTCTGGCTTTGTTGCTGCACAGGAACAAACTGTTTCAACTCCACAAAAATCAATGGAAACTTCTGTTAAAAATAAAAGTGTTGATAAAAAAACGGAGTTAAGTTCAGCAGCACAACAAGTTATCCAATCTATCGAAAACTATCCTAATACTGATTTAAAAGTAACTGTTGTAGGCTCTACTGCTACTGTTAGTGGTACTGTTGAAAAAGAAATGGATAAAGAGGTAATTATAAAAGCACTTGAATCTCTTCAAGATTTTGATCGTGTTGAGTCAGATATAAAACTTTCTGAATAAACCATTTAAATTTAAACTTCCTCCCTGCAAAAAGATATTAGAAATATAACGTCAAATATTTTTAATATCTTTTTTATCAAATACTCAAAAAAAAAGGAGAAAAAAAATGAGTAAAGTAACACTTAAAGCAATTATTTTATCAACAATATTAGTGGCAAGCATGGCAGCAGCAAATATTCACAATATAAATCAAGACAAAGAACTTACTAAAAATGAAAGGGTTGAAAAAATGATGCAAGAAGCATATCCAGAAAGTTATAAAGGATTAAGTCAAACAAGTCAACAAATTTTAGAGTCTATTGAAAACTATCCTGAAACTGATTTATCTATTGAAATAAAAGGTAACAAAGCCATTATTAATGGCACTGTTAAAAATGAAATGGATGAGCCTATGTTAATAAAATCACTTAAAGCATTTCCAGAAATAGATATTGTTGAATCAAATATTGAATTAGCAGAATAATTTAAAATTTTTCTACATTCTCTTGTATTTTTCTCTTAAATATGGATTCTTTTATTTCTTCTAATTCTATTGTATAGTCTAATCTATCGGCAATATGAGAAGCTTTAAAGTTTTCTGGTATAAAATCTATACTCTCTTTTGAGGTTATTGATAATTTAATTAATTCAATATTTGGTAATTCTCTTACCTCTGTATAGACAATATTAAGTATATTTGTATTAAAATCCTCTGGAAATCTTTTTAGTCCTGAATTAATTGCTGAAAAGCTTTCCATTTTTATATTGGGAGCTTCTTCAGCATTTTCACAACCATTTTGATTAACATGTTTTGCATGAAATAAAGGAGGATATGTTTCAAGTCCAGAATTATCTGCTATAAAATACTCAAATGAAAAATTGGGGGCTATTTTAGCATTTTTACAATGAGATTGAAATATTTTAAAAGCATGAAAACCTTTGGTATATTCTTCTAATCCAGAATCATTAGCTACAAAAATTTTTACTTTACAATTTGGCGTTTTTTTAGCATGTAAACACTCTTTTTGATCTATGTAGTTGGCTTTAAAATTTTTCGGATAAATAGCAAGTAATGAATTTTTTGCTATAAATCCTTTCACCGTGCAATTAGGAGCAGTTTTCGCTGGACAATAAGATTGATCTACATAATCAGCTTTAAAACCTTTTTCATAAACTTTTAATCCTGAATTCTTTGCATATAAGTTTCTTAAATGGATAGCAGGAGCTTTTTTAAACCATTTAAATTCTTCTACATATAAAGAACGATGCTCAAAACCAGACCAATCATTATTTTGATAACATCTTTTTAAAATGTTTTCGTATTCTTCTTTTTCTAAATATTGACAAATACCATTTAAATCATAAATATTTCTTTTTTTTGTTACTTGATTATTAACTGTTAATTTTTGAGTGTTTATGAATTTTAATATATTTTCTTCAATAAAATCTTTATTATTTTTCAAGGTTTCTATTACAGTAACTCTTGTTATTTCTTGAGCTTCTACTATTAAAAAAGCAATAAGTTTATTATCTTCTACAAAGCCTACACAATTACCTGAATGATTTAGTCTTGAAGGATACTCTGTTGTATCTATATTAACATTTTCAAAAAAATCATTAAATTGACTTTCTATTTTTATTTCAATATTTTTCATAAGAAGTTGTTTACCTTTTTTTAGATTTCTATATTGTATATTAAACAGAATATTAATTCAATTATTTTTTGACTTCATATATATTATTTTGATATAATCATTATATATGTAGGAACAAAGTTAAAATATGAAGAAAAAAGAAAAAGTAATTAACGAGCTTATTGAATATTTAAATCAAGGAGATGAAGATAAATTTATTGAAAAAACAAAATTATATAAAAAGTATTTTTTAGATCAACATTTACTATTACATTCGGCTTCTCAAAACACAAATGTTACAAAAAGGATATTAGATTATAAAGTCAATAAAAATGAATTTTTTACTCAACTCCAAATCATAAACTTTTTATCAGCTTGTGCTGATAATGATAACATTGATAGTATTTATTTAATGTTTAATTATTTAGATAAAGATAAGAAATTTAATTTAATTTGTTATGAATGTTTAATTAAACTTATTTTAGTTTATAATAATTTTGAAATTTTAAATAAAAAAGTTGGTTTAAGAGAACTACAGCTTTTAAATTTTCTTTATTTGAATGCAAACAAATCAAAATTAAATAAATGTATTGTCTTTTATCAATTCAACCTTATAAAAAGTAAATTCAGTATTAAATTTTTTGAATATATAGAAAGAAATGAAAAAATAAAAAACTTCTAAATATTTTGACTTTAACCAATAATTATTGATATAATAATATAAATTCCTTAAAGAGCTTATTATTATGTTAAAAATCATTAGTCGTTTCAAAAAATATTTTCTAACATCAAAAGAAAAGAAAACAGAAACAAAAAACATTTCAGATACTGTTTTAAAAAATAATCTTGAAATTAATGAATTTTTAATTGTTCCTACGTTAATAGAGCATTTAAAAAATAATAATCACGTTCTTTTTGATGAATTTTATACTAAATATAAGGTAGTAGAAAAAAAAGTAATAGATTCTGAAATATTAGTTTCTATTGCTTATGAAGATAAAAGTGTTCTTAAAAAATTTTTAGAATATAAAACTTCAAGAAGTGAATTCATTCTATATAAAGATTTAAAGAATTTTGTTTGTAATTGTATTTCTCTTTGCAATATAGAATCCATAAATTTTATTATTGATTATTATAATCTACTTGATAATGAAGAAGTTTCTTCTGATTTGTTTTTGGAATCATTGATAACCTATAAAGCAGCTTTTGAGCATAATGTTAAATTAGAAGATTTTAAAATGTTGAATGAATTGTATAAAAATGCCAACAAATTTAAATTAAACGAAAATATCATATTTAAAAAAATCATTAAAAAGGAAGAAGAATTTGACATTAAACTATTCAATTTTATTAAAATGAATGAAAAAATAAAGGACTTTTAAAGTCCTTTATTTATCTAATCCATATTGCCCAAGCAAAAAGTTCATTTGTAGTTGATTTCACACCGTCGTATGAATAACCCACATTTTCAGGTAATGGAGCATTAGGCGAATAAGCAAAATTACTACCACGTATACCTGATTCATCTATTGTTAATGTATTATCCCAAGGTTCAGGAGAAGTATTTGCTCTATAATTATCATCAGGATCATGATGAGCATAATGATTTCCAACTTCTCTATGTATATCAAAGTTTTTTAATGTTGTATAACTTTGAATTGTTTGAGTTTGTATATTGCCAGTACTATATATAAAATTAAAAGCTTCGCTTCCTATTTTTAAATCTGATGAATTAACTGCACTATAACTCATTTGACTATGAGTAGGTAATTCAGAAGAATTTAAAGCAAAACTTTTTCTTGTTGTCAAATCAGGTTGATAATCAGATTGTATTCCCTCATTCCAATTGTAAAGTATATCGTCTTCAAATGCAGCAACAACTAATGTCCACCCACCACCATCAGTGGTCATATCGCAATATACATTATAATCTTTACTACCATTATTTATAGTATACACACCATTACCTGTTGATTCACCTTCTTCTAATATCTCTTTGCAAGATGCAGGAGCAGGATTTACATCTTGTGTTAGCTCTCCTGTCGCACTTTCATATGATATACCTTTAACTTTAACATTATCATAGCTATCTTCTATATATTCTGCTAATACGCTTCCACCTTTGTAACCTGCATAAATATAACTTCCACGATAAGTAATTCCTGAAACTTTTGTACCGTTTAATTGTGTTGTTATTGCTGTTTGAATATCTGTACTATTTCTTTGAGGTTCATCTTGTGTACCTAACATAACAAAATATCCGTCAGGTAAAGCGGTCACATCACTTAATAATTCTTGAGATTTGGTTTCATTATAATAAGCACCATATACTTTATTTAGTACAATGCTATCGTCTTCTGGATTAATAACAACCATATACCAACCATTACCTGTATACTCCATTAATCGTTGATTATTAAAATCAATATAACCATAACAATGCCAATGTGAACATGATTTTATACTAAAAGAAGAATCAATCTCTGTCGTTGATTCAGTCGGTATAACTGGTTCAATTATTTCATTATTATTTTCTAGAGTTGACTTAACAACTATTCCTGTTTGTTTAGTGTTATTTGACGTTTTTATTATATACTGTTCTGCTTTTAATAAACTTGTGCTTAACAATATTGATAATATTAATATTTTTTTCATTAAAAGTCCTTTTTAATAATATATATTATTTTTTATTATATATTTTTATAATAATATACATTTGTCTTTTTTCAATTTAATTTTAAATAAAAAAAAGGACTCTGAGAATCCTTTTAAATGTTTACAACCATTTTGCTTTCTATTTCTTTTTCTATAAATAAAGAATTTTCTTTTTCTTTTTCCTTTAATCTACTGTTTAATAATGTTTTGATTTCTTTAACTTGTTTTTTATCTTCCAATTTTTCTAAATAATTTAAAATTAAAGATTCATATTTTTCAATTTCTAAAATACTACTTTCTTTTATTTTTGATTTTAATACTTCATTTTTTATTTTTAAATCTTTTTTCTTAATAATATCTTTACTATTTATTATATATAATAATTCTTGTTCTTTTTTATTTAATTTAGAAATCATTTTTTTTACTTCTTTACTATTAGTTTTTTTATTTTTATTATCATAATAGTTAGCAATATTTTTAATAGTTGTCCTATTTTTTTCTATATTATTATTACCCATAATAGTCATAGCAAAAAATAGAAATCCCATAAAAAATAACAAAGAAAATATAAAAACAAATGCATGATTTATTCCTAAAAGAAAAGGTATTGATAATGCTGATATAAATAATAATGTTGATCGTATTGGATTTTTTTCTATCGCATTAGATATATTATTTCTATTTTTTTTAAATGCTTTTTTTACTTTATTTTTTATTTCTTTTATTTTATTTTCAAAATTTTCATCTAATATTTCTGGAAATGTTAAATTCATATTTATTCCTATATCATATTTACTATATTGTTATTATAAATGCTTTTTTCTTCTACATTTCTTTCTTTTAATAAAGATTCTATTCTTACACCATATTTATTATCTTTATTTCTTTCTATATAATTTGTAATATATTTTTTTTCAAGTTCAATTTCATCAACACTAGCTTTTTGAATTTTTGTTTCAAGTATATTAAATACAATTTCGTCAGTACTTTTAATTTCAGGAGTAATGTTAATTTCATTGACAATATTTTTTTCTTTTTCATTTAAAGATTTTACAATTTTTAGCATTTTATCTTTATTAACAACTTTATTATCACTTCTCTTTTCTCGTATAATATTTTTAATAAATGCATGTTTTTCTATATTTTTTAATTTATTTTCTTCTTTGTTATCATTTTTTATGGATAAAATAATAGATACTAGTGCTGCAATAAGAACAATTAATAATAAAAGTAAATTAATAGAAATAGACAATAATATAGTTATTAATGCACCTATAAAAATTAATATAGCTGAAAATTCTGAATTTTCATCAAGAAATTCAGAAAATTTATTGTTATATTTTTTCTTTTTAAATGCTTTTTCTATTTTCTTATGGACATTTTGAACTTTTTCAGGAAATTTCTCATGAGTAATTTCTTGTATTGTTAACATTTTATTTCTTCCTTCTCGATTGAAAGTAGGATAACAAAATTGTACTAAAATGTCAATTATTAAAAAGCATACTGATAAATTTTTGTTTTTTTTCTGGACTTTTTATGAATATTTCTGAAAATAAAATTTCATAACCTTTATGACATTTTTTCTCTGGAAGCATGTAACAATCAGGTGCGTAACCACAGCCATATATTTCTTTACAATGTTCTGTAAACATATTATAAATAAATATCACCACAAAAATCAAAGAAGAAACAGAAATTATAAAATCTTTTTTTACTTCTGATTTTTTACTTTTATTCGTTAAAAATGTTATTGCTATAAATGCGATTAAACTATAAAAAAGAAAATTGCTTTCTACTACAATAAAAAAATACATAAGTTTAAATAATATATAAACCATAAAAAGAGCTATAGCGACTGGATATATTTTCCTAATTGTTTTTTTCTTTATTATTTTCATCTTCAACTCCCTGTTCTATTTTTTAATATATACCATTTAAAATAAAAAAAAAGCTTTAAATAATAAAGCTTTTTAACCTTTACTTAATTTCTTTCATTTTTTATTTTTCATTAAAATATAACTTAATTATATACATTTTATATTTTCTTAGTGTATGTAAATAGTTACTATTAATATGAACATTTTTCAAATTATTTATTTTAAAATTATTTTTTATTTTATAATTTATTGTTTATCAATGACTTATGTTTTTGGCACAGTAAGTGCCTTATAGTTTGTACTCTAATAAAAAAGGAGAGAAATTATGAAAAACAGTAAATTAAAGATTTTAACAATAACAACTGCACTATTATTAGGAGGAAATGCAATGGCTACTGAAAATACTTGGAAAGAAAAATCAAAAGACGCTTGGATAGATGGTAAAGTAGAAACTACTATTTTATTTAATACTGAATTAAATAACTTTGATATTAATACCGATGTAAAAGACGGTAATGTTATTTTAACTGGTAAAGTAGAAAATTCAGTAGACAAAAAATTAGCAGAAGAATTAGTATCTGGTATTGATGGTGTTAAAGATGTTGATAATCAACTTACTATTGTAAACCAAAATAAAGAAGACGAGAGCAATTGGGGTTTAGTTGATGCTAAAATTGCAACTGTTGTAAAAACAAAATTCCTATTTGATTCAGATATACACGGTACTGATATTGATGTTGATGTTGAAAATGGGGTTGTAACATTATCTGGTAAAGTGAAATCTGATGCTGAAGAAGATTTAGTAGTGACTACTGCTGAAAATGTAAGCGATGTGAAAGAAGTAGTTAATAAATTACAAGTTATGTAACGTAGCTTATAATTTATTAATCCCTTTATATTTTTATTTATTTTTTAACGAACATTGAGAAATGTTCGTTTTTTTTATTGTTTTTCTTGTTAGTATTTGTTATTATACTCCTTTGTAACACAAAGGAATTCTATGTTTTTCAGCAAACCACCAATAAGAAGTACAATTTATATTGAAAACTATAATATTATTAGAATTTCTGTTGAACCAGAATTATATGATAATATTATTAAAAATTTAAGAAAAAAAGATATTTATTATTTAAATTCAATTTTATTTATTGAAGCTACAAGCTGTAAGCATACACATTACGTCAAAACATTACTTAATGATAAAAGATTCAACATTCATTCTGTTAAACAAATTTTTCAAAATGCTTGTTATTTTGGAAATATAGATACGATTAAATTATTAATCAATTCAGAATTAAAAATAACAGAACAAGATTATATTGATTCATTAATTGTATTAATGTCACATGATGATTCTGATCCAAGTAATCTAAAGTTTCGAAAGAATAATATAACTAAAAATAATACAGATACTATTAAATTTTTAATGTCTATTTTTGATTATGATAAATCTCTTTTAGAAAAAATGTTTTATTCTATTTATTATTTTTATGCTGAACAAAATAAAAATCCTCAAAAACAGCTTGATTATTTAGATTTTATTATTTATTTGTTTGTAGCATTAGATATTAAATCAAATAAAAAAATAATGAATAAAATAACTAATAAGGATTCTGAATGTTATGATAAAGAACTTATTGATTTGTTGTTTTTGACTCATAATATAAATGAATTTTAGGTAGTTTGTTACTGTTTTTAGAGTATTTTTTATTAAATTAGGAACTAAACTACCGAAATAACAATTGATTATATTTTTTATTTTTGATATAATTACACTTCTTTAATAAATGAGTAAAAATAAATGTATACAAAAGAACAATTAAAAAATATTGATAAAGAACTTCAAGAAGTAAAAAAAGAAAATTTATATTTTCATTGTCATTTCTTTGATGATTTTTTTTCGATTAATAAAAGTATTACATTTAAAAATTTAGATACTCAAACTCATAGCAATGGAGTTTTTAATTTTAGGTTTCAACATGAAAAATTAGGTTCTAATTATGGAATAGAAGTTGAAGTTTCATTCAAAAATAATTTAACAAATTTAAGTAAAGCAACAATAAATCCTAATATTACTCCTTATACTTATGAAAATGGAAATTTTTTAATCAAAGAAAAAATAAATATTTCAAAACTTTCATTAACCGAAAAAAAGGTTTTTGGTGAATTATTAAGTTTTGTTTCTAATTTGTTTTTAGAATTAGATTTTGATAATTTAACTTCAAAATTAGAAATTTACAATGAAAAAATGAAAAGAAAAAACCAACTTTTCAGACAATATGTTCGATATAAATATGATTTAAACCTTCAAGAAAGTAGAAAAACATATCATAAACAATTTTCATTATTAACAAAGAAAAGAACAAAAGAAGAAATTCCAAGTAGTGGAACTTTAAGTTTTTGTTTTCTCATTTATAGAGCTTCATCATTTGGTGATAAGTTTGAAATAGATTCAATGAATATCCTTATTAAAGAAGATGGATTTTATAAAGGCAATATTAAAATTGACGAACATACTTTTTTAAGACATTTTTTAAATGACTCAATATACTTTAAAAATCGCTTTATATCTAACATTAAAGAATTTTTTGATTTACTTAATCTTGAATATAATGATAATGATTTACTTTCTTTTTCTATTGAAGATTTCAACAATACCTTTTCAAAAGAAATTATTAAAGATAAAATGGATATTTTTTAATGAATCCTTCAAGACTTGAATTAGCGATTAAAAATAAAGATTTAAAAATGATTGATATTATTTTCAAAGAAGATAATATTCATTCTGATTTTGGAATGGATTTTGAAGAAATTAATTCTATTGAAGTTCTTGAACACATTACTTCTAAAATAAAATTATCTGATAATACATTAGAACATATTATGTTTAATGCTTTTAAGGATAACAATATTGATTTATTTATTCATTTGATATTAAGATGTAAAATCGATCCTTCTTTTTCTAATAATATACTTTTAAGAGAAATTTCAAAAGAAGGAAAAATAGGTTTTCTTAAAGTATTATTATCTAATACAGATATTAATCCAAGTGCTAATGATAATGATGCAATTAATAGTGCAATTATTAAAGATCAAGAAACTGTAGCATTACATTTATCAAGACAAAAAGATGTTTATGAAGATAAAAGCATACATAGGTCTATTAGATTTGCCTTTATTAATAAAATGTTTAGTGTTGTTTTTGAATTATGGAAACATGAAATTTCAAGAGAACATTTAAAGTTTCATAATAAAAAACTTTATGATAAAATAAATAAAATAAAAAGCATAAGGGATTTTTAAATGACGTTAAATGAACAAATTAAATCTGCATTAAAAAATAATAAAATTGAATTTATAAAACATCTAGTTGAAGAAAGAAATTTTAATTTTTCTATTTATGATTATCATTTTGTAGAATATGCTTCTAATCATAGTAATGAACATATATGGAAGTATCTATTAGACAATATAGATCGTCCTTTAGTTTATTATGAGCGTTTTGCGGTTAATCTTATGAAAAGAAACCATACTGAATGTTTGAAAGTTTATGTATCTAAAAATGCAGATCTTTCTTTTAAAAATAATAAACTATTAAAATTAGCGTATCATAAAGAGGTTGATGATATTTTTTATTTGCTGATACAAAATAATAAAATATTAAATTTAATAAAAGAAGAAAAAGAAGATAATGAATCAATGGTTTTGATTTCACCTTTTAAAAAAGAAGACCATAAAGAAGTGATTTCATTATGTAAAAAAATTTTAAATAAAGCAAACATTATAAAAGTTAGAGTATTTTAAGCATGTTTAATCAAAATAAAGAAGAACAAATTAATAATTTAAAACTAATTCAGTCTATTAAGGAAAATGATTTTAATACATTTAAAAATATTATAGAACATAAAAATATAAATCTTAGTAGCGAAAGGAATTTATTTATACGACTTATCGCATTATATAATAGAACTGATTTTTTCTTTTATATTTTCAATTCAGAAAAATCAAAAGAAGTCGATTTTACTTCTGAAAAAAATTATTGTGTTCGATATTTTTCAGAAAATGGTAATTTAGAAGTCGTGGCGGCTTTACTTACTATATCAGATATTAACCCTTCTGATTTTAGAAATTTAGCTATTCGAAATGCTTATTCTAATGAACATAATCAAGTTGTAGATTTATTATGGAGTTTAGAAAAAGTTCAAGAAAGTCTAAAAGAAGATGATTATAAGCTATATCAAAAATTATTGCACAAAAAGACAATCAATAATATTAAAAATTTTTAACATTATGAATTAATTTTATTTTTTCATTTAAATCTTCTTTATTTACCATTATTTTATCTTCTTTTTGAGCAAAATTAATATTTAATTTTTCAAGCAAACATGTTAATGTTTGTGGCTCTCTTATTTCTTCACCTAATATACTACATTGCTTTTTTAGCTCATTTTTTGCTCTTTTTTCATCTACTAATAATTTATTTACAAAATAAGCATAATGATTAATATTTTTTTCTATTTTTAAATAAAGAAAGTCAAAAGTATAAATATATTTATTTTCTTCTAACACATAATATAAACCTTTATAAGTACAACGATTATTAGTCATTCTTTTACGAGCAAAGCGTAAGTCAGAGTTTACTTGTTTTAATTCTTTCATTTCTATCATTAAAAATCTTCCAAATTAAATTTTAATTTTTCTTTTTTTATATCATCTTCACAAGCTTTTATAAAATAAGGATCTATATTAAAATAAGGAGTTTTTAATACCTTTAAAAATTCTTCTTGATATAAAATTTCATACTTATTTTTATTATTTTTCTTTAAAAATTCTTCAATAATCTGTTCTATGAAATAAAAAGACATTTCAGGCAACGCTTTTTGAATAAATTTTTTATAATTTTCAAAATATCTTTCCGTACCTGTATTGATATTATCAAACGCTCCCATTAATATATGAGAATTCAAATCTTCACTTAATTCATCAATAATTAATTCAATCATTTGAGGTGTAGAATGAAGAATTGCCATATTTAAAATGGTATGTAAATTGATTAGAACAAAATTCTCTTTTATTTCTTTTATAATAGGTTTAGCAGCTTCTATATCATTTTTCAATATTGCACTTTGAAGTTTATCAGTAATATTCATTTTATTCTCTTCATTTATTTTTATTAATTATAACAATTTTTATTATATAAATAAAGAGTTATTTCCATTCATTAGGTTTTTCTATACCATAACCTTGTAAGTAATCTACATTTAATTCTTCAAGTATTTTTATAATGGAATCATTTTCAACAAATTCTGCAACACAATCCATTTCCATTTGATGAGAAAGTTCTATCATTGTTTTTACAAACATTTTATTTTTCTCATTACTTTCTATATCTTTAATAAAGCTACCATCTATTTTCAATTTATTTATTGGAAGCCTCTGTAAATAACTGAATGAAGAAACACCTTGACCAAAATCATCAAGAGCAAATTGAAAGCCCATTTGTCTTGCCCAATTTATAAATTTAGTGGCAACTTCTATATGTTGAACAGCATAAGTTTCAGTAACTTCAAATGTTATTCTTTTAGGATTAATATCGTATTCTTTTATTAAGTTTTCTATATATATATGTAAATCTATTTCTGTTAAAGTTTTTCCTGATAAATTTATAGAACAATGGATGTTATCTTCTTCTTTTTTTAATTTTTCAAATGTTTTCTTTATAACTAACTTATCTAAATCTACTATATCACCACGTTGCTCTGCAAGAGGAATAAATTTAAAAGGAGATATTATTTTATCTTCTTCATCTTTTAGCCTTACAAGTACTTCAAATTGTTCTATATTTTTAGATACACCTTTTATTTTTTGTTTATATAAAATAAGGCTTTCATTTTTTATTGAATGTCTTAATAAATTTAACATTTTTTGATTTTCAAATATTTCTTTAATTTCTTTTGATTCGTCTGTTAATAGACTAATCTTTTCATTATAATTTTTATATTCCAGTTCTTTTATTGTATTTAATATTTCTACGGCTGATGTAAATTTTTGTTTTAATTCTATGCCTATAATTTGTAAACTTATATTTTGATGTTTGCAATAATTACATTCCATTAAAATTTTATCTATTTCTTTAGATATAAACATTGCTCTTTCTTTTGTTATTCCTTCTTTATATATTGATAATACACTGCCTATTCTACCAAGTACATAATCATCATTTAATAATTCTTTCAATTTTATTGATACATACTTTATGTAATAATCTTCAACTTCACTTCTTTTATTGTCTATATCATTTTCAAAACCTTTTAGTTTTATATTTAATATTGTATTGTTTGTATGTTTTGGATTTTTTATAGCTTCAAATACAGTAGAAGTATAACTATACTTATTCATAAAATCTGTTAATGGATCTATTTTTTGATTATTTTTTATTAATTCATTTGCTTTATTTAATTTATTATTTGTTGAAGATATTAGTTTAAAGATTAAAAATAACACAATAAAGAAAAATACAATAAGCAGGGCTGATTTCTTTATGTTTTCTAATATTATTTTATTTCTATATTGTTTAGACAATTTTAAAGCAACATTCCAACGAGTATTTTTTATTGGCTTTATATATGAAAATTCTTTTATTTCATTGTCAGTCATAATTATTGACTTAATATTATCTTTTATTTCAGTTGTTGAGGATAACTCAATTGCACCTACTTTATCATTTCTTAATAAAAATACTTCTTGATAAGGGAGACTATATGAGGTTAATATATTTTGAACTGGTTCTGGATAGAATGATACAAAAAAATACGTATTTGTTTTATCTAAAAAAGGAATTAAAACATCATAATGCATTCCTTTACTTAATTTATGTAAAAATAATTTTTCTTGGGAAGATTTTTTATATATATCGTCAACTTCTTCTTTACAATCAGGAGCAAAATTTCCTATTATATGTGAATGTAAGCCTACTTTTTCATTATTAACTATTGTAAATAAACGGATTTGGTCTGATTCTTTTTTTAGTTTATTTAGTACATTCATATATTCTTCTTTATTTAATGAAGCACCTTTATTATAAATATCTTTTAATAACTCTGAATTTTTTAATTGAAATTCGTTCATTAATGATTTTTGAGTAGACATTAGTAATTGATATTCAACACTCACTCTATCTGCTACTTTATTTATTAACTCTTCTTGATATTTTAATTGATTATTGATAGAACTATATGTTTGGATTATTGTTATAGTTATAAAAATAAGTAATGAATAAAATAAGAATTTCTTATAATTATTCAAATTAATTTTTATTGTATTAATATATTTTATCATTTTTTATAAACTCTTTTATTGTTTATATTCCTTATACTCTATTATTTATCCATTTTTTTAAAATTTTGTCAATTGTACAACTATTATACTTTAGTTTTGCTTTTTTATGATAAAAATAATATTTATTATAAAATTATTAATCTATTATTTATTTCTTCTTCTTTTTCAATTAGTTGTTTTTCTTCAAAAAGAGGTTTCGTTAAACTTTCTTTTTTACTAATTAAACTTTTTATTTTTTCTTTACTTTTTATATCTTCTAAATTTTCAATAAACAAATTAATTTCTTTTTCTTTTAATTTAAACTCTTCCAAACTACATGAATTTATTTTAGCCTTTAATATCTCACATTGAATTTTCTCAGGATTTTTTGAGTACAATTTATTATCGTTAATAAATTCAATAATTTCTTTTTGTTTTGAATTAAAGCTTTTTGTTAATTTGTTAATTTTTTTAGCATTAACATTTTTAGCTTTATTTTGATAATGCTTGACAATATTTGACAATGAATATTTTACTTTTTCTTTTTCTTTCAATATATTTTCGCTTAATAATAAAGCTGAAAAAAGTATTGATAAAAAATAAATAAAAGAAAATATAAATAAAAAATTTGAAAACTCTACATTAAAGCTTTCAAACGCAGCCATAAAACCTGTTATAGCAATAGATATAGTTGAAATGATAAAATTTGGTTCAGCATATCTTCTAATATATTTTTCAGAAATAGTTTCTTTCTTCTTAAATACACCTTTAATATTATTCTTTAAATTTGCTATTTCTTCTTTAAATTTAGGATTGATTATTTCTTTAAATTCTAAAATCATTATGATACCTTCAAAAATTTAAAGGTATCATATCAAAATTAAAACTTTCTGTCAATTTTTTTGGGGGGGTTATTTGTTGATAATATTTTATCTCTTAATTCTAATTCAAGCAATACTGACTCTTTTATATCAGACCAGCAAGTTTTTACATGATAACTATTTTCAGGACAATGCTCGATATTTTCTATACCTCTTTTAAATAAAATAGGCTTGATTCCTGCTGATATTGATTCTTGTATATGTTTTTCTCTATCATCAACAAATGTTATCACATTTTCTTGTTCTTTTAGTCTTATTAAATCTGGCTCTTTTGATTGACCAAAACCTATACAAATAACATCTTTGAAAATATCACCATATACATTTTTTAAATTTCTTTTTCTTTTATTAATAATTTGACGATTTTTAGATAAACAAGATAATGCAATAAAATCTACTTCTTTATGAAGATCTAAAATATGTTGTTTGGCATCTTCTTGAAAAGCTTTTAATTCTTCAATATATTTACTTTTTCCATATTCTCTTACTAATAATTTATTAGTATCAAGACAAGAAATATTTGTAATCTCTGGTGTTTCTATAAAATTACTTGTTCCAAAAAAATGTTTTATGTGTTCTATATCAATACCTTTTTCTTCTTCTAAAAAGGTAGAAAAGCCTTGTAGCCAATCTAAAAGAACACTATCAACGTCTGTTACAATTACAGGTTTTTGTTTCATATAATTCTCTCTTTTATTAATCTATAACTACATTTTAACACATTTAAAATTAAATTCATACTTTAATTTTTTATATTATAATATTGTTTTATTATTAAAAAATGATATAAAAATATAAAATAATGGATTTTTTTATATGGATATATTCAAGGAAATTGAAGAAAATAATTTATTTTCTTTGCCAAATATTATTTCTAAATACAAAAAAGATGATACCAAAGTTGTTTCTTTAATTCAAGAAGCTTCTCGTTGTGGTCATATAAAAACTTTAAAATTAATAAAAAAACACTTTTTTGATATCTTTATTAAAAATATTAATATAGTTTTAATAAATTTAGTTATTAATAATAATAAAGAAGGTATTAAATATTTTCTTAATAAAAATAATATAGATTTTGCACAAGAAAATATAAGTTTAAATTCAGATTTTTTAACATTTGCTGCTAAACAAGGTAATCTTGAACTTGTTAAAATTATTATTGAAAACAAAAACTTTGCAAACAATGTAAAAGGTAAATTTAATGAAGCTATTCTAAGAGCGGCTGAAAAAAATAAACCTAATGTGGTTTTATATTTGCTTTCAACTAACAATATTCATTTTCAATTTGTATCTAATCGTATTCTTATGTATTTTGCAAGACATGGTGATATAAAATTATGTAAAAAAATAATAGATTATGATAAAAGTTCTACATTTACAGCAGAACCACTTGTTTATAGTTGTGAATATAATCATATAGATATTGTTAAATATTTAATTTCTACTAAAAAATTTAATCCTTCTGCTTTAAATAACACTTGTATACTTAATGCTTATGATAAAAAACAAGAAACATTATTAAAATTATTATTTGAATGCCCTGAAGTAAAGGAAACATTGTTTAATGATTCACCAAAAGTTTATAATTACGCTATGAAATTTGATATTGAAAAGAAAATACAAAATTTTTAAAAATATACTACTTTACTTATTTTTATTTTTTAGTTATAATTTAAATATTATTAATAAAGGCATTAAAATTGAATAACGAAAATTTATTATTTTTACAAGCAGTTAAACAGAATAATGTTCCTCTTGTGAAAGATTTAATTAAAAAAGGTAATAACCCTCTTACATCAGAAGGGTTTGCATTTCGTTTTGCTTGTGAAAACGGTTTTAATAAGCTTTTTGATTTTATATCTTCATTAAAAGAATATAAAGATTATAAAATAAATAAAAAACTATTTACAGAAGTTATACGTACTAATAACTTTAAAATAACCCATAGTTTAATTGTAAACAATCATTTATTACCTGAATGTTTTGATTATAAATTAATTGAAAAATCTTATTCTTTATCTAATGAACTCGAAATCACACTTTTACTTTTTAATATTTCTTCTTTAAGAAAAGATTTAAAAGAAAATAATCCTGAATTATATAAAAAAATGGATAAATATAAATTAAAATACAATTTCAATGAATTTTAATTTTAAATACTTTTAAGTATTAGTTTCTTACTTTTAATTTTAATATCTTTAAAGTTTTCATTTACCAATTTATTTTTTATATCATCAAAATCATCATTTTTTATCATTGAAATATCTAAATTAAGTTTATCGGCTAATTTATATTTGAAAGACTTTTTTTCTTCTTCTGATATAAACTCTATATTTTTTATATATTCGAAAAATTCTTTTTTATTATTTATAATATCTTCATAAGTAAATTTATTTAAAAAATAATTTATAAAAATTCTTTTTTCATCTTTTATATTTTCAAAAACTTTATTTAATAATTTTTTTTCTTCTTTTGTTAATGTTGTATTGAATACTTCAATTAATTGATTGCTATTTGATATTTTTTTAAATTTTTTAGCGGTATATTTATTAAATTCACCTTCAACATTGTGAGAATTATCAGTTGTTGTCAAATATGCCCATATCGAAGCTGATATAGTCGTTATTATTAAAGGTATTAAAAATGCAGTTCCCATAACAAAAGATGCACAAGTCCAGCCAAAAAAAGAAAATGTTAACATATTTAATATAGAAAAGTTATTATTTTTGTTTACACTAATGTTTTCATATAAAACTTGAATACTCTTTTCAAATTTTCGTATTGTCTTTTCTTCTTTTTTTAATTCTTCAATATTCACTTATACACCTTTATTTTTAAAATAATTATAACATTAATTTTTATTTTTTCAATTCTGTGTATAATTAAATGAAAGGGACAAATAAAATGAATAATGATTTAATTGATGCTGCTGATAATTTTGATCGTAATTTTTTACTAAATAATGAAAATCTTCTTTTTTCAAATATGGAATTTTTTGAAAAATTATTTTTATATTTAATTGAAAATAAAAAAAATAAAACAATTATTTTTATTTTGAAAAATTTTGAAAATAACATTCCTATAAGAATATTTAATGTTGGACTTTATCATTCATTAACAAAAAAAAATAACGCTATTTTTCAATATTATTACAAATATCAAACAAAATACATTCAAGAAGATTATGATTTAATTCTATCATTAGCAACAGAACATGGTTTAACAAAATGTGTTGAAAAACTTTTATCTCTGAATGAATTTAATTTTGAAATAAATGCTGAAACACCATTTTTAAAAGCTATTTTTAATGAATACACTGATATTATTAGATTGTTCTTGCTGCATAGAAATAAAGAAACCAATGATTATCTAAAATCTAACAAATATGTAAGAAAAAAGGTTGACTTCATTCTTTTAAAATATAGTATTGAATCATTTTAAAAACTTTTTTAACTGCTAATTTAAATGACTACATTGTAACTAATAAGTCTTCTGTTTTAATATTTTTATTAGAATTTTTAAAATTGACTTATTTGTTTATTTTTCGTATAATAACTTAAAATATTGGAGTACAAAAATGAAAATGATAACAAATTTAAACTTTAGAACAATAACCTCTGGAATCACTCTTCCAGAAGAATCTTGGTTAATTTATCGAGATGAATGCGAAGATACTGATTTTGATGCTGCAAAATCTACATTTGTTGAGTATAGCTATCCAGATGTTACTATGCTTGTTATTAAAAATGATATTAATTTCTGTTTAAAATCATTTTTAAATGATCATAAAGAAAAAATTAAAGAAGAAATGGAGGGTTATGAGTATGCAAACACACTTGTTGCACATTATAAATTGAATGATTATCAAATCATTTATATTGCTTCTGATGATTCATTTGATTTTGAAATTGCTACTTTTTTAGAAAACTATTTTGTTGAAAATAATATTGAAATAGTTAAAGACTTTTCAGTTTCTCATTTCAATTTATGTAAAGAACATTTTAAACTTGAAACAGATTTTTTCCAAGTTTATTTTGATAATGACGAATTTAATATTAATTTAATGAGAGAATTATTTAATTATAAATAGTTTTTATTGCAATTTATCATAAAACTTGATAAAATAAGGTATCATAAACTATATATTAGGAACCATTATGGAAAAATATAAAAAGCATAATTTAAGTGTATTTATAATCTTTACACTTTTAGCATTTGGATTACATGCACTTCAAGCATTTGAATTTTTTAAGTATTCATTTAAACCTGTAGAAGTATTTTTTCATGAAAGTAGTCATTTGGTTACTTCTTTGTTATTTGGTGGCAAAATTGAAGCATTTCATTTAGAATGGCAAAGTGGCTTTGTCAGCCATTATATATCAAAAGGCATTCCTTCTATTATTACTTCTTTTAATGGTTACTTAGGGGCTTCTCTATTTGGTTTCTTAATGTATTATTCAAGTTTACACGTAAGTAAATTCTTAAAAATATTTTTAATGATTTATTGTTCATTTTTCTTTTTATATTCTGATGGATTAATGACGAGCTTTATTTTAGCAGGGATTATCGGACTTTGGTTTGCTCTTTGGAAACTAGGTACATTTGGGTGTTATGTTTTAAGGTTCATTGGTGTTTATGTTATGGTTTCCTCTATATATTCACCAACTTATCTTTGGGCATATACTGATTCAGGTGATCATGTTAATTTATCAGAAGCTACATTTTTACCTTCTTTTGTTTTTATTTTATCTTGGATTGCAATTGGTCTTTTCTTTTTATTTTTGGCGTTTAAAACAACTAATAAAGAAAATGATAAGCTAAATGGCTCTTTAAAATGATTCTAAAAGAAAAATATGTACCTAGACACTTAACTAATATTTACTTTAAAGCAAAAAAGATTTATAGGAAATATAATGATCAGGGTATATTTGATAATAATCTTGAAAATTTAGATGATTTTATTAGAGATAATAATGCTGATTTCTTTCAAAATATTGTTTGGTGTGGGTTTTTCTTTGATAAAAAAATCATCGATTTTTTGATTGATAATCAGTATTCCTTTAATAATAAAGATACATTCAATAATCTTTATTTTTCTATTTTAACAAATAATACCAAGTTATTTCGCTATCTTATTAAAAATGAAAAAATAGATAATCATGTATATACTAAATTATCTAAAAGTATTAATAGGGATTTTTCTTTTCCTTATGCTGTTATTTTATTGGATTTAGATGTTGATTTTAATTTAAAAGAAAAATTTTTTATTCAAGCTTGCTATTATGGTAAAGCTAAAACTGTTGAGCATATGCTAAATGAATTTAATTTTAGTGATGATATTATAAAAGAAGGTGTTAATAAAATAATAGAACAACAGAAAACAGGTACTTTTAATAAAATACTTAAACATTCTAAAGTTAATATTGATATTAATGAAAATCTCATTAAATTAGTTGTAAACACAAGAGATTACAGAATTATTAAAAAGATTTACGAGCATAAAAATTTTGAAAAACATAAACATTCTATCTATCTTTTTGAATTATTATTTAATAATTATATAAAAATGGGTGACTATGCTTCTACAGAACGTTATTATCAATTTATGAGAGAATTGTTTTTTTCTGGTTTAAGTCTTGATTTACCAAAAAGTGTTGTTGATGCTTTTTTAAATAACAAGTTTAAGATTGTTCAATATTTTTTTGATAATAGAAAAAAAATAAGTAACTTTTAAAAAAAACTCTGCATTAGCAGAGTTTTCTTTATTTTGATATTTCTATTTTTATATTTCCTAATTGAAGTCTTGAATTGTTTGCTTGTACCCTTATTATACCGTTAGTTACTGTTGGTGGAGTAAAATTTTCTATTCTATCAACCAGTGTATCATTTTGATAATACTCTAATACACCATCTTTATAAAATATTCTATATTTTACATAGGAGTTATATGGATTTCCTTTTTGCTTATAACTACCACCTTCTTGATATCCATATCTAATAAAATCTGCTTTATCTCTATGATAATACCATGAAAACAAACCACTTATTGACATACCTGCATAATAATTAGAGCCATAACTTAACCTTCTTAGATTAAAGCTAATATCTATTGTATTATCTTTATCAAATTGCAAATGTTCTATATTTAGATTTCTTTTACAAGTGTAAGCGCCATGATATATAAGCGCCCTATCAATATTATGACTCACTGAACAATAATGTTCAACATTATAAAAACCAGGCAAATCTGAATTACTTCCATCGTAATAAGATCCACTAAATACTATTGTTTTTTGAGGTTGAGAAGGCAAATCACCCACTGTCACTCTTCCTTCATAAATGCTTTTTTCAGCTTGCATTATATATTGTTCTGCGTTAAGGGTTGTTGAAGAAAAAAGTGAACTTAATAATAATATTCCTACTATTTTTTTCATTTTTATTATTCCATTAAATTTTTTATATATTTACAATATATATTTATATATTTTTTTTTCAACTCAAAAAAAAAGAGTTAGTAAAAAACTAACTCTTTTATTTATTTTTTTATTATTATTATTTATCTTGCTTTAACAATTGAAAATCATTACCAGATGGACTTTGGAACATTTTAAGACCAAAATAAGGTAATACTGTTAGAATATGATCAAATATATCTGATTTAATTCCTTCATGGATTCCCCACGCAGTTTCAGTTGTAAAACAATAAATTTCAATTGGCACACCTTCTGAACTTGGATCAAGTTGTCTTACTAATAAAGTATGGTTTTGATTAATACCTGAATGATGTGTTAGGTAGTATTCAAGATACTTTCTAAATGTACCAATATTAGTTAATTGACGACCATTTACAATACATTGTTCTTCAGGTAAATCTTTGTTATATTCTAAATGTTCATTAATTTTTGAATCTAAATATTCTTGAAGAATTTTAATTTCTTTCATTTTTGTAATATCGTCTTTTAATAATGGACGAACAGTGTTCGCGTCTACATTTACAGCACGTTTAATTCTTCGACCTTCTTTTGACATATTAGCATAGTTTTTAAGACCACCATTTACTACTTCATATGTCGGAATTGAAGTGATTGTTTTATCCCAATTTTTAACTCTTACGTTTGTTAACGTAATTTCAATTACATCACCATCTGCTTTATATTTATCAACTACAATCCAATCACCACGTTTTAGTAGTTTTTGAGTTGAAATTTGAATATAACCTACAAAGTTTAATAATGTATCTTTAAAAATTAATAATAGTACTGCTGAGATACCACCTAATGCGGTTAAAATACTTGTAGGAGAACTTCCCATGATTTTAGAAATTACAAGTGTCAATCCGATAAAAATAAGTACAATTTTTAATAATTGAATAACTGGTTTAATTGTTATTTCTTGTAATCGCTTATGACTTTCTACAACGCACATTAAGGAATTTAGCACACTATAAATTAATGCAATAACCAAATATACAAAAGTAATATATAGAATAACAGAAGCTACTTCTGCAATAAACGGATCTTTTAAGCTATCTGATATACCAAACAAGAACGCCATTGGAAATAAGTTTACTAATCGACTAAATAAATGGTTATCAACTAAATATTCGCCTATTTCCCATTTTGCTTTTTCAATAACGCCACGAAGATATTTTACAATTGTACTTTTAAATAAATATACAATACCAAAAGAGGTAAGTGTGTAAAATGCCATTTCAGTTAGTGATACTAACCAATGGTTTTCTTCAATTTGCATAAAATAACTTAACATTGTAAATATCATTTGTTGTATTTGTTCCATAACTTTTCCTTATATGTAAAATTTACATAATTATATAAGATTAACAATCTTTAATCAATGCTTTTTTTATTTTTTTATGTTATAATTTAAATATAAATATAAAGGAGAAATGTATGACTCATGAAGAATTAAGTGATCTATTCGCAGATACCTATACTGTTATGAAAAAAGACGCTATGATAAATAATAAAGTCAATATTAAAGAAATGGATGGTATTGAAATTATTGAGTTTGAATTTGAAAATAATAATGTTACTTTAAACAGAGGAATAGAAAGCCTTTCTGTTGCTTGTAATGAAGATATTATTTTTGATATACCTATTTTAGATGAACCACAAAAAAGTGTAGAAATAGACGGTAAAGGCTTAGAATTCTTAAAAAGACTTAATGAGCTTAATTTAGAATTAAAAAATTCTTTAAATATAAAGAGTTATTTAACTGATAAAGATACATTAAACAAAGCAATTACAGTTAATAAACGCAAAACACAACGAATATAATCTTATTTATTTGACTTTCATTTTTGTTTATATTATAATTACATAAATTTTTTTAGGGCATTATAATGAAAGTTAATAAACAATATACAAGCATTGCTAAAAAGTTCTTAGATCAATACAAGAATCCGAATTTAAAACGATTCTTGGAATCCACTATGCCTAATCAATCACCAAACTTCTATTTTAATGTTAAATCTGAAATTCTTAGGTTGTCTAAACTTTGTAATAGGATTCTTGATTTAAGAGATAAAATTAAAAATGAAGAAATTCATGAAATTGAATACAACAATCAAACACATTATTTAAATGATACAGGACTAAGAGAATTTCAACGTGTTATTGAAATTTATGATAACCGTTTTACTTTTGGAGTTTATGAAGCTGTATTAGAAAAAGTAAAAGAAGCACAAGAGCAGGAAAAGTTATTATTAAAAGAAGCTCTTGAAGAAAAAAAAGTAGAACCAAAAACATTGGAATATATTAATTTCAATGAATTTAATTTTCGTAATGAAGAAAGAATGTTCTTTGCGGTTGAAATTAAAATATATGAAAAAACAGAAAAATCTCTTTTGGAAGATATTAAAAGAATTAAAGGTTACTACAATCGTAATGAATACCTTGATCACAAAAAAGGTTTAACTTGTGATATTTCTTTAAGTGGATTAAATATTAAAGTTCCTGAAAGTACTATTTATGAAGTCGGAAAACAAATTATTGTTCGTATGACTGGTATTGAGAAGGAAGTTATTTTCAATACTCCTTATATTGAATATGAAGTTGTTAAAGTACAACATAAAGGTAAATTTAATTATATTTCTCTTAAAAAAATAGATAATGAATTAAGTAAAGAAGTTGAATTGTATATAACTAATATCATTAATGGTTATAAAAAGAAATATAAAGTTGATTTATCACATGTAGTAAAATCTATTCGTTCCAAAGGATATGAACAATATTATATGTCTAAATTAAATGATGCTTCTTTTTTATTTTCAACTAAGAAACAATTTTTAATTCCTAAAATTGAATATGTATATGATAAAGAAAACTCTAAATTTCAATCTTTAAAAGAAAATAATTATTTATCAAAAGCATTTTTACACTCAAAAATGCACACATTTACAAAAGAAAAACAGGGATATTTTTATTTCTTAACCTTTAATTTTATTCATAATGGTAAAAAACTTTTTTATTCTTTATCTACCAATGATTTAAGTGATTTAGAAATAACAAAATTTATTTCATATGGAGTAAAAAAGAAAACAATTAAAATATTTAAATGTTCTTATAGAAAAATAGATGTATTAGAAGATGCTTTTGTAAAATCGTCATTACCTATTAATGTCCTTAAAAATATTTCACCTCATTCTTTAAAGCTTTCACCAAAAGTGGAATCAATTTTAAAAGATATTGAATATATTATTAACTTTAATGATATTACAGAATTACTAGATTTTGATTTTTATATGAATATTCCTTCTGACAATACTAGAATTAAAGATTTGAATCATTGTTTAGTTAAAGATTATCCACTTGATCCTATTATAGAAATAGAAACAGAAAAACAAGATTTCCGTATAGAAGATAGATTTAGTTACAATATGAATGTTACTGTTACTTATAAGGGTAAACAGTATAATGGATATACAACAGATGTTTCAGTTAAAGGTTTACGTATTAAACTTGATGAAAAAATATTTTTTGAAAGAAATCCTAAAATAAAAGTTACTTTTGAAGATCATACAAATCAAGTACATCATTCTCTTGATAATTTGGATTATAGAGTTGTTAATTCAAAAGAAAGAATTTTATTCTGTAGTGCTTCTGGTGACTTAAGTAAACATGGCGGTGTATTATTTTTAAAGAAATTTATTTATAAAAATTATTACAGAATGAAAACTACTGGAAATTCCAATCAAGTTTTAGGATTAACTGAATCTGTTAAAAATATTGTTAGTAAAAATTATACTAATCTACCAATTTTCTTTGAATTGAAAAATAAACAAGTTAATCCTTTTATGGTTGCTGGATATGAGGATTTTATGATTGAATTTGATTTATTTAAACATCTTGGTGTTAATAAAAGTAATCTAAATAAAACATTGCGACCTTTATTTTTTAATCAAAATTTTGTTGAAAAAATACAAGAAGCTTATCAATCTCTTGATGAAGAAAATAAATGCGCGACTTTAAATTATTACATTAATATTAAACAAGGTATTTCAAGACCATTATTTAAATTTTTGTTTGAAGAACAAGTTGGAAGTAGTAAAGAAAAAGACTTATTCTTACATCCAGAAGATGGAAGTAAAACTTTTGTATTTAGAATTAAATTAAGTAAAAAAGATAGAATGTTTAATAAATATTTTAAACATGAAATAATGTATGTTGAAAGTTACTACTCACATAAAGCTGAAGAAATTTATAATGAATTTAAAAGAGTCGCTGGTGTAATAGAATTTTCAGATGTAACTAACGTTATTAATTCTGAAAATAAGAAAACTCTATCTGGTATATCTTAATTTTGATTTAGGAGATATTTCTGAAATTTTTGATTTTAGAATATCTTCTATTTCATTGTTTTCTTCTAGCCCATCGTATCTAACAATAAATTCACCTAATTCATCTTTTCCATAATTATATTGACTGTCTTTTTTAAACGCTTTCCATATATCAATAGCATTTTGAGTTCTTATATTTTGAGTGTAAACTTTCATATCATTAGCACCCATCCATTGACTTGCATATTCATAGAGTTTTTTACCTATTCCTAATCCTCTTAAATCTTGACTATCTTCATATCCATTATCTACATAAACACTAAGAATTTCAGGTTTATTAAATTTAGTCTTTAATAATTCTTTTTCTGGCTTTATAAAATTTCTAATTTCAGATAACATTTCTCTTTCATTAGTATTTAAATCTAAATTTTCTAAAAATAAAGTATTCTCTATAAAATCATTATATATTTCTCTATCTATAATTTTCAAACCTTCTTCTGTTATTTCCAAACCTGTTTCAGTTATATTTCTTTCTTCAAGTAGTTTTATATTACCATATTTACCACTATATAGACTTTTATATTTTTCTTCTGTTATATTTGCAAGCGTAATAGAGCCAACTTTATTTTCTTCATTATCATATACATTTACTATATAATAAACCGAATCATCGTCAGGCTGATTATCAGTTTCTAAGTTAAAAGAATATTCTTGACTATTTTTTGCAATAAAATTAGGGGTTTGTATTTTTTTCATACTTTTTTTCTTTGTTTTTTATTATTTTATCATATTTTTTTATTTTTATTAAAAAAAAACTTGATATTACTTTTTAAGGTTGCTATTATCTATTCAAGTTAAAAAACACATACACAAAATGTTAAAGGAGATATATATGTCTAACACTATTGATACTATTGCTCGTGATATTCTTGAAGATAAAGCTGCTTGGGAAACCAGTGGTAAAGAAGATTTTCAATCTCTACTTGAAACTGTGGCTATGGAAGTTGAAGATGAAATGAATGAAGCGAAAGCAGAAGAAATTCTTGATACTCGTATGAGCTATGAAGATGAGTTTGAAGATTCAGAAGTATCTTCACTAATGTCAGAAGGTTATGAAGATAGCGATATTGACATGTTTGAAGAATACTAACTAAATAATATGAAGTTATTTCATTTTATTTTCTTTATACCTTTAATCAGTATGGGTTCTGCCCATGCTGATTATTTATCTTTAGAAGATTTAATTAAAAATAACAATATTATTGAATTTAATAAACTACTAAATGAAGAATATAAAACTACTGATCTTAGTGAAGAAATACAATATAATTATTTAAAACTTTTAAATGGACACTATAATGATTTTTCTTCTTTAATCATAAACACAATAAAAAATGCAGAAAAAATAAATCATGAACTTTTGCCGTTACTTTATATTTTATATGCAGATTCTTTTTATCAAATCAACAATGATGATTATTTATATTATTTAAAAAAAGCTAAAAACTATTATTTAGAAGAAAATAATTATTATAAATTAATTAATGTTTACTTTAAATTAGCCCAATTCTATTATGATAATAAAAATTATCATTTATCATTAAGTTATTTAAATCAAATACAATTTTTACCTGAAAAAATAACAACTAAATTAATTGATTTTAATATGCTTTTTTTATACGGCAAAAACCATTTAGTTCTCTTTTCATATGAAGAAGCCAACCTTTTTTTTGAAAAAGCTTATGATATTTACATTAATAACAAAACTCTTATAAAAGATGAAAAAGTTATTGATTTAATTTATTTTTTAGTTAACAACAAGATTAATACAAAAAAATTCAATGAAGCTAATTCTTATCTTGAAAAAATTAAAAAATTTAAATTAACTGATAAATGGCTATTTAATTTTTCTTTATTAGAGATAAAAATTCTGTATGAAACAAAATTATTTAATAAAGCTATTCTTTTAATTAATAAAATGGAAAATTTAGAGCTTACTAATAAAAATAAAATAGATTTATTAATTTTTAAATTTTATATTTTATATAATTCCAATTTTAATGATACTTCTATTAATATGTTAATTTCAGAACTATCTTTATTAGAACCTGAAAAAGATAATAAAGATTATAATTATATTATGTATTTATACCATAAGAAAAAGGGCAACTTTGAGTTAGCTTTAACTTTTTTTGAAAACTATCAAAAAATTTATTCTGATTTTTTTGAATTTAATTTTAAACATAATACAAATGAGTTACGTAAATCATTAGAAAATGAAGTTAAAGAATCTAATTTAAAATCTACATTAAAAGAATCAAAAACTAACAGAATTTTATTTGAAAAAAATATGCAAATAAAAAAACAACAAAATTTAATTATTACTTGCTTTTTAATTATTTCAATTGTTTTTATTATCATTCTAGTTAGAAATATTTTTATTAAAAAGAAATTAAAAAAATACACAGAAATTGATGATTTAACAAAAATTTATAATAGAAGGTTTTTATCTAAAATTGCTCATGAATTACATAATCAAAAAAATGATTACTCTTTGATTATTTTTGATTTAGATAATTTTAAAAACATCAATGATACTTATGGACATCAGTTTGGTGATGATGTACTAATTAAAGTAACAGAAGAATCAAGAAAAATATTAAGAAATAATGATTATTTTGGTAGATACGGGGGTGAAGAATTTGTAGTTTTTCTTCCAAACACAAACATAGAGGATACAATTGAAATAGCAGATCGAATTAGAATAGCAATTTCTAATATTGATTTTATTTATGATAATAAAAAAGTTAATGTCACAGCTTCTTTTGGAGTTAATTCTTTCGATCCTGAATTAAATGTTAATGAAGTTTTTGAAATTGCTGATAAAAGGTTATATAAATCAAAGGATAATGGTAAAAATATAATTTCTTATGAAGATTAAAAAGGCTTGCATTTAAAAATAATTTATTATAAAATAACAAAAAAATAGATACAGGTAATATCAATGACAGAGAATCTTAAAAATGACTTTTTACAAAAAATCGAATGGAGATTTTATAGTTATTTAGTACAATATCAATTAGCAAAGTATGATGATGACATCATAGGACAAGAAGTATCTGCAAATCATAATTCTGTTGCTTATTTATCAACTTTGAGAGTTGATCGTATTGCTCGTGAAAAGAAAAAAGCTTTACTAAAGGCAGAAATTGAATATACAAAATCTATTTCAAATGAATTGAATCAAAAAGTTGCTGAAAAAATTGAAAGTAGTGTTAATAATGAAAGTTTAATTCAGAAAAAATATATAGAATTTCCTGCAATCATCTTTGGTTTGATTGAAAAACTGTATATGAAGTCCACTTCTCTTTCTCAATTAGAATTTTATATTAATGATATATCTTGGTTAAATAGACAGCTAATTGATACATTGAAGCATCCTTATTTTTCAAAACAACTTCAAAAGTCAAGTAGAGTAAAAGTTGATAGTTTACGTTCTACACTTGGAATTTTAGGTGAAGATAATTTAAAATACTTTATTCCTAAATATATTGTAGAACAAAATATTCCAAAAGATTCTTCTTTTCCTTTAATTGGAAGAAAGCTTTTTGAACACTCTTTAATGACTGGTACTGCTTGTTTTCATTTAGCTAAAAACAGTAAATTGAAAATTAATCCTTATATTGCTTATACAAGTGGATTATTTCATGAACTTGGAGCAATTATTCTATTTAGAATGTATTTAGATACATTTGAACAAGTTTGGCAAGAAGAGTTAAAACTAGCAAGAGAAAATATTCAACAAAAACGATTTAATACTATATCTAAAATTGAACCTTGCCGTAAACATTTAAGAAAAATGTTTTTTGAGCATTCAAGAAGATTTACTGGTATTGTTTCAAAAGATTTTTATTTTGAAAGACTACCTCTTGATAAAGTTCTTCAAAGATTTTGTAATAGAAATTCTCTTGATGAACATGGTGCAAGAGATATTATTTCTGATTATGTTGATATTCTTGAAAAAGCTAATATCTATGCAGAAGCTGAAGAATTATTTGACGTTAAACTAATTAGTGAAAAAAATAAATCTCAACTTGTTTTATCTAAAAATATTACAAAAGAAGAATTAGTTTTATTAAGTTCTAATAACTTAAAAAGCTTCATTGAAACTAATTAACAGTATATTTTTATTTTTTTTTATGATATAATTATCACAACTATTTTATTTTGGAGAAATTACATGCATAAAGCCGTTCTCTTAATTGATGCAGAAAACTTTTCTTATAAACACGTTCAAAAACTATTTGAAGAACTAAAAGAAAAAAATTTTGAATTATCATTAAAATTAGCATTTGCTGATTGGACACAAGACAACCTTAATAACTATGAGTGGAAGCAAACTCTTAATAAGTTATCTATTAGACCACAACATTTATTTACCTATTCTAATGGTAAAAATGCTTCTGATATTCAACTTGTTATTTACGCTATGGACATTCTATATTCACAACCAGATGTTGACTACTTTATTATTGCTACAAGTGATGGTGATTTCACCCCACTTGTTTTAAAACTAAAAGAGCATGGTAAAAAAGTAATTGGTTTTGGTAATGCGGTATCTTCTCAGGTGCTAAGTGATTCTTGTGATGAATATAAAATGATTCATCTTAAGAAAGAAACAGAAGAAGGTAAAGAAATTACAGATATTAAACCTATTGAAGCTAAAAAATTAAGAAACATTCTTCTTGAAATTTGGAAACAATGTTTCCATGATCAGGAAGGTTGGGTTCATTTTGATTATATTCATAAAGTTTCTAAAAAAACATTTCCTAAATTTAATTATAAAGATTATAATTATTCAAGTATTAAAGAAATGATTGAAGATTGTGATCTTTTTGAAATGCACAAAGTTGACAATAAAAATCATTTTGATCATTATTTCAAACCAAGAGAAAAACTATCTGAAACCTTGATTTCTTCTTTTGATGAGATTTATTTCTTAAACTTTTCAGATTATTTTGATAAAAATTGGTTAAATATTTCTTATCTTGAAGATTCTGAAATTAATATCTCAGATCACGAATATAAAAATTTTGTTGAAGCTTTAAATATTTCTTATCTTTATGAAGTAAGAGAGATTGAAGATGATAATGGCAACAAACAAACATATTTCAGAAGAAGAATGACAAAAGATCAAAGACATATTCTTTTACTATTTATTCAAGCTTGGCATGGATATAGAAAAGAATATAAAATTAAATCCAAAACTGGTGATAATTCATATATTTCTTTAAGAGAACTTAATAAGTTTATTAAAGATAATTATGAAAAAGACTTTTCTGCTAAAAAACATGGTTTTAGTTCTATGATTAAAGCATTAAAAGCAACATTTCCTCTGGAAGTTATAGAAAAAGAAGATTATTTAATTAGACCTAAATATTTTTAAATAAAAGCCTCTGTATAGAGGCTTTTTTATTATTAATAATATTTGATATTTGTTTTTTGTTTGTGTATAATACTTCTACTATTAATGTTAAAGGTCTTATATTATGAATGAATTTGGTGAATATATACAACAATGTGCTGTCGATATGGAGCAAAATATTTCAAATTTTAATTTTGAATATTTTTCTACTTATGATTGGTTTAGCATGGCAGTTAATTTATTTCTTTTAATCTTTGCAAAACAATTAATTTCAAGAAAAGATGAAAATGGAAATATTATTGCACATCACCATATTAAAACTAAGATTTTGCGTTTTATTTCAATTGTTCTTTTTGTAGCTTATTTTATTGGATTCTTCTTTCAAGAACGCTTCGCTGAAGGTTGGTCACAATCTTATCTTTGTATTATTACAATGTACTTTATTAATCATAAAATTAATGAGTGGATTTTATCTAAATATGGCGATCATAAAAAAGTAAATGATGTTATTAGAGCAACTAATAATAAAGTTACTGCGCCATTGCAGTTAGGTGTTAGTATTAGTTCTTCTGTATTAGTTTTATTTATTCTTATAGAAATTTGGGGATTACAAGATTGGGTACAAACAGGTAGCTTGTTCTTAGTTATTGGTGGTGTTCTTTTTGCCACAAAAGATGTTTGGCTTGAAGAAGTTTATTCTTCTTTTGTTATCTTATCAAATGGTAACTATAATCGTGGAGCAGTTATTTCTTTTAAATCTGATAATGGTATTACTGAATATTTTGTTATTTTACAAACTAAATTTATTAATACTCGCTTAAAGAATTTGAAGACAAATGTTGAAACTAATGTATCAAATGTATCTATTGTTAAAAATACAATTGAAGTTATTTCAGCTAAGAAAAGTAATACTATTATTGATGAAAAAGGCAAAAAGAAAGAAGAGTTTATTCCTTTTTGTAAATCTTTAAGTTTTAAAATTGGCTATGATACTAAATATGAAAAAGTAAAAGAATATTTTGATTCTGTTATTCAAGAAAGTGCGGAACGTTGTAATGCCATTAGTACAAATTATACATTAAATTGTTTAAATAATGGAGATCATGCTGTTGAATGGGAAGTTATTTATTCTATTAACCAACCATATAAAGTATTAGAAGCTAAGAATACTATTAACTTAGTTGCTAATATTAAGCAAGAAGAATTTGACATTAGTTTAAGTACTCCTATTACTCATGTTCAACTTCAAAGTTAATTTAATCCTTATTATATTATTAGTATCTTTTAAGGCTTCTTCTGGAAGTCTTAAAGGTGCTTATGCTGATTTGGGATTTCAAAAACAGCCTGATTATACTTCTGTTTTTATTAAAAATAAACTTAATGAAAGGGTGGTTTGTCATTGGGGAATTGATGGACATCAATGGGTTTCTTATTTAGAAAAAAACGGAAAAAGCGACAATTTATATTTTGATCATAAAAAATATAGTTTACTTCAAGTTAGTTTTCGTTGTATTAGAGATAAAAAACAAAATCATAAGATAGGAACGTTTAGAATTTATCCAAACAAATATAATTAATTATTTTTTTCTTGCTTATATTTGATTTTTTAGATATAATTTCTGAAATTTGGAGTTTTAGAGATGAGAGAAATTAGTATTTATAATTTAATTAATTATATTAAAGATAATTATAGTGGAGTAAGTAACGTAAAGGATTTATTTTTAGAAAAAGAAAAACAATTTGATATTTTTGAAAATATTTTTTTTATTGAAGATGATTTTGAATCAATTATTTTTGAAAATAAAAATTTTATTATTAAAATAAATCTTAAAAATAAAGATAATTTAGAAATGGTCATGTTAGATCCATTTTTATTTGAAAAAGGCATTTATAAGAGTATTGATAAAAAAGTTTTAAATATTAATTTTTCAATTAATCATTTTTTCTCTTTTATTAATAATAAAAAAAGTATTGCATTTTATTATAAAAGACAGATACTGGAAATTATAAATGACTTTGGTATTGAATGTGAAAGTGATTTAATTAATTTTAATGAAAATGTAAATTTAAAACTTGAAGATATTTTATTTTTAATGCGTGATTCTTATATGAAATCTTTAAAAATAAAAAATAGCAATCTATAAATAGGAGAAAATATGAATCATCCAAGTGCTAAGTGGCAAAAACATGAACAAGGTACGCTAATTTTATTAGTTATGCTTTCAATAGCAGGTATTTTATATATCAGTTCTAATTTATTTCTAAATCTTGTTTTTGCAATCATTATGACTTTATCTACATATCCATTCTTTTTAAAATTAAAAGAACGATTTGATTTAAATCAAACAAAAGCAGCACTTTTAACAACTATTGGGGTCGGTGTGGTAATTATTGCTCCTATTAGTTATGTACTTAGTATTCTTGGCGTTGAAACTTTTCAATTATATAGTCATTTACAAGAATTTATTTCAAAATTAGATTTTACTTCAAAAGAAAGCACTGTAAATAGCTTATTATCGCAAGTTAAACTTTCAGAAAACTACGTTAACATGATCAAACCTATTTTAATGGAACATATTGATGTTGCCAGTATTGTTAAAAGCTCTAAAGATGGGTTACTATTTATTTCACAAAATGCACTTGGAAGTGTATTCGGAACTGTATTTTTCTTTTTTATTACATTATTTACAATGTTTTTCTTATATAGAGATGGACATCAAATTACAGAAAAAATAAAACAAATTTCACCTTTACATGATTATTATGATACATTATTAATGAATGAAATGAGTAGACTTTCAGGCATTCTTACATTAAGTATTATTAGTATTGCTTTTTTACAAGGGCTTGTTTTTGCTTTATTTACATTCTTTATGGATTTAAACTGGTTATTTATTGGGGTGGCCGTTGCTTTAACTTCTTTTATCCCTGTTTTTGGTACTATGCTTGTCTGGATTCCATTAAGTGCTTATTTAATCTTAACAGGACATAATATTCAGGGTGGTTTAATTATTTTCTGCGGTGCAGTAATTACAGGTACTATTATTGATAATGTATTAAGACCTATTATTGTAGGTTATATTTGCAACCTTTTTGATTCTGATAAAGAAATTAAAAATGAAGAAGAAAAAGGCTTTAATCCTCTTAACCATACCTTTATTGTAACTGTTTCAACTTTAGGTGGCATGATTAAATTTGGCGTTATCGGTTTATTTATCGGACCTTTAATTGCTGGTATTTCTATTACTGTTTTAGAAATATATAGAATCCGATTGAATAACGCAGAACCTACTGTTGTTCCTGTTGAAGATATTCATTACCATGATGATGTTGATTTAGAACAGTTAGTTGATCAAGCTAATGAAGAACAAGTTCAAGATTATATAATGGAACATGAATCTAATATTGATAATGACTTTAATGATATTGAAGATGACTTTGACGAAGATGAATTTGATTTAGAAGGCATTAAAGATAACGAAATCGAAGATGACGAATTTGATAATCTTGAAGATGACGAAGATAAAAAATAATCTTTTTATTAAAATTTGTTAAAATAAAGATCCCTATTTTTTAATAGGGATTTTTTTTATTTATTTTTTAATTTTTTATTGACTTATCAAACTTTATTCTTTAAAATGATAACATACATTATTTGAAATTATTGGAGATGAAATATGTTAAACGTAATTAGAACTCAACAACCTAGAAGCACTGTTGCTCCGCAACAGTGGCAACCTATGCTTGTCTAAATTTTAGTTTAACATACGTGGGCTAAGATTTAGACGAGAATCTTAGCCTTCTAGGAAAAATTAAATCCCTTAGAAGGTAACACTTTTAAGGGATTTTTTTATGCGTAAAATTTACGTAGGGATACACTCGTTTTTAATTTAAGTTATTGATTTAATTGATTTTTTTTTAAAAAAAGTGTTGACAAATAAAAAATAACGGTATATAATGTACAACATAAGATAAAGAAACAAACAAATTTAAACATTGAGGAAAAACATTATGAATACTTTACAATTACAACAACCTTGGCAACAGCCGCAACCGATGAATTAGAGCATAAGCTTTCTCTTTTGGGGAGTCTTATGCTCCCCAAGAGTTATATAATGTTTTTTATATAAACCCTTGGGATACTTCTCAAGGGTTTTTTTGTTTTTGTAATTTAAATTTTAGGGATGTCGTATAACTGGTTAGTACAACGGACTTTGAATCCGTTAGTGAGAGTTCAAGTCTTTCCGTCCCTGCCAGAATTTTCAGAGTATAGATCCGTAGCTTGGTAGCGGTCTGCGCTTGGAACGCAGTGGAGTAAAATCCCCCGTAGGTTCGAATCCTACTGCTCTGACCAAATTTTATAGGAGTGTGGTGTAATTGGTAACACGGCAGACTTTGAATCTGTAGTACAAAGTTCGAAACTTTGCTCTCCTTCCAATTTAAAATGTAATTTAATTTTAGGAGTATGGTGTTAATGGCAGCATAGCGGATTCCAAATCCGAAGATGAGGGTTCAAACCCTTCTACTCCTGCCAAATTATCAGAGTGTGGTGTTTAATGGCAGCATGCACCGTTTGGGACGGTGTGGTGAAGGTTCGAGTCCTTCTACTCTGACCAAATTATAATGGGGATATGGTGTTAATGGTAACATAGTGGATTCCAAATCCAAAGTTGAGGGTTCAAGTCCTTCTATCCTTGCCAAATTTTATAGGAATGTGGTGTAACTGGTAGCACACGAGACTTTGAATCTCGTAGTTCAGGTTCAAAACCTGACGTTCCTGCCAAACTATTAGAGTATGGTGTAATGATAGCATTTTATTGTCATCAGGACGATATGGAGAAGGTTTAATTCCTTCTACTCTAATCAAATTATCAGAGTGTGGTGTTTAATGGCAGCATGCACCATTTGGGGTGGTGTGGTGAAGGTTCGAGTCCTTCTACTCTGACCAAATTGTAGGAATGTAGTATAATTGGCAAGTGCGATAGACTCTGAATCTATAAGTAAAGGTTCGAAACCTTTCATTCCTTCCAATATTGCAAATGTGGCGGAAATTGGAATACGCATACATAAAAACGAAATGTATAACTTTAATCAGTTAGCTTGTAGTTTAAAAAAGTACAGTTTTAAGGCGGGATGACTCGTTTTTCTAATTTTTTAAACAGAAAATAGTAATGCATTTTCTAAAGTGATTGTGGGTTCGAATCCCACCATTTGCACCAATTTAACTGTTAGCTTAATGGCTTTATATTATTATAAAGACTTTTTTAATGGCGAATTGATTAGTATTTTTATTTTTAGGTATACATGAATTTAAAAAGAACGTCTTTTTTAAGTTAAAATCGGCAAAGCGACTGGTGACAGCAACCAGTAGAACAAGGTTCGATTCCTTAACAGTTAAATATTACACTTTTATTACACTTTTATTAAAATGCTTTACTATTTTTATTTTTAGTGTATAATAGATACTGTGTTTAAGAATAATTATTCAAAAAAATTATTTCATTTCATTAACAATTCTGTTGTTAATTTTACACAAAATATTTCATTTTATGAAAAAACAAAAAAATAAAACTACAAAAGGAGAAACCGTATGTTATCAGTAATTATCTGCTGTTTAGCTATGTCTGTAGGTTTAGTTTATGGTATGCTTTGCGCTGCTAAAAATTTCAACAGAAATAGTTCTATAAAAAATTAATTTTTTAACCGCCTATGGCGGTTTTTTTATTGCTTTTTTTTATTAAATATATATAATAAATTAATTATTTTTGAGACTTAATATGAAAAAATTTTTAATTTATACTATTTTTATTTTTATTTCTTTTTATTCTTTTTATTATTACTTTTTTAAAAGAGATATTATATATACAACTGATATTTGTCATATTATGGATAGAAGACCATTATGGAATTATGATTTAAATAAAATTGAAGAAGAATATAAAATTTCAAAATTTATTATTTTATCTATAATTAATCAAGAATCCTCTTTTAAAGGTTCTGCTAAACCACCATTTAAGAAAATTTTTGGCTTTCTTCCTACTTGGAATAGGCTATCTTCTTCTTATGGATATTCACAAGCTATAAATGCAACCTGGGAACTTTATAAAAAACAAAATAATAGACAAGATGCAAAAAGAAATGATTTTTATGATTCGGCTGAATTTGTTGCTTGGTATATTATAAAATCCAATAATATTAATAATATCTTGAAGAATGATACGTTTAATTTATATTTATCTTATCATGAAGGTTGGGGTGGATTTAATAATAAATCTTATTCCAATAATAAAAAACTCCTAAATATCGCAAAAAAAGTTAAAAAAATAGAAGAAAAATACAAAAAAGATTTTAATAATTGTTGATATTAATTTGATTAAATCAACTAATTGTGGTATAATTTCTACATAGAAATAAGGAACTTTATTATGAAAAAAATAACTCTTGGTTACACTATTGGTAGATTCAATCCATTACACTTAGGTCATGTTTCAATGTTAAACCCTATGATTAAAGACAACGATTACTCTTTAATTCTTGTCGGTTCTGCTAATCAACAAAGAACTGAGAAAAATCCTTTAACATATGCAGAACGCGCTCATTTATTAACTCATTTATATCCTAATACTATTGTTTTACCTTTAAATGATTTTAATGATGAACAAGCATGGATTAATGAAGTTGATAGAAAAATTAAAGAAACACTATCTATTTTAAATATTGATTTTGAACAAGCTGAAGTAAACTTATATACTGGTGGTGCTCAAAAGGGAGAAGACCAAAGTTTGAGAAAAATGTGGTGTGAACCACTTGGTCATAATGTTATTCCTGTTCATTTAGATTTGGATTTAAGTGCTACTGTTGTTCGTGATCATTTTTATAAAAAAGAAATGGAACATATTGTAGATATGCTTCCTGAAAATGTATATAAATTTTTAGATAATTTTTCAAAACAACAAGATTTTAATAACATATATTAATTATTTTTTATACTATAACTTTATTTTTTTATTTTTTTATGTTATTATTCCTTAACGATTAAGGAAGTTTTTATGAAAAAAGAAGATTTTTTCTCTATTTCTCCTGCTGAAGCTTTTGAGCATGGTAAAAAGTGTAAAGAAAATGGTTATAGTATAGATTATAATCCTTATAGAAATGTAGATATTCCCATAAATGTTAAAATTAGAACTTTAAATAATTTCTGGATTAAAGGGTGGAATAGTATTTAATTACACGGTAGTCTTATTTTTAGGATTTTTTCATCTACAATTATTTCTTATTTTCTTTGGATACTCCATTATTCCAATTTTCTATTTTTATAATCAAATCTTAAATTCATTTAAAAAAGACAACATTGAATATATTAAAAAGTAATTCTTGATTTATATTTCCATTTTTAGTATAATAGTTACATTAATTATACAAGGAGATTTCCATGAATAAGATTGTTGAAAAACGAATTGAACAGTTTATTGCTACAAAGTTTCTAAAAACAGAAGCTGAATTAACTCTTGTTAGTTTTCTTGTTAAAACTATTGAAGCTGACTATAAAAAAAGAACTATTGATTCTAAATTAGCTGAAAAACAAATTGAGTCTAAACAAATTCATGTTTTAAATATTATTAGAAACTCTTTTTCTAATGGTGAAACATTTTTAAAATACTTTAATTTCAAAAACAATAATATTCCATTTTCTAAACTAAATGGTATGAAAATTATGAATTTTGTAAATAGTTTAGATTCTGTTAAATCAACAGATATTGTAGCTGCATTGAATACTGTTAATGTTAAGAAAACTTTTCATAAGAAAGGTAAAAAAACACATAAAACACCTACTAATTCAAAAGCAAACGTTACAGTTATCCATAAGAAGAAGGTGAGTAAATAATGAAAAATTGGATTAATATAACTGTAAGTTTATTTTTAGTTTCATTTGTTCTTATTGGCGTTTTTGGTCTTAAAGCTGAAAACGTCAATGATCCTTTTTATCAAAAAAGAGTATCAGAAATCCAAATGAATATTTCCGAAGATGCTATTCTTGGTTATTCTTTTGCTTATGGCATTCAACCAGAACAATGTTTTAATATTGTATCTACTGGTGACATGGGTAATTCTAATTATTTAAATTGCAAAAAGTTTGTTGACGATATTTATTTTTTAGATATGAATGATTTGTAGTCAAAAAAACTATTTTTTGATATACTTGAGTGATTTATAGGCAAACAAACCATTTTTCATAAAAAAATACTTTACCTTATAAAAAAATGTAGTATACTTATGAAAATCAATGATAACTGGAGATGATTATATGACTGATAAACAAATGACTATGGAAGAAAAAGTTGATATTTTTCACAATACAATTAATAGTCGTTCTACATACTATTACAAAAACAAGAGACAAGAACTTGTTGAACCTTTCCTAAATTCTGATTATTTTACTTCTGCTACTCAGAAAATTATTTTTAAACGTATGCTAAAAGAAGTTCATGAAGCAATGAAAGAACAATCACAACTTGAAGTTGCAGCGTCAACCTATTATGCTTACGAGCAACTTATTTCAGGTATTCAAGATTTATTCCCTGAAAGCTGGATGTTGGTTCGTTACTTTAAATATTACTCAGGTACTTCTGAGGTAAATCAAGCTAATCAGATGGATGTACTAAATGTTGTAATTGCTATTTCTAAACGTGATCGCTCTAAGTTTGAAAGACTTGAGTTTGAAAATCAAGAAGAAACAGTAGAATAATATATAATATTTTAAATAAAGGAGTCTTCTTGACTCCTTTTTTTTATTTGATTTTTATTAAACTTTTAGATATAATAACTAAATATTAATTAATTAAGGATTGTTTTATGACCATTAATAAGAAAAGTATAGTTGTTTCTCTTTCAGTAATCTTAACTATTGCTACAATTGCTTTAATAAGTGTTATGCCTTCTTTCTTTCAAGAAAAAGAAACAAAAGAAGTTATTATTGAATCTACACCTAATAAACTTGAAGTTAAACAAACCACTCCTAATTTTACTGCTTTTAAAAATGTAAAGAAAAAAAAGAAGCAATTTTTTGAATTTATTTATCCTATGGTTGTAAATAATAACTTAGAAATACTTAAACAACGTCAATTAATTCAAGATTCTGTTGAATTTACTGATTCTATTAAAGAATTGTGTGAATACTATCGAGTTGAATGTGAACCAGAAAACTATAAAGAAAACTTCTTAAAACAAGTTAATATTATTCCTGCTTCTTTAACTCTTGCACAAGCAGCTAATGAATCTGCGTGGGGGACTTCACGATTTGCAAGAAAAGCAAATAACTATTTTGGTCAATGGTGTTTTACAAAAGGCTGTGGAATTGTTCCTAAACAACGTAGTGGTAATGCACAACATGAAGTACAATCATTTAAGCATGTTTCAGCTTCTGTTCGTTCTTATATTCGTAATTTAAATAGTCATCCAGCTTATGAAGAATTGCGTCAAATTAGAAATAAAAAAGGTTTTAATGGAAGTGACTTAGCAGAAGGTCTTTCTAAATATTCAGAACGTGGACAGCATTACATTGAAGAAATTCAATCTATGATTAGCTATAATAAATTGATAAAATATGATGAAAAAATGGCTGAATATCTTGATCTTGATTGGAAATAGTTATGTACTTAAAAAAATTTAATAAAATCATTTTTGAATTAATTGAAGAATGCTTAAATTATACTACTTGCAAAAGACTTAATAGTATTTTTGAAAGAAGAGAACAATTATCCAAACTATCTGCTTTAACTGAAAAATTGGATAATGATATTTCTTTAAATAAAGAAGAACAAGAAATTTTTATTGAACTTTTAGATTATTTAAGTGATTGTGTTTCAAGAAGAGGCTGTAATGATTATAAAATGCCAAATGATTTTAGTAAGTTTGAATTAGATAAAATTAACAGAGAATATCATAATTTTAATGGTGATCCAGAAGAATATGATCCTTCTGATGATTTTTCTACAACTTTTGATTTTATAATTCTTTATTATATTGAAAAGAAATATTCTATTTATTTTGAGCATATAGAAGTAGCTAATAATTTGAAAAAGTTCTAAATTGACTTATTTGTAGATTTTGCTATAATATAGACATAAACTAAAAGGTGTTATAATGAAAAAAAGATTTAAAACGTGGATGAAGGATAATGAAAATTCTATGATGGATGGAGTTCTATCTGGATTTGCAAAATATGTCGGTGTTGATGTAACCTTTTTAAGAATTGGATTTCTTATTTTTCTATTTTTATCTGGCTTTACTGCTGTAATTATTTACTTCTTGCTTAGTTGGCTTGTAGTACCTGATTATAGAAAATCAGAAGATTTAAAATTTAATACAAATTCTAACTCAAAAGAAGATATTGTTATTAAAAAGAAAAAAAGTAATTCTGTAATAAAAAATTTATAGGATAAATTATGTCACAAGATAAAACTTACTCAAAATTAATGACTGCACCAAAAGATAATAATGAATTTATTTTAGCGGGTGTATTAACTGGATTTTCTCGTACTTATGGAATTCCACCTTTATTGATTAAAATTCTGTTTGGATTTTTTGCTTTATCAACAAGTATTGTTGGGGGATTAATTCTTTATTTAATTGCTTATTATTTTATGGATAAATATGATCCACAATATGATTCAAGTAAAAATGTGGGAATGAGTTCTAATTATAGCAAATCTAATCCTGATATTGTAATTAAAAAGTCTAACAAAGTTGTAAAAGAAAAAGAAGAATAATTTTATTCTTCTTTTTTTATTTCTTCAAATATCATTGAATATAAAGCCATCATATACATAAACATTAATATTGGTGTATAAATACAACCAGATAAAATAGTAAATAAAATATTAATAACAAAAAATAACAACCATTCTTTTTCTAATTTCTTTAAATATTTAGTAGTAATAACATTTTCAGTTATATAACTTAATGAATATAATATAAATTGTCCTAAAATAACAAATATTAATAAACCAGATAAAAAATTACTAGATATGAAATCTATATTGGTAAATATACCTATTGATAAAAAAAATATTGTCGTGATTTTTAAATAATATTTAAAATCTTTTTTGTCAAAAAATTTTAAAACAACATCATCAAATTTAGCATTGGTTTGTTCCATTTTTACTGTTGTTAATACACCAAGTAATGAAAACATAAACCATAATGGTTCTAAAAATTTGGGGGTTAATATAAAAGTAACTAATGTTATTAAAAAAAGATTAAAGTAATTTTCGGATAATAAAGGATATGTTAAACCTTTAAATGTGTGAACTAAACTAGATTTTATTGTATTTTTCATTGACGATTCCTATTTTTCATTATTATACTTATTTTTTTATTTTTTTCAATTTATTTTTAATCAAAATAATGTAAGTTTTTTATTTTTTTAAATCCTTCTTTTTCTTCTGGATATGCTCCTATTACCATAAAATTTTCACAAATCATTTCTAATTTATCATTATAATCTAAAAATTTCTCTTCCCATTTCTTAGCATCTTCCATATAACTTTTTACACTTGAATTATACTTTCTAATTGGGTCTTCTATAATTTTTTTTATATGTTCTTCTTTTGTTGGGTGAGTAATTAAAACTGAAGTTTTATGAATGTATTTTATATTATTTTGCTCACATAATTCATTTAAATGATCTGATAATAAATTTATATCCCATTTTAAATGGGGGTAGTACATATCTAAATAACATAATGCATCTATTAAATTTCTATCAAATATAATATTGTTTACTTTATTTTCCATAAAAAATCTCAAAACATTTAAATCTGATAATAAACATTTTAAACTTATTACATCTTTTGACATACTTAACAAATTATCTTCTAATGGTAAAAAATATCTTGCTGATTCTGTATAATTTAAATCACCAGAATATTCACTCAACATATCAACCAATGTGCTTTTTCCTACACCTGCAAACCCACTTAATGTTAACATTATATAACTCCTTTTTATAACTAATATATTAACATATTTTTTATTTATTAAAAATTTAATTTTATGTTATTATGTAAATAAGAAAAAGAGAAATAAAATTATGAAATCAAATCACGTTAAAATAAATTATGATCATCAAAAACATAGTAATGAAATAAATAATGCTATGTTATTCTTTATTTTACAACATGGTTCTGAGCAAGAAAAAAAGGATATTGTTGATAAAGGCAAAGATAAAGGAGTTGATAAAGTTGATATTGCAAAAATTCAACTAAAACCTGATCATCCTAAATTTGTTAATTCACCACAAAATATTAAAAAGAAAAGACTTGATAATGTTCCAAAAGAAAAACAAGATAGAACATTACATTTTTTTGATTTATTTGATTTAGTTAAAATGAAATGTTTAAGACAATTTGGATTACCTGAAATATCAAAAATGGATTTATTATTTAATAATGTACAACAAGCATTCTTAGTAGTAAATGCTAAAGGACAACTTGTAAACATAATTACTAACAAGTCAGCAAATAAAAAATTTGTTCAAAATTTATTTAATTTAAAACTTGAAAACAGTATATTAAATTTAAATATGAATAATAAATCTGTTAATAATAATCATAAATACAAAAACCCTTTTCAAATTAAAAAACCTTCACCATTTAATTAATTTATTATTTTTTAATATTGGCACAGTTTTTGACCTTAAATAATTAAGGTTATTAAGGGAGTCAATATTTTGGCGGCTATAAAGCTTTTTGTCATTTTTTTGTTATTAATTGTTTCTTTTTCAAGCGATTCACCTTTATTGTATAAAGAATCAAAAACTATACATAAAACCTGTTACAATAAAGCGGAAATTTGTTATAAATGAATCTCTCCCGCCTAAAGACGGGAGTTTCCCGTTCTTCTAT
>CEUY01075571.1_pt1 | contig 55513 bp, 36 predicted proteins | sample 361481 | NCBI WGS metagenome assembly CEUY01 (sample SAMEA2622737, study PRJEB7988) | marine metagenome | isolation source: saline water (ENVO:00002010), including | reverse complement strand
ATTCAAGAGACCTTATAATCAGCGGTCCTCTGCCAATAGGCTTAAAACACTTTGTGTTTTCATTAAGCCATACAGAGAACCAAGATGCTTTTATAATACCATTATCAAAGGACAGTTATAATTCATCTTCAACAGTTTTAAAATTAACTGGTAAAATAAAAGAAAATATTAGATTATCAATTTCTAGCCTTTATGGAGTAGTGAGTTCTGTCTCTCCTTACGATTGGAAAGTTACGCCAACTGGTTTATTACTTAATGGCTCAAACGATGTAGCTGAATTAATCAATGGGAGCACAGGAAACAGTATTTTATTTATGCCTGGATATTATAGCCCAACAGAAATTTATAGACATGCTTTAGGTTTAAAAATTAATCATATTTTATCAGACAAAATGTTTTATGAAATCATATTCCAACGGATGGGAAACCAATACAACACCTATCAATTATCTGAAAGAGATACGATCAAAAATAACATGGTTGTCGATGGGGTTTTTCTTGATGAAGCGCCATTTGGTTACTGGGGATATTCAGAAACAAGTATCGACGGAATGAATATAGGCGGATGGATGAATCTTGGAAGAGATAAAAGCTCTAACATAACATCATTTATTAAACTGGATTTGACCAGAGTATTAAATAAGAACCATCAAATAAAAACAGGTTTTGAATATGTTATCAATAATTATAATATAAAATCTTCTACAGTGAACCCAAGTATGGAAACATGGAATAGAGAAATGACGTATTATGTTTCTCCAAGGAGAAACGCTTTTTATATACAAGATAAAATTGACTACAATGGAGTTATTGCGAATATTGGAATTAGGATGGAAAGTACTGCGCCTAATACAAATTGGTATAATCTTGAACCATACGATAAAAATCTAAGCCAGGGACAAGGGTCTGATATTGAAACAAAAGCACCTATATATGCAGTAAATAATAAATACTATGTAAGCCCACGGTTAGGCATATCGCATCCAATAACTGAGAATTCAAAACTATATTTTAATTATGGTCATTTTTATTCAGAGCCAGAATCATCATTTAGATTTCGTATTCAAAGAGAATACAATGGGATGGTTACACATATAGGGAACCCAGAACTTTCAAATGAACGAACAATAGCATACGAAATTGGTTATACACAATCATGGAATGATTTTCTGTTAAATACATCAGCATATTATAAAGATGTTACCGATCAGTTGGGATGGGTATACTTTGAAGATGTTAGAGGTTCTGTTTCTTATAGGGTGGCCGGGAATAATAATTATGCGGATATACGTGGAATTGAATTAACAATCAGCAAACGAAACAAAAAATGGTTATCAGGTTTTATAAACTATACTTATATGGTGCACTCAACGGGTTATTTTGGGTTTACACATAACTATCAAGACCCAAACAAAATGCGTCAATATTTACAATTAAATCCATACTTAGAGAAACCAAGACCACAGCCATTTGCAAGACTAAACTTAGATTTTAACCTACCTAATAATTTTGGCCCTGGACTCTATGGAATATATCCATTTGGTTCCATTACTCTAAATTTTCTCTGCACATACAAGGCCGGTGCTTTTGACACATACAATCCGAACAATATTCCTGGTGTCCAAAATAATATCCAATGGAAAGACAATTACAATGTTGATCTTAGGTTTATGAAAAAACTATCTATTGGAAAAAATAAAATTGAACTATTTATTGATATAACTAATGCCTTAAATACAAAAAACCTGTCTAGTTCCGGGTTCTCTGATTATTTTGATTATTTAGATTATTTAGAATCTTTAAAATTTAAATGGGAAGAAGGATCTGAAAATGGGAATGATAGAGTTGGAGAATTTCGCAGTTGGGACACCCCATATGATCCACTAGAAAGCAACCCAGATAATGATCCGCTTATAAAGGAAAGAAATGATTTAAGAAGAGAAAATAAATCATATATCGATATGCCGAACCTTAGGGGATTAACATTCCTAGACCCCCGGAAAATATCAGCGGGCATACGTTATAATTTTTGAATATTTATTCAGGCATTGCTATAGATAATTATTTGTGAAAAAATTAATAATCTTATTAACCTCATTTTTTTCTTTTATTAATTACTTATTTCCCGATGAAGCTACAATTAAGATATCTCCCGATAGCCTGGTATGCGGCAGCTATCAAACAATAGAAATAAAATTTTTCACAAATAATCTGAATATAGATTCTGGTGGAGGATTTAGATTTGAACTTCCTATCGGTTATCTTGAAACTAAACCATATTACTGGGACAAACCACAGACAGATTTAATTGATGGAAGAGGATTTGTATCAACAGATGAAAAAAACAAAAATAATGTTAAGATTGGTTTGTATGGTGCCCGTGGTGGGATTATAAACTGTGAATTCCTAAATAATATTAACTCAAATGATACTATTAGAATATTTTACTCAGGAACAGTTCAATCGTTAGCCTGGGATTTAAGAATTAACGCTCAATGGAGACAAAACAAATATAGTGAATGGAAAAAATTCAAAACGCTTCCAAAAATTAAATTTTCAAGCCAGAATATGAAAAACATGCTAGTAAACATACCTAGTGACTGTGAAAAAAATAAGCCAATTAATATTAAAGTAGCAGCTATAGATAAATACGGGAATAGGGTCAAAAATTTTGACAAAACAATAATATTAAAATCTCAAAACGAAATAAATAACAAAACAATTAAATATAATTTCACCAGGGAAGATTCAGGCTTTCATCAATTTAAAAATTATAGTTTTCTGGAAACTGGTTTCCAAAAAATCATATTGATTATTGATAATGACCATTTTACCAGCAATTATATATTTGTGCATAATAGTGTGAATACAAAAAATAAATATTTTGGGGATCTTCATTTTCATACTGGTACTGGAGAAGGAAATAAAATGTTCTCATCAACTTTTATGGGTGGAGACCATAGAGGAAATTTTAGCATAGCACAATCAGCATATAAGTATGCAAAGAAAACTATGCTTCTTGACTTTGCATCATCAACAGAGCATGACACAAAATATTTTACTGAGAATGGATGGGAAATAAGCAAATCCGTTTCTGAATCAAATTACTCTCCAAACGAGTTCACAACATTTTTTGGATATGAATGGACAGCCGCTTCAGATATAGGACACCACATAATATTATTCAAGGATATAAACAATATTGTTTATAATCACTTCGATTATAGTACAAAAGAGTCCCTTTGGAAAATTTTCGATAAAAATCAAACTGAAGTATTAATGATTCCTCATGTTACCTGGACACAAGAATCTCACGGCATATGGACTATATCCAATAATCGCTACAGACGAGTTGGCGAAATTTATTCTCTTTGGAATAATAGATATTTAATTCAGCCCGGAGATGAACCAGATCGTTTTGAATTAGGGGTAAATAGCCCCTGGTCATATCAGTTTGCGTGGGCAAAGGGTAATAAAATAGGTTTAATAGGATGTTCAGATAACCACACAGGTCACCCAGGGCTTAATAATTACTCTCCCGATTGTGTTCATTCTGGCGGTTTAACAGCTATTTTATCATCAAAAAACAATAGAAATCATCTGTGGGATGGATTATACAACCGCAATACCTATGCAACAACCGGCACCAGAATATATTTAGATTTCCAGTCTGATGGAAATCTTATGGGAACTGAATATATATGTTCTTCACTTCCAAATATTTTTGTTCGAGCAGGAGGAACAAATATTATTGACAAGATAGATATAATAAAATTTGATTATCAAGACTTTAAAATTATTTATAGCAATACACCAGAATCCGATACCATAACATTTAATTTTGTTGATTCATCTTATCAAGACAGTGCCATGTATTATATAAAAATTAAACAAATCGATGAATCATGGAAAGGACCATGGTCGCACAATAAAGCAGAAATGGCCTGGTCAAGTCCCATTTGGATTAAATCAAAATAGTTTTGGATATTTCTTTTAAAAACCACATAAAAACGATTAAAAAATTATTTATAGCAACCGGGCTAATTATTTTCAATAGCATATCTGGTAAGATTACTGATCTTGAGATATCAAAAATTGATTCAATTATTTATAAGGCAATTGAAGATTCTGTTTTCCCAGGAGCTGTTTTATGTTTTGGCAGTTCAAAAAATACTTCATTTATTAATGCTTATGGTAGATACGATTATTCACATAACAGTAAACCAGTCAAGGATGATTGTATTTATGATCTTGCATCATTAACAAAAGTTATTGCCACAACCACCAGTATCATGAGATTAATTGAAACGGGATTATTAGATTTAAATGATAGAGTGTCCGATTATATTCCAGCATTTGGGGGAAAAATTAAAAAAACAATAACAATAAAAAATTTGCTTCTCCATAATAGCGGGCTTGCTCCTGGAAGGCCACTTTATTCATGTTGCGATACTAAAGAAGTTGCGATTGACAGCTTATTTAATTCAAAACTTAAATATAAAACTGGAGAGAAAACAGTCTACAGCGATTTGGGTTTTATTATGCTTGGTTTAGTTGTTGAAAAAATTACTAATCAATCATTGCAGAAATTCATTGATCAAATATTAAATGAAGAAATGCAAATGAGAGAAACAATTTTTAACCCTGAAGATTTAATCTGGAAACGAATTATACCTACAGATCCTGATATAAATATGCGCCTTATAAAAAAACCTGGAAAGGTGCGAAATAAAATAACGAGAAGTTTTAATGGAGTTGCTGGACACGCAGGACTTTTTTCAAGCGCAAATGATTTATCAATTTTTGCAAAAATGTATCTTAATAAAGGTGCTATCGATAATAAAAACATATTTTCTAAATCAACAGTCTCTAATTTTACAAAAAAGCAGTCAGAAAACAGTACTCGAGCGTTAGGCTGGGATACTGGAAACGGAAACCAAAAAAATAAAATAGCAACTTTATTTTCTGAAAATGCATTTGGGCATACAGGCTTTACAGGAACATCAATATGGATTGACCCCGTGATTGATCTGTATATAATACTCCTAACAAATAGAACCTATGAAATGACTGATAGATATCTTATTAAAAAGTTCAGACCCCAAATTCACGACTACATTATAAAATCTGTAATTAATTAATGTTTAATTCTCGTCTCCTTCTTCCCTTCTTTCTATTAATTCAATCAATTGAAGGAAAAGTAAAAGTAGGCATAGATGTTTTATCAGAAAATAATTTTTCTATAATAAAAAATAAAAAAGTTGGTTTAATTATCAATCACACAAGCATAAATAATAATTGGGAATCAACCATTAAAATTATAAAAGAATCAAACGTTTGCGAATTAGTAGGAATATTTACTCCAGAACATGGTTTTGATGGCACATTAGATAAATACATCAACTATAAAGATAGCCTTATTTATAACACTCCGGTTTATAGTCTCTATGGAAAGAATTTAAGGCCAGAAAAAAAGGCAATTAAAAACATTGATTATTTAATGTTTGATATCCTTGATATCGGAGTACGTTTTTATACTTACATAGGTACTATGAAATATTGTATGGAGGTCGCTGATGAAAATAACATTGGTTTTATTGTGCTTGACAGGCCCAATCCAATAAATGGCGTGGACATATCTGGTCCGGTGCTGGACAAAGAAAATATATTTGGTTTGGCAGGATCGCACAATCTTCCAATTAGACATGGCATGACCCCTGGTGAGCTCGCCCTTCTGTTTAAAGCTGATGGTAAAATGAATTTAGATCTTCAGATAGTAAAAATGGAAGGCTGGGAAAGAAAAATGTGGTTTGATGAAACCGGGGTCCCTTGGGTGAATCCATCACCAAATATCAGGAATATAAATCAAGCTATTTTGTACCCCGGGTTAGGATTATTTGAAAGATTAAACATAGCAAATAAAAGAGGCCTGCCATCACCTTTTGAAATGATTGGTGCCCCCTGGATAAACCCGGGTGAATTTGTAGAAAACTTAAACAAATACAACATCCCGGGTGTCAACTTTACTCCAATAAAATTTTATCCTGAAAACCATAAATACAAGGGTCAGCTTTGTGGTGGTATATATATTACAATAACAGATCGTAAAAAAATTCGACCTGTCAATCTTGGATTCATTATTATATTAAGTCTTTATAATCTATATCCAGAAGAATTTGATATAGATAAACTGTGGCATATTACACGATCAAAAAAAATAATTAGTCTGATAAAAAACAATTCAAACATTGATATTCTAAATAATTCTTGGAAAGAAAGTCTGGCAGTTTTTCAGGAAAAAAGATTAAAATATCTTTTATATATAGAATAAAATAACTTTGAGAAATTTTACACAGTTTTTACCATTTTTTTTTATATCTACAGTATTTGCAGGTTATAATAACCAGGGGGAGGAAAAATCTGTCAATACCCAGGATTTTACTGTTCAAGTAAAGTGGGGATTAAAATCAAAAACAAAACAAAAATGGGATGGAAGTGTCAATGCTATAAACGGTACAATATTAAAAGTTACACCTTTTATAAGACACAGCATGATTGACGAAGAAAAGCTGATTTCTAAAAATTCCTGGATTTCTACGACCTACACAAGCACAGAAGGTGTTTTTATACATCTAATTGGATATTCAGCAACAATCTTATCATTTTCAACATTAAGTGGTGATTTTCATTTCAAAATAGATACTTTGCATAGAGAAAGAGAATTAGAACTATTAAGTGGACATGTCCAAATTTCAGATATTTCTGATAAATATAATTTCAAAATAGAAGGTCTGGAACACGATATATATGGAGAAGGAAAAGCTATTATAAAACCAAAAACTGCGGATGTTGACTCCTACGGAACTTGGGAAATACAATATACTTGCGGCAATAATGGAATAAAGGAAAATGGCGGAATAAGAATTTCCTGGCACTTTACCAAAGACTGGGGAACTCCTCAGTTCAATAAACCAGAATCACCAAATTTTGTATCCTATAGTCACTCTAATAACTCAAAATTATTATTAGGAAGTGATCATCAGGGGTTTTTTGAATACCCATTTACCAATGGCAGAATTTTGATTTTAGCTGGTGAAGATTTAGAAGCTGGGTCAAAAATAAAAATAGTATTGGGTGACACCAAATATGGATCACCAGGATACCAATCTGCAACAATCGCAGATTCATCATTTGTATTCCGGGTTGAATCCTGTAGTGAATATAAAAAAAATGAAGGATTCCCTATTTACCGTCGTCTAAAAAACAATCCGACTTTAAATATTACATCAAAAAAAATTATGGAAAATATATTTATTGTTGTTCCTACTATATCAAAAATAAACCAATATTTTTCAGCAAAATTTAGAATTGAAGACAAATTTAGAAATAAGGTGGAAAACGATTTTGATTATATTGAAATATATTGTTCAAAAAATAATCAAAAACGGCTAATTAAAGAGTATTACTTACCTAAAAACAAAAACCATGGTTTTAGAATTGATAGTTTGAAATTAACTGAAACTGGGATATGGCATATCGAAATAAACAAAGATAAGTCACTGTTAGGTCGTAGTAATCCTATTTACATAACAAGCGGGAATAATAATAAAAAAATATATTGGGGAGAATTACATGGGCATACAAAATTTTCAGATGGTTATGGCAGTGCAATAAAATATCTTCAACATGCAAAAAACAATGCCTTTCTTGATTTTGCTTTTATAACCGATCACGATGTTGAACTTGATGCACCAGATTTCACAGTAAAGCAGATGTACGAGAATAATAAGAAAGCAGTAAAAAGAATATCTGATAATAGATTTATATCTGGCTGGTCCTGGGAATGGTCTCCTAACCGGACAACCACTACATCTAAATACCCCTATGGTGACCACAATGTATATTTCTTATGCGATAAAACAAATATTTTTCCATCTGGAGAATTAAAGTCTCAGACCTTACCCCAGCTTTACGATCAATTAAAAAATCACAAACAAAAAGAAAAAATCCATATCATTCCTCATGTAGGAGGCGCCATAACTAATTGGGAGTATCATAGTCCTTATTTTGAAAAATTAGCAGAGATTTACTCTGTTCATGGTTCATTTGAAAATTTTGGACAAATCGCTTTGGACAAAGGATATCATGTAGGTTTTGTTGCGGCAAGCGATTCCCACTCAGGACAAATAGGAGGGTTTAGTCCAGGTGTTTCTGCAAATCATTTTGTGAATGGTGGTTTAACCGCTATTATAACAAATAATTTATCAGATGGATCTTTATCAAGTGCTATGAAAAAAAGAATGGTTTATGCAACTACCGGAAAAAGGATTTTTGTTGATTTCAAAATTAATAATGAATGGATGGGGTCAATTATTAAATCATCTACCGCTCCAACCATCCATGCGCTTGTTTCAGGAGAAAAACAAATAAGAATACTCGACATACTAAAAAATGGACGAGTAATTCATACAAAGCATAATAAAATAATAAATGATGGGACATTACATATTCTATGGAAAAATGATATTGATAAAAATGATCTTACAAATTTTAATGAAGGTTTTTGGAGCAGAAGATTACGTTCAGTCAATTGGACAGGATTGTTGGAATCAGATTTTATTGAACTAATTGATGTGTACTCATTTGAAACAAATAAAGATATAATAACAAAAAATAATAGTAATATTAAATGGAATTCGGATACAAGAGGCGATTACGATGGAATAGCAATTAAAGTAAATAATCAATATAAAGATATCACATTAAGCATAAGCACAAATGATTTCAAATCAATTGCTGGTCCGAGTGGAATAAAAAGAAAACAAACATCTAAAAATATTTGGGAGAACTTCAAGTTCTCTTATAACAGTATCCCTGATAATGGATTAGAACTAAGCATTAATAGTAGAGATAAAATATTTATCTATAAGGGAACGCCAGAGTTTTATGAATTAAGTTTGAACTATACTGATAATAGTTTATTGCATAAAAAGAATTATTATTATTTGAGAGCTACACAAATAGATGGTAATATGGCATGGTCAAGTCCAATATGGGTAGAATATGATTACTAATATTATCATCAACATAATATTAACTCTCATTTTATTATTCCCAGATTTACTTTATTGTAATTTGTCTGGTTCTGAATCTAGGTACGTGCGAATTGGTTCGCTACAAAGCCACTTTACTGCATACGGATCTGAAAGAGCATGGAACAATAGCTATTATGAAGGTATGATATGGCCTGCAGATTATGACTACCAAGATAATGCTGTTATTAAGCGGGCATGGATTTCATCAAAAAATTATACAGATCCTTCATCTTATAATTGGGATACATATAGTATTTATTTGACTTTAGATTATGTTGAAACATCTGTTTTCCCTATAGAGTTTAAACAGGTTGCGAGATTTGAACCTCCAATTGTTTATGTAGATGGCATTGATATTTATTCTGTGTACGGATCTGATATTGATCAAATTAATCCGAATATTAAAGCAGACAGATTAATAATTAACACTGTAAATACTTCAATGGGATTAACATTAAAAAGAAAAATCCATGTATTTAGTCAACAGTACCATGATAATTATTTTATTAAAGAATTTATATTTATAAATACTGGGAATACAGATTATGATGATGAAGTAGAGCTTAATACGCCATTAAATGATCTAAGAATTGGATGGGGTTATCGATACAGCGGTAGCCGTGAAGGGGCAACTAAAATTGGGCATGCGCAAAACTGGGGCAGGCACAATTGGTTTACAAAGAGAGGAGAAAATTATAGTGAGCGTATGAATGAAAACATTGATGAGAATAATCCAATTGTGGATTGGCTTAGGTGCGGGTTCCAATGGACAGGTCAATCATCCCTTAACTCATTCAACAACGTTGGTGCTCCTGATAAAAATGGGAATGGACGTTTAACTTCGCCACAACATGCAGGAATATGTATCCTGCATGTTGATAAAAACCCTAATGATAATGCTGATGATCCAAATCAACCAAATTATTTAGGGTGGCATGGTGGTGGAACATTCCCAAGCATTGGGAATCTCAGGCCTTCAGATTTATTAGGTATGCAACAAGTATATGATATGATAAGCGGTAACCCGCATTTAGATATTGGGTCACCAGAAAGGGTGGACGAAATAACATTTGGGGACTTGGAGTCTGAATCATATTTATTGCATGCAATAGACCCTTACTCTATTCATAATGACGGCGGCGGAATGAATATAATGATTTGCTATGGCCCTTTTAATCTTAATCATGGAGATAGTATACGAATTGTAGAGGTTGAAGGCATCAATGGAATTAATAGACAACTATGTGAAATAGTAGGGAAAAAATGGCAAGAAAACACTTCGCCATTTTTATTGCCTAATGGAGATGAAACAAATAATAGAGATATATATAAAAATTCTTGGATCTTTACAGGTAAAGATTCAATTATGAAAACATTTGGACGTGCAAAAAGAAATTTTGATAATGAATTTAATATACCTCTTCCTCCGCTACCACCTTCTCTTTTTAATGTCAGGTCTGGAGGAGATAGAATTTATCTAACATGGGCACCTAGCCCATCAGAGATAGATTCAGATTTTGCTGGATATAAAATATTCAGATCTGTGGGGAAACCAGATACTACATATGAGGAGATTTATAGTGGGCCAGCTGGGGAATATTCATATGAAGACTTAACTGCTACTAGAGGATTTTCATATTACTACTATATTTCTTCATTTAACGATGGCTCAAATAACATAGACGGGACTACCAACCCCAAAGGACAATTATCAAGTAATAGATTTTACACAAAAACTACAATTCCTGCTTTTTTAAGAAGGGAGGCTGGAAAAAATCTAAATAATATCAGAGTTGTACCAAACCCGTTCCACATATCTGCTAAAGATTTACAATACACTAATGAAAATAACAAAATAATGTTTTTAAATATTCCTCCGTATTGTGAAATAAAAATTTTTACAGAGAGAGGAGATCTAATAAATACTATAAAACATAGTGATGGAAGTGGAGATGAATCATGGGATTCATTAAGCGAAACTCGACAATTAGTTTCTAGCGGTATTTATATTGCACACTTTAAAGTAACAAAAAACTATATTCATCCTAGCACAAATGATTTGATTTTTAAAAAAGGAGATCAGACATTAAAAAAATTTATGATAATTAGATAAACTTTACTGTTCCTGGATTCTAATATATTTTTTTTTATTGTTAATATTTATTGTTAATATCCGCAAAGAAAATTGATTTTTCACTTTGGAATCTTCGTATCTGCTTAAAATTAACTTCAATGTATTTAAATCTTTCTTTAATAAATATTTAATATATTTATTCTACTTTTTTATTCCAGATATTTCTAGCGCAGGAATAACTGGGAAAATTTCTGGCCGGGTAATTGATGCAAAAACCAAAACGCCTCTTTTTTCATCTAATATTATTGTTCAGGAAACAACCATCGGTTCTTTCACGGATGATGATGGTTATTTTGCAATAATTAATATTCCCCCTGGTAGGTATAATGTAAAATGTTCTATGATCGGATATAAAGACTACATTATTCAAGATGTCAGAGTAGAAATTGACCAAACAACGGATCTTCTTTTTTTAATGAATATTGAAATTATTTTTGGCGAACAGATTACTGTTGAAGCTAAAAAAAAGATAATAAAGAAAGATATCGCAGCAACACATGTAAGTATTACATCAAAAACTATAGAACAACTTCCTTTAGGAAGCATTGATGATGTTTTAGGGCTATATACAGGAATAACAAATAGTTTGGGTATACGTGGTGGAGACCCTAGCCAAACATTATTTATGGTGGATGGGGTTTCATTAAAAGAAGAAAGAAACAATTTGCCTATAACTGCACTTCCATTAAGTGCTGTAAAACAAATTTCGGCACAGACTGGAGGCTTTAACGCAGAATATAATAATGTTCGCTCTGGTTTGATAAATGTAGTAACAAAAGAAGGTAATATAAGGAAATATAGTGGATCTATATCAATAAAACAGAGTCAACCATCCCCCAAACATTTTGGCATTTCACCATATAATAAAAACTCATTTTGGCTCCGTCCTTATCTAGATCCAGATGTTTGCTGGACAGGAACAGATAATGGGAATTGGGATGAATATACTCAAAGGCAATTCCCTCGATTTGATGGATGGAATTCTGTGTCAAATGATTTTGTGGTTGATAACAATCTTGATAATGATATTACGCCATCAGCAGCACAAAAAGTATATTTATGGGAGCACAGAAAAAAAGGTTTTATCCAAAAGCCTGATCAAAACCTTGATTTAGGGTTCGGGGGACCGGTCCCGTTAATAAGTCAATATTTTGGCAATCTTCGATTTTTTTTGTCATATAGATATGTTCAAAATATGTATTTAATGCAACTCTCCAGAGATGGTATATATAATAAAAGTTTTTTGATTAAAACAACTTCTGATATTTCAAAAACAACCAAAGTTTCTGTTTTATTATTAAATAATATATTAGAAGCCACAACATCATCCCGTACTGGAGAAACCACATTTATGAAGAATGTTTATGATGTTGCCAGCGAAATAGACAGAAAAGGCTTTACAATACCTTGGAGAATATTTACAAATACATATTGGAGCCAAACAGATAGAAACTACAGCATGATATCTGCAAAAATTTCTAGACTTGTTAACCCTCAAACATTTTATGAAATCCAATTACAAAATTTTAAAATAAAATACAATACAGGCCCAATGAGGGATAGGGATAATAATTTAAAATATGAAATATTTCCTGGATATATTGTTGATGAAGCACCTTTTGGTTTTGAGGAAGATCCTATTTTTGGCATTGATGGTCTTGGAATGGGTGGCTCTGTAAGCACTTCTAGAGATTCAAGTATATTTAATACCTTTTCATTAAAATTTAATCTAAACAGTCAAATAAATAGAAGAAACAATATTAAATCTGGAATAAAACTTGTTTATGATAATTTCAATTTAAAATACGGCATGGTTAATAAAGCGCTACCTGAGGGAAATTTCTTTAATATATCCACTGGTCATCCATATAGAATCAATTATTATATTCAAGATAAAATAGAATATGATGGATTTATACCTATATTAGGTCTAGTCCTCGATTACATTAACCCCAACGGTAAATGGTATAATATCGATAATTTCTCAAGAGATTTTTTTTCTTCGAATTATAGTAATGAAAATGAAAATTCATTTAAAAATAAAAAATCGAAATACCATCTATATATAAGTCCTCGTTTAAGCATTTCTCATCCAATCACAACAGATTCAAAGTTCTATTTCAATTATGGTCATTATAGACAAATACCTTCCAATGAAAATTTGTTTAGAATTCAAAGATCCTCAATTAACCAACTCGATTATCTCGGAAACCCAAATCTCCCTCTTTCAAGAACTGTATCGTATGAGCTTGGATATGACCATTCCATTAAAGATATTTATTTATTTCACCTTTCAGCATATTATAAAAACATTGATGACCAAGAAGATTGGACACAATACATAAGCAATGATGGAAAAATTAACTACCAAAAATTAACTGCTGACAGCTATGAAGACATCCGAGGATTTGAAATTTACACATCAAAGTTATATGGGAAATGGGTTACAGGGCAAATTAACTATGAGTATCGAGTAGAGACCAAAGGATATTTTGGGATAAAAAAGATTTTTGAAAACCCATCAGATCAAAGAGAGTATTTAAGGTTAAACCTTTATCAAGAAAAACCGAGACCTAGACCAAGATTTAAATCAATTATTAATTTGCAAACCCCAAATAATTTTGGGCCCAAACTAGTTAATTCTAGGCCATTTAGTGATTGGTTGTTTAACATTGTGGCAGAATGGACTGCAGGATACTGGTTTACCTGGAACCCAAATAACATACCAGGGGTAACGTATAATGTAAAATGGGATGATTTTAGTGATATAAAATTAAAAATATCTAAAACAATCAATTATGGAGATATCAATATAAAATTTTATTTAGATTGCAATAATCTATTCAATTTTAAGTATTTATCTGGAGAAAGTTTTTCTGATATGGATGATTATAATTATTATTTTTATTCTTTACACCTTCCAGAAAATATTTCATCCAAATTAGCAAAAGATGGGTCACCCTATCCTAATATACCAGGCAAAGACAGACCTGGCGATTTTAGAAAACACGGAGTTGAATTTGTCCCAATGGAATGGGTTGCAGATATCGCAAATGTGACAAACCCTAATGAAAGACCAATTTATTATAGCTCTAAAAATAATACATATTACCAATGGTCATTAGAGGATGGTTGGTTTTTGGTAAATAATCAATATTTAGATTACGTACTTAATAACAAAGCATATATTGATATGCCAAACCAAACATTCTTTTCCTTTTTAAATCCACGTGATATTTTTTTAGGATTTACTATTTATTATAATTTTGAATAAAAACAAATACCGTCATGTTTTCAAATGTTAAATCAACTTATAACAATTTTCTTTTGGCTTTGGCTTTATTCCCAATTTTATCTACAAATATTATCTTTTGTGATAATACTAAATGGTTGGCTATTGGTTCATTGCATAGTTGGTATTCCAGTGCGGGGTCTGAAATAGAAATTGGGCGCACCCATCAAATAGCAGAACAACAAGACGGCCTAAGGTGGCCTGCTTTATACAGATGGCAAGATTGTCAAGTCGCAAAAGCCCTGTGGATAGGGACAACGAATTTTAATGATCTTATTGTAAACAAAACTTTCGATTACAAGACTGTTCATGTTGGGCCAAGAGGCCCCATTGATGAGAATAATGAGTTTATGCCTTCTGATTTTATATTGGTTGGGAAATTCAATCACCCCACTGTAATTGTTGATGGTGTAGAAGCATCACATACCACATCTATGGATAAGGTAGACATTATAGATGAAAATTTAATTACCGATAGAATGCTTTATAATGTTATTAACACATCTATTGGAGTAACAATAAAAAGAAAAATTTATGCATCCAGTAATCAATACCATGATAATTATTTTATCCATGAGTATATATTTAAAAATACGGGCATCTATAATAAAAAAAACGATAAGCATAATCAAACACTGGAAGGTCTAATATTTTTTTTTCAATTTCGTTTTGCACCATCAAGAGAAATTGGATTGGGCGGATTACAATCATTGCCGCAATCAGCCTCTTGGGGACATAATACAATGAATCATGTCTACCATCCAAATTATGGAGATACAATTCGCGGTTTTTACTCATACCATGGTCTACATTCAGGCGCTACTTTTAATAATATTGGAGGACCAAATATAAGTGGTGACGGTCAACTAGGGGCAGCTCAATTCCCAGGTGTAATTGTTTTGCATGCAGATGTATCTGCTGAAAATAAAAATGATGATTACAATCAACCTCTATCTACCCCATTCTTAGACTCAGGAGATCCTCTAACCAGATCAAATAACCAGTTTGATCCAAATTCTATGTTAAGGAAATATGAGTTAATGAATTCTGGTCATCCTGCTTTGCCTCATGATGAAGCTGTTGGAGATGAGTATCCTGATAAATGGCAACCAGTTTCCCAATCAGGTAAAAGTCAGTGTTTGGGGTTTGGACCTTACAATTTAACCCCCAATGATAGTATCAGAATAGTTTTCGCCGAAGGTGTAAGTGGGATTAATAGGCGTTTATGTCATAAAATAGGATCAGAATGGCTCCAGGGATTTTCAACTTATGATTTGCCAAATGGCGAAACAACAAATGATAAAAATGAATTTAAAAATTCTTGGGTGTTTACAGGAATAGATTCTATTCTTAAAACGTTTAATCTTGCCAGAACTAATTGGAAACTTGGTTTTAATATACCTAACGCCCCTCCCCCTCCTGATATATTTGAAGTAAAATCTGGTGGAAATGGAATTGCTTTAAACTGGTCAAATAATGCTGAATCCTGGCCAAGTTTTGCGGGTTATAAAATTTATAGATCAATTCATAAACCTGATACCACATTTGATTTAATTTTCGAATGTGGGATGGGGACAGAAAACCAATTGGTAAATAATTATTTTGATAGTAAAGCAATACGAGGTTTCCAATACTTTTATTATATTTCATCTTTTGATAATGGAAGCACCAATATTTTTGAAGAAGGCGTACCATTAAAAAGCAATCTATTTTGGACTAGAACAAACGAACCAGCATATTTATTACGTCCGCCTGGAAATAATTTATCAGAAATTCGAATTGTTCCGAACCCATACAATCGAAAATCTGTAGATCTTCAATTTGGAGAAAGCGGGTCTGATAAAATAATGTTTTATAACCTGCCGCCATTTTGCACTATAAAAATTTTTACAGAGAGAGGAGATCTTATAAATACTATTGAACATAATGATGGAAGCGGAGACGAAGCTTGGGATTCATTAACAAAAACAAGACAAGTAATATCAAGTGGTCTGTATATTGCACATTTTGAAGTAAGCAAAGATTATTTTAATTCTAACAACCATAATCCTATATTTAAAAAAGGAGACCAAGTAATTAAAAAGTTTGTTGTTATTAGATAAATATACTTGTAATAATTAATTAATTGGAACTTGATATTTTTTTCTTAAATAGCTTAATTCCTTCTCCAGTTTTTCTTTAGTTTGGGTATAGTATTTATTTTTATACAAATTATTTAATTCGTTTGGATCTTTTTCGATATTATAAAGTTCTTTTTCACCCATCTGATAAAAATTTATTAGCTTGTAGTCTTTCGTTCGTATCCCTTCATGTCTATTTACATTATGCCAACCATGAGGATATTCATAATAATGATAATAAATGCTTTTTCTCCAAGATTGATTTTTTTTACCATTTAGTAATGGGCGGAGTGACTCACCTTGTATTTCCTCTGGAATGTTAACATCAGCAAAATCAAGTATTGTAGAACAAATATCCAGGTTTAAAACCATTGGTTCTAATACTATACCAGGCTTGATTTCTTTCGGATATCTAATTATCATAGGAATCCCCAACGATTCTTCATACATAAATCTTTTATCATACCACCCATGCTCCCCCAAATAGAATCCTTGGTCTGATGTATAAATAACAATTGTGTTGTTCACTAAATTATTTTTATCTAAATAACCTAGTAGTCTGCCTATATTTTCATCTATTGATGTAACACAACGCAAATAATCTTTTATATATCTTTGAAATTTCCATTTGGCGAGCTCCATACCAGATAAATCAGCATTTATAAAAGCATTATTTTTGGGTTCATAGGCAGAATCCCAAGCAGTTTTTTGTTCATCAGTCATATCATTATATATTTCTGTCCAATATTGCTTGGCTTTGAATCTGAATTCTTTATTCCCTCCTGAATATTTCTCAATAAAATCATTTGAGTTGATTTTCATATCTAACGAATTATATAAATCAACTATTTTCATATCCTGTTGTTTAACAGCATTGGATCGAGTTTTATAATCATCAAAAAACGTATTTGGCAGCGGGACATCTATGCTATCGTACATATTTAAATGTTTTATATCAGGCATCCAATTTCTATGTGGAGCACTATGAAAATACAAAAGACAAAATGGTCTATTTTTATCAAACTTATCGATAGTTTCTATAGCAAAATCAGTAATTAGTGTAGTAACATATCCTTGATGTCTTATTGTATCTTCCCCAGTTATAAACAAAGGGTTATAGTAGCGCCCTTGGCCAGAAAGGATTTTCCATGTATCAAATCCTTGTGGTTTGGTTTTTAAATGCCACTTTCCGATTAAAGCCGTTTGATACCCTGCATTTTGCAACATTTTTGGGAATGTCAATTGACCACTATCAAACATATCAAGATTATCTTTCAACCCATTAATATGGCTGTATTTCCCTGTTAAAAAAACTGCGCGACTTGGAGCACAAATCGAATTCGTAACAAAACTGTTTTGAAACCTGGCCCCTTCATTTGCCAATCGATCAATGTTTATTGTTTCATTAATATTGCCCCCGTAACAACTTATTGCTTTTTTTGCATGGTCATCAGACATAATAAAAATAATGTTTGGTGGTTTTTCTGATGAATATTTAAAGCTTTCTAGTATAACAAAAATTGAAACAACAAATAATATACATAAGCTTAATAGACCAAATTTTATTCTGTTGAAAGTGTTTATCATTTAATAATTATTAATTATGTTATTTGATGGATACTAATTAGATGATGTTGCAAATATCTTTGAATAACTTCTTTTTCAAACTTGGGATTTTAGCATCATTATCTGGAAAGCCAACTGGAATTAATAGCACTGCCTTTTCATTATCTGGCCTTTTCAAAATATTTTGAAGAAAACCCATAGGATGGGGGGTGTGCACCAAAGCAACAAGTCCAGAATGCTGAAGAGCTGCAAGCAAAAACCCCGAAGCAATACCTACAGATTCATTAACATAATAATTTTTTTTCTTATTTTTACCCGACACATCATAATTTTTTTTAAAAACTATTATAAGATAAGGAGCTTTTTCTAAAAAAGGCTTATTCCAATCTGTCCCAAATTGATTAAGATCTTTAAGCCATTCATCTGGAGCTCGTTTGGCATAAAACTCTTTTTCTTCTTTTTCTGCAGCAAAACGAATTTTCTTTTTAACATCTGGATCTTGAACAATTACAAAATGCCAAGGCTGTTTATTTGCACCTGAGGGTGCAGATGATGCCGTCTTAATTGCATTTTCTATAATTTCAAATGGCACAGGCTTATCAGAAAAATCTCGAACAGTGCGTCTTTTTTCCATTTTTTTTAGAAATAATCTGGAGCGATATATCATATCATCATCCAAATATTTTTTAAAATGAAACTTTTCAAATTTCATTGTTTAAATCCTCACTATATTTTTTATATCAGTATACTGATGATAAGGACTTTGTGATTTATCTAATTTTTTATATAAAATCATTAAAAAATCTGGTTCTTTATCAAACTGATTATCTAATTTACTTCATTGATTAATAAATAATCTATTTATCGCCCAGATGCATTATAAAAAATAAACAATGCGGAGTATTTTTGGTTCAACATACTTTTAGAATAATATTAGGAATTATATTGCTAATCATAGGCTTGATTGGTGGACTTATTCCTATATTTCAAGGATGGGTTTTTGGCATCCCAGGGCTTATTATCTTAGCTGATTATTTCCCGCCTATTAAAAGGATCCTAGATTGGGCAAAAAAAAAAGCAAGAATAAATAGAGGCCCTACCGATTAGGAGTTTTATTCATAGGGAATCTATCGTAATCTCACCTTCCTATTTTCTTTTATTTGTGAAAGCTAACAACCTTCTTCAAGTCTTGCCCTGGATATTTCATGTCAGCCAAAAGCTCTAAAATTACAGTAGTAGTTGGTGCCCAATGGGGAGATGAAGGCAAAGGGAAAATAACAGATTTTTTTGCTAAAGATTCAGATTATGTTGTCCGTTTTCATGGAGGAAATAATGCAGGTCACACTATTATTGTCAATGGTAATACTTTCAAGCTACATCTTATACCTTCAGGAATCGTTTATGGGAAACCAACAAATATTATTGGCAATGGGGTAGTTGTAGACCCAAAAGCTCTTTTAGACGAAATTGATTATATTTCAAACAAGGGGCTTAAAGCCAAACTAAAAGTTAGTGACCGAGCCCATGTTATTATGCCTTACCACATAGCTCTGGATGAAGCGCTTTCCAACCATCAAGGGAATTTGGCTGCAGGCAGTACTAATAGGGGTATCGCTCCTGTATATGCAGATAAAATGTTCCGAAACGGTATCCGGATGATTGATCTTTTAGAACCAGAAATATTTAAAGAAAAACTGGAAAAGGGATACTCTTTTATGAAAGGGCTGTTGGAAAAAGTACTATGTATTGATTTTCCAATCCATATGGATGATATTTTTTCAAAATATATTGAATATGGCGAAAGTTTAAAGGAATATATAGGAGATACAGCATTAGAACTTTATAAAGCACACCAAAATGGCAAATCTATTCTTTTTGAGGGTGCTCAGGGTATTAGTCTAGATGTAGATCATGGTATTTATCCTTACACAACATCTAGTAACACCGCATCTGGGTATATATCTACCGGAACAGGCGTCAGCTTTCGTGATATTAATTGCATAATTGGTGTTGTAAAGGCTTATTTAAGTAGAGTAGGAGAAAGTCCTTTACCATCAGAGATTCATGGGAAAGAAGCTAAAACACTTCGCAATAAAGGGAAGGAATACGGCACAACAACTGGTCGCCCTCGTCGAATAGGATGGCTGGACCTGGTTCAGGTTCGTCAAGCAGTAAGAGTTAGTGGACTCACAGAAATTGCTTTAACGAAATTGGATATTTTAACTGGTTTAAAATCTGTTCCTGTCTGCATTGGTTATAATGTTGATGGGAAAATAATAAAAGAAATGCCTGCCAGTCTTAGAGAGTATCGAAAAGCTAAGCCTGTCTATAACATATTAGATGGGTGGGATATTCTTCCAAAAAATGCTTGGAATTATAGCTATAGCAATCTGCCAAAATCTTTGAAAGATTATATTGGTTTTATTGAAGATGAAGTAGAGTGCCCTGTGAAAATTATTTCTGTAGGCCCACAGCGCCACGAAACCATAAAAAAATAATGGCCTTTACAAAGGAAATTATTGATTTCTCAGGACTTTCTAATGAAGAAATCAAAGAAAAATTAGCAGAATTAAATATTAATCTTACTTCAGAGGAAGCATTGGAGATACAAGATAATATGTTGGGTCGTGCACCGTCATTATCTGAGCTCATATTATTTTCTATTCAAGGCTCAGAACATTGCAGCTACAAAAGTAGTAGACTCCATATAAAACAGTTTACGACTACCAGTCCAGATGTAGTTCTAGGCGCTAAAGAAGATGCTGGGGTTGTAGCAATAACAACAGATAATGACAATCATAGATGGTGCATTGTTATGAGCCATGAGTCGCACAATCATCCTTCACAAATTGTTCCTTATGAAGGAGCAGCAACTGGAGTAGGCGGAAACGTTCGAGATGTAATTTGCATGGGAGCAAAAGTTGTTGCCTGTACTGATTCATTTAGATTTGGTGACATCAAAGAGAAAAAAACAAAGTGGATACATGATGGTGTAGTAGCAGGAATAGCAGGTTATGGAAACCCGCTGGGGATACCTAATATTGGTGGAGATATTTATTATCATAAAGGTTATAATGAAAATTGTCTGGTGACATTGGTAACGCTGGGGATTCTTCGTGAAGACCATATTATTCATTCATATGCACCAAAAAATGCTGATGATTATAATCTTATTTTGATTGGTAAGCCTACTGATAATAGCGGATTTGGAGGAGCTAGTTTTGCATCTTTAGAGTTAGAAGAAGAAGAAAAAGTTAAAAATAAAGGTGCGGTTCAGGAGCCAAATGCTTTTTTAGAAAGACATTTATTAAAGTCTACTTATGCCCTTTTTGATATTTTAAAAGAAAAAAAATTAATAGAAAAAATTGGGTTCAAAGATTTAGGAGCTGGCGGCGTAGCATGTGCCAGTGTGGAATTAGCCGAAACGGCTGGATACGGTTCTGAAATTTGGATGGATAAAATTCCTATAAGCATTGATGATTTACATCCTTCCGTTTATCTTTGCAGCGAAACCCAAGAACGTTTTATGTGGGTTGCGCCTCCTGATTTAACCCCTATGATTTTAGATCACTATAATAAGGTTTTTGATCTCCCTGGTGTTAGTGGCGGTGCGCAAGCATCAGTGATTGGAAAAATCCGGAATGATGGAAATTATATTGTACATAATGGTGATGAAGAAATTATAAATGCTCCTGCAGAAAAAATAACTAAGGGGTTTCTATATGATCGACCATACAAAGAATGTAAGAAAAAAGTTTTTGAACCAATTATATCTGAACCATATAATTATAACAAAACGCTTCTAAATATTTTGTCTCATGAAAACTTAGCCAGTCGAAAAATAATATATGAAAAATACGATAAACAAGTACAAGGAAGGGTGCTGATAGAAGCAGGCAAGGCAGACTCAGGTGTTATAATGCCATTCAATAATGAAAATTTTCCAGAAGAAATACAGAATGTTGGTATAGCATTATCAACTGACCACAACCCTCTTTATGGATTAATAGATCCATATTGGTGCGGTGTAAATGCTGTTGTAGAGGCTATGAGAAACGTAGCAGCTGTTGGTGCAACACCACACGCCGTTACGGACTGTCTTTGCTTCGGAAACCCCGAAAACGAGCACCAAATGTGGGATTTTGTGGAAGCGGTTCGCGGGGTCTCTGACGCTTGTCATAAAATAACTTTGAAAGATAATCCTGATTGTGCTACACCTATTATCGCAGGCAATGTAAGTTTTTATAATGAATCTAAAAATGGACCCATTCCCCCAAGCCCGATTGTCAGCTGCCTAGGGCTGCTCAAGGATGCACATAAAACAGTCCCTCTTGATTTTCAAAAACCCCATTCAATAATTTACATGATTGGGGAAAGAAAAGATGAACTAGGAGGATCAATATATTATAGTTTACATGGAGAACTAGGAGCTAATGTCCCAAAACCAAATTTAGAAGAAGTTAAAAATCAAATCTTTGCAATTACCGACTGCATAGAAGAAGGTCTTGTTTTATCCTGTCATGATATTTCTGATGGCGGAATAGCTTCAGCATTAGCAGAAATGACATTTAGAAATAAAATTGGGTGTGATATAAAAATAACTTGTGATATCCCAAATGATAAAATTTTATTTTCTGAAACAGGAGGTTTTATAATAGAAGTTTCGTTAAATAATGTAGGCGCTATTGAAAAACAGTTTCTAAAACATTTTATACCTATTTACAATATTGGATCAACCACATCTAAAAAGTTCATCAAAATAAATGAATTGATTATGTTGCCCATTGAAAAAGGAAAGAAGGCCTGGGATAATGGTCTGAAAGATAAATTATGATTGAAGCATTCAAAGATAAAATTATATTCAAAACCGTTAAAGATCAGTTCAAAAAAATTCCTTTCCATAATCTTATGGGAATCAACATAACGAAATTTAGATTTGAAAGTGCAAAAATAATTATTTCTCGGAATGAAAAACTTGTCGGGAATGTAGTTCAAGGTTCACTTCATGGAGGAGTAACTGCAACTCTTTTAGATTCCATTGGCGGGCTTGTCGCCATCGGGAATTTCCTTGCCCGGGAAAAGGATCAGCATCCACAATACCTTAAAGAATGTATCTCCAAAATGGGCACCATTGATTTAAGGATAGATTATTTACTTCCGGGGAAAGGAAAAAAGTTTTCTGCTACGGTCCGGGTAATTAGAGGTGGAAAAAGAGTAACTGTTTGTAGAGTGGAAGTCCACAATAACCAGAATAAATGTATCGATTTAGGAACAGGAACATATCTGTGGAGCAAATAAAATATTATGCCTAAAGGGAAAACAAGTTATAAAGATGCCGGTGTAGATATTGATGCTGGGAATGAGGCGGTATCTCGTATTAAACACAAAGTAAAGATGACTTTTACATCTAATGTCCTTACTGGCATTGGAGGATTTGGTTCTCTTTACAATTTAAAGCCTATTTTAAAATTTTATAAAAACCCAGTTTTAGTTCAGAGCATTGATGGTGTTGGCACAAAAACAATTATTGCCCGAATGGTGGGGGAGTATAAGAGTATTGGTATTGATTTATTAAGCGCCTGCTCAAATGATATTATTGTTATGGGAGCTAGGCCCCTTACGTTTCTTGACTATATTGCTAATGATAAGCTGCAACCAGATATTATTGAAGATATCGTTTCAGGAATGATAAAGGCCTGTAAAGAAACTGGCGTATCTTTAGTTGGGGGAGAAACTGCGGAAATGCCTGACACATATCTACCTGGTGAACATGATCTTGTCGGTGTAATTACTGGAATAGTGGAAAAAGAAAAAATTATAAACGGGAATTCCATAAAATCTGGAGATGTAGTAATGGGGTTACCATCAAATGGCCTTCACACTAATGGATATTCCCTCGCACGAAAAATTTTTTTTAATATTGGAAAATTCAATCCGAAAGAAAATATTTCTACACTAGATAAATCTATAGGCCATGAACTTCTAAAACCTCATATAAACTATTCCAATCATGTGTTCGCAGTATTGGATAAAAACATCAAACTAAAGGGCATTGCCCATATTACAGGTGGTGGAATGATAGAAAATATTTCCAGAATTTTACCTAGCAAAGTCAATGTTGAAATCAAAAAAGGAACTTGGCCTGAATTGCCTATCTTTAATATTATGCAATCCATAGGGAAGGTAGATGAAAAGGAAATGTTTCGAACGTTTAACATGGGAGTCGGTATGGTCTATATTGTTGATCCTGATAATATAAATAAAATAAAAAATGTATTAAAGGAGATAACCCCTATTTATGAAATTGGTTCTGTTGTTAGTGGAAGTGGGGAAGTTTTTTTAAAATAAGGAGAATTCCTTTAATTATATTTTATCCTTATTCATTATTAATGTAATTAATTGGTTTTATAAAATTTTTTATACACAGGATCATTAAGAAGAAACTCAATAAGGTAGTGAACAATCGGTCTGCTATCTTTAAGAGCCAGCATTAGCTGATCCAAATTAAACCATTTACATTTGGTAATTCCTTCATCTTGGTCTGGTATCAATTTTACTTTTGGAGAACCAGTATATTGCACCAGAAACCAGAAGGTTTCTTTTACATTTATACTTCCTTTTAATTTCATATGATGATAAGTAGGAATCAATACTTGTAATATTTTTAAATCTTTTTTCTTCAAACCAGTTTCTTCACAAACTTCCCTGATAGCGGTTTTTTTTCTATTGGCTGCTTTTTTTAATTTTCCTTTAGGCAAGTCCCAGCGGCCGTTCTTCTTTATAAATAAAATCCTTTTCCCCTGAACAACAACACCGCCCGCCGCTTTAATACTTTCAACCACAGCTTAAGCGCTTCCTTTTAAGCGATACAATAATTCATATTGCTCTTTGCTTATATTCGAGAATTTCACACCATCAACTTCAATATCATATTCGGATATCTCTTTAGCCCATTTTTTATCTCGAAGTATTTTTTTTCCAGTATAGTCAGCCTTCATTAACACGTAGCGCATAGCATTTAGTCTTGCGATCATTTTATTATCAGAATTAATAACCACCCATGGATTTAAATCTGTTGATGTTTTGGAAAAAACTTGTTCTTCATAGTAGGTAATAAGATCCCATTCTTTTGCTGCTTTCAAATCATTCGCAGATAACTTCCAATATTTAAGAGGGCTGTTTTGTCTAAATTTAAATCGCTGAGCTTGATTCTCTTTGGAAACTGATAAATAAAATTTTATCAAAAGAAGTCCGTTTTCAACATGCTGGTCCTCCCAATTATTTACTTTATTCATAAAATATCTATATTGATGCTCTGTACAATATCCCATAGCGGGCTGTATCAAACCTCGGGTATACCAAGAACGATCAAAGAAAACTATTTCACCTATTCGGGGCAAAAGTTTATTGTAAGTTTGAAACCACATCCTGTTCTGTGTTGGTGTAGGCACACCCAATTCGACTACGCGCATGGTTTTCGGAATAAGATTTTCTATGAATCTTTTTATAGTAGCCCCCTTCCCAGCAGCGTCACGTCCTTCAAATACAATGGCTAGTCTTCTGTTTGAATTAATAACCCACTCCTGCAGTTTGAGAAGTTCAATCTGAAGACGGCGTTTCTCTTTATGATACCCTTTCTGAGTTAACTCTTTATAATTTGTTCTATTATAGACAATCATTTATTTATCTTTACAAAATCTAGATCCTAAAATAGTATAACCCTATAAAAATTCAGCTATTATTTTTTGCTATGCATTTATTTTTACCTACTAAACGAATTCATAAATTCATGCTTAATCTATTAATCAATAAGTACCAAGTTTATTTGTAATTCATGTCTATAGATATTGGGATAATCCAATTCCCAGGTTCAAATACTGAGCGGGAAACAATTATGGCATGTCAGCGCGCTAAAATGAACCCTATTGAGTTTTTATGGAACGAACCCGCAAAAAAGTTAAATGAATTCCACGGATATATAATTATTGGAGGTTTTTCGTATGAAGACAGATCACGCGCTGGAGTAATTGCATCCCTAGATCCCATTATAAAACAAATAAAGATAGAAGCAAAAAAAGGGAAACCCGTTTTAGGAATTTGCAATGGTGCACAAATTTTAGTTGAATCTGGTATGATACCAGGATTAAAGGATAATCGTTTAGGAATTGCGCTTACTGATAACAAAAGGATAAAGGACGGATATATATTAGGCGTTGGCTATTATAACGCTTGGACTAAATTGAAATTATCTATAACACCAGATCGCTGTGCATTTACCCGGCATATGGATAAAAATGACCAAATAAATATTCCCCTTGCTCATGGTGAAGGTAGATTTATTTTGCCTGATAATTTGCTTGAAAAAATGATCAAAAATGAGCAGGCCGCTTTCCTATACTGTGACAAAAATGGGAAAACAATAAATGAATTCCCAATAAACCCAAATGGGTCTATGCATAATATTGCGGCGGTATGCAACCCCGCAGGTAATATTATGGCAATTATGCCGCACCCTGAACGGACAAAAAATGGTGATGCTATTTTTTCATCTATGAAAGACTTTATTGAACAAGGAAACCCTGTCACAAATCATACTTTAGAATTCGAATCACATCACTATGATATAATACCATTTAGGTTAAATAAAAATTCAACAGAATGGATTATAAATATGATTATCACAGACAACGAGGAAAAGTCTGTTCAAAGCGCCATCAGGAATTTGGGCTACGATGTTTCGATCAAGAGACAAACACATTGGGAAATATCTACTAATAGCACTATGAACAATATTATAGAACAAATTGATGCTACTGGGGAACTTTATAATTCAAACAAAGAATATATAAACCACGCCGCAATTCATAAAAACACTGCATCCTTTCTAATAAGGCAGAAAGAAGATATCAAGGGCAGAGCAAAACTTGAATCCTTGACAGAACGATTTGGAATTAGCGGGATTACCGATTTAAAACACGGTGTTTTGTGGAATGTGATTGTGAATAGCGGTAGTTTTGAACTTGTATTAAACCATATTTTAGAAACACATATATTATTTAATCCTTTATCTCATGAATGTTATCGAATCAACTAGACACTATAAAGACCGCATCAAGGTGGAAATTAAAAACACTTTAACCAAAACAAATTTACCTACGGGAATAAAAAAAACAGGGAAGGTGCGTGATCAATATGATTTAGGCGAAAAAATCGCTTTAATTACAACTGATCGTCAAAGTGCTTTTGACCGCGTGCTAGCATCTATACCATTTAAAGGCCAAGTGCTTAACCTTACTAGCGCATGGTGGTTTGATCAAACTGAGGAGATAATAAAAAACCATGTAATTACTATTCCAGACCCCAACGTGACATTAGCTAAAAAATGTAATGTCTTCCCAATTGAATTCGTGGTTCGTGGTTATATTACAGGGAGTACCAGTACTTCGCTTTGGACTGTCTATAATAATGGTAACAGAGAATACTGCGGCAATCTTCTACCAGAAGGCTTAATAAAAAACCAGCGACTTACTGAAAACATGCTTACCCCAACTACAAAAGAAATACTCCATGATAGACCAATTGCTCCTGATGAAATCGTGAACGAAGGGTGGATGACCCAGGAAGATTGGGATATCTGCAGTCAAAAAGCCGTAGAACTTTTTTCATTCGGACAAAATAAAGCTGCAGAAAATGGATTGATACTTGTAGATACTAAATATGAAATGGGAAAAGATGAAAAAGGAAACATAGTGCTAATTGATGAGATTCATACACCTGACTCTAGTCGATATTGGATTGCAGAATCATATAATCAAAGGATGGAATCAGGACAAGAACCGCAAAATATTGATAAAGAATTCTTAAGACTTTGGTTCGTAGATAATTGCGACCCATATAATGATAGCAAATTGCCCGAGGCTCCAGATGAATTAGTTGTAGAACTGTCCAGCCGCTATATCTATTTATATGAAACCATTACAGGTGGATTATTCCCATTTCCTGATTCAGGAATACCGATTAATGATAGAATTAGAAATAATTTAAAAGGGAAGTATTAAAAACCTAAAGAAAGAAAATTTTATATTCTATAATATTGTATTTTATGAAAGGAACTAAAAATGAAAACGGTAATAATCATGGGTTCTGTTTCAGATGAACCCCATGCTAAAAAAATAACAGAAAAACTTGATCAATATGGTATTTCCTGGGAACAACATGCTGCTTCAGCACACAAACAACCCCTTAAAGTTTTAGAAATTATAAAATCAAATAAAAATGAAGATAATGTTGTGTATGTAACTATCGCTGGTCGCTCAAATGCATTATCGGGATTCGTAGCTGCTAATTCTAAATTCCCTACAATTGGATGTCCTCCATTTTCAGATAAAGCAGATATGATGGTTAATATTCATTCTACACTACAGATGCCAAGTAAAACACCTGTTCTTACTATTATTGATCCTGAAAATTGCGCATTAGCCATAAAACGGATATTTGGTGTCTAATCGATTAACCTCTATTTCGCCCTTGGACGGCCGCTATGGGACAATAACAAATCCTATTTCTAATTACTTTTCTGAGATGGCTCTTATGCGCTACCGTTTAATTATTGAGATCGAATACCTTATCGCAATAAGTAATGAAAAAACAATTTATGAACTACCCCATTTTTCAAGTCGGCAAATAAAACGTCTTCGAAATATTTACGAAAAATTTGATAATAAAGATGCGCAAAAAATAAAAACTATTGAAGCAAAAACAAACCATGATGTAAAAGCAGTTGAATATTTCATCAATAGTAAAATAAAAAAAGCTTTTCACCCTTGGGTACATTTTGGAATTACATCAGAAGATATAAATAATTTAGCGTATTCTCTTATGTGGAAAGATGCTCTTAAAAAAGTTTACTTTCCTCAACTAATTCTTGCACAAAAACATATAAAAAATATAAGCAAGCGCTTCAAAAAGATCCCCATGCTTTCCCTTACCCATGGCCAACCTGCAACACCTACAACCTTCGGTAAAGAAATGGCTGTTTTTTACAAAAGGTTAAATTACCAAACGGAACAAATTAACAAACATGAATTAATGGGTAAATTCGGAGGCGCCACTGGGAATTGGGCTGCTCACATGGTAGCTTATCCAAAGATAAACTGGATTCGTTTTTCGGAAAGATTTATTAAACGAATCGGCCTCAAACCAAATCTTATAACTACTCAAATAGAACCACATGATTCTTTAGCCGAGAATTTTCACCAGCTTATACGTGTAAATAATATTTTTATAGATTTTTGTAGAGACATATGGTTCTATATAAGTAGAGGAATTTTGATTCAGAAAAAGATAGCTGGAGAAATTGGTTCATCAACAATGCCTCATAAAATTAATCCAATCCAATTTGAAAATGCAGAAGGAAACTTGGAAATTGCAAACAAGCTACTGAGCCACCTAGCAGATAAATTACCTATTTCCCGTATGCAGAGGGATCTGACAGGCAGCACAACAATACGAAACCAAGGAGTTGCATTGGGGCATTCATATATTGGAATAATCAATATTTTAAAAGGATTAAATCGCATTACGATTAATAAAAATCAAATGACTGCTGAACTAGAAAACCACTGGGAAGTGCTAGCCGAAGCTGTTCAAACTTTATTAAGAAAAGCTGGGAAACCTGATGCATATGAAAAACTTAAAGAAATCACCCGTGGAAAATCTGTTGATGTAGAATCGGTAGCAGAATTTGTATATAAACTGAATCTGTCGGATCAAGATACACAAACATTATTATCACTTACACCAGAAAGATATATTGGCCTGGCGCCTAAAGTTGTAGATTTAATATAATGTGCGGAATTATTGGTATATATAATAAAAAATATAATGTAGTAGATGAAATATGTGAGGGATTAATCCAATTACAACATAGGGGCCAAGATGCTGCAGGCGTTGCTACATTAGATAATTCTAAAATGTATTTACATAAAAACCTAGGGCTTGTTACAGAAGTTTTTAAAAAGGAAGTTTCGAGAATTAGCCTCAATGGCAATATTGGTATTGGGCATGTAAGATATCCAACTGCAGGCAGTAATGGCATTAATGACTCTCAACCATTTTACACGGCTAACCCTGTAAATATTACTCTAGCACATAATGGAACTTTAGTTAATAGTCATAAGATAAGATCAGATTTAATTAAAACTAATTTTTGTCAATTTAACACACACTCTGATTCTGAAGTATTATTGAATTTATTTGCTTATGAATTATATAATATAAATTATAGAAAATTGGGTAAAGCTCATATATTTCAAGCCTTAGAAAAAGTTTTTACGAAATGCAAAGGAGGGTATGCGGTTACTGCTCTTATTTCTGGGATTGGAATAGTTGCTTTTAGAGACCCTAATGGAATACGGCCTCTTTGTATTGGAGAAAAATCTGATTCATATATCATAGCATCTGAAAGCAGTGCTTTATCTTCGCTTGATTTTAAATTTTTAAAGGATATTAATCCTGGGGAAGCCGTAATTATTAAACAAAATGGTCATATGTCTTCAAAGCAACTAGTTAAAAACTATAAAAATATGCCCTGTTTATTTGAATTTGTTTATTTTTCCAGACCTGATACTTCTATTGATTCTATTTCGGTTCATAAGTCCAGATTAAGAATGGGGGATTTTCTAGGTGATAAAATATTACAGAATTATCCTGATTTAAGGGTTGATGTAGTAATACCAGTCCCAGATACAAGTAGAACTGCAGCAATGCAGGTAGCTCACAAATTAGGGGTAAAATATCGAGAAGGGTTCATGAAAAACAGATATATTGGTAGAACCTTTATTATGCCAAAACAGAACACAAGAAAAAAATCGGTTAAGCTAAAACTAAACCCTATAGAAATAGAATTTAAAAACAAACGCGTATTACTTGTTGATGATTCTATTGTTAGAGGGCACACTTCAAAAAAAATAATTCAAATGGTTAGAAATTGTGGCGCAAAAAAAGTGTTCTTCTCATCTTCATCTCCACCAATAAGGCATCAAAATATTTATGGTATAGATATGCCTTCAACATCAGAATTAGTAGCACATAATAGAACAATCAGCCAAATAAAGAAATTTATTAAAGCAGATGAATTAATTTATTTGGGCCTTGAAGATCTAAAACTTTCTGCTACAATTGGGAACCCAAAAATAAAAGAGTTTGAAGATTCGGTTTTCACTGGCAAATATCGTGTCGGCAAGATAACAAAACAGTTTCTAAAAAATTTAGAAAATACTCGATCAGATTTATTGAAATAAAAAATTTTAGATTTAATTAAGAATTATATATATGAATCATAAAATTTTATTAGTAGGTAGCGGAGCAAGAGAACATGCCATTGCAAAAACATTAAAAAGATCGAATCAGTCAAACGAAGTTTTCTGCATAGGATCCAATATGAATCCTGGAATCGAAAAAATATGCTCTAAAATAATAATTCAAGATTGTAATAACCCAGAGATCATCTTGAATTATGCAGTATCTAATTCTATAAATATTGCTATTATAGGACCAGAAAATCCTCTTGAAGCGGGTGTGGCAGATATCTTACTTAAGGAAGGTGTTAAGGTTGTTGGGCCAAAAAAAAATCTTGCCCAAATTGAAACTTCAAAAAGCTTCACCAGAGAATTGTTAAAAGAATATAATATCCCCGGTATTCCTAGATATAAAATATTTAATAATATGAATGGAGTCTCTGAGTTTTTAAATGAGTTAGGTGATAATTTTGTTGTGAAATATGATGGTCTTGCCGGAGGTAAAGGTGTAAAAGTAGCTGGTGACCATTTGTACTCTAAAAATGAAGCCTTAACATATTGTAAGGAATTAGTTAACAATAATGGCAAATTTATTATTGAAGAAAAATTTATAGGAGAAGAATTCTCACTTATGAGCTTTTGTGATGGTAACATTATGAAACACATGCCTGCCGTTCAGGACCACAAAAGAGCTTATGAAGGAGATAGAGGCCCTAACACTGGTGGGATGGGCACTTATTCTAATGCAGACCACAGCTTACCATTTTTAAGTGATAATGATATTATTGAAGCCCAACAAATAAATTTAAAAACAGGATTTGCGCTCAAAGATAAATTTAACGAAGGGTATAAGGGTGTTCTATATGGTGGGTTTATGGCTACTGCAAATGGGGTTAAGCTGATTGAGTATAATGCTCGTTTCGGAGATCCTGAAGCAATGAATGTTCTTTCACTTTTAGAAACTGATTTTATTGATATTTGTATTTCTATTTCAGAAAGCTCATTGGATCAAATTGATGTGAAGTTTTCCAATAAAGCTACTGTATGCAAGTATGCAGTACCAACGGGGTATCCCGAATCTCCTATTAAAGGTGAGCCTATAAATGGTTTAGATCTGTTAAATCCCGACTGCGTGCTTTACGCTTCAGTAGATATTATAAACGGTAAACTAATTGCAGCTGGAAGCCGAACTGTTGCTGTTATTGGTATAGCCGATACTATTTCTGATGCAGAAAAAATAGCAGAAAAAAATATTTCATTAATTAAGGGATCATTATTTCATCGATCAGACATAGGAACCAACAATTTGATTAATAAACGAATAGAACACATGAATTTATTAAGATGATAAAACTAGGTATCCTTGGATCTTCAAATGGTACTGATCTTGAATTTATTATAAATGCTATAGATTCTGGAAAATTAAATGCGGAGATATCTGTGGTAATATCTAATTTAGAAAAAGCCTATATTTTAACTCGAGCTCATAATTGTAATATTCCTAGATATTTTGTTTCCCATAAAGATAAAAAAAGGGAAGATTTTGATAATCAAATAACTGATGTGCTAAAACAATACTCTGTTGATCTAATCTTATTAATTGGATTTATGCGAATTTTATCAGCTGAATTTTGTCAAAAATGGTATAGAAAAATCTTAAATGTTCACCCATCTCTATTGCCAAAGTATGCTGGAGGAATGGACAAAAATGTTCATAAACAAGTAATAAAAAATGGAGACTCTGAAACAGGATGTACAATACATTATGTAAATGATAAAATTGATGGTGGCCCTATTTTATTGCAAAAAAAATGTGATGTTTATCCTGATGACACAATTGATACTCTTAAATCAAAAGTACAGAAACTAGAAGGAGAAGCCTTTATAGAAGCAATAATTTTGACTCAAAAAAATAGTGTAAAAAAAATAATATAATCCATTTATAAACTATCCACTTAACATAATGATAAAAAGCCCATCATTAAATATAAATCCAATTAAAATCAAAACAGCACTAATCTCTGTTTATGACAAAACAGGATTGGTCAGCTTAGCCAAATCATTAACAAATCAAAGGATAAAAATTTTATCAACAGGTGGCACAGAAAAATTATTACATGATGCAAACCTTCCTGTTACTAATGTAAGTGAATATACTAATTTTCCTGAGATTATGGATGGAAGAGTAAAAACTATTAATCCATTGATAGAGGGTGGGATTCTTGGCTTAAGGGATAAACACATAAACGACGCTCAATCAAATCAAATCATCTGGATTGATTTAGTAGTTTGTAATCTGTACCCATTTTTAGATACGATATCTAATAAAGATTGCGACATCCCCTTAGCACTAGAAAATATAGATATAGGGGGACCTACCATGATTCGTTCTGCAGCAAAAAATATGGGATGGGCTTGCGTCGTAGTTGATCCAACAGATTATCCAATAATTATAAAAGAAATAAATTTGGGCGAAATTTCATTTAAAACTCGTCAAAATTTATCTGCGAAGGCTTTTGGATATACAGCCCAATACGAAACTATAATTCATAATTACCTTAAAAATGAAGAATTGAGCGACACACTTTCTCTTACATATAAAAAGCATTCAACAATGCGATATGGGGAAAATCCTCATCAAAGCGCTGCAACTTATATAATTCCTGGAAACAGTGGATCAAATATTCTAAATGCTAAAACCCACCAAGGTAAAAAACTTTCATACAATAATATTATGGATTCAGACTGCGCCCTTTCATGTATAAAAGAATTTGATAAAACCGCCTGTGTAATTGTAAAGCATGGAAACCCATGTGGGGCTGCTGAAGGAGTTGATCTTCTTGATGTATACAACCGCGCTTTTAATTCAGATTCTTTATCCGCATTTGGAGGAATAATTGCTTTTAACAGAAAATGTACAAAACAAGTCGCGCAGGTTTTAACCTCAGTTTTTGTAGAAATTGTCATAGCACCAAGCTTTGAAAAAGAGGCTTTAAATATTTTTAAAACGAAAAAGGACCTCCGCATTTTAGAAGTAAAAGAATTCAAAAATATTTCAAAGAAGATGGAGATACGGAATCTAAATGGTGGAATTCTGATACAAGATAAAGATATAAAAACTATTTCTCAAAATGATCTGAAAATTGTGACAAAAGCCAGACCAACCATTGAGGATATTAAAAGTGCATTATTTTCATGGAAGGTTTTACGCCACGCAAAATCAAATGGTATTTTGATTGCAAAAGATAGTACAACCATAGGACTTGGTGCAGGGCAAGTAAGCAGAGTTGATGCTGTACACATGGCTTTACGAAAGGGAGGAAAAAATATAAAAGGAGGTGTATTGGCTTCAGATGCTTTTTTCCCATTTAGGGATAGCATAGATGCAATAAAAGATAAGGGAATAAATTTTGTAATTCAGCCAGGAGGATCCATTAAAGATAAAGAAGTAATAGAAGCTTGTAATGAATATTTTATATCAATGGCCTTCACAGGTATAAGATGTTTTAAACATTAATACATGAAAAATTGAAAATTAAGAGAAAGTTTTTAGCATAGTCATTGCCTAATAAATTGGAAGGAATTAAAATTGTGCAAGGAGACCTCCTGCCAGATCACAAGAGATGCGTTAGGGTGCGTATAATAAAAAAGGAAAATATGCAATTTGAAAAACTCTTTTTTCCTTAGAGATGAAGTGACAGGTCAGATAAAATAATGTGATATTAATAAAAAATCCATTCACAATATGTTACCTACTTTTTTTATCTTATAATAATGAAATTAATTATCATAATATCAATTCTCTTATCAATATTTTTACATGCGTCAAATGTAGATTGGTCAGCAAATATACGTTTTAGATATAGAAATGATACATCCAATGATATTGAAGACGGGGTTTATTCATCATTATCAGAGGCAAGAAGCAGGTTGGGATTAAGAATACTTGGGAAAAATGCGTCAGCTAATTTTGTTCTTCAGGATTCAAGAATTTTTGGTGAGAGATCGCCCAGTGAGAACAAAGTTTTTTTTAATCAGGCTTATATACATTTTAGAATAAAAAGGAATCTTATTCAACTAGGAAGATTTGAATTGCCACTAGGAAAACAGCGACTTATAGCAAAAAGAAATTGGAATAATACCGGGCTAAGCTTTGATGGCTTTTTAATAAAAAGAAGAACCAATTTATGGCAGTTTACTTTCTTGAATCTTGTTATAAACGAAAATATAAATTTATACCATGATAACAATTTTGATACCAGATTAAGAGGAGGATATTTAACTTTAAATCAAAAATTATTTTCAAGAGTTTTAGCATCTGAATTATATTTATTTAATTATCGTGATAATATCTCAATTTATAATTTGAAACCATTATTATCTGGGGGAATAAGACTAGAATTATATTTGATTGGTCCTATTTCTTACGAAGGAGAACTAGCTTTACAGACTGGTGAAAACATTTCCTCTTATATGATTTCCGCTAACATATTTTTAAAAAGGAAAGAAAAACGTTTCTTTAATAAAGTATCAATTGGATTTGAATATATAACTGGAAATGATTCAACAAAATTATCAAATAATGCTTTTTCAAAATTATTTGGTTCTAGTCATAAATACCATGGATTCTATGATTATGCTTTACATAAAAATTTTACAGATCATGAACATCGAGGGTTAATTGAGTTTAACATAAAAGGTAAAACAAATTTTTTACTTAATACAAATCTATTAATTAGTTATCATAGTTTTTACAGCCAGGTGAGTGAGGATCATTATGGCAATGAATTAGATTTTTTTCTTATAAAAACCTTATCAGATGAAATTAATTTTTCTGCGGGATTATCATTTTATAAGCCCGCATTAGAAAATAAAATATTATTCTTGAATTATCTAATAATAACAGTAAATCTTCCTTGAAAAAACAATATAATTTTAAAAGTTCAAACCACATTCTAAATTAATTAATGATATTATATATTGACACATAATCCTGTTATATATAATAAAACCAATACCATACACTGCATAATATTTTTTATTATTGTTGTAAATAATTACTTTATAACATAAGGTATAAAATAATTATTATTTTTTATATACTAATATTATCATGTTTTAAATTCCATGTAATAAATGAAATAATAATATATTTATAATAGTAACCAGGTTTAAAAACAAAGCTACTTAATTCCAAATTAAGTCACTATATCAATCATGCACTATTAAATATTTAAATTAAAATTCTTACAAAATAAAAATTTTAATAATACGTATATTATTATTTTTATCTATCTTTAGACAACAATTTAAAAATTTGAACTATTCAATTAATAATTACTTAAAATATTGATTATAATTAATTTAGAATACACAATAAATTATATAATTCCAAAATTAATTTTATATTATATTTTTAATAACTATTTTTTATATGTCAATATCTCTGCATTTCCCTATCAATATTTTTTGCCCATTCATCTATTCCCCCGCTCAAATTAGCGATATTATATCCATTCCCTAATAAATAATGACAAACCTGCATAGATCGTATTCCAGAATGACACATCGCAATTATTTCTTTCTCCTTATTCAAATTGGATATAGAATCAGGAATCTGATTCATTGGGATATGTACTGCTCCATCTATAGAACAAATATTTAATTCATCAATCTCTCTTACATCTAAAAGAATAAAATCGTCATTGTTATCTATTTTATTTTTTAAATCAAAAACTGAAACTTCTTTCATACGACCTCCAATAGTTGATAGTTATCAGTAATTATACCTAACACTTTCTTATCTAAACACCATTCTGCTGCATCAACGGAATTCACTGTCCATACATTTATACCAACTGAATGACTATCACAATAATTAAATATTTTATTATCAATTAATGCTGCATCTATGTGGAGATAATCTGGATGAATCCATTTAATAAAATTAAACATTCTTTTATCATCAACAAGGTATCCAACATATATACTAGGATAGAATAATCGTAAATATCCTATGACAAAAGGATTAAAACACGATACAATAAAAGAATGTTTAATTTTACCAGATTTAAACAATTTACCAATACTGATTGCTGTTGAAAAATCAAATACTGATTTACATTTTATTTCAATATTTAGATTAATATTGTCTGGCAACTTTTTTAACACATCTTTTAAGGTTGGTATTGGTTGTAAATTTTTTGGGTGACTGTACACACCTGTTTTTATCAAACTCAGATCAGATTTATTTATATTATGAACCCAATCTTTTCCGTCAGTTTCTCTTTCTAAATCCCAATTATGTGAACATATTAATGTACCGTCTTTTAGATGACAAACGTCAAATTCAATGAAATTAAAACCATATTTAACAGCATCTACAAATGATGCTGTTGTGTTCTCTGGATAATTTCTTGTGCAACCTCTATGTGCAATTATTGTTGGTTTGTTGGATTTAAAAATAATATCATGTCTTGCTTTCCAAAAATAATTATGGCGAACAATAATAAATAAAAAAAAAGTTAAAATGATAAATGACATTATTTAGGAACAAGAACTAAGTGCCTGAAATTAGGTGAACTTCTTATATCAGTTTCATCAAACTTGGTGGTGCGATATGTTCCACTATGATATAAACTTGCTTGATCCCTATAATGGGGACTATAATGAATTCCAGACTGTCCTGTTGGTAAAATAAATTGTGTTTCATTCAAATTAGAAAAATTAACAATTCTCCTCATGGATGCTCCTGATATCTGATGGAATGGATCGCTAAAGGAATATCCACCTGCATTTGGTGTTTTGTCTGACCCGCCAGAAGGATATGGACCAACACTTAAATTAAAAATCCAATCAATAAACTTTACGCCTGAAAGCATATGTCTATGTTTTAAATAATGTGCATCTCCCCACTTCCAATTAGAGTAGTTTATTCCATATGTTTTTTCTATATAATTTATAGCATCTTGAAATGATGAATAAATGATTTCATCTAATGATTCTATCTTCATTCTTGTTTCAATATTATCAATCCAAGAAGATTTTTTATTATTCAGTATCTCTCTAATATTTCTATGAACAAGGTATTTTAATCCTAAAAATTCATTTAGATATTTTTCCCCAAGCAAATTAAGCTCATCTCCATATATATTAATGGTAAAACTCCTCATAAAGGCGTGAAAAACAAGTGCGGCTTCAGAGTTGACATCTTCTATTCCATCCCAGTCCCTAATAAATTTAAAAGCTTTTCCTAAATTTCCCGTTTCATTACCCTTTTGAACGGCTAAAATATGAGGTATTATATCCAGCGCAAAACGAGAAGTCAAATCTAACTGCATTGATTTCATATCTTCCACAGAAGCATTGAGCAGAGTGTCTAACCTTATTTTTATCTGCTCTGCTCTACTTGGATCTGCCCATAGGCCACTAATATAATATGGAAATTCATTTCCGATTATTTTATTATTGGCGGTAGCAATATATCCTTCTTTAGGATTAAAAATATATGGCATTTCATTATAAGGAACTTTTCCTTTCCAATCATATTTTGAATCATGACCTGGCCTAGGAATCATGCTGAACCCTTCTTCTCTAATAGGAATAAAAACTGCTGGTCTCCAGCCAATATTTCCATTTATATCCGCGTATACAATATTTTGTCCAGGAACCCCAAAGTTTTCTACAGCTTTACTAAAATCATTCCAATTTTTCATTGTATTAACATCAATCCATGCTTCCATTTCTTTTGTAACCCAATGACCAGTCCAAGACATTGAAACAACTTTATCTGTATTTTTTGTAAGATTATGAATATCACTAATTACTGGACCATGATGCGTTAATCTAATTGTAACAGTAGTATCGCCCCCTCCTTTTAATGGAATAGTTTCTTCCATAATTGTCATTGGCACCCATTTGCCATCATGAAAATATTCGTTTGGATTTTTTTGGTTTATTTTTTCAATAAAAAAGTCAACATCATCTACCATCGTATTGGTAAAACCCCATGCTACATAATTATTTTGTCCAATTACAGGTACGGGAATTCCTGCAATACAAACACCTGAAACATCAAAGCGACCGCCTTTTAGATGCATTTCAAACCATCTAGGTGGTTGCGTATATGCGAGGTGTGGATCATTTGCTAATAATGGTTTTCCAGAAGCCGTTCTCGAACCAGAGACAACCCAATTGTTTGAACCAATATTAGCATTATGATTTCCAAAAAAATCACGCAATTTATATTCTTGTTCAATAACATTATCAAAAAAAGCCTTGAGGTGACTATAATCCACATTGACAATAGTAGGCTTATCATCTTGATATCTAGAAATTATCTCGGCAAGCTTTTCTTCGCCAAAATATGATGCAATAGCCCCATAAACAATTTCTGGCTTCCAAGAACTTTGCATTTCGTGAGCCATCATCCTTTCATATCCTGCTACAATTGTTGGATCCCATAAAGGAGGAAAAAATCCAAGTATTTTAAACTCTATTGGTAAATCTTCTTTTATTTCTTTGATGCGAAAGTTGATACCATTGCAAAACGAATTATATATAGACCTTTTATCTGAATGCATTTCTCCTACCATTTTTTTAGCAGTATCATGAATTCTCCATGTTCGTAAATAAATGTCTGTAGATAAATATTCATTTCCAAATACAGACGCCAGTTCTCCTCTAACGCCCAATGCTACAGTTGACAACTGAAAGAGTCTTTCTCTTGCGGCTAAATACCCAGCCGCATAAAATAAATCATCCTCATTTTTGGAAAATACGTGGGGCACTCCCCATTCATCAAAAAAAACATCTACAGAAGATTTTAAGCCATCAATATTTATTTCCCCTTCATATATTGGCAATGGATGATGTAACCATCGCCAAAAAAAACCAAATCCGCCAACTATAATTAATATAGATAATAAAATAGAATTCTTATGCCTGATCAAATTTTGTTTTCTCATAAAATCGTTTTAATTATAATACTCAATGTTCTTTAAGGTTAAATAAAATCCAGTTCTTAGGATCAATATCCAAACTAGAGCTTGCAGGAATTGAAATCCCTGTTGAATTTTCGGATATATTCATTATGATAGTTTCTATATCAAATTTTCCTCGGTATTTTACTTCAACTGGTAAAATAAAACCTGATTCTGTCCACCATAATTCAATAAATTTTTTTTCTCCATTTCTATATTTTTTCGACTTCATATTTAATGTGGGATAGTCATTTTTATATAGATACTGATCAAAAAACCAGCTGAGTTCAAGTCCGGAGTTTTGTTCCAAAATATTTATAAATTCTTGCGTATCAGTTTGGTTATTCTGTTTTCTTTTTGGCATTTTTATATATTCTGCCAAAGTATTATTCAATATTTTCTCCCCAACAAGGTAGCGAATCATATGAAGAACATAAGCCCCTTTATAATAAACATCGTTTCCTTCTATTGCATCCATTGTTGCTGGTTTTTTTGCAACAATTGGATATTTATTTGAAATGTTTTTTTTACATCTATTTTTTATAAAAGCATGATATGCCCCTAAACCATATTCTTCTTCAACATACAGGGCTTCAGCATATGTGACAAACCCCTCGTGAATCCAAAAGTCTGCCCAGTCTGATACACTAAGATAATTACCCCACCACTCGTGACCCATTTCATGAAATAACAAAAAATCGTAACCCAGTATTTCGTTTTTATAATTATTACCATAAGAATTAATAGTCTGATGTTCCATGCCTAGGTACGGAGTCTCTACCAGTCCAAATTTTTCATTAATCCATGGATATTGCCCAAACCGATTAGCAAAAAATTTTAGATATTTTTCTGCTTTTTCCAGTAATTTATTCGCACCGTGCCGAGACTCAGGAAGAACAAAAAACTCCATATACAATGGCTGATTTTGGATAAGCCCTCTTTGAGATACAATCTCAAAATTTCCTATTGTAACATTAATATTATATGTGCTAATCGGGTAAAGAGATTTCCAGTGCCATGTTTCTTTACGGTTCCCATCATCCTTAATCCCTTGCAATAAACCATTTGATGCTACTTTAAGAGGTTCTGAAACTGTAATATAAACATCTACACTATCAGACTTATCACTAGGGTGTTCTTTGCATGGAAACCAAATATGTGCACCATTTTGTTGACAAGAAATAGCAATCCATGGATACCCGTCTTCACTCGTTGACCAAGTAACTCCTCCATCCCATGGTGGATTTGACGCTTCAGGGGGTTTCCCTTTGTAAGCAATTTTCAAATAGTGACTTGTATTCAAACTTAGACCAGGATTTTCAATAAAAATTTTATCGCCGCGCTGAAAAAACACCATAGATTTTTCATTAATCCATGTGTTTGACACACTATAACTGGACAATAAGTCTATTTCAAGTCTTCGAGGTTTTTTTTTAAGTTTAAAACCGATAGTGACCGTACCGCCGATAGTTTTTTTTAATGGGTCAACTTCTAGTCGCAATTCATAGTGATGAACATTCATAGCTGCCTGGTTTTTTGTTATTGGGCCCCCAGAACTAGTTTTCAAAGCAAAAACAATACCTAATATAAAAACTGATTTAATTAGTGTTTTTATCATTTTCTATTAACTTTGTATTGGAATTGGTAAATACCGTCTTTTTCATTAACCTTAACAACCGAATTGAATAATAATGGTAATTCAGAAATTTTATCTGTAAACAAACGAATACCAGAACCAAACACATATGGATGAGGGGTAATATATAAATGAGTTAAGAATGGGGCGAAGCGTGAATATGTTTTACCACCTCCAATAATAAAACATCGCTTTGTTAAAATACCAGATAAAATTGATTCTGGACTATGGTTCCTGTTAACAACAATAAGGTCTCTTCCTTTTAGATTATCATGAAGCACATCAAAAGTATTAGAACCCATGATTACAGGAAAACCTTTTGTTTGTTTTTTAAATAAATGGAGATCTTTGGACCAAGTAATTACCTCGCTACTATGACGAGCAATAAAACCATCAACTGTAACTGCTGCTATTAAGATAACATCTTCTACCATCTCCTATCGGTAAACCCTGGACTTTTTCCACTTTTCTATATCTTCAAAACTACTTCTTAAGTTTTGCTTGTTTTTGTGTTGTTTGGCAAACATTATATTAGTAACCATTTTACGCGATTCTTTATTTATTGTATTAAAAAAAAGATCAGCCAAATAATTTTTATCAACTTCTTTGATAGAAGAAATAGTTTTTATATCGCGTTCGAAATCAGCGTTATGCTCAAATACAAAATCTTTTAACTTATTAGCTCGCTCAGATATACTTTTAGGTTCTCTTTCTAATTGTTCAATTACGGAATTTTTCAATTGTGCAAATTTTTCCGTGTCCATTCCCCGAATAAATTCGGGAAGTGTGGCAATAAAATCACCCGCTCTTCTATTCAAATCATCTGCTGGATACTCTCCTGACTGAATAGCAAAATTCATGTAGTGTGTTTCATCTCGGTCTACAGACCTTGACCAAACAATATATCCTAATTGTTGATTAGTGCGCATTTCAGTATAGAAAGGTTGTTGAACCGCCTGGCTAATTAAAAGAGCAGATGCGCGTATATTGGGGGAGTCATTTCCAAGCTCATATTCCCTCCAGAAACACGAATTGTTCACGCGTAGCACATCAACATATTGAATATCTTCTGCATTTTTTTGTTTAAGAAAGTCAAGTTCAAAAACCTGATCTTTCTTTATTTCTTTTGCACCAGTTCTTTTCTTAAAAACACTAAGAGTTTTTTTTGCATCAGCTTCATTAAAATCTCCATAAACAAAACCTTCTAAAAAAACTTTTTTATATAAATTTTTAGAAAAACTGTACATTTCTTGCTGTGTTATAGATTTTGCAACAGGCAAAGATTCTGACCAATTGAATTTAACATTATGGTATATATCTGCTGATTTATCACGTGTTTGTTGCCAAGCATCAGAAAGAGGGAAGTTTTGGTAGTCTCTTACTATTTTATCTTTTATGGCTTCAAACTGATCTAAAGAAACATCAAAATTCACCATATGTTCTAGCATCATTTCATAAAGTTTTATTGCCGATTCCGTATACCCTCTTACAGTTAAATATAATCCCTCATATCCCTCTACTAATGAATAATTAAGCCCCGCCTGTTTAGCAGGATACCCCAGCTCATTCATCGATTCCTTAACGCAGGAAACATAAAATTTCAAAAGAACACGATTGCGAAGATTCATTTTTTCTTTTGAAAACATTATTTTATAACTTACTATTCCTTTTGGCCTTAAAAATTCATGATCCTGGCCAAAATATAGTTTTACACCATCAGTATTTACGATTAATTCAGGTTTTAACTCCCCTTTTAGTTCTCGATCGGGAATGCTTGCCTTTCTAGGAATAAAAGGATTTGGAGTGGCGATTTTAAAACTTGGGTGTGGCTTTACTGATACAAGCTCGTCATAAAAATAATTATCTTCTGAGTATCCATAAGGAGCTTTATAAAAATTTTCGACCTGGTCTGTTTCCAAACCTTTTGCAGCTAAAAGAACAAGCATGTTGTTTGGAGTAAGATTGTTAATTATCGTTTTGAAAACCCCAGAATCAGAAGAGTCATAAATATAATTAACACGACCAGCATCTTCGAAATTGTAAAAATTTAATTCATTGGCCAAGTCTGATGCTCTCCACATGCCTTCTCCTTTGTTTGAATAAATCTCTTCAAGCCCAGCCATCGATTTTAATTCATTATATACATGTTTCTGATAACCAGATTTTTGCATCAGCTTTATAAATCCAATAGTGGACTTAATAACATTTTTGTAATTATCTAAACCCGTTGATGTAAGGCCAATCCGAATTGAAGCGATGCCATATTCGTTTGTGCGCGACCCGGCTCCTGCAGCCAATGTAGTAGCCCAACCATTAGATTTTAAGAAAGAAAGAAGACTTCCCTTCCCTTCATGTCCCAAAATAAACCCTAATTGGTTTCCTGGTTTTTGTTTATATAAACCTCTAGTACCAGGAATTGAAAATTCAATAATTAAATCTCTAATATCTTTTACCGGGTCAATTTTTACCAACCTAAACGTATTTTTTTGTTCTAAAAATTTGGGATCATGGAAATTATTTTTTACATTATTGTTTTTAATTCCAGAAAAATATTTTCTGGCCCAAGCCTCCATTTCATCTAAACTGTGAGTGCTTAAAACTGCCAGTCCCATACGGTTTGCGCTATAATGCTTATTATAAAAAGTAATCAACTCTTCTCTATCTATATCTCCAAGTGTCTGAAGGTTTCCTGTGGAAAACAACCTTTCAGGATGCCCTTCTTTAGCAAATAGGCCAGAAATTCGATATTGTCTCCATCCGTCATTCATAATATTCTTCTGATGTTCAGAGTTGACCGCGTTTACCTCCCGTTCTGTATATTTTTCAGTAAAAAGAGGACTAATAAAAAACTGGGAAAACCGATCTAATGCCCCTTCAAAACCCCCTGGCAATACCTGCAACTGATAGTTTGTATGATCACCCGCAGTATAAGCATTTGAAAAACCTCCATTGGTTTTCAAATACGAACTATATTCATCAACATCTGGATATTTTTCAGTTCCCAAAAAAAGCATATGCTCTAAAAAATGAGCTAAGCCTTGTCGGTCATCAGGGTTTTCTAATGAACCAACCATAACACTCATTGACGCAGCAGAAACATTAAAACTGGGATCTGAAAGCAAATAAACCTTTAATTTGTTATCCAGAATGATTTTTCTTGTTTTGGACTTATCGAGCGGATGCTTTATCATCTTTTTCCCTGGGTCTTCTGCACAACTCATTATCGTGGCAATCACTATTGCCAAGAATATGGATTTCATGACTCACTCCTGTTTTATATAAAATAGATTTATGTATCTAGAGCTTCTGTAATACGATATAACAAATATTCCCTATGTCCTTTTGTGGCTTCATCTACATTATATTTTTTTGAGGAATATTTCGCAATTTTTTTCAGATTATCATATGCTGCTGAAACTGATAAGTGATCATATTTAACCTTGCCTTTGTTTAATACTATTTGGATAAGGCGCTCTGTATACTCAATTTGTAGATTGCGACGAATACTAGATACACTTGTACTTGCATCTACAGCAAAACAGGAATTAGTCAAATCTCTTAGCATATCATGTAGATTATATCTATTTCCATAGATTTCAGTATCTGATATTCGTTTCAAAACATTTACATGAAGTAAATGATCAAATATATTTTTTTGAACATCTAAAACCTGATCATGAATCTTATGATCTTTTGTTCCGCTCCACCCTCTTCGCTCCCATTGCAAATGATTATATATATCTTTTGGAATTAGGAATGCTTGAGGGGAAAAGAGATATTTATTTAGAAGGGTCATCGCCCACTTTTGGGTTTCCCTGTCAATTACATTAAATGGGAATTCCCTGTCCTCCTGACCCACCATTGAACGATCCATAAAAAGACCTCCAATGTATCGGGATATTATACTAGTAGAAGTACTATACTCACGGTTAAGTATATAAAATGCGTCGGTAAATGCATGATAAGACTTTCCGTGATCTTCATACCTTTTCCTAAGAGGCTTATATAGAGAACGAATTAGATCCATTCGTTCCTCAGCATACCCCAAAGGGTCTGAGCTCATATCATATATCATAATTCTCGGATCAACGCCTTTACCTGCGGACCTCATATCATCAGCATCATTTCCAAATCTTAATTCTTGTTTCGTAGACTGCGCCAGGATTTGGTTCATTCTGGCTGCTTCATCCAGAGAGTTTTTTAAAGGTACAGAGTATCCATATTCTATAGCCCACAAATCATAAGGGCCTGGAGCTGTAGAATAATATTGACCTGTCCAATTATTATGTTTGCCAATATTGACTGCATCATAATCCATAACAGAAGACATGAGTCCCGACGGTTCAGTAGCATTTCGATCATGTACTGTATTTAAGCTTCGAAAATAGCTACCATGAAAATTATGACTTAATCCTAAGGTATGGCCAATTTCGTGCATAACTAAGCTAACCATAGCCTCATAAAGAAGACGATGTTGTTCGAATGGAGAAAATTTTCCTAAAGACTTAAGTGCCATTTCCGCAAAAAGATTACCGTGCTGCTTATTTTTACCAGAAAAACAGTAGTCTGCTTTCTCATCTTTATCATTACCTGTAAGAGGTTGCCAAAGACGTTCATATTTAACCCTGTTGGTAAAATGCACGTACTCTAACATAATATCTGCACCTAAAATCTGACCAGTTCTCGGATTCACAAAGCTTGGTCCAAGTCCCCCAAAAGCAGGATCAGGTGAAGAAGTCCAACGCAATACATTATAGCGTATATCACCAGCATCCCAGTTTGCAGTATCAGGTTGAATTTTAACTTGAACAGCATTATTAAATCCTGCTTTCTCGAATGCTTTATTCCAAGCCAAAACACCATCTTTTATAGCATCCCGAAATTCATGCGGGGTTGTGTTTTCAATCCACCATACGATGGGCTCTACTGGATCAGAAACAAATTGTTCAGGATGTTTTTGTACAAGATGCCAGCGGTGTATAAGGTCACGAAACGGGGTGACATCTTCAGGTTCCGTCATATCAGTAACCTGAGTTGTAAAATATCCAACACGCGGATCTTCAAACCTGGGCTGGTAATTATTCTCTGGAACAGCAATGAAGCTGTGCTGCAGCGCGACATTGACAGACCTGGCGTCTGTTAGTCCTTTGTCAGATCCCCAGTTAGTAGGTGTTGGATTATTATATACATATTGTACAGAAATATCGGTGTTTTCAGGATAATTTTTGATACTGGTATACTTAGATCGATTTTTTATCAATCGCCCTAGTTTAAATGGGTTTTTGTTTGGAGATCCTGGAATAATTCCGCGGGTAATTTGTTGTAATGCTTCTGTTAAAAACACATTATCAACATCAATCATGACAACGCTGTCTGACTGAGCAACAATAAATTCTGAAGCCAAAATTGCTGTGGATATATTTGCATCCGAGGCCCGGCTTAAGGGATTGTCGGGGTCAAAATAAAAAGAATGATTCTGAATTTCGAATTCTATTCGGTTAAAATATCGATTTAAAGTTATAATTTTTGAACCTCTATATACCCCACGTAGAACACCAGAATTTCGCTGACCGTCTCGTGCATGAACAAAATAAATAAATTCCTTTCCAAGTTGATCGTTTTTTAAGACCATAGACATTTTACCAGTGGCTGTGTCCTGATATAAAGTAATTAGACCTGGAATTTCTTTTTTTCCTTTTAATCCTTCTTCCATATTTTTTATTTTTGGAGGAGAAGGTTTTTTATGGCCCGATCCTGAAATATCAGACTTTGCTGGCAGGTTTTCTTTTTGCTCCTGTGCCATAGTAAAGGAACAAATAATCATGATTAAAGATAGAAACTTTTTCATTTTATAACTTTTCTTTCTTGGAAAGGTACAAATCAGTTACCGTTCCTTCAACTATTTCTGCAGCCAAACCAACAGTTTCACTGAGGGTTGGATGTGGGTGTACAGTAAGACCGACATCTTCTGCATCTGCTCCCATTTCAATTGCCAAGGTTCCTTCTGAAATCATATCTCCCGCACCAGAACCAACCATTCCCAAACCTATTATCTTTTTTGTGTCCTTATCAAAAAGTATTTTTGTTTTTCCCTGCACATCTCCAACAGCCTGCGCTCTGCCGCTGGCAACCCAGGGGAAATCGCCCTTTACATATCCTATCCCCTGCGCAGACGCTTCAGCTTCTGTGATGCCTGTCCATGCAATTTCGGGATCAGTATAAACAACACTAGGAATCGCCCTAGCATCAAAGGCCGCAGGAAGACCACATATTACTTCAGCCGCTACTTTTCCTTCATGAGTTGCCTTATGAGCTAACAATGGATTCCCAGAAATATCACCAATCGCAAATATATTAGGCACTGATGTTCTCATATATGCATCAGTGATTATAAACCCTTTTTCGTCTATTTTAATAGAAGTATTATCCAATCCTAAAATATCGGTGTTTGGCTTTCTTCCAACAGCTATTAGAATTTTTTCATAAAAATTCTTCAGCATCCCCGAATCATTTTCAATTATAGCATATAAACCTTTTGAACCATCTCTTTTTATTTCAACTACTTTAGAAGAAACCATAATTTTATGAAACTGTTTCTTTAGTTTCCGTTCCAGCGGTTTTACCAGGTCTCTGTCAGCTCCAGAAATCAGTTGTGGCAAAAACTCCACCACGCTAACCTCTGAACCCAAAGATGAATATACCTGCCCTAATTCTAGCCCTATGATTCCTCCACCAACAATCAGCAACGACTCAGGTATTGATTTTAACTCTAGAGCTGTTTTTGACATAAGAATATCGGGATCATTTTCGGCAGTTCCAGGAACAGGAAAAGATGCCGATGATGATCCTGCAGCAATCACACAGTTATCAAAAGAGATATTTATTATTTTATCATTATGGGATATTTGAATAAGATTGTCAGATTGAAACTTTGCTTCTCCCTGTATTATTTGTACTTCTCTAGCCTTTGCCATTTGAGCTATGCCCGAATTCATCTTAGAGATAATATTGTTTTTATGTTCTCTGATTTTATCCAAATCAATTTTGGGCTTCGAAAACTCTACACCAATAGATGAAAGTAGCCTTGCTTCCTGAATAATTTTAGAAATGTGTAACAATGTTTTAGATGGAATACATCCCCGATTTAAACACACACCTCCAAGCTTCTTTTCTCGGTCTACCATGATAACATTTTTCCCTAAATCAGATGCTCGAAATGCTGAAGCATATCCTCCAGGACCAGACCCGACAACTAAAACATCAGCGTGTTTTTTTTCTTCCATTAAATATTATATTTTTGATGAAAAAATATTTCTGTCCTCCAGGGCAGCTGAAAACCTGGAAGTAAAAGTGACGCCCGCGGCTCCGTCTATAACCATATGGTCATAGGAAAGCGAAAAGGGCAATATATACCTTGGGATAAATTTATTGGAGTTTTTATTATATACGGGCTCCCAGCTGCTACGAGAAACACCTATTATCGCCACCTCGGGCGGATTGATAATTGGAGTAAAAAAAGAGCCTCCTATGCCTCCAAGGCTTGATATAGTAAACGTTCCTCCTTTCATCTCATTTGGTCTTAGCTTTTTGCTTCTTGCCCTTACGCTTACATCCAACAATTCTTCTGAAAGATCTATAACAGATTTTTTATCAACATCCCGAATAACTGGAACTGTCAACCCATAAGGAGTATCAACCGCGACCCCTAAATGGTAATAATTCTTTATAACCAAATTTTTTCCACTTTGATCCAAAGAACTATTAAAAACCGGCATTTCTTTTAATACATGGACAGCAGCCTTCATTAAAAAGGGAAGGAATGTAACTTTAACATTCTTTTTTAAAGCCTTTTCTTTCAGTTCTTTTCTATACAAATCTAAATCGGTAATATCTGCAGAATCAAACTGAGTAACATGGGGAATAGACCGCCACGCACTATGAAGTTTTTTTCCAGTAATAATATTTATTTTGGTTAACTTTTTTTTCTCTATTTCTCCCCACTGAGAAAAATCTATATTGGGTCGGGGATGAGCTAAAACAGAATCAGAATCCGCGAGAGCAAGTTTTTTCTTAATGTAGACATGTAAATCGTTCTTTGTTATTCGACCTTTGGGTCCGCTTCCTTTTATAGTGTATAAATCTATTCCGAGTTCGCGGGAAAGCCGCCTCACTCCAGGGCTGGCAAAATGTTTATCTGGTCCAGAAAATGAAGTATTTAATAAAACAGGTTCGTGCTCAGATATTTCTTCGTTTTTTGTATCAGCAACAGAATCTTCATCGTTGTTTTGTTTTGACTTTGATTCTGCTTCCATATCAGAACTGGACAATTCTATTTTTACTAACACCTGTCCTGTTACAACTTCTTCACCTGCTTTAACAAAAACTTCTTTAACAGCACCTGACACTTCTGCCGGTATTTCCATAGATGCTTTTTCTGACTCTAAAATTAAAATAATATCATCTGGGCCAACTGTGTTTCCTGGCTGGATAACAACTTCACTGATTTCCGCAGATTCAATTCCTTCGCCAAGATTTGGAAGTATAATTTCTTTAATCATTGTATATCTACATACTTCTGGGGTTAGGCTTTTCTGGATCTAAATTATATTTTTTCATGGCGTCAGTAACGATTTGCGTATCCAATTGATTTTCTATTGCTAATGCTCTTAGAGCGGTTAAAACTATATAGTACCTGTCAACCTCAAAAAAACGACGCAAATTTTCTCGGGTGTCGCTTCGACCAAAGCCATCTGTGCCAAGTGCGTAGTATGGGCCTGGAACATATGGTGCAATCTGCTCTGAAAGCATTTTTACATAGTCTGATACAACAACTGTTGGAATGTTATGCGCGCTTAATGATTTTTCAATATGTGATTTTCTTTGTTTTTTATCTGGGTGCACCATATTCCATCGGTCTATTTCCTCAGCCTCTTTTCTTAATTCACTAAAAGAAGTGACATTCCAAATCCCCGGCTCAATACCCCAATCATTCTTTAATAGCCGGGAAGCTTCAATAACTTCTCCCATCAACGGACCACTACCCAAAAGACGAATTTTAGGACTTTTTGTACTATGAATTTTATATAATCCTTTTAAAACATCTTTTTCTATTCCTTCTGGCATTTCAGGATGAATGTAGTTTTCGTTTTCAACTGTTATATAATAAATCACGTCCTTTTGTTCTTGAAACATTTCCTGGATACCCCGATGAATTACCAGAGCAATTTCGTAGGCATATGCGAGATCATACGCTTTAACATTCGGCGTAACAGCAGCTGCCATGTGGCTATGGCCATCCTGATGCTGAAGACCTTCGCCATTAAGCGTTGTCCTTCCTGCTGTTCCTCCTAAAAGGAACCCTCTTACACGCATATCAGCAGCTGCCCAGATGAAATCCCACACGCGCTGAAACCCGAACATAGAATAATATATATAAAATGGGACCATCGGAATCCCGTTGGTGGTATAGCTCATACCTGCCGCAATAAAAGAAGATATTGCCCCCGCCTCATTAATTCCTTCTTCTAATATTTGTCCATCTTTTGATTCTTTGTAATACAAAAACTGGTCTGAATCAACGGGGTCATATAACTGGCCCTTATGTGCATAAATACCAAGCTGGCGAAATAGTGGATCCATTCCAAAGGTTCTTGCTTCATCGGGGATTATAGGAACAACCTGTTTTCCTATTTTTTTATCACGGCATAGAATAGTAATTAGCCTCACAAATGCCATCGTAGTTGAAATTGACCTATCGCCTGTTCCGCTAAAAAGTTCTTTAAATATAGAAACATCCGGAATATCAATTTTTTCATTCGAAACAATGCGGGCAGGTAAATATCCGCCTAAGTCTTCTCGCTTTTTTTGTAAATATTTTATCTCATCACTGTGTTTATCAGGGCTATAAAACGGAGCATTTATTGCTTCATCATCAGAAAGTTTTATATTAAACCTGTCCCTAAAATAAAGAAGCTCCTTTTCATTTAATTTTTTTTGCTGATGTGTTATGTTTCTACCTTCTCCTGCTTCACCCAACCCATAGCCTTTAATCGTTCTCGCGAGAATAACAGTAGGACTACCCCTATGATTAACTGCGCTTAAATATGCATTATACACCTTGACCGGGTCATGGCCGCCAAGCTTAAGCTTTATTAAATCATTATCGCTTATGTGAGATACCATTTCAAGCAGTTCCGGATATTTCCCAAAGAAGTGTTTCCTTAAATAAGCGCCACCCTCTACTACATATTTTAAAAAATCTCCATCCACAACTTCGTCAAAACGCTGTAAAAGTTTGTCTGATGTGCCTTGTTCAAAGAACTCATCCCAGTCACTACCCCAAATCACCTTTATAACATTCCACCCCGCACCTCGAAATGCTCCTTCCAGCTCTTGTATAACATTCCCATTTCCTCTTACAGGACCATCCAACCTCTGTAAATTACAGTTTATTACAAAAATTAAATTATCTAGCTCTTCCCGAGATGCAAGAGTTAGTGCTCCTTTTGATTCAGGCTCATCCATTTCTCCATCTCCAAGGAATGCCCAGACTTTTCTACCTGTATCCTTTACAAGATTGCGATCTGTAAGGTAGTTCAAAAAACGAGCCTGATAAATTGCCATCACAGGAGCAAGCCCCATGGATACTGTTGCAAACTGCCAAAAGGTAGGCATAAGCCATGGGTGCGGATAGGACGATAGTCCACCACCAGAAGACAGCTCTCTTCGAAAGTTTTTTAATTCAGCCTTGCCTAATCTACCTTCCATAAATGCCCTAGAATACACTCCAGGCGATGAGTGCCCTTGAAAAAAAACAAGGTCTGCTCCATGTGGATTTTCAGGTCCTTTAAAAAAATGATTAAAGCCAACTTCATAGAGAGTGGCAACTGATGCATAGGTAGAAATATGGCCTCCTATCCCATGTGATTCGTTGTTTGCCCTAACTACCATTGCCATTGCATTCCATCGAATTACTGATTTTATTTTTCGTTCTATATCCCTGTCTCCAGGAAATTCTTTTTCAAGACTGTGATGAATAGAATTAATGAAAGGTGTATTGGTGTTAAACGGAAGTCGGGCACCCTTAGATTGAGCATAATCAATTAGTTCTTCAAGTAAAAAACGTGTTCGGTCAAACCCATGGTGTTCTAAAGCATCTTCTATAGATTCAATCCACTCTTGAGTTTCTTCCGGGTCAGTGTCCTTATATATATCCGCCATTTTTATATTTTAATGATCTTTAATGACAAGCCTGAATTTACTTAATATTAAAATCACACTTCTATTTCTTTCCAGTCGCCTTTACTTATTTTCCAAACCATAATGCCTGCAAACAAACCCATGTAAACAGGAAAAAGCAACCACGGTCCTACAAAACCGACTTCCAGAACTACGCCTAGAATATAGCTGCCCAGGACAACAATGCCCCAAGTCAAACAAGACTCTACCATCGCCGGAAATAATGTATTACCAGCACCAGACAAAGCAAACCACAGAGTAAAACCAACTGCATCCAAAAACTGTACAGCGCCAAGAATTCGCAGACCAAAAATCCCCATAGAAATAATTTGAGGGTCATTCGTAAACCAATACAGAATATATTTAGGGAATAAGATAAAACAAGTACCCATCGTTCCCATAATATACTCTGATAGGCGAATTGATTCTTTTATGCTTGCTTCTGATTTGTGAATTTTTTTCTCCCCCATATATTTTCCAACAAGAGTAGCGCAGGCCTGGCCTACCCCGAGAGCTGGCATAAATGAAGCATGCATAATCGTAAACAAAAGCTGTGTCGTTGCCAGCTCAACAAGCCCGATAAGGCCCATTATTTTATAAAAAACTGACCATCCAGCAGCAATAATCATTTCTTGTAAACCCTGAGGAATTGCCAATGAAACCTGGCGCTTCATCATACTTGTATCTATTGAAAAAGAAAAAACACCGAAACGATCTCGAACATTGGGACGAAAAAGATAATAAGAATAGTGCGCGACAAGCCAGGCAGATGCTATCAGGGTAGAAATAGCTGCTCCCTTAACTCCAAGCGCTGGAAAATGTGTCCAATCCCAAAGATGAATTAAAAAAGAAAACCCAGGGGCCATGTCCTGAAAAAACCTGTTTAATCCTTCTGATCCATAAATGAGACCAGCATTAAAATAAACGTTAATAATATTACTTGTAACCGTAACTGTTAAATGAATCTTTGTCTTTTCAATTGCGGTAAAAAACCCTTGAAAAACAAAACTATTAGCCGAAAATAATAATGTTAAAAAAATTATTGATGAATATTCTGATGCCAAAGGAGTGGCTATATAATCATCTATAAAAAAAGGGACAAACTTGTGTGAAAATGCCCAACCCAACATAGATACAGGAAAGCTATAAACAGTCGCCATAAAAAGACCATTATGAAATGCAGTTGAACATTCATTATGTTTTTTTTGTCCAAGGCGCCTTGACGCAACCGTCTGTACAGACGTGCGAATTCCCATCACAACACTTAAAGCCCCCCAAAATAACATCGCTCCCATTCCTGTTGCGGCAATGGCGGCCGCGCCCAACCTGCCCACCATTGCAACATCTATAAGGCTCATAAGCACACGACTTAGATTGGATAGAATTACAGGCAGTGCAAGCGTAAAAACTTCCCGGGAAATTTCTTTATCCTTAGGGAAAATATATTTAAAAATCATTCGGGAAGCATTAACTCATTCAGGTCCATTATTGTAACACTTTTTTTATTAAGATAGGAGTTTGTCTTGCTGCAAACAGGGGCAGATGTGAACACAGATACTGATATACCGGGCTCTAAACTCCAAATTGATTTGCATTGTTCGACTATTCTGAAGCCGTCTTTCATAATAATTCTACTTTTTCGGTCTATCACAATAATAATTTCATTTTTTCTTTTATACAGTGCAGTCCTTGATGACAGCTTGTATTTTTTGGGATCAATTTTTTGCATATTAATATAAAACAGTCACTGGAAATTAGCCCTTTAAACAATCTTTACTGGCAATGAAAATTCATTATTCAAAGGAAGTAGCCAAATCCCTAAAAACAAAACGTCCAGTTTTGGCATTAGAGTCTACAATTATATCCCACGGAATGCCTCATCCTCAAAACCTTGAATTTGCACAGCTCGCTGAATCTATATGTAAAGAGCGGGGAGTTACTCCTGCTACAATAGCCATAATTGGCGGAAAGGTGTTTGTTGGTCTTGAAAAAGATCAGATTAATTTTATTTCGAAAGAGTCATCTGTAAAAAAAGTTTCCAGGCGCGAGCTTGGTATTGCAGTATCTAACAAATGGAATGGGGCCACTACTGTTTCGGCCACAATGCACCTTGCTAATCTTTCCAATATTAAAGTTTTTGCTACAGGAGGGAT
>CEUY01036845.1_pt1 | contig 55982 bp, 44 predicted proteins | sample 361481 | NCBI WGS metagenome assembly CEUY01 (sample SAMEA2622737, study PRJEB7988) | marine metagenome | isolation source: saline water (ENVO:00002010), including | reverse complement strand
CAGAGAGCTGGCGAACGGACTCGAACCGTTGACCTGCTGCTTACAAGGCAGCTGCTCTACCAACTGAGCTACGCCAGCAATGACGAAAGATAAAATATCCAAAACAAGATGGATTGCCCAGCCAACGGAGTGAATCAGATTACTGACTATTTAAGAATTGAGCTTGTTGTACAACCAAGCAAATACGCCCCCAGCTACAACTCCATCCAATAAACCATATAACAAAATCACCACAGCACCGATCAAACCTTCCATCTCCTGATATCCTGGATATACTGACCCCATGACATTCAAGAAGCCAACCCCATACGTTGGCGAAATCAACTGTATAAGTGAAATTACACATAGGCCTCCTCCCCACATGAAGCCACATGTCAAAGCGAAATTTTTTACTGAAAGCATCTGTTAACCCTCCGGTTCAAAGAACATTCACTGATACTCAATTGCTAACAATCTGAGAAAACACTTCATTCTGTATGCCATACTCACGCCAACTTTCATGATCGAAGTGCCACCACTCACCTTCATAGACTGTGAAACCCTGTTTCTCCATTGCACGTCTCAATCTTTCACGAAGCCACCGCTGCCGGGAGGTTCCTCCTGGATAATCTGGGTAAGACCGTGGTGAAAATTCGTCGTAAGACCCGACCATTTCCACAGGAGTTCCATTTGAAAGTTCATACAAGGTTAAATCGACTGCCGCCCCCCTGTTGTGCCTTGACCCGTTTGCAGGATTTGCCACAAAGAAACGTTGTTCAACGGGTGTCGCGTCCCAGAACATCTTCGTGACATACCAAGGCCTGTAGGCATCGTGTATCAGTAATCCAAATCCGTACTGAGAAAGCTCCCTATGAGCACGCCCCACTGCCTGAGCTGCGGGACGCTGCAGGAAGGCTTTTGGTTTGTTATAGAAAATCGAGGACATAAAATTGTTTGTCGTGGCATAACGAACATCTAACTCGACTCCAGGTTCCACCTCAGTAATTTCTACGAGTTCGGAGTCGCGAAATTCGCCCGATTCCTCTGGAGGCTTAGCATCTAGAGCTTCGCCTCTCAATTCTTCCACTGGACGCTGGGGAATTATCCGGAAGGTCTCACCCGCCATGGTGCCAACATCACGACGGAGGAATTCTATTCCGGCAGCTTCCACCACAGTCGCCCTGCCTGCCGGATCCCTGTTAAAAAACAATCTTTCTCCAGGGTAAAGCCCCCTGTCCTCAGGAAATGCATACTCATCTGGACCAATTTCTACTAACGGTTCCAAGTAAAACCACTCAATCAATGCATGCAAAGAACCTCTTCGCTCCAAAATGTAAAGCACATTGTGGTCCCAACCATATTCACCAATCAATCCTTCCCAATGTTCAGGAATGGTCGGCGGCATCTGATCTGAATTTTGTCTATTCATTACTGGACCATCCACAATCCTTATTCCATTTTCTGTTCTCAGGAATTTCATTCCGTAAGAGGTTCTTCCATCGACAACTAGAGTATCTCCCAATGCTAAAACCTCGACAGTTGCACCGCCCGCATAAGGAGTCATGAACAAACGACCATTTCTCTCATCCAGTTCCATCCCTTCTAACCCACTGCCATAAATACCTTCTAGGGACCTGGCCAACTCAGGTTCAAGAGAGTCGCTTGCCCTAGGAATTACTAGAGAATCTTTATTTTGTGTTGCTAACATCATTTCCAATGCAGCATTTACAATCCTTGAAACCACTGCATTCGTTCCATCAAGAGATGATACTGCGACAACTCCGAGTTTAGCCTCTGGCAGAAAGGCTAACTCTGTTGAAAAACCATAAATTGCACCGCCATGCCCCAATTTTCGAAAGCCATTCAGAGTGCCAATCCGAAACCCAAGACCGTATCCGCTAGTCGCATTTTCTGCTGCATACTGTGGCTGCCACATCGCTTCAAGAGTCTCTGTCTGGATAAGCCTAGATTCTTCACCGAGACCTCCATTGAGCATCGCTTTGATGAAAAGTGATAGATCTTCAACACTAGAGTACATGCTTCCTGCTGGAGCCATGCCTAATTGAAAGGTTGGAGCTGGAAATGGAGCCCTGTCAAAACCCCACATATATGCATCGGCCAAATGTTCAGTGATTTCTTTATCTGGAGCAAAAGAACTTCCATTCATTCCTAGAGGAATTAGAACCGACTCCTTTAATTCATCGGCAAATTTACGGTCTCGAAGAACTTCCAGGACATAACCGACTACAGCAATCGCTGCATTTGAGTATTTAATCCTTTCTTCTGGAGCGTAGATCAGAGCTGTCTGATTCAAACTCTTTACTGTTTCAGCCAAGGAAGGTTCTGTATCGTCAAAATAGTGACCGACTGGTGGCTCCCTGACTAATCCAGACCGGTGCGACATCAACTGGCGCAAAGTAATCTCACCACCATGCTCATTCAAAGGTAGGAAGCCAGGAATATAGGTTGAAACTGGCACATCCAAATCGATTAGCCCTTCTTCAACAAGTTTCATTATTGCAAGGTCTGTGAAAAGCTTAGAAACAGATCCCACACGATAGATGGTCTCCTTAGCAGCAGGACTTCCAGTCTGAGAATTCTCAGTGCCAAATCCAGCTGCCCAAACAACTTCTTGGTCATCCACTAACGAGATTGACACAGCCGGTAGCCGCTTAGTCTCCATTTCGGCCCTAATCATAAGTTCAATTTCTGCAACCACATCTTGGTATTTCCCTGAAGCGTCTACCGAAACGTCAACCCCTGCAGTTCCTGGATTTTCTTGCTGACAAGCAAACAATAGTAGGCTGATAACCATCGTTGCCTTCAAGATTCTTGAGTTCTTGGCATTCGGCACTCTTGATACCTCCGGCTATTGGACAAAGGTCCTATTCTAAAAACTGTAATCCACTAAACTATCCCAGAGGCAATTTGTACTTCACCACCGGACAAAACTCTATTCTTATTGAGATTCATTTTCTCCGATGACTCCAGGCACCAACTCTATTATTCTAGGAGCATGATGTTATCAAAACCAGACCACCAGGATCCACATCTCTATGGGAAAAAATAACGGTTCAGTCACCATCTTCATCACTACTCCTCTGGAAACCGAATTAGTCGACAGAATCAGATCCGTTTCCCCAGAGCATGTGACTGTGCTGCATGATCCTGATCTATTGCCTCCGACCAGATACACGTGCGACCATGATGGTATAGAAGGATTCAGTCTCAATTCTGAACAAGAAAACCGCTGGAAACAGTACATGGAATCGGCTGACATTCTTTGGAACTTTCCGCCAAGAACAAGAGATGGGACTCGCGGGCTGGATTTTGCACCCAACGTAAAATGGATTCAGACTACTAGCTCAGGTATTGGTAAAAGAATCGAGGAACTGGATCTTAGTGATTCAGACATCCTAATAACAAATTCCAGAGGTGTTCATGCGGGCCCCCTAGCTGAATTCGTTTTCCTGGTCCTTCTCAGCCACGTTAAGCACCTACACCAGATGCAAAGAGACCAAAAAAAGCGACACTGGGAACGCTTCTGTAGCGATGAACTAGCTGGACAGACCTTGGCCTTGATTGGGATGGGAGAATTGGGACGTAAAATAGCTTCAGTGGGAAGAGTTTTTAACATGAGGATTGTCGCTCTCGCCAGTCCTGAGTCACGGAGAACAGCTCAAGAATTAGACATCGATGAACTTTTTCCAAACGAACAACTGCATGCTATGCTTGGTGAGGCTGATGCACTTGTGCTGGCGGTTCCACATACACCTGAAACGGATAGAATGATCGATGAGCGTGCTCTAGGAGCTCTAAAGAAACATTCCGTATTCATCAACATAGCCCGTGGGCATATTGTGGACGAAGTGGCACTCACCAAATACCTAAAGCAAGGTCAAATCGCCTTCGCGGGGCTAGATACACTTACCGTAGAACCCTTGCCAAAGGACAGTTCCCTATGGGATCTTCCCAATGTTCTAATAAGTCCACACTCTGCAAGTACAGTGAAGACTGAGAACGAAAGGATCACAGAAATATTTTGTCACAACCTGTTGTGTTACCTCGAAGATCGCCAAAAAGATATGCGAAACCTTGTTAACAATAGACTAATGTACTAATCCGGTGAAACGAATATGCTAGAGACAACTTCCAAAACGAAAAGGGTTTTCACAATTATAGCCCTATGGTGCGCCTTCCTTCCCGTGGACCTAAGTGGTCAGAGATCGCACACTCTTTCATACGGAAACCCCGAACAAGTTGGTATGTCATCTGCTGTCCTGGCCGGAGGCACTGGCCTATATCAAGAAGCTGTGGACAAAGGTGACCTAGTTGGTGCTGTTTTGATGGTGGTTCGTCAAGGACGAATTGTCCTTCACGATGCTGTCGGATGGAAAGACAAAGCACGAAATCTAACTATGGAACCCAATACGATGTTTAGGATGGCTTCGAATACCAAGCCTCTGGTAGCAACTGCCATAGCTCAATTGGTTGAGGACGGGAAAATGTCCTATTCAGATATGGTAAGAGACTATATGCCAGAATGGGATAACTATCGTTCAGGTTTTATCAATATTGGTCACCTCTTATCACATAGCAGCGGATTGCGGATATCAAGCCTTTTCTTAGGACCACTGATGGAACCATCAGCACAACATCCCAATGCTCCGACTTTACAACTGGAGTCAGCCCGTTTTGGATCAATAGGTGCGGAGGTAACTCCTGGACAGAGCTACAGCTACAATAATCCTGGTTATAACACCCTTGCAGCACTAGTAGAAATCGTATCGGGCCAACTTCTCGAAGAATATTTAGAGGCAAACGTTTATAATCCATTGGGAATGGAGGATTCTTATAACCATCAAATTGGGCATGACCTAGAAGGCAAACTAAACCGCATGGGTGAAGTCTACTACCGACGCAGTTCGGAAACAGAAGAATGGATCCCAGAAGGCACTCCTGGTGGTCCAGTAGCATTTCCATTTGCACGCGGTTCAGGGGGAATGATCTCCACGGCTATCGACTACGCCATTTTCTGTCAGATGCTGTTAAATGGAGGAATTTATGGGGATACCAGAATCCTCGATGAGGCGAGCGTACAATTATTGACCAGCCCAAAAATAACTGTAGGAGAAACCAGTAGTTATGGCTATGGATTCAGCATAGATAATGGGGTTTATGGACACTCTGGATCCGATGGTACGAGAGCTTGGATAGATCCTGAGCGTGAAATCATAGCAATCGTATTCACCCAAACACCTGGGGCCAGGAGAGAGGGAGGAAACCCCTGGGAAAGATTTCGCGATCTAATCAACCTCTCCATAAACAATCCTAGTTAACCACAATAAGTTCTCACCTGTTAATATCGGATTAAGCTGATGCCCTATTGTTACAACTGTGGTAGACACGTGGATGGTCCTGGGGAAAACTGTAGGTTTTGTGGCTGGGAATATACAGACCAGTGGGAAGAAGCAGCACAACCAGAAGTAGTTGTCAATCGCATACATGGTCAGCCAGGAGGTTGCTGTTCTTGTTGCATGCCTGGCTGTTTTTGGATTTTCTTCCTTTGGCTCCTAATAGCCTACCTGCTGGGACAAATCTGGAACTGGATCTTTTAGTAAGGCATTCCCCTGATCAACCCGATCTTACCGACGACTGCGTAATTTCGACAACAGCCGCAAGATTTCTATATATAGCCATACGAGTGTGACCATCAAAGAAAAGGCTCCGAACCATTCCATATGTTTCGGAAGACCAGCTTCAGCAGCGTCTTCAATGAAATCGAAATCCAGCACCAGATTAAGTGCAGCGATGCCGACCACAACCATAGAGAAGCCAATTCCCATTGGTCCACTAGAATGAATGAAGCCTATGTTTATACCAAAAAATCCGAGAACAAAACTGGCCATGTACAACAAGAAAATCCCGCCAGTGGCAGAAACAATCATCAGTTTAAAATTCTCAGTCGCCTTAATGATTCCACTCATGTAGCACAGCAGTAGAGTGAAAAACACCCCGAATGTTAAACTAATTGCCTGCAGTCCAATCCCAGGGAACTGAGCTTCAGCCATAGCCGTGATGCCTCCCAAAGCTACTCCCTCAAGCCCTGCATACACTGGTGCTGTCGTCCCCGCCCATTCCTTCTTGAAAATAGTCACCATTGCTGCAACTAGACCTAGAATGAGAGCGGGAACCATAAATCCTGGGTTATTCCACCCATAGATAGAAGCTGCAAAGCAACATACTAGAAGGAACATCGTTTTCTGGGCAGTCCCAGCAATAGTCATCGTGTCTGAGATGGCAAAAGAATTGCCATAAGCGGGTTTTATATTGGCAAATCCTGAAATGGCTGGGTTGCTAGACCTGCCGAACTTATTTAGTGCTGCATGTTTTGACATATCTACTCCCTTAATAATTTAGTCCTCTTGAACTACCCAGGTTGCTTCCCTATATACCCTACAAGAAATAATGAATTTTTGGGTTTCAATATCCACGATTGATATCGATCAAATTCAGCAATGGTTCACCAGCCATGTAACGTCTCAAATTCTCTCGATAGAAAACATACTGGTTGTCTCGATAGCGAGGTGAATAATCGGAGACGTGAGGAGTCATGATGACACGTGGAAGATCCCATAATTCAAAATCGTCTTGAGGAAGATCATCCGTACCAAATCCGGCTATTTTTTCAGACTTCAGTGCCTCCTTGAGGTCATCCCAATTAATTACACCAAGTCGTGCAATACTCAAGAAATAAGCGGATTCTTTCATCGCATCAAAAAACCTCATATCGAACAAACCTAAGGTTGCTGGTGTTGGAGGAACCGCCGCAAAAACGATGTCTGCCTCCTTGGCCAATTCATACATTTCATCAGACAACCCAACATAATCCACGAAATCAGGGCCAGATCGGCTACTATTCCTGGTAGCTATGACTCTCATCCCTAAAGCATTAGCTAACTTGGCCAACTCGGTACCGATGCTCCCCAAACCCACCACGAATAAAGTCAAATCCTGGAATTCAGCATCAAGATGTTTATCTCTCACTACATCAGTTCTGGTGCGTCCCCAAATATGTTTTCGTTGCCTTTCGGCGTGAATATCCATACCCCCAATGAGTGAAAGCATTATTGTGAGTGAATGTTGCGCGATGGAATGCTTGGTCATATCGCGAATGGAGCTAACCAATACATTCTGCTCCTTCATCTTCTCTTGCATTCTCTGAGCATCTTCACCAACCGTGTTGAAACACCTGTCCAATCCAACGCTTCCTGATTGTATCCAGTGGACCTGAGATCCGATTGCTTCTATCGTCGCTGGTCCACAGCCCAGACCAATTGTAGCCTGTGCATCATCTAGAACACCTCGCTCAATCGCGTCAGTCAGATTTTTAACAGGAATGAACTCTACCTCAGGAGCTATGGACTGTAGGAAATCCAATCTCTCAAATCGTCCTTCCCAAGGTTCATTCCCTGGCATCTCAACCACCACCTTTTGCAATGGACTCCAACCAGGCATATCTCTAACTGGCAGTCCCGATTCACGGAGCCCGAATTTATCAACCAATTCTTCTGGGGTTAGCTGTGCATAATCCTCGACACTAAAAGGCATTCTCTCGGTCAAATCCACACTGGAAACCTCCCCATCATCTGGAACGCAAGAATTGAGAATCGCTACCAAAGCAATGAGAGGATATATTACATATACACCATGACTACTATTAAGTTTTCTATTCATCGATTTCTACCCTCGCCACTCTTACCTGTTGAGTTTCTTCAGTAACATCTGTCCACGCTACCATTAATGATTCATCTGGCCCTTGAACTAACTGGGGGAATCCAGTAGCACGACCCGATGTCGTAACAGTTAATGTTACGCTCTCTGAAATGACACCCTCAGAATTAATCCTGCGCATTCTAACCTCAGCTCCTTCAGCTCCAGTTCGTTCCAACCAGGATACCAAAGCCTCACCGTTCGAAAGTCCTACAACAGCAACTCTTCCTGCAGGATTTCCATCATCAATAACCGTGGGAGCGCCGAAAGACTCACCCATATCAGAAGAACTCGCTACCTTCACCCTAGGTTGCTCTTCTGCACCCGTGAACCAACCGACATATAGCTCGTTCTCCGCCATTGCTACAGAAGGGCCATTAACAGGACACCCTCCTATATTCCAACCATCTTCATATACGACTTCACCATCAGTCCAATTCCCTTCTACCAGACGAGTTATATAAATATCCCTTATCTCCGCCTCCGTTCGATCCCTATACACAACTACTGGACCCGCTGGTGTCATGGCAGCATCTGTTTGACAACAATCACACACCCTTCCATCCATCAAAGTCTCCGGTCCAGGAGTCCCATCAACTCCAATTTCTCTAAATCTAAGCGTCATCTCTCTCTCTACTGATTCATCTTGTTCTGCAGCCGCGAACTGCCGCCCGTCAAGCCAAATGAATCCCATGGTTTTTCCTAATGAAACCGAACTTACAAAACCATGTTCAGTGGGAGTTTGATCGTCGTGAGGTGTCCATGGTTTTGACCAATTCCCCCCTCCATCACTTGATTGTACGATTCTAACACCATAGTCGTAACCACCCTGGGTTCCAGACTGCAACCAGTGTGCCCACAAGGTGCCGTTAGGGCCATGTCTTATGGATGGGAAATCCGCCCAATTAACAAAAAAATCAGCCCCTTCAGCTATAACTTTCCCTTGGGACCAGCCATCGGCTTCTAACGTGGAAAATTTCAATTGATGTGAATTCTCACCGTGTGCTTCAAGCCAACTCATCAATACTTGATCTCCCGATGTGGACAAAAAGGGCTCACCACTATTCTCACTTGCGGGTGAAACCAACTCCTGCACTCCAACTGTCAACTGGATTGGGCCCTCCTGACAACCTGAAAACAGGACTGATCCTACAAATACAACACTGCTGCCCCACCTCACTTTGCTGGATGACCTCAACATTGATTACCTCCTATTTTTTCTGATTCTGCTAGCCAGATTTCTTCCATCTAGTGCCCCCCTCTGAATCTTCTAGCGCTATTCCCTTGGAAAGCAACTCGTCCCGGATTTGGTCTGCCCGCTGGAAATCCCGATTCTGTCGCGCCTCATTTCTCTCATCCAAAAGCCTCTCTACCCACACTTCCATGGAAGAATCTATCTGGCGAGTCTCTTTGGCAATAGAAAGCAAACCAAACACCAAATCCATGGACTTCAACGTTTCCAAAGCTCTGTCGACATCTCCCTGAAAGATATCGGAGCCGGAGTCTAGTTCTCCATTAGCCTTATTAATAAAGACAAAAAGTACCGCCAGTGCTTCAGCAGAATTCAGATCATCATCCATCACGCTCTGGAATTCACTAATAGTCTTTAAAGAAATAGCACTTAATTCGCCTTCTCCATCCACGGGCAGTTCCCCAAACGAACTTAGTCTAGTTTCAAAATCAACAATTCTCTGAACAGCAGATGCAGACGCGACAAGATCCTTCCTCGTAAAGTTGAGCTCCTTTCGGTACTGTGCACTTAGAAGCTGATGACGGATAGCAGCAGGCTCAAATCCCTCTTCCAAAAGTTGCCGGACTGTTATCGTATTACCAAGTGATTTTGACATTTTACTGCCTTCGACAACCAAGTGCTTTACATGCACCCAATGTCGCACAAAAGGTTTTCCCGTTACGGCCTCAGATTGGGCAATCTCATTTTCATGGTGAGGAAAAACTAAATCCTCTCCACCCATATGTATGTCCAAGGTTTCTCCAAGTTCTTTGATGCTCATGACAGAGCACTCAAGATGCCATCCTGGCCTTCCTCTTCCCCAGGGAGAATCCCAAGAGGCTTCCACTTTTTCATCAATAGATTTGGTGGTTTTCCACAGAACGAAATCTCGGACATCCTCTTTTTCATATTCATCCGAATCAACCCTGGACACTGTGGTTGCAGTCTCCAGGTCCAAGCCCTTTAAACGACCGTATTCTGGAAATGAACCTATAGAAAAGTACACCGAGCCATCAGCTGTCGAATACGCCATTCCATTTTCTATCAGACGTTGAGTCCAAGAGATCATTTCTTCTATGTAGTCCGTTGCTAAAGGATAAGCTTCAGCAGGAAGGATCCCCAGTTCTTCAGCGTCCTCTAGAATCTGCTTGCCAAAAGGTCCCGTATATTCCTTTATAGTTTCACCCGCTTCGGCAGCCTTAAGAATCGTCTTGTCGTCGACATCAGTCAGGTTCATCACAAAACGAACATTATAGCCTGACCATACCAAGTATCGGTGGAGCAAGTCGTAGACCAAAAAGCTTCGATAATTACCAATGTGAGCATGGTCATAAATAGTTGGACCACATGCATACAAAGAAACTGTTGGGGGATTTGCAGGTTCAAATCGCTTTAGCGACCGGCTTAGAGTGTCGTATAATTTTAGACTCATAGAAAACTCTCTAGGCAATATTTGAAAATGCTCACACCGATCAAGAAATCTCTTCATTCAATCGCTGCAATGTATCATATGGGTCGTCTGATTGAGTGATAGATCGTCCCACTACCAGAAAATCTGCACCCGCTTCCACCGCTCCCCTTGGAGTAGAGACCCTCGCCTGGTCGTGAGCATCCTCTCCAGCAAGCCGAATTCCAGGTGTCACCACAATAAAATCCATACCTAAGGAGTTTTTAAGCATCTTCGCTTCTTTTGGTGAGGCCACTACTCCTGTGAGTCCCGCCTCCTTCGCTTGATTCCCTAATCTCAAAATTTCTTCTGGAAGGGCACCGACTGGGCGGCCCCAAACATTTTCTACCTCACTAGCAGTCATAGATGTCAGCACAGTCACACCTAAAAGTGAGACGAGACCGTCTGACGCTTCAACGGCTGCCCTCATCATTTTCTCCCCTCCTACCGTGTGAAGCGTCATTAAATCGACACCAAGATCCACAGCAGATCTTACAGCTCCTGCTACAGTATTAGGAATGTCATATAGCTTCAGATCCAAAAAAATACTTTTGCCCCTTTGCTTTAAAGCCTCTACAATGGCTGGGCCCTCATGTGAAAATAGCTCAAGCCCGACCTTGTAGAAGTCACCTCTTTCTCCGATTTTATCCACTAGACTTAAAGCTTGTTCAGAATTTGGGAAGTCTAGCGCTATGATCACTTTAGTTTTTTTCACTATTCAATCAACCCCTCCCAGTAAACCCTCTGTTTTCTTGTCTTTTCTATAAGCTCCAATTAAATCTGAAATAGAATCTATCCCCTGATTCTCACAAAATCTTTCAATACCCTGCGCAGTTTCCTGGGCTGACCTTGGATCAGCAAATGTAGCAGTTCCGACCTGAACTAAAGAAGCCCCAGCCAAGAGATATTGAATAGCGTCATATTCGTTCATGATACCCCCGACACCAACCAGAGGAATCGTAGTTTTTTTGCTCGCACAATGAACCGCATGCACCCCAACAGCACGAAGTGCTGGACCAGAAACCCCTCCTTGTCCAGCCCCTAATTCTGCTTCTTGCGAATCGACATTGATAGTCAGACCAGGCATTGTATTTATCAATGTTAACCCATCAGCCCCACTTGCCTCCGCTGTTTCAGACGCTAGACCTATATCTGGGACATTCGGAGCTAACTTCACCAAAATGGGACGCTCAGTTAACTTGCGAACTGAGGACACAACTTCGCTCAATGCTTCTTGGTCGAGCGCAAATGGCAGGCCTCCCAATTTTACATCATTGGGACAGGACAAATTCAGCTCATAACCAAGGAAGCCACCAGTTTTTTCCAATCGTTTTACTACGGAACAGTACTCGTCGATGACATGTCCAGCTACACTGACAAACACTTGAATTGAAGATAAATTCTCCTTCATCCATGGAATCTTTTGACTGCAGACCATCTCTACACCAGGATTGGCCAAACCTACTGAGTTGAGCATCGCATTGCCCGCTTCTACTACCCTGGGTGCGGCATTTCCTTTCCTGGGCTCATAGGTGACTGATTTCGTCACAATCCCACCCAGTGTATCAAGATCAATGACTTCCACAAGTTCTTCGCCAAACCCACAAGTGCCTCCTGCAAGCAACACAGGATTCCGGAAGTCTGCACCAAAAAGATTCTGCTCTATCTGCATTATTTTTCCATTCCTATCCTCAACATTCTCCCCCTCTACCTACCGTTTGCTGTCCAGGAGGGTAACGATTATAAAACTCTCTTACCGCATCTGCGAGAGCCTTCCCTAGTTCCCTCTGGAATTCAGAACGTGACATTTCCCTCTCTTCTTCCCTATTACTAACAAAACCTATCTCCACGAGAACTGCTGGCATCAGAACGTTAGTGATCACGGCAAAGGGTCCCTGTTTCACTCCCCGGTCTGGCCCAGAATGCACTGCCCTCAAACTCTTCTGTATGGTCTCCGCTAGATTCGCTGACCAATGCTGATGGTCCAGATTTCTCAGTTCTCGAAGTATAAAATCTAGGTCAGGACTCTCACTAGCATTTTCCTCTCCAGAATAGAACGCCAGGGGAGCATTCTCATTAGCTGCCACTCTTCTCTCGTGCTCAGTACGGGCCTCGGAAAGAAAATAGGTCTCAAATCCTCGAACCGATGGATTATTCGGAGCCGCATTAACATGTATAGACAAGAAGATCGCTGTATCTTCACCTTTTAGAAACATCGCCTGCTCACCCCTCTCCCAAAGAGGAACGAATACGTCCCTATCCCTTGTCATATAGACCTCTATGCCGTCGTCCTTACCCAATTCCCGAACTAATTCCCTACTAACTGAGAGTGCAATATCCTTTTCCCTTCGTCCACCAGAACCAGTGGTGCCTGGATCCTTACCACCATGTCCAGGATCGATGATTACAATCCTTCTATTGTTATTGTTCCCACTTTCACCAATTTCTATGTCAGGTTCCAATTCAATTTCTAGTTCTGGCTGTACCCCCTGTCCTTCCAGATTGGAATCAGATTCCTGATCAACTGCAGGGAATTGCTCATCCGCAAAAACGTACTCACCCCCCAGGTGCATAGGAACGAAATCGAGAAAAAATTGAATTGGAATGTTGCCAGATGAACCATCCAAAGACGGGGCATTGACCAATTGAAACATTTTATCGTTCCAGCGAAAAAAAGGACTGCCAAAGACAAAATGCACACTATCACTGTCACTCATGACTGCCCTTAGATTATTACTGTTCACCTCAACCTCCCAACCCATTTCTTCCAACACGAGATGAGAGGCCGCCTTGTAGCCCCTAGTGTCAAAAGTGCTAATGGCAATTGTATCCCCTGATAAGGTTACAAGCTTTAGCTGATCATTCATTTGACTTAGGGACTCAATTGGTTGTAGCGATAGGGCTGCTAGGCAAAAAAAGGGCAATACTGACCAAGAAATTACTTTCATTTATACCTGGACACAGCTCTACGTGCTTCCATTTCTTGCGTAGCTCTCTTGAGCTTTTCCCTTTTGTCGTACTGTTGACGTCCCTTGCCCAAGCCCAGTGTCAATTTGGCGTTACCCCTCCGAAAATAAACATCCAAAGGCACCAGAGTGAGACCTTTCTCAGACGTCTTTACTGACAGCCGACGGATCTCACTTCTATTCAAAAGAAGCTTACGTTTTCGATCGCTGTCTAAATTAGCTCGATTGGCCTGGGCATATGGAGCTATATGGAAGCTGTATAACCAAACTTCGCCTGCCTCCACTTTAGCAAATGCATCCCTGAAAGCTACCTGCCCCATACGTAGTGATTTCACCTCAGGACCCTTTAAAACAATTCCAGCTTCATAGGTATCTAGAATCTCGTATTGATGCAAAGCCTTTCTATTACGGCCAACTACCTTCCGAGAACTAGTCTTACTCACAATTCAGAGACCTCTAATGAATCTTGTATGTGATGGAAGAAAATCGACACTCAAAAGTTTCAATCGTGCTTCACGGACGCCAAGCATAGTCTCCTCAACCGTTGTTCAGATCTTACTCTCCCTTTGCATTATTCTTCAATAAAGTAAAGGTGTATCAATCATAACCCACTGGCTCTAAACGCATAAGGTTAGTGGGATCACCGTCGAAACCGCGAGCATCACCATCCACTGCAAGATAAATATATCCGTCCGGTCCTTGTCGGACATCCCTTATTCTCCCCATGTCTCTTATCAAAGTCTCCTCAGCGACAATAACTTCATCACGCATAGTTATTCTCTCTAACCTCTCGCCACGCAGACCACCAACAAACATATCTCCTTTCCAGTCTGGAAATTGATCGCCAGTATAAACCAACATTCCTGAGATCCCAATCGAAGGCACCCAGATGTGTCTGGGTTGTTCAGTGTCGTCCGAATGAGTTCCATCATGTATTCTCAGGCCTGTGCGATAGTTAACTCCATAGCCCACCACCGGCCAACCATAGTTCAAACCAGGCCTTAGCAGATTTAGTTCATCTCCCCCCTGTGGTCCGTGTTCATTGAGCCATATTTCTCCAGTTTCAGGATGAACTTCTATTCCTTGAGCGTTACGATGTCCATAAGTCCAAATCTCAGGGAGGGCTTCTGGTACTCCGACAAAAGGATTGTCTTTAGGTATACGACCATCATCATGAAGTCGCACCGTAGTGCCATTATGGTTTGAAAGATTCTGAGCAGGATGGATAGCTAAATCGCCTTCAGAAGGCCACTGTCGATCTCCAATGGTCATAAACAAATAGCCATCCTTATCGAACACCATTCTAGCCCCCCACATTGAGCTTCTGTCTGTGCCATTACCTGGAGCTACAGCTGTAAAAACTTTTTCTACTTCGGTCAATTCATCGTTTTCAAAGCGCCCCCTGACAATTGTCAAATTCCCCAGAGGATCGACACCCTCAGATGCAGTAAAGCTCAAGTAAATCATCCTGTTGCTGGCAAAATCTGGATGTAGGATGACATCTCTCAGTCCTGCCTGTTCCCTACCATCCATCGAAATAGCACCCTGACCCAAAGCTAAAATTTCAGGCAAACCGTCAACCGGTTTCTCCAAAAGAACGCCATCCCTGACTATCCTCAGTCGCCCGGGGCGTTCCGTAACCAGCATATCGCCCTCTGGAAGAAACTGCATCGCAAAAGGATGGACCAACCCTTCTACAACGGTTACCACCCTAAAATCATGGAAAGCGGATCTGATGGTAGATTCGTCCGTCCTGTTAGCCAATTCTACTGGTGAGCAACCCCAAACAACCAGGCCAACCAAAAAACTAGTTATTTTTATGGTTCCTTTCATTAGTAATTAAGACCTTTATGTTAAGAAATTTTGCAACAAACTAACACGATCACATGACTACATTATTTTACAAGTCTAGTCTTCTTCTTCCTCAAATGTCATTTCTGCCGAAATCCGCAGACTTTCAGGAGGAGCATATCCCTCACCTTCCACTTGTTTATGACCTTCAAATAAGTGACCAACTCCTCGGTCGTTCATTTCCTTTACCTTTTGGCTCGATTCTACTATATCCTTCACAAGTCGAATCTGGGACTCAATACCATCCCTTAAATCATCAATTCGAGTTTCTAGAGTCTGACCTTGACCCACTAGGTTATCCTTAGCCGACTCACGCAACTGCTCGGCCTTTTCCTTGATTCTCTTTTGAATTTCGTGACCAGTTCTGGGCGTTAACACTAGAGCCAGTCCAGCACCTAATAGAGCTCCTAGTACAAATGCTCCCGCACCACTAGAAGATTTGCCATCAATTTCAAGTGACTCTTTTTCATTATCCATTTTTCAACGTCCTCTTTCGCCAAACAATAACAACTATCAACACAAAATATATGACCCTTGAAATATACTTAAGCTAATCACTACTAGTATTCCTCAATTTCCAGCAGGAGTTGCTTTGTTGAGGATCAAGATTTTTAATCTTTCCACGATCTAAAAACTCAAACGTCAGACGTTTGCTTAATTCGACTCCTGGCTGATCCCAAGGATTCACCTTATATAAGCCCCCCGCATACACTGTAGCCATCATAAATAACATCAGCAATTCACCCATGACTTCTTCGTCTAGGCTATCTAATTCTAAGGTCATAGTTGGGCGACCCACTATTCTTAATGATTCTACAGTAGCCTGCTGTTCCAGTTTTAGAAGTTCTCCCAATCCTCTTCCTTTAAAAGACTGAAAAGCCTCTGCATTAACATTTTCCACTGGTATTTCTATATCGTCGCTGTGATCTCCCAGTTTCAAAAACAAGATGACCTTATCTTCAGGACCTTCCGTAAATAACTGAAGTTGTGAATGTTGATCCATGGCACCTCTTGCTGTCAGAAGAGTGGGCCCAGCATTCACCAATTCTCCCGATAAATTCTTTGCCTTACCTAAAGATTCAGACCACAACTGTTGAAACCAGAGAGAAAAATTTTGAAGACGATCACAGTATGGCATAACTACATGTACATTCCTTCCCTGCTCGCGATCAGCAGTATGAAAAAGCGTGCTAATCATGCCGGCTTTGTTATCCTTTAAGACAGGCGTCCTGCAATGTTCTTTGGAGTTTTCTGCGCCTCGGATTATGCTCCTAACATCCAACCCAACCAAGGATGCAAGGAACAGACTCGCGGGTGATAGAACAGAAAAACGACCCCCTATATCAGGCGAGACTTTTAGACTTTCGATACCTTTTTGTTGAGCTATTTCACGAAGTGTTCCTAAGGATGGATCCGTCGTGAAAAGAAAATGTTCGCAAGCCTTATCCGACCCCATTGCCCGAGTTACAAAATCCTCTACTACTGCGTATAGAGCCAATGTTTCCGCAGTAGATCCAGATTTGCTTACCACATTAAATAAAGTTTCCTCAACATTTATCCTATCCAACAATTCACGTACGCTGACTGGATCCAAATTGTCTAAGAAGTAGATTTTGGGACAATGATTGCGAGTCACGTCATCCAACAGATTCCATGATTCCCCCAACAAAGCCTGACACAAGGCCTGCATACCAAGTGAAGATCCGCCTATTCCAATAACCACGACTGCACTAAACCGTTTCCTATAATTTCGGGCCAATACTTCAATATGCTCTACCTCAGTCCAAGTGTTCTCTAAGTCCAAGAAACCCATGGTTCTTGCGTTGCCTTCTTTGGAAATCATTTCATGAACATTGAGAAATCTTTTCGCTAAGTCTGTTTGCAATCTCTCTTCTTCGATTCCATTAGGACCCACATTTACGGCCAATATTTCCCTATAATTCAAGACGGTTTTCAATTGATCTCCACCTTCAATCCGTCATACGCAGGTTGCACATTGACTGGTAACTTTTCAATCAACTCCTTATGCCTAACTTTATGACTGATGTGTGTAAGGAAAGTGTTTTCCGCCCCCACCAAAGCTGCTGCTTCCACAGCTTCTTCGACATTGAAATGGGTCGGATGTGGCCTGCCGAACCAAAGAGCATTGAGCACCAAAACGCTGACCCCTTTAAGTGTCGCCAATGCTTCATCTGGCAATGATTTCCCATCAGTTACATACCCGAGATTGCCCACCCGGAAACCATATGAGTATTGGGGTCCATGTGGAACAACCACAGGTGAAAACTGCTGTCCCAAAATATCAACAGGTACATCAGGTCCAAACGAACACAACTCTATTCGTGGTTTGATTGTCCCCTTTGGCGGTTGATACTGGTTATTGAAAATGTAGTTGAAGCGAGTTCTAAATTGATTCTCATAGATGTCAGGCACATAAGCTGGAATATCTGGACGATTCCTGGTAGTAAAAGCACGCAAATCATCTATTCCGTGACAATGATCAGCGTGGTCGTGAGTAAACCAAACTGCATCTACGGTAGTTGTCTGCGTAGCCAACAGCTGCATCCTCAATTCAGGAGGAGAATCTATGAGCAAATTTCCACCTTCAAGCTCCAAAAGAGCACCGTGCCTTGTGCGAATGTCAGCTGGATCAGGCGATAAGCATACACGACAATCACATCCTACTACAGGAACTCCGAATGAAGTCCCTGTCCCGAGAAATGTTAGTCTCATTATTGTTAGATGACCTCTACCTGCATGGTGTTAGTAGTTCCTGAGATATTAAAAGGAAAACCAGATGTCACCACTATTGAATCACCTGAAAGGCCCAAACCCCGCTGAAGGACAACGTTTTTTCCAAACTGAGAAAGAGCTTCATAGCTAACTTCCACGTCTTCGGCTAACACAGGATATACCCCCCAGACTGCAGCAAGTTGTCTACAAGTATAATCGTCGGTGCATACGGCAAACAATGGGGCCTTTGGACGATAACTGGAAACCAACCTTGCCGAAAAACCGCTGCGAGTGATCACTATTATTGCTGGTACCTCTAGTTGCTTTGCAACCTCTACAGTAGCTGAAGCGACCGCATGCTCCCTCGGTGTCGCCCCAGCACGTTTATGACTTCCGGAAAAAGTTCCATAAATCGGACCCTGGTCAAGAAAACCACTGGATTCGACCTCTCTAATGATTGAAACCATAGCTTCTAAGGATTCACTTGGATGTTTTCCAATCGCAGTTTCACCCGAAAGCATTACTGCATCCGAACCATCCAAAATAGCATTCGCCACATCTGACACCTCTGCTCTAGTGGGCCTTGGATGATCGATCATCGAACCCAACATTTGGGTAGCCGTAATAACTGGCCTCGCACTAAAATTACCCCAGCGAATTATTCGTTTTTGTGCTCTTGGAACCCTTTCAAAGGGCAATTCTACCCCTAGATCTCCTCTGGCTACCATCAGAGCATCAGTGGAATCAACTATTTCATCTAAGCTATCGAGGGCCTTTGCTTTCTCGATTTTTGCAACTATTAGAGTCTTGTTAGAAATTTTATCCTTAAGGTTCACTAGGTCTTTCGAACTCAATACAAACGAGAGTCCTATGTATTCCACACCTCTCTCCAAGGCGAACTGTAAATCTGCCAAATCCTTTTCTGTGAGAGAGGTAGTTTCGACGTTAACGTTGGGTATATTGACACCCTTACCCTCTGTCAGCTCTCCTCCCCTTACAACCTTAAACTCAGCTATACCTTTTTTCGATTCAACGAAAGACAATTCCAGTGCGCCGTCATCCAAAAGGATAGGATCTCCAGGCTGCAACCATTCAATCCAATCGAACGATGTTGCTGACATATCTGCAGTTTTTTCAGACAGATCATCCGCCATGGTTATTCTCTGACCATCAGCCAACAGTAGGGGCTGTTGAAGCCCATGTACACGTATTTTTGGACCGGCAAGATCGACCAATATACCAAGATTACAGCCTAAATCCTCTGCAGTGCTACGGAGACAAGCTATCGTTTCAGCATGTGTTTCGTGATCTCCGTGGGACATATTGATACGAGCTATGTCCATGCCACCCTTGATTAGATCATGAATAGCTGACTTTGATGAAGTCGAAGGACCTATTGTACAAACGATTTTTGTTCGAAGCATAGGTATGTTCACATATTTTAGGTGATACCACTTTGACCAGATTTCACATTAAAATTGAACCTACATGATGACTGTAGCAAGGCTAATCATATCTTTGTTACTTGCTTTCTCTCCAAAGAACGACCAACGTCCAGTACAATGTTAGTCCAATTAATCGAGAATCAAGAAGATCTTGAGCACCTTGTCCAAGCTGTGGATGGAAAAGGCCGGCTTGCAATAGATCTTGAGGCTGCGGGCTTTCATCGATATTCAGATAAGGTTTGCTTACTGCAAATTACATCTGATGACCAAACCTTCCTAATAGACACTCTCTCTGTGGACCCATCAGATTCACTGCGACCCATTCTCCAGAATCCCGATACTGTTCTTATATTGCATGGAGGGGTCTTCGATCTCCGTTTGCTTCAACGAGACCTTCACATCTTCCCAGTCCAATTATTCGACACTCAGATCGCCGCTTCTTTAGTTGGAGAACCTTCACTTGGCTTGGCCGCTCTCCTCAATAAGTACCTTAACATAGACTTATCGAAAAAATACCAGCGAGCGGACTGGGCGAAGAGACCTCTTCCAAAAGAAATGTTGGCCTACGCTGCGGCTGATACACAACACCTACATGCGCTATGTGACCTACTGACTGAGCAACTCGAAATTTTGCACCGCTCTGCATGGGTCACTGAAGAATGTTTAGCTCTAAGCAAACTGCGTTGGGAGCCAGAAACCAAATCTGATCCAGTACTAAAAATCAAAGGGTCGAAACACCTTTCGAACAGGGAACTGGAACGTCTCAGAGGAATCTGTGAATGGAGAGATACAATCGCAAAAGATATTGATCGAGCTCATTTCAGAGTAGCTGGCGATCCAATCCTCCTTGAAATTGCAAAACTGCAATCAAACCAACTGTCTTCGATCGGCAGAATCAAAGGAATATCCAACAAGATCCTTATGAAGTTCGGCAAAACATTGATCAAGAGGTTAGAACGAATTGACAATCTTCCTGCTGAGCAGTGGATGGGTTATCCCACGAAAAAAGGACCTCGACGGCACCGACTGTCCAATAAAGAGGAAAGAATCCTGGAACAACTAAAAGTGATTCGCAACAAAGCAGCTGACAGGTTTAAGATTGCCAGAGGAAGCATAATGTCTAACTCACTACTAAGTCACATCGCTACTATACAAGTGGATCACAGCGCTGATTTACTGCAGATAGATGGAGTCCGGAACTGGCATATCGAAGCTTTAGGGAATGACATTCTAGATGCTCTCAAAGGCTAAAGACCAGCCTCCTCCTGACGTTTGCAATCGATACAATACCGGGCGTGTGGCAGAGCGTCGAGACGTTTAAAACCGACTTCGGCACCACAGGTTTGGCATAACCCAAACTGGTCGGGATGGGAAAACAATCTCCTCAGCGCCTCCTCTAATCGATAAATATATCTTCCCTCTTTGCTAGCAAAAAGAGCTGCCTTCTCCCTCTCCATAGCTTCAGTTCCCTGATCAGCCATGTGATCAGTATAGGAAACCAAATCCGAATCCATGACTTCCCGGTCCAATTTTGTTCTTCTTCCAAAACGTCCTAAAGCCTTTATTGCTTTATCCCTCTCACTCTGCAATCTGCGTTCAAGATGCTCTAATTCTTCCTTGCTCAACATTCAAAATATCCTTCTTTGACATTTTAAGCCCAACGCTTCCTACAGCCAGACAGAAGCGAAGGTTTAGATATCGATAGATAATCTTGAACCCTTACCTCTTAGTGGCTACAATCTTATAGTAATTGATATTACAAACACCCTAACAATTTCAAGGGCCATAAGAGCAACCGAGCCTACTTCTATGACAGCTACCATAAATTGTATCCGCTGCGAAAAAGATAATGCCAAGCTAGAAAAACCACCTTTTCGTAGTGATTTAGGAGAAAAAATCCAAAGCCAGATATGCTCAGAATGTTGGCAGGAATGGCTAACTCACCAAACGTTACTCATCAATCACTATGGCTTAGACCCAAGGGACTCAAAATCCAAAGAATTCCTCTATGCACAGATCGAGAGTGTGCTATTGAATAATGAAAAAGGGCAGAACATCGATACTAGTCAGCAAGGTGGCATCGAATGGTAACCTGGACTGACTAAATTAACCCAGCACCTTCAATTACTAATTTCCTCTATCCCTTCTTTTGGGTACTGCTCCGTCAGATTGCCAGTAAAAACCCTCAGCATCTTTAGTCTCAGGCCACAGTTGTCTTAAACTATCGCCCTCAAATAATCGGCCGTTCTTCATAACCCATTGTACTGTATTCGAGTTATGAAGATCCTCTAACGGATCTTTATTTAGTACTACCAGATCAGCTAGCTTACCCTCTTCCAATGATCCCAAATCGTTGTCTAGTCCCAGAGCATCGGCTCCAATAATTGTTGCGATTCTAAGAGCTTCATGTTCAGTCATCTGATCAGAGGATCCCACAAGCCATAGTTCCCAATGATAGCCTAATCCCTGCAACTGGCCGTGACTTCCTACACCAGCTCTACCACCTGCCTCTACCACATCATCCACAAAATCGGAAATTTCTTTGTGAATGTACTGTGATTCATCAAACCAACCTGGTGCCCTTCGGGCTGCTTTCGAATAAATTTCTTCGAACGGAGTAAAGGTGGCCAATTTCGCATCATCCAGAACATTTGTTGTGGTATAAAATAAATTTTCTGCCCAAGGTCCACCGTAAGTGACCACAATAGTTGGGGTTGTCGCCATGTTAGACTGCGCCACTAACTCAACTACATCATTGAACAGTGGAACCCCAGGTAGATTGTGTTCAGTTCCAGGGTAGCCATCCTGAGCCATCGTCAAATTCAGCCGAAGGTCTAGGCTTCCTTCGGTTGTAGGCATCAATCGCAACTCGTGAGCGGCCTGAATGATCCATTGCCTCACCTCACGATTTCCAGCACCGTACATTTTTATTGTCTTGGTATCGAAGTAGTCGGAATAGCGTCGCAGCACATCCCTCGCCTCCTTCAAACTGCTTATCCCTTCCCTTGAGAAAACACCTTGGCCAGTGCTATAAACACGAGGACCCAACATTCTTCCTGCTCTTACCATATCCTCATAAGTAAGCACATCACTTGAACCAGTCTGAGGATCTCGAGCCGTGGTAACGCCGTAGGCTAGATTTGCCGCATAGGACCAAGTTTGTGAGCGATGCACATTAAACGCTCCGCGCAAATGAGCATGAGTATCTACGTAGCCAGGAATAATCGTCTTCCCAGAAACATCCAATCGTTCTGCTTCGTCAGGAATCATTATGCTCCCACTGGGGCCTATTCCTTCAATCCTATTGTTACGAATCAGGATGTCTCCTTGTTCTAGAATCTCCTTCCCCTTCATCGTTATGATACGCGCGCCAGTCAGAGCTACTATCCCAGTTGGAATATCTCTCTCAAATTCAATTCGAATCCTTGACTCTTCTGGCCTATACCCGTCCGTATCATCCTCGTCTTCATCCTCATCGACTTTGGCAATGCTGTCGGCAAACTGTTCGGCCGCATCTAAATTGTAAACGAAATGTGCATTCCCTAGAGCCCAGTGCACTTCTTGACCAGAAAAACTCCATGCTGGAAATTGCCCGCCTATGTCTGTTAACTGAGAAGCCGGAAAAGAAGTTCTTTCTAGGTCAGCCACCGAAATGGTTGGAGCATCGCCACCCACACCTCGAGGAACGGCTACCACATAAAGTTGGTTTTCTACTTGTGCTAAAGCTCTTAATCCTTGAGGTGACATGACGATCAAACTAGCAGCGCTACCCGGCCCAGAACCTCCGTTGTTGGATCCGCGAATCTGTACATGCTCTCTCCTATCACTACCATCCCACCTAATTGAAACCAACCCGGTTCCGTTCTGGGTTGCATAAATGCGATCCACTTGCTGCGAAAAATGTGGTTTGCGCAGGCCAGAAACCTGAGCAATTAGAGTGGCATCTCCACCTTCACTTGGTAACCAGATGAGATCCGAAGATCCCCTTTGGACATTTTGCGTTAGAGCTTCTTCATAAGTTCTCCTTGGAGCCCGAATGGCTACTATACGGTTACCATCTAATGACCAGACTGGCTCTGTATAGAACGCTGCTTGATCTGTCAATCTCTCAAGGTCTGTACCGTTGGGTTTTACCGAATAGAGATGTCCTCCCTCCTCTTGCGAATAAGTCACGAACACAATTCTTTGACCATCAGGCGACCAAGCTGGCATAGACGTCATCGCATCTGGCTGAGACAAACGTCGAGGAGTACCTCCAGGAGCATTAACTACATAAAGATCGCCCATCACTGTAAACGCTAAATGCTCTCCATTGGGAGATGGAGCAATATCACGAATCTGTTTGGCGACGAAAGTCGGAGAATCCTCAATTGGATAATCAAAATCCACTTCTGGACCCATAGGTACTTCCGCATTAACTCTAAATGGAATCTCCACCGGGTCAGAACCGTCAACAGGTACACGCCATAGCTTCCCTTCATAAAAAGTGACTACCTCACGAGAGTCAGGCGTGAAACTCATTCCTGGGTAAGTATCACGTGCTGCTCTAGATTCCTGATCATCGCGTTGAACTGGGAAAGCCAACCAACCTTCATCACCACTGTTAAGATCTCTTATCCGCAGGCCAGTTTCCGATATATGTCGGCTTCCGTAGACAAGCCATTTTCCGTCGGGAGATAGCGTGGGTCTAAATGCACCTCCATAACGACCTGATCGACTGCTATTCGTCCCAGAATCGCGGTCGTATGTCCACAACTGGTAATCCCTCCCAGGCGAATTGTACTGCCAAGTGCCCGTTCTTCTTGCATACCAAATGTAACGCTCGTCACTTCCGAAGGCCGCACCCATCGTCCGAGCATTATCAGGTTCTTCTATGAGCTGCACACCACTTCCACCTCGGCGATGGTACATCCACAGTTTACCTTGACCAGGGCTTTGTTTGGTGGCAACGATATAATCTCCATCAGGGGTCCACTCAGGAGACTGATAGGCACTATTTTCACCTCTTGTGATGCGAGTAGTATCAGATCCATCAATTGAGATGGTCCATATACCATCTCCACCACTGCGGTCACTCACAAAAACGATGGACTCTCCATCAGGGCTGAATCTGGGCTGACCATCAAAGGCCATCCCTTGAGTGAGTGGCTCCGCAACACCACCGGAAAAAGGCATCGTGTAAAGATCTCCCAAGAAGTCAAACACAATTGTTCCCCCATCAGGACTTACATCTAAGGAAATCCAGGACCCTTCGGTGAATGAACCCTTCAAAGTACGTTGAGGAGTCAGAGGTAATCCCTCCTTCAATAGCTCATTTTCTTCACTACCCTCTTCATTCTGTTGCCCATCAACTGTTGACGGGGTACTGACTGTCGCAACTAAAAAAAGCAGGGTTAGTGAAATACCCAAACGGTCAAAGATCCAATTCATTTGGACGTCCTTATTTTAGATTGTTCCATTAAGTATGCATCCATAATTCACAGAAAGATTCAAGGCATGCCTTGGTCTGATCCGTAAGTTATAGGTGGCTTAGCGGTCTGATCCACCTCAAACTTGAAAACATCTGGTCTAGCGTAATGACCAACCACATCGAAATCAAACTTACCCCTGGAAACTGCATCCATCTCAATTTCCGCAGTCAGGATCCCTGTTTTGTCATATAACGGACCTTCTAGGCATTCCCCAGCTGGGTCGTAAATAGCACTACCTCCCCTACATAACGTCTCAGGCCAAGATCCGAGGTCCCCTTCAATATCCATATCTCTGGGATACATATCTTTAGTGACATACTGGTTACATCCCAGTACAAAACAACGTCCCTCTAAAGCGATATGCCGAAGAGTAGATTGCCAACGATCCCTAGCATCTGCTGTGGGAGCTAAATAAATAGCAACTCCTTTCCCATACATCGCCATTCTCGCAAGGGGCATGTAATTTTCCCAGCAAATCAATCCTCCTAAACAACCGAAGGGGGTGTCGACAGTCGTAAGAGTACTTCCATCTCCTTCACCCCAGATCAGGCGTTCCGCTGCTGTAGGCTTCAGTTTTCGATGTTTGCCCAAAATCTGACCATTTGGAGAAAAATAGATCAGAGTACAGAAAAGTGTTCCACTACTATACGTTGAGTCCCTTTCAATGACACCCACCACCAAATAAACACCCGCTTTTTTCGCCGCTTCTGCCATCAATTTGGTATGTCTACCTGGTATATCTATTGCACAATCCCAGTAATTTTGCCAAATAGACCTCCCAGCTTCTGTTCGACCTCCTACAGAAGTTCCAAACGCAAGCCCCCATGGATACCCACCCACATAGGCCTCTGGAAATAGGACCAAATCTGCTCCATTCTTTCCGGATTCTGCGGTCAATCTGCACACCTCAGCAACGGTTCTATCTGTATCAAATAACTTTGGAGAACATTGAACAACGGATACCACTGCAGTAGGATTTTTAGCCACAATCACCTCAAAGTTTAACGACTACGGTACACCACTTCAGCAACTACATCACCAACCATCGAAAGGGTGCGGCTGCTTGTATTTTCTGGGACGTCTCTCAAAGTATGCCAAAAACTGTTTGACGGACCGTAGTCAAAATCGATTATGTCTATGGTCGGAATCCCTGCTTCAATTAACTTCACATGATCGTCAAGAACACGACTCATCGGTCCCACAGGGAAATACCGACCGTAACCCAATTCTGAAGCTACACTCCACACCCTCTGTACTACCTGTGGAGCACTTTCCATTGAAAAGGCCTCGACTGGAAAACTGGGGTCTATATCAGCCACCATATCCAAAAGGATGGCGAAGGAAGGATTGTCTACTTGACCTCTACCATTCGCATAATAGGAAGCTCCCAGGAACATATCTTCAGTAGTGGGACCATAGTCTTCCCCATCGGTAAATAGTAGGTCCACTCCCAAGGGTGGTAATTGTTCATGGAACATACGAGCCAATTCCAAGAGTACTGCTACTCCAGAAGCACCATCATTTGCTCCAGGGACCGGCATCTGCTTCTCGGCATCAGTAGAACTTTGGTCTGCGGCTGGCCTGCTGTCCCAATGTGCTAGTAGAAGAATCCTCTCCTCAAACTGAGTTCCGAATCGGGCGATCAAATTGGACAGATTGAGCGAGTCGCCCTCACCTGTGACCCATTCAAAAGCATCCACTATTACTGTGTCTGCAGTCTCTCTCAGTTGGTCTTGCATCCATTCTAACTGTAATTGATGGGCTTCAGATCCTGGCACCCTACTCCCAAAATCAACCTGAGTTACCAAGTCCTCAAAAGCTCTAGATCCATCAAACGCCGGCCTTTCTATTCTTGTAGCACCCGCCCCCGATGATTCTGAACCATCTTCGCCACATCCAGTCAATACCAACGCAGGAACTAAAAGCATGTAACACAGTCCTCTTCCTCCTATCACAACATTCCTCGTAGTTTTAGTAGTTATAGTCATTTGTGTTGGCTAGCATTCAAGCATCTGCTTTGAGAGCTTCAGTAGCTAACTCCTTAATCTTTCTACTCATGGAATAAAAACCGTTTCTCCTGTTGACAGAAAGGTGTTGAGTCAAATCCAGTCTCTCAAAAAGCCCTTCTATATCGGTTGAAAGTACTTCTTCAGGCGTCTTATTCGAATAGAACATCAGGAGCAAAGCTGTGAGCCCTTTTACAATCAATGCATCACTATCCGCCCAGAATTCCAAAGCGGCTTCATCACTATCGTCTATTTGAGAGGCCAGCCATACCTGACTCATACATCCAGGAACCAAATGTTTCTCATCCCTAAATTGTTCAGGGTAAGGTTCTAGGTTTTGACCGAGTTGGATCAAGTAACGATATCGGTCTTCCCACGAAAGAAGCCGATTGAAACGGTCGACAAAATCATCGGGATTCACACTTTCCTACCCAGGTAGAATTCCAGTAGTTGTGACTCAGCCAATTGAGCCGTCAGTTAATCTGAGGTGATAATATGTGATTATCAGATGAAAAGGAAGCGGAGCACAAAACTGAATCTAATACTTAGTTAGCCACACTCACTATAACCACAAATATGACATTTGACACAACCTTCCTCATAGGAAAGTTGCCCTGCGCCACAATCTGGACAACTCCCTAAAAAAGCAGTCTCTTGATCCGAAACGCCAGCTGAAGAAACTTGGCTACCGTCTGTCCCGACGGTCGCAGTCAAAGGAAGTGTCTCTTGGACCCCATGCTTTTCTGACATATAGCTCTCGAGAGCCTGCCCTATTGCGTCTGGAAGAGATAATACCTTGCCTGGGCCTAGGCCCACTGCACGATCCGAAGAAATTCCTCTTAACTGATCCCTAACTGCGGGAATAGGTATTCCTGACCTGAGTCCTAACGAAATCAATCTTCCGATAGCTTCAGCATCGGCTGTAGCAGCCCCTCCAGCCTTTCCAAGGGTGCAAAATACTTCGAAAGCATGTCCACTAATATCCTCATTAATTGTTACGTATAGGTCACCGAGAGGGGAACTCATCTTCATAGTACGACCACGAAGCATATCTGGTCTCTTCCTCTTAGCACGGCTAGCCGCAGCTGTCATATCTTCATCCTGCTGCTCGAGATAAACAGTATCCAACTCAACTTTCAAATTATGAGCTGTCTCTCTCGTGTCAGCCAGCAATTGTTCTAACCGTCTTACTGCTTCACTTTCTTCCTCCGAATCTTCTCCCGCTTTTTCTGTCTTTCCTGTTGAAAGAACCTGACCCGACCTGGACCCATCCCTGTAAACAGTTACTCCCTTACAATCCAACTCATAAGCAAGTTCATATATCTCTCTGACATCTTGCTCGGTTGCTTCGTGCGGGAAATTAGTAGTTTTTGATATAGCAGAGTCAGTGTGCTGTTGAAAAGCAGCCTGCATGCGAACATGCCATTCTGGGGTAATGTCGTGAGAGGTCTTGAAAACAGCCTGAACTTGTTGTGGAACTTCAGTGAAATGTATGTGACCCTCTTCGGCAATCCTAACCATTAGCTCTTCGGAATACCATCCTTCCTGTTTTGCCCTAGCTACGAAATCCGGATTGACATCGGGCATCATACTTCCAGCTTGGTTCCTCATGAAAGCTACCGCAAAGATCGGCTCTATGCCTCCAGAACAACCGGCAAAAATGGAAATTGTACCTGTTGGAGCTACTGTGGTAAGGTTGCAGTTACGTAGTTTTCTCTTTGGTCGAATTCTATTTCCTTCACCATCCGTTGCACATTTTGAGTCACTTCCCCAAATGGATTCCTCCCAGGCCGGAAAGACACCTCTATCTTTGGCTAACTTTTCCGAAGCCTTCCTAGAGGCTTCGTTAAAAAATTCCATGACCTTACGCCCCATCTCGACACCCTCTTCACTGTCATATGGAATCCCAAGGGCAATCAACATATCTGCCCAACCCATTACACCCAGCCCAACCCGGCGAATAGACTGAGACAACTCTGTTATTTCTGGAAGGGGGTAACGGTTAACATCGATTACATTATCAAGGAAATGGATGGACATTCCTACAGCTTTACCAAGCTCATCCCAATCGATACCCTCAGCTGGATCTCCGTCCGGGACATAGCCGTCCTTTATGAATTTAGCCAGATTGACGCTTCCTAAATTACATACGTCATAGGGAAGTAATGGTTGTTCTCCACATGGATTTGTAGCTTCGTAGGAACCTAGCTTCGGCACTGGATTAAAAGCGTTGGCTCTATCGATAAAAAATGTTCCTGGTTCCCCCGTTTTCCAGGCTCCATGGACAATCAGATCGAATATCTCCTTAGCATCTTCTTGGCCTACAGATTCGCCAGTCTTAGGCTCTATCAAATCGTAACTTCCGCCTGATTTCACTGCCTCCATAAACTGATCTGTGAGGGCAACTGAAATATTGAAATTGGTTACCTTAGAAGTATCATCCTTACAAGTAATAAAATGTCGAATGTCGGGATGATCCACTCTGAGGATCCCCATATTTGCACCTCTTCTGGTCCCCCCCTGTTTCACTACCTCCGTACTCGCGTCATACAGGGTCATAAAAGAGACGGGACCCGAAGCTACACCCATAGTTGACTTAACCTGGGAGCCAGTGGATCTAAGTTTTGAAAAAGAAAAACCTGTTCCACCCCCACTTTGATGCACAAGCGCCATGGCTCTCAGTGTATCGTAGATACCGCTCTGTCCATTTGAAAGGGCATCATCCACTGGCAAAACAAAGCACGCAGATAACTGCCCCAAAGGACGGCCAGCATTCATGAGAGTTGGAGAGTTGGGTTCAAACTTGCCGTTGGTCATCAGGTCATAGAAATGTCGAGCCAGCTCCTCCACTTTTTCTTCGGAGGCACCATACTTACTGTCGGCGTCTGCAACCACTTTAGACACACGCCAAAACATAGTCTCTGGATCCTCAGTAGGTATACCTTGTTCGTCTTTCTTGAGGTACCGCTTTCCTAGAACAATACGGGCGTTTTCAGTTAGATTGGCTTTAGGAATATCAACAGGAACAACCCCATCAAAAACTAGATTTTCTCCTCCAGAGGTTTTCTTTTTCATGCCGCCGAAACTCCATGTATAAAAATGTAAATAAGCTTTCGATTCCAATCAGCCAAAAGGGGGTCTCCCCTCAAAAAACTCATTCATTCGAATAACAAAGACCCGCCTCATACACACTGTATATTGCGGTTATCCAACCTATCTCTCCAATATTTGGTGGTCAAGTAGACTTTAGCTGTTTGTTACAAAAAAGTTGCCTGTATAACTAATACTGTTTTTTAGAGCCTCAATCCTTGACTTGTTGGGCAGCAAAAATACTGAGCAAGAATAGGCTTTACTCTATAGTTAACCATTAGAAATTCGTTCCCAGCCTAAGATAAAAAGACCTTGCATTCTGTTGGTCGAGCTGGACAGCATATCCAGCCCTCAGGAATAAAGGGTTTGTAAAGAATAAACTGACGTAAGACTGTATTTCCACACCAGAGGCTAGTAGGGTCTCCTGCCTACCAATACCAGCCTCATCTAACCCTAAACCCCAAGCATTCCCACCATCTAGAAAGACCGACCCGCTAACGCGATCTAGATGAGATGGAAGAAGCCCGATGCCCTTGTCAATATTTTGTAACGGAACTCTATACTCTACTGAACTAGACCATGCATATTTTCCTGCCCGCACACCTTCTAAATATCCTCTGATTGGATAAAGGAACCTTCTTCCAGGCACAATCTCGACATTACCCAACATCAGCTCATCCCCAGACGTACCTCCAACTGCAAAATGCTGACTATCAGCCCCCGGACCTTGTGCAGCCCCAAAGGACAGTTTTAACGAAACCACGTGATTCGAGAAGCCAGGACCAGGTATACTTCTAGCCACTCTGAAACGCACAAACAAATCATCGAAACTTCTATCTGCTCCCCTGGTACCTGTCAAAGTATTGATAGTCGATAAATGCTTACCACTCCTGACTCTTAACAATGAACTAAATCCTGACTCTGCACCCATAGAAAACGCAAAAGATCTTGCGCTACTGTAATGCAACAACGCACCTAGTTCCAGCATACGGTACTCAGCAACATTTCGAATGTTACCCAAGCCAGCTTCAGCCAATTGTAGTGCCTCCGATACATAGCTGGCTGACACCGTGGCTGCACTTCGATTGCGAGTATGCCTCCTTGAAAATGTGCTTGAGACATCTAAGCGTCTTTCTCTCTCCAACATAGGACGTAAACTCATGTCAGCGTTACCCTTCTGATCATTTTGTAAGAATCCATAACTTCTATGGTTTTGATTAACGCCCACAGTAAAAATTGGATTGGCAAATCCAGAATACCTGTAAGTAGCAGCTAAGTCGGTTTGGCCCGTATTCCTTAGACTAGCCCCTACCCCGTAGCCATGTCTTCCCACCAAGTCACTCCCGCCAGTAGAGATGCCAAAGCCAGGACCCATAATACGAACTGGCAAGCCATTTCCAGTGGGTGCACTTCGATTCTCTGCTGTCTTATAAACTGGATACCAATATCGGGGGCGTAATGTCTGTAATGAGCTATAGGGAACAGTCTCTCCATCCACACTGGTAGTTTCACTTTGGACTGGTACTTCCGCAGTGAATCGAATCGCCGTGGGAAGCGGTTCGAACCAAGAATTCATATCGAAAGAAATGCGAGCGATTTTCCAGCCTTCACTGTGGTAACTAGACAAGTATATCCACTTGCCGTTGGAACTGATGGATGGATACTCAAGGCCACCTAAAGTGTTGGTGATTTGCTTTATCTCATATGTTCTCCCAGAGTTTGGGTCTACTCCAGCCGCATAAATATTAGAAATGCCACTACGATCTGAGGACCAAATGATCCAGCGCCCATCGGGAGACCAGCTGGGAGACCTGTCAACAGCTCTGTCCTTAGTCACTTCATAAACCACTGTCCCCGTGTTGTCCATTACAACTAGATCATAAAACCCACCAGGTTGCCATCGACTCACAGCCAACCACCTGCCATTTGGAGACCAAGCAGGAAAAGCCCAGTGTTCTATAGGATTGAAAGAAGTCAATGGCTCAATAGTGCCAGACTCAACATCAACACGTACAAGTCGGTTCGTTCCTTCACCATCCTGTACAGCAATGATATTTTTTCCGTCCGGAGATACAGTGGGTTGGTGAAGCCTAGAACCTTTGCTGATCCACGACTCTCTTCCATCCATATCTACTCGGATCAATCCAGAACGCAGTCGATGTGTATCTTGAAATTCCATGCGAGACGCCACCAATGTCCCGTCCGGGAACCATGCTATATCTGACAAATCGCTGAGACGCAGTAACTTTCGTTGACTTTTACCTTCTAGGTCAGAAATTCTTAGCTGTACGTCTGATTTGCCGTCAGCCCTAACAAACGCCAAGCTCTCACCGTCTGGAGAGATCCTCGGATTGATCGTGAAATACCCCTCGGATGTGATGTATTGGCTATTTGTCAGTGGAGCCATGCTTGTTACAGAATCTACTAGATGTTGGTAGCTAGAAGACAATTCCTCTCGCCATTCAGACCAAGCCTCGAAAAAGCTAATGCCAAAGACTCTTTTTGACACAGAATTATGAAGCAATTGAACTGGCAACCACTGGCCGGACATTTCTCTTACAAACTCCCCAAGCTTTTCTTCTCCGTGCTGTTCTCGAAGATACTCCATGAAAGACGCACCATATATGTAGCCACGAGCACCTGCGGGCCAGTTAGGAGAAGCTCCCGACAATTGATCTAAATTCGGAAAGCCATTTTCCAATATTTCAGTTCGAAGAACACTATCAAAGAAAGTCCCATTGAGTCTACCCGACCCTTTGACAGATTCATAATAAGTGGCTAATCCCTCTTTAACCCAGGTTGGACTGCTTAACCCAGGAAATGCCGGCCATCCTGGCCATGCAGTTCCAAAAACCCTCCTTATCAAGCTCCCAAGCGACCTAGTAGAGTCAAACTGCAAAATGTGAGCAAGCTCATGGGTTATCAAAAGCTCCATCCAATCGTCGAAGTGAGAAAGATTCCCCTCCATAGGAGGTCGTACATAAACAACTATTGTGTTATACGGTATAGGAGTGGCATACCCATTACTGGAGTCTGTATGGTCAGTGATAAGCAACTGTATACGTTCACCTGTATACGCAACAAATCTCGTTGTCAGTAACTCAAAAGCACCTTCAGCCTTGGTAGCAGCTTTTCTGGCCAGAGGCTCTAGTTCATAAGGAAAGGTTACACTGAAGTGATCAGTTTTCAGGTTGCGCCAAGTCTCATTTGGAGGAACTTGGGCATTCACTAAGGTGAACTCCGCAATCAAAATACAAATGACTGCTAAGGTCGTAGTCCTGTTAATAATTTTCACCATTCACCTCAGAACTTGTTCTCAGGGACTCATCAAGATTGGAACATCTGCACTATATGGATCAACCCTTTGTATCGGACCATCTTTTAAAAAACTGGAGGGACAAGGTTCCAATATTTCTGACCCGTTTGATGATTCCGACTTGTTTTGAACCAGCCTTTTATTATCGCGAATCCCCAGGATAGCTGTATACTCGGGAGGATTCCCCACAAACCCAACGCTACAAAACCCTTCAGGGCTAGCGCGCACCACTGATCCGACATAAGCCTCACCCAATCGGTCTATTCGATCCCAAACAACGTAACTAATTCCATTTTGCTCAGCTTCCTCCAGAAACCGTTTGGAATCTTGAGTAAAGGGATAAGTTCTACTTGGTATACCAGAAAGGACATAAAACATCCTCGGTTTCCTGGTGAAAACAACTGATCCATCTGGTAGATTCTTCCCCAACCAATCTGCTACTGAAACAAACTCCTGCAATCCCGACCCATTACAAGCAAAAACTCCTGCCTCTGATATCGCCCTCCTGCAGATCTTCACATCCTTTGTCGACTCATACCAGGTACTCACCGAAGTCGCTAAAAACAACGAGACTGCGAAAAGATAGGTCGTTACCCTTAGTGAACGAGGCCTGGACTCTACGATTCCGATTAATCCTTCTCCAGCATACATTAATAGCAATGGGTAAAGTGGGAGTGCGAAACGATCACCAGACCAAACCACTGGCCAAGAAAGTATCAGCAGAAAATAAGCAGGGAGGAATAACTCACTAACCCCGATAGATCTCCTAAGTTGCTTAAGCCAACCCGCTGTAGCAGCAAAGAAGACTGCAAGACCTAGGTATCTGGAAGGCCCCTCATTCCAACCAGACATCCCTTGAGGAAAATATAGTAAGATGTATTTCGAAGCATTTTCTTTAAGTCTCAGAAAAAAGTCGAATACACCTATCTCCCCAAGCTCCGGTCGATAGGGATCAATTAAGAAAAACTCGGAGACATATTGGCCAGTATTCACTCCTTGAGCAATTGATAACCAAGCCAAACTCGGCAAGGCAACTGCAGGGAAAAATATAGCTAACACTTTCCACTCTTTGCTCAATGTAAGCCTAATCAAAACTGCTAAAACTACGGGTAATCCAGCAGTCCTAGTGAACACTGCCAAAATAGCTGTCAAACATCCGAGTAATAACCAAGGCCAGGCTCCGCCTTTCTCTTCCCATTGTTCAAAAGACCAAAAACAACAAACCGTTAGCACTAAAAAGAGGGGTTCAGAAAGGACCCAATTACTAGACCATAATATCGCTGGAGAAAAAATAACTATGCTACAGACGGCAACCGCTAATCCCACTGTATGGCGCAAACGAATCCAATCAAACAGAATGGCCACGGAAACAGAAGTTAGAACAATTGAAAGCGTCTTGAAGGCAAACCACGATTTCACGCCCAAAAGCATAGCAAGAGCAAGCACAAGTGGATAGACGGGCGGATACTTCGTATGGACTGGCGTATTAGGATCCCACAATTCCAAATAACCAGACCCCGACACAATTGAATGTGCGAGTGAAAGGTACCCAGCATTATCTCCCCCCGTATGTGGAGAGGGATTAAAAGACCAAAAAGTAATTGCAAAAGTGCATGAAAGCAGACCAATGATCATCCACCTGTTCACATGGGCGGAAGTCTTCACCAAGACACACCAGGAGTCATACTACCCAAAATTCTGCCTTCAGCACTTCCCGTGGCAGTAGGAACATTCGTCTCGAGTCCATTAAGATATCCCCAGGCAAGGACTGCAAAAGCCAAAGCTTCCCTAGCATCGGGATCAACTCCAAGCTCTGAACCCTGCCTTATGGTAATTCCATCAAGCTCTTCCTTAATTGCTTCTACAAGGCAGGGATTACGTGCCCCACCACCCAGTAAAAATACTTCGTCTAATCCCCTGGGAATAATCCATGATCGATATGCTTGACCGATTGATTTAGCGCTAAAAGTTGTCAATGTTGCCAGCAGGTCGTTCCATGAAATCGCATTATTTTCTATCTCAAATCGTTCCATGATCCGATCGATCAATCCTGCACCGAATCTTTCCCGTCCAGTAGATTTAGGCGGAGGTGTTGCCAAAAAAGCATCACTCATAAGAAAAGAGAGGATTCCTTCATGCACCGACCCTTGTGAGGCAAAAAGACCATTCTTATCAAACTCTTCCTTATAGTCAGTTGCTCTACGAGTCGCTTCATTTATGAGTGAAACGCCAGGGCCTGTGTCAAAAGCTATCAAGTCCTGTGCCGATCTTTTTGGAGGAAGCCATGTGACATTAGCCATTCCACCGAGATTCTGTAGAGCCTTACTGCTATCTACAGAAGAAAACATCAGCTTGTCAGGCCAAGCAACCAAGGGTGCTCCCTGACCTCCTAGCGCCATATCTCTACTCCTGAAATCACTTATTACGGTCACCCCAGTCTGTTCTGCCAAAGTAGCTGGATCACCTAACTGGAGCGTGCTTCCACGGAACTCGTGAGAAGGTGGTATATGCCAGAATGTTTGACCATGAGAACCGATCGCTTTTAACTGCGCTGGAGAAACACCTGCCAATTCACACAAATCGCAAACTGCATTAGCGAATTGTTCGCCAAGTGAAACGTTGAGCTGGCATAGCAATTCCGGTGTTCCTAGTTCTATCCCTCTGTACAGATTATCTCTGAATTCTTTGTCATAGGCGTTAGTGATGAAAGCGACTTGATTCCAGGAAAAATCATCTTCTAGAGTACCATTAATCTCTACCAAAACAGCGTCGATTCCATCCAGAGATGTGCCAGACATCAGGCCTACATAAAGATTCGTAGAGCTCAAACCAAATGTCCTCCATCCAGTTCGTGCTGATCAAAAACTCTCTTTACAAAGCCTCCGGCTTCAGCCAGTAAGCGCTGAGCCGTAACAAAATCTACTCCTAAACGCCCCATTATTAGGGCAGCTTTGACACTTCCCTTAGCCCTCTGGATAAGGGTTGATGCTTCGGAGCGATCTACTCCTAAGATTGTCATGACCATCCGGTCAGCCCGATCACTAAGTTTTTCACAATTTGTCTGAAGATCCACCATAAGATTTCCAAATACTTTCCCCGTTCTTACCATTGCACCAGTACTAATCATATTCAGAACCATTTTAGTAGCCGTCCCTGCTTTCATGCGAGTTGATCCCGTGACTATCTCTGGACCCACCAGTACCGCAATAATTAAATCATACTTTTTCAGTATTTCCGCACTAGGATTCGTACAAAGCAATAGCCCCGTCTTAGCGCCTCTTTGCCCCGCTTCAGTCAGAGCTCCATGCACGAAAGGAGTTGTGCCGGATGCTGCAATGCCGAGGACAAAATCGTTAGGGGTCACAGCGTGAAGCTCCATCTCTTCCGCTCCTTTACTGGAGCTATCCTCCTCAGATTCTTGTGAAGAAACCAGAGCATCTGGACCTCCCGCAATGATCCCTCGAACCATTTCAGGTGGCGTCCCGAATGTTGGAGGCATTTCTGAAGCGTCTAAAACACCCAATCGTCCAGAGGTTCCTGCCCCCACATAAATTAACCGTCCGTCCTCCAGAAAAGCCTCAGTCACTAAGTCCACAGCCTTTGCAATCTCGATACGCTGTTTAACGACAGCTTCAGCTACCAGGTGATCTTCACTGCTGATCAGATCGACAATTTCCAAAGATGAAAATTCATCTAATCCGGAAGAGCGTGAGTTTCTCTTTTCAGTCAGTCTATCATCTAACATGATTCACCGACCTTCTCCCATGTCTCAGTGCGCAAACGTTAGCCTTTGTACTTGCAATCTTATCTCCAGTAAGACAAGCTAACTGGTCGGTTTTTACTCCAGCAACCGTACAGCATAAGGAGATCTGTTTGAACTTACTAGAAAGATCCGAACTGATGGCCAAGGACCTCGTTGAAATTCGTCGTGATTTACATCAACATCCTGAACTTTCATTTCAAGAAGCTCGCACCGCAAGTATAGCTGCACGCGAAATGAAAACTCTTGGATTGAAAATCAAAACTGGTGTCGCAAAAACAGGAATTGTAGCAGACCTAGAAAATGGAGAAGGGCCTACTATATGTCTCAGAGCTGATATGGATGCCCTTCCAATTGAGGAAAACAATGAGCATGACTTTATATCTCAAAACCCTGGAGTTATGCATGCTTGTGGTCACGATGGACACGTTGCGACATTGATAGGAGCAGCGAGATTGCTCACAGAAGACAAACATTCAGGATCCCTGCCAAAAGGATCTGTCAGATTTATTTTCCAGCCTTCGGAGGAATGTGCAGACGAGCATGGATTGAGCGGGGCGATGAGGATGGTCCAGGAAGGAGTCATGGAAAACGTGGATGCAGTTGTCGGCCTTCACATCGGAGGAGCTTTACCGAGTGGAAAACTTTTCTTCTCGCCTGGTCCAATAATGGCCGGTGCACAGGAAGTGACAGTCAAAATAACTGGGAAAAGCAGTCACGCCGCTCTGCCCAACAGTGGAATAGACGCTCTCGTCTTAGCTGCCCAAGGAATCGTGACTGCTCAGCAAGGTGTATCTCGACAACTGTCACCAATGGATTCTGGTGTACTCACATTTGGGACTATTCGGGGAGGGACTGCAAGCAATGTGCTAGCAGACACAGTGATCCTCCAGGGAACCATAAGATTCTTTTCTGAAGAAGTGCATAGAAAACTAAAAAATCATATCAGTAGTTCGTTCCACATGCTGGAGACTTTAGGAGCAAAAATATCCATCAAATTTGGATCTCACTATCTTCCAGTAATTAACAATGCTGAAATAACTGATCGTCTAAGAATAGCCTCTACAGAGATTCTTGAGGAAGCAGACATACTTCCCCTTAGTCCCATGATGTTCGCAGAAGATTTTTCTTTTTTTTCCAGCGAAGTGCCCGGATCTTTCTTCTGGCTTGGCGCTGCGCTTCCTCAACCCAGAATGCATCACTCCACCAACTTTGACTTTGACGAGACGTGTTTACCTATCGGAGCGGCTTCCCTGGCTTCAGGAGCGATAGAACTCCTTAGGGACCTCAGGTAAAATATATAGGGAATGCACCAAGCTTCCGATACAAATCAACCCTAAGATTAGATTCTCATCAATATCCATTCAGGAGTAAAGCGAATCAAATAAGTACTTAATATCGTAAAAGAACCAGTCAACAATAAAATGCCAAGAACAATCAGCAAAACACCAGAAGCCTTTTCCACAACTGGCAGGAATTTCCTAAACTTTGAGAAAGTGCCCAAGAACGAATCTAGAGCTAATGCCGATAATAGGAATGGTATAGCAAGTCCCATTGAGTAAACGGTCAATAACAGGACTCCAGACCAAACAGATTCTTGTGTGCCTGCCAAAGTCAATATAGCACCCAAAACTGGACCTATACACGGAGTCCATCCCGCACCAAAAGCCGCACCTACCCCCATACTGCCCAAATAACCAGTGGGTTTGTCCGACATATGGAGCCTGCGTTCTTTGAGTAGGGCTGTAATCCTTAATATCCCTGTCAAATGGAGTCCCAAAATCATGATAGCCAGTCCTCCAATACGAGCAATCCATACCTCGTAGTGACGCAGAAATACTCCCAAAAAAGAAGCTGAAGCACCCAGGACAATGAAAATAATACTGAATCCAGAAACAAAAAGCAGTGAATGAATCAAGGTTGCCTTTCTATCCACACCCTCCTGCATGTCTTCCAAAGAAACCCCAGTCACAAAGGAAAGATAGCTGGGTACTAGCGGCAGAACGCAAGGTGACAGAAAAGACAATACACCTGCAGAAAATGCTACCAAAATACCGACTGATTCATTCATTCGTTACTCCGACTGTTGGATGAATTAACTTGAGCCGTGTTTATGTTATCAGTGGAATAGAACTTGTCCCTAAACACCCGAACACCAGTGACGATCCCTAGCCAACTAAAAATGCCAGCGATGGACCAGCTAAGCACCTTGGGAAAAAAACTAAATAGTATGGCCAAAACAATAGCAGTGAATGAAACGACCCCCAGAACAGTTCGATCCTCCCTCCCCAGAATACGCTTCCCTGCCAGAGCTTCACCCAAAGAAAATCCAACCCCGACCAAATGGGTCAACCTGAGTTTCCGGCCTAAATGGTCTTTCCCTAATACGAGCTGCGAACTCCTGGCGCTCGCTTCTTTACCACCTTGCCTATTTAACCAATTTGTCTGTTTAGCATCCACTCCAACACCCTTGGCACTTTCTAAATTAGCATGTCCAGGCAACAGTACCTCCGAAGAAGACCTCAAGTCCAGCAGAAACGTCTTCTCTAACTCTGCAGCAAGCGACTTATCTAGGACGCCCACATCGATCTCCCAATTACCAATAAGACTCCACGTATTCAAATTACTTGAACCGATCCTGGACCATAATCCATCAGCAACCGAGCTCTTGGCATGAATCATGTTGCCCTGCCACTCGAATAAACGAACTCCGTTCTCTAGCAAGTGGCGATAACCAGCTCTAGAAAAGCTACCTACCAGTGGCCAGTTGTTATTCGCGGGGACCAGCACTCTGACGTCCACTCCTGCTGAAGCTGCTGAAATTAGTGCTTCAGCTATTGCACCAGGGGCAACAAAATAAGGATCTGTGATCCACAGTCGTTCTCTGGCCGCTGCAGCTACCAGTGCAAGAGTCCTTAGGACTCTACTTTTCCCTGGCTCACCTTCAATCAACCAAACTGAAGTCTCCCCTTGGGCATCCATTTCCTCCACAGGTATAGTAGCAGGCATGACTCCTCCCGCCATGCTCCAGGTTTTTGCAAAAGCCCTGTTAGCAACGGCGGCAGCGGGACCATTGATCATGATTCCCGTATCCCGCCAAGGGGGATCGTTCCCTATACCGACCCATTCTTCACCAACACAGAAACCTCCACTAAATGCTGTTTTGCCGTCCACAACAACGAGTTTACGATGATCGCGCTGAAACATAGCGTAGGGATTTTTTAATGAAGGTCTATTGAAATCTCTGACTTCTACCCCAGCATCGCGTAGAGGCTTCCAAAAATTTCTTTGTGTCGCCCAGCAACCTAACCAGTCATAAAGAACTCTTACTTCCACCCCATCAAGAGCTTTTGAAACCAAAAGATCCCTAAACCGCACACCTAGGGAGTCATCTCTGATTATATAATTCTCAAAATGGATATAGTTTTCGGCAGCTTGAATAGCTTGCATCCATGTATCAAACGCAGTGGGTCCATCAGTCTGTAATATTATTTCATTGCCGGCAATTTCGTTGGAACCTGACGTTCTTTCCAGCAAGTATCTAGCGAATTCGTGCTCCATAGATAAGCTCCCGAGCTTACGCTACTACTAAACCAAAAGACCCTTGGATTCCAAATTGTACCCAATCAATTTATAAACCAATTTAGCAGCCAAAAAATCCGGTGCATGTGCGCCAGGAACTGGGGCTAGCTCGACTACATCGCAAGCCACCACATTTTTTTCTCTAAACACTGATCTCAGTAACTTGAGAGTGCGATACCAATCTCCTCCACCTGGTTCTGGAGTTCCCGTAGAAGGCATGAAAGAGGGATCAAGATAATCAACGTCGAAGGTTATATAGACCTTATCATCCAAAGCTTCTACCACCCGATGAATCCAGCTATCATCCTCCCACATTTCATCTGCCCAAATAACAGTGATGTTTTCTTCCCCATCCGCTAGAGAAACTTCATCCTCAGCAGCCCCTCTAATTCCCACAGATACAAGATCTACCGATTCTCTGACACGCGACATCACACAAGCATGACTATATTTTGATCCGTCGAATTCTGGTCGCAAATCTAAGTGAGCATCTAATTGAAGAACACTTATCCTACCGTGCCGATTGACTTGATTAAGAATCGCTGGGCCTGAAACGGAATGCTCTCCTCCTAACATTAGTAGGAAACGATCACCTATAGCTTCCATGATTTTTCCATAGGCCATATGCAACTCATCCATTGCCTCTTTCCCAGATTCTCGAGTCAATTCCAGGCCCGAGAGTGTATGTATTCCTAGTGCGGAAGGATTAGACTTCAATTCTTGGTCATATAACTCCATATAACGTGAAGATTCAATGATAGCTTTTGGTCCAGCTGCCGCTCCAGATCCATAACTCGTAGTTGCTTCGTAGGGAACTGGTAAAATCACTGACTGTGCGAAGTCTAGTGCCGATTTCTCCTCATCCAAACCGAGGAAGGTGTAGGGCAATTCCCATGGAAGATCTGCAAACTTGTGCAACAGTTCACCATCTCCTCCCAAAGTTGGACCACTCGGAAAACCTCTACCTAGAACTCCGTCTGAACGTCTGTTGGGCATTTACTAGAAGGTTTCAATGGGACAGGTTAGTCCATCCTGTTCTATTTCCTTTCCTGCTTCAACACATGCAAGGCAGAGCCCATACATCTCGAGTTTGTGTTTAGTAATATAAAATCCGTGTTTTTCAGCTAGTGAATCGCCAAAAATGGTTATTTCAGGAGTCTTAAACTCGACAACTTCGCCACAATTAAGACATATCAGGTGGTCGTGATTGGGTTCAGAAGATAGGCGATGTTCGTACCTTTTAAAGCCCTCTCCAAAATCGTGTTCGGCTACCAGTTCGCTTTTAACTAGGAGTTCCAGGGTCCGATATATTGTCGCCTTGCCAGGGCCAATTCCCTTGCTACGAACAAGCTCTACGATTTCCTCCACCGAGAGGTGTTGATCTGATCCAAAAACAGTCTCAGCTACTAACTCTCTTTGAGGAGTAACAGGTAGCTTATGTTCACGGAGATAGCGCCCAAACAGGCGCACAAACATTGCAGGATCTGGACTAACAGTCATGTTTCCGTCGTCTCCGTCAATTCATCCTCCAGGTCTTTCAATAAGGTTTCAAATACTTCTATTTTACCCTCTATCATATAAGCCTTAGGACTACCTAGGTCAATTTGGCTTCTCTTGACTACTCCAATCATCACTCTAGCCAAACTATCTACTGGAGCACTCCCTTCCTCAGAAATTTCAACATCTAAGGATAACTTTCCACCTTCTCGCTGTGCGAAATACCTTCCCGTATAGAGTGAACGCGATGTCCCTTCAGCGAAACAGCTGACAGCTATAAGTCCCCACTCTTTCCGCCTGTTGATCATGGGAGGAAAAATCCAAATAATTTCTATGTTCTCTGTTTTCAATTGCCTAGACATCTTACCCAAAATTTGGGTGATAGCCTCAGGAACTCCTGGTCCCGAATCCCTAGCAAACAATTTTTTTTTCTCAGATGTCATAGGGCCTTATCCTACTTCAAAATCCCAGAGATTTCCACAGCTTCACGCACACCTTCGATTACATCTTTTTTGACTCTTTCCATCGATCCAGTTACTAAAGCTCCTGATGCCTGATTGTGACCCCCTCCTCCAAATTTCCTGGCTACTGGATTCACATTGACTGCGCCATTTGATCGCAAGGAAACCTTGATCGCATTTCTGGAAACCTTCCGGAATAAAAGCCCAACCTGGATTCCATCTATGAAACGAGGATAATCCACAAAACCCTCGAGGTCTTCTGGAGTTGCTCCCAGCGATTCATAGGCTTTTTCCGAAACAACCATCCAAGCAATTTTATAAGTTTCATCTAGGTCTAGCGTCGAGAGACTACTCTGCAATAGTTCCAGTCTCGTTTTATGATAATCCCCAAACAGTCTGCGGTAGATTTTTCCTGGATCCACACCTCTATGAACAAGCTCTGCGGCGATCCGCAGGCTATGGGGAGTCGTATTACCGTACCTAAAAGAACCTGTGTCACTCACAACGGCTACATACACTCCCAAATCTGATGTTTTCGACCAAGGCCCGCCCGCACCCTCGATTAGATCGTAAACCAACTCACCAGTTGAACTAGCAGTCGTATCACGGAGAGAGATGCCTTCGATAGGATTCCCTCCTATGGGATGGTGATCGACAATAACAGTTTTCAGTCCTCTGACTAATGGTTCAACCTTTCCAATCCTAGGATTTTCCCCTGTGTCTAAAACAACGACCAGATCAGCCCCGTCGCATAATTCTCTGGCACTCGAAGAATCAGCCTCCACGACCCAGGAAATATCTGGCAATAAAAATTTGAAATTTTCCGGGAAAGGAGTTGGATTAATAATAAATGTTTCGGTCCCCTGTGACCTAAGCCAATCAGCCAGAGCAACTTCTGAGCCACAGCCATCACCATCAGCATTCTTGTGAGTTGTAAGAATTACAAGGTCTTTTCCCCGCAGTTCACTGAGAACTATTTCCACAGACTCATCACGCGATCTATTCTTTTTGACTGTCATCGAAATCCTGATTTAAAGATTAACCTGACTATTTTCTAATCTTAGCCCAAGTCGAAGCCAGATGAACTATCCTGGGTGATTCAACACCTCGAACTTGTGAACGCTGCAGGGCTGCTAACAGAGATTCTGGGTTGTTAGGATGTTTTTCCAATTCCACATAAGCCCTTCCAACCTCACCCACTGTATGGGCATCAGACCCAGCTCCTCTAAGTTTTGAATGCTTTTCGGCCAGCTCTTCCGCTAATACGTTTCGCTTAATCGGATGCAGTCGCGAGTTAAACACCTCTACTATATCAACGAGTTTCCCCATTTCATCAGCATAGCGCCCAGAGCCACCTTTCCCCCTGGCATAAGGATGAGGCAAATAAGAGACACCTCCCTGCTCTTTGATCATTCGACATGTATCTTCCAAGCTAGTCCCTTTGGGGATCTCTTCACTCAGATAAAGTCCTATCAAATCTACGCCCTCAGCCGTTTTCACTTCTTCACCTGGAATAATTTCTTCAGGAAAGCTTTCAGCCATTTCTAGGGCTACATCAAGCTTGTTGTGATCAGTTAGTGCGATTCTACCGATCCCTTTTCTTTTGGCCTCTGCCAAAAGCTCCTCAGGATCTGACATGCAATCGAAGGAGTCACAAGTATGCATGTGCATGTCGATCTTCAGTTTATTTGAACTTGGACCCTCAAGACGCTTCACTGATGCCTTGATCTCTTCTAAAACATCCATAGACGCATCTTTCAGTTCACCCAGCCCTTGGTTGTTGAAGATGACATAGTCCGCAAGCTCTTCCTTTATCCCAGATTCAATTTGATTGGCCATGATATTTCGAGAATCTTCAGGATGCAGATTCCTTTTTTCCTGTAAACGCAAGATTCTATTTTCTGTTGATGCACTTACCACAACAGATATGTCAAAATCGTTCTGAAGATCTGCCTCAAACAATAAGGGGACCTCAGACACTGATATCGGCGAGATCTCGAACTGATGCTCCTGTATCCAGCGATCTCTTAACACCCGGATTCTAGGATGGACTATAGCTTCCAGTTTTGCCTTGGCGACTGTGTCATTGAAAATCAGTGAGCCCAAAGCCTTACGGTTCAACCGTCCATCTGTATCAACTATGGATTCCCCAAATGCTTCCACAACCTCCTTAAATCCAGAGCTACCCTTCTTTACCGCTCGGCGAGCTAGTTCGTCAGCGCTGACAACTGGCATTCCTCCTTCCATCCAAAAATTCGCTACTGTTGATTTCCCTGAACCAATATTTCCCGTCAAAGCCACACTGATATTTTCAGGTATTCTGTATCCATTCCTATTAGAACGCTTATACACTATGACAACGATGACTATCAGCGCAGCGAGTACTGCAGTCCACTCCATCATGAGGCTATCCAGAATAATCTCCCTCAATATTTTCCTTTTGATTCATCCTTCTCATATCTGCCGACCACTTAATGTAACGTTCCAGTTCCTCTATAGGTGGCTTCGCTTCAGAATAACCATATGCAGTCTCCAGTCTCCACTTGAGATATTTCTGTGAAGGAACTGGGAGAAAAGGAAACTGGCTATACCAACCTCTTTTTCGGAAAATCCATAGGGTTTGGAATAAAAGAGGAATCAAGGTTGGTTTTCGAATCGCCAACTCAGCAAAAAGTATATAGGTCGAACGCAAAAACACCTCCGAGGCGAAACTCATCACTTCAGTTAATAGTAACAGACGAGTCATGGGAAAGCCTACCAGTTAAGTCTAGCCGTGACCCTCTGCTAATTCAACGCTACAAATAACCTCGAACGTTCCCTATTGAAGAAAATCGACCTACCTTTGCGATAACCAACGGAGGAATTGCTTTGCCAAATCGTTTAGCCGATGAAATCAGTCCCTACTTAATCCAACACTGTACTAATCCAGTTGATTGGTACCCCTGGGGAAAAGAAGCCCTAGATATCGCAAGAGAACGAGATGTTCCGATCCTACTTTCCATAGGTTACTCAGCCTGTCACTGGTGTCACGTCATGGAAGAAGAATCATTCTCTGTGCCTGAGATTGCAGAGATTATGAATGCTAGCTTCGTAAATATAAAAGTGGACCGGGAACAGCGTCCAGACATTGACTCTATTTACATGAAAGCAGTCCAGGCCATGACTGGGCAAGGCGGATGGCCATTAACAGCTTTTCTTACACCTGACGGTCAGCCTTTTTATGGAGGTACCTATTTCCCACCCCAACCTCGACACGGCCTACCCTCTTTCCCGCAAATCCTCGAAGCAATCCGATCAGCATATTCTGATAATAAGGAAGCGGTGCTGCAAAACGCCCAAGAAATGCAACAGCTGTTAGAGCAAGACTTATTGAGAGCAACATCCAAAGAAGGTCCAGAGAAATCCCCAGAACTCTTAGATCAACAGCTTATCGACCATGCCCTGAATTTTCTGGCCACGCGCTTTGATGCTACAAATGGTGGCTTTGGTCCCGCACCCAAATTCCCTCAACCTGTCCTTCTTGAATTTGCCATTCAGAACTATACGCACAATGACAAAGACAAAACCCTCCAAATGGTTACCCAGACTTTAACAAAAATGGCAAGAGGAGGAATCCAAGACCAATTGGGACATGGTTTTCACCGATATTCTGTAGATTCACAATGGTTAGTTCCCCATTTTGAAAAGATGCTATACGACAATGCTCTGCTCTCCAGACTTTACCTACATGCATTCCAAATAACCTCGAATCATGAATTCAAAAGAACAGCCGAAAGGACCCTTAATCACATCATTGATGACTTAGCCTCTCCTGAAGGTGGTTTCTACTCAGCGTTGGATGCCGACTCGGAAGGTGAAGAAGGAACATTCTACATTTGGACCACAAAGGAGATCCGGGAAATCTTAGGGGACGACTTAGCTCCTACCTTCGAAGCTTATTACGGGGTGAGTGATGGTGGAAACTTTGAAGGGAAAAACATATTGCACATTTCTCAACATTTCGAGGAAATTTCAGGAGATGATGATCAGATCGTAGCTAAGCTCAAGAAAGCAAGAAATCTGTTGCTAGAAGCGAGAGAGTCCAGAGAACACCCCTTCAGGGATGAGAAAATCCTATCAGGGTGGAATGGCATGGCCATACGTTCCTTAGCTGAAGCTGGAGGGGTATTGGACAATGCTAACTATCTGAAAGCCAGTATTAAGGCTCTTGAATTCGTTCTTTCCAAAATGCGAAAAGATGACCGACTTGTTCATTGCTATAAAGATGGACAGACTTCTGGTTACGCATTCCTGGAAGACTACGCGGCTATTGGAAATGCATGCATCGCAATTTATGAGTCTACACTGGAGCCCAGTTGGCTTGACGAAATTACCTGGATCACGGCCAAAGTTGTTGACCTATTTTGGGACGAAAACAAAAAAGTTTTCTTCGACAGCCCTAGAGATGGTGAGAAATTAATCGTTAGGCCACGTGACATTATGGACAATCCAACACCATCGGGCAACTCATTGGCTGTTGAGCTACTGCTCCAATCCTCCAAACTATTCGGAAATGAATACCATAGGGAAATATCAGACTCCGTCTTGCACAGAGAAGCTTCTATCATGGCCCAGTTCCCTTCTGCATTTGGCAGACTACTGACATTACTAGATCGCACACTGTTGCCAACAACGACTATCGCCATCTTTGGAGATCGAAAAGAACCGAAGACTAGAGAATTGCTAAAGGCTACACTCGGTCACTACGATGCAAATCGCATCATCGCAGGTAAAAGTGTTAATGAGACATTGAGTTCTAGGATACCTTTTTTAGACGAACAGATAACCTACAGCCAGTCCCCTCAAGTTCAAGTTTGCAAAGAATACGTTTGTAAACCGATGACTAGCGATCCTGAAACCTTGCAGGAACAACTGAAATCACAATAGACACTCCACTATGATGAATCATAGCGCTATAATACTGGAGCAGATTGGCAATTCAAATTCCACTGGACAAAGACGAACGGATGGAAAAAAGACGGACAAATACATCTAAGGATTTGGGCCTTTCCAAGCTTTCGCCCACTCAGTTAATCCACGCTTATCGAACTATGTTTACAGCTCGATGTCTTGATGACAAAGAGCTGAAATTAAAAAGACAAAACAAGAGTTTTTTTCAGATGTCTGGAGCGGGTCACGAAGCAATACAAGCGGCCATGAGCTTCCACTTGAGACCTTCATATGATTGGTTTTATCTGTATTACCGTGACCGAACATTAGCTTTAGGCTTGGGCCAGACACCCTCGGATCAACTTTTAGCCGCAGTAGCAGCTGATACAGATCCCAATAGTGCGGGGCGCCAGATGCCCAGTCACTGGTCAGACCCAAAGCTAAACATCACCAGCACTTCTTCACCAACAGGTACTCAGTTTCTGCAGGCTGTAGGTGCCGCCGAGGCTTCCCTACGTGCAAACTCCATTTCAGAGATAAATAACGAAGAAAAAGGGTTTTATGATGACGAAATCGTACTAGTATGTTCGGGCGAAGGATCTACATCGGAGGGAGAGTTTTGGGAATCAATGAACACAGCCTGCAACCTTAAGCTTCCCATCGTATTTCTAGTTCAGGACAACGAATACGCTATTTCGGTTCCAGTAGAAGTGAATACAGCGGGTGGTAGTATTTCCCGACTGTTGGGTAGTTTTCCTAATCTGCTGATTCGGGAATGCGACGGAACTGATTTTTCTGAGAGTTATCGGGTTTGTGAAGAAGCCACATCTTACTGTCGCAAACGCAATGGGCCCAGTTTAATTCATGCTCATACCACCAGACCCTATTCTCATTCCGACTCCGATGATCAAAAAACTTACAGAACGGATGAAGAACTGGTAGAAGAGACCAACAATGATCCTGTTTTGAAGATGAGGAAATTCCTGGTGCAGTCCAATTTGATGGATCTGGAAAAATTGGAGGCTATCGATCTAGAAATAACAAATACTATCGATGAGATCGCTGATGAGGTGCTAAAACAACCTCAACCGCTCCCTGAAACAGCTATGCGCCACTTATATTCCGAAGACGTTGACCCAACAAGCTCTATATTTGATTCCGAAAATTTTCCAGCCTATGGGGATGATCGGGAACTGACCATGGTCGATCTCATCAATGCATGCCTATCCGATGAGATGGAGCGTCAACCCGAAATGATCATCTTTGGTCAAGACGTAGCAGACGCTTCCAGAGAAGAAACCCTCGAAGAGGTGGATGGAAAAGGTGGGGTCTTTAAAGTAACGTTTGGCCTGCAAAGCAAATACGGAAAAGATAGAGTCTTCAACTCTCCCCTCGCAGAGGCCAATATTGTCGGAAGAGCCATAGGAATGGCTCACAGAGGATTGAAGCCAGTAGTTGAAATTCAATTTTTTGATTATATATGGCCAGCATTCATGCAGATAAGAAATGAATTGGCCACTATGAGGTATCGAAGCGGCGGAACCTTTTCCTCTCCAATAGTCATCAGAGTCCCCTACGGAGGCTATCTTCGAGGAGGGGGCATCTATCACTCCCAAACTGGAGAAACCCTCTTTACCCATACCCCAGGCCTTCGAGTAGTTCTTCCTTCCAATGCTACTGACGCAAATGGCCTCCTTCGAACGGCCATCCGTTGCGAAGATCCAGTGATTTTCCTAGAACACAAGCACCTGTACAGACAGGTTCACAACAAAGGAAGATACCCAGGTAAAAACTTCATGATTCCCTTCGGAAAAGCGCGACTGATCAGAAAGGGTTCAGATATTACAGTAATTGCCTGCGGTGCACTTGTCAGAAAGTCTCTAGAGGCAGCCGCTATCGCCTCCAAACAGTATGGCGTCGAGTGTGAAGTGTTAGATTTGAGGACGCTGTCCCCGCTCGATATGGATTCCATCGCCTCCTCGGTGCAGAAAACTCATAAAGTTTTGATCGCACATGAAGACTCTTTGTCTTGGGGTATTGGATCAGAAATAGCTGCCCGTATTGCTGATTCCTTATTTCCCTGGCTGGACGGACCAGTCAGAAGGGTGGCCTCACTGGACACCTGGGTAGCATATGCCCCTGACCTTGAAAACGAGATTTTACCACAAACATCTGACGTGCTAGAGGGAATCTTAAGTCTGCAACAGTTCTAGACCGAAAGGGAATCCTAGTATTTGGGCAGGGACTTATCTACTTCGTCGATCCATCCGAGAATACCCCCAGAAAGATTGTGGAGACCCGAAAAGCCATTATCAGCCAGAATGTTGGCGGCCTTAGCACTCCTGACACCACTCCGACAATGAACGACGATCTCTCTATCATATGGAATCTCATCTATTCTCTGGTCCAATTCCCCTAGCGGGATCAGATACGATCCGAAGTCCCCAAGATTTACTATATCCCATTCAAATGATTCCCTTACATCCAGTACAAATGGAGGGTTGTTACTCCCAAGCTGGTCCTTGAGTTGAGAGGGTTCCATTTCACAAAATCTCTTTAAACTATCTCTCGGATCCTCAGACTGTTCACCCTGCAAGCCGCAAAATACATCATAATCGATAAGCTCTTTTTGTGTTGGTTCATCACCACAAACTGGACAATCAGGATTGCGCTTTAGTTTTACTTCTCGCCATTTCAGCTCTAGTGCATCGAAAATCAATAGTCGCCCTACAAGGCTATCACCCTCGTCCAGAATCAGCTTGATGACCTCAAGAGCTTGTAGTGAGCCCACTACGCCTGGCAACACACCAAGAACTCCAGCTTCTGCACAATTTGGTACTAGTCCCGGCGGGGGAGGTTCTCTGAATAGGCACCTGTAACATGGACCGCCATCTTTGGCAAATACAGATACCTGGCCTTCCCAGCGAAAGATCGATCCATAAACATTTGGCTTTCCGAGTAAAACGCAGGCATCATTGACCAGATAGCGAGTAGGAAAGTTATCTGTCCCATCAACTACTACGTCATAGTTCTCCATAATTTCTAGAGCATTATCTGAATCCAACCTACAGGAGTGCTTAACAATTTGCACATTGGGATTCACACTGGAAATTCTTCTCTTGGCCGACTCCAATTTTGGTTTCCCAATCTCCTCTGTTCCGTGAAGAATCTGCCTCTGAAGATTAGTTATATCCACTTCGTCAAAATCCACTAGTCCCAGAGTGCCTACCCCCGCTGCTGCAAGATAAAGAGCAACTGGCGACCCCAGCCCACCAACACCAACGATGAGGACCCTAGAATTTTTCAAACGCGTCTGACCTTGTCTACCCACTTCAGGAAGTGAGAGATGCCTGGCATATCTACTCAGTTCCTTGGGGCTAAGCTCGGTAAGTTGCGTTGTTTTCAAGTCACCCACCTATTCGACATGGCTGGTTAGTGTCATTCTAAATAAAGTTTGCCCCCTATCGCAGTAACGCCAAACGCTTCTGCATTACTAGTGAGATCAACCACTTCAGAATCAGGCAGTCCAGAAGATGTCGCTACATCGGCAAGTTGCGCAAATAAAAACTGATACTGCATAGGAATATTTAAAGTACTTCTGTCTTGCCAGATCTCCCGATCTCTGATTCCTCTATAGGAATAAACTTCTCTGACCAAGTCCAAATTTCTCTCCAAATCAAACCATTCTGCACCCATGCGTTCACTGCCTTGGACTAAACCATAATCAGCAGCTTCTTCTGACAAGTCACGCATGACTAGCTTGGTCGCTAGGCCATGTCGAACACCCCACTGATCCAAGCCTATCTCTCTCAGTAACCCAGCAGAACTCGCAAAATAAATCGGCCTCTCACGAATCGCATCCCTTATGAAGCTAAGTGCAAATCTATGCCCTCTAGTCAGGAATGCACCTGAGGGGTAGACAACCTGAACACCGTCAATCACAATCCCCAAATCCTGGTCTATCCTTCCCGAACCCACCGCATCCATCATCTCATCCGTAGCCAATGAAATAGAACTTCCTGGAACAGGAGCAGTTTTATAATAGTCCGTAGCGTATTTCACATCGAAGGGGGGTTGGACATCCGCTTCAGTCTTATCCCTAATCTGTTTGGGATACCAGTCGGTATACAGATACTGTACAACAATTACTGTTACGTCTTTACGAATTCCTTCTACTTCCTGTGCATACCAGAGTGGAAATGTATCATTGTCACCATTGGTAAATATTACACCGTAGGGTTCCACGCTCATTAGTAGGTCATATGCCCAATCTCTAGCAGCGTAATCTTCTGAACGATCAGCCCATTGCCAATTGGAAAACAATGGCACCAGTGCGATCAGAAAAATCAACAACGGTATAGAGTTCCAACCTGATGTTGTCTTTTCCTTGATGAATCTTGAGAGTCCTGCGAGACCCAAACCAGCGAGATTCCCCCACAACATGAACCCAGCTAAAAAGAAATAGTCTCTTTCTCGGACCTCATGGGCCGACCTTGAGGCAATCTCAGGAGCCAATGAGAAACCGTATTTGAAGTTTAAATAGAGCACCAAGCCCACAGTCAACGTTCCTGTGAGCATGAACATATAAACAAAAATAGCTCTATCTGTTTTCCACAGTACTGAAAAACCAGCCAGGCCTAACGCTAGGAAGATCAGTGTAAAAGGCAGACGACCTCCACCTGGTTTCTCACTGAGGTCTACCCCTCTGGCCCATTGCCAATCAAAATACTGAAAATAATTCAGGAGTTGATGTCCCATCGGTGCTTGACGCTCTGCCACTGAAGGCTTTCCGTATTGGGCTCTGCTTAAAGTATTGGCTAAAGCATTACAACCTGCTTTCCCATTCGTATAAATGGCGACTGCAGCTCCACTGAAGGACTCACAGGTGGGATCTCCTTCATTAATCGCTGGATTTTGGCTGGCTCTAATCGGAAGGAAAGCATTGAAGGAAAGCCCTACGACAATAAGGAGAGCTGCTCGAGATAAAAATCTACGATTAACCAAAACAGCTGGACCGACCACCAAAATAAAGGCGGCCAAAGCAGGAGCGGGCAACACGGACATCAGGTGATTCGTAGATCCTAACACCATCAAGTAGCCTGCAAGTAGCAGAGACCTCTGACCCGTTAATCCTTCCTTATCATCATACCATCTCAACGCCAGCCAACTGACAGCTGCGATCACAGCCACACTGACTGTGTATACTTTCTCATTAACATTCGATTGATTCCAGACCGTGTAGGCGGTAGCTCCCATGATTGCTCCAGAAACCGCACCGATCATGGCCATTCTGGGCTGTTCAAATAATCTGGAAAGAACCCTGTGGCTAACTAGGAAAAAGAATCCGGTTGCGACAGAACTTGTGAATGCGGCAAATAAATTCACGCTCACTGCTACACTAAGGCCCAGAGGAGTAAGCAGAAGAATCCATACTCGAGCCAATGTCACGAATAATGGGTTGCCGGGTGGATGGGGAATTCCCAAGCCGTAACCTGTTGCAATATACTCAGAGGCGTCCCACCAGGAGGTAGTAGGGGCAAGAGTGATGATATATAGAATGAAAACCGCCAAACTAACCAACAGGCTTGATCGATAAGGTGGTTTATAACTGCTCATTTGGCTCCCTCTCAAAGTACTCGAGTAAAACTGGTCCTTCTCCACTGAACACACCTCATAACTTACAAAGTTTAGTGAAATCCCAAATAGTCCTCTAGGAGACAACCTCACCAGGGACTTTGGACACACCTAGCGCCATCCGCAAGTACCAACTTAGGTTTTAAGACATGTCCATGACGAGAACGCTAAAAGCTATACAAGGCTGGATCTCTCCCAATGTGCGTATAGCTAACGAAGAGCTCTACATAAATCGAGGAGACATAGAGTTTCCTGCGTCATTTCTTACCCCCGTGAGTCGAAAAAAAACATTCCCTATATGGATAGTACTGCATGGATTAACCCCAACTGGAAGATTTCATCCCACATTAGTCCAATTCACTAGAGCCCTAACTTCATCTGGTGTTGGCGTCATCATCCCCGAGATTCCTGAATGGACGAGGTTGGAGCTTAAACCTGAAGCTACCATCCCTACCATCAGGGCTACACTCAAGGCTGTAGAACAACATCCTCGCGCCAATCAAGGCCAGCGAGGCCTGATAGGTTTTTCTTTCGGAGCCCCTCAAGCACTAGTTGCTGCTACAAAAACCGATATTGCTGACCAACTAGCTGGAGTGGTGAGTTGGGGCGGCTATTCAGATATGGAAAGCATCCTAAAGTTTCAGATGACTGGTCGACATGAATGGCAGGGAAAAGAATACGTATTAACGCCAGACCCTTACGCCCGTTGGATTGTCGCTGGAAACTATCTGCCATTTGTACCAGAATACCGAGAAGCTCAAGATGTAGCCGATGCGCTCCTACATTTAGCGATTGAAGCAGGTAATCGGCAGGTGCCATCCCAGAGCGCTTCCTACGATTCACTACTAACAGAACTGGGGTCAAAAATATCACCCGAGCGAAAAGAACTCTTCGAACTCTTCGCACCTCGTTCCGATCAAGAAATAGATATCGTTGCAGCCTCGAAAATGGCGACAAGACTAACAGAGTGTGCTACGACTGTTACCCCACTCCTTAATCCTGCACCCTATCTACCAGAAGTACTTTCTGAGGTACACCTGTTTCACGGGCGAACCGACTCTCTGATTCCATACACCGAAACGTTATTGGCACAAACCCTGCTACCTGAGAAGAAAATTGCCAGCTGTACAATCACAGGCTTATTTGAGCACTCTGGACGTGGGAATAGTCTTAGTTCTGTTTTCCAAGCATTCCGAGAAATTGTGTCACTATTACGTGCCCTAAATCGCGTTCTTAAAATCCTCTGGACTTAAGAGACATCCTGCGACGTGGTTCGCTTAACTAGCATGCTATAGGTCTACTAAAGACCCCGATTCTAAGCTCTCTGCTTGCTCCAAAATAGCACCAGCCACAGCCACATCTTGAACAGCATTACCTACCGACTTGAAGACAGTCATTTCTTCTGAGTTTTCCCTTCCCGGACGACTCTCGTTCACCAACTCACCCAATTCAGCGTGTATTTGATCTAAACTAAAGACTCCTTCATCCATCGCCTGGGTAAGATCACCAGCTTCGACCATCACTGTCTCCCGATAGTCCACTACTACCTTGGCTTTGGATACCAAATCCCCGTCTAACTCTCTCATCTCAGGAGTAAATGCCCCGATTGCGTTCACATGTGTTCCAGGACCGAGGACTGAACCTGGAAATACTGGCTCAAGACTGTCGGTGGCTGTTATGATCACCTGTGCTCCCGAAACCGCTTGTCTAGCATCTTCCATCGTGGTCACGTTAACTCCATCTATCTCTCCAGCAAAAAGCTCTGCGTTGTCACTCGACTTATCTACAATTCTGATTTCCTCGATGGTACGTACTGCACGTACCGCTTCAACTTGAGTTCTCGCTTGCGCTCCAGCTCCAAAAACAGTCAATACTGATGAATCCGGTAAGGCCAATATATCTGTCGCCAGGCCGCTCGCTGCTCCCGTCCGCAAGGCAGTAACATAGCTCCCGTCCATTAAGGCCTTCACCTCTCCTGTTTCACTGTCTAAAACCAGTACGACTCCTTGAATCACTGGAAACCCTGATTTTCGATTCTCTGGAAATACAGTCACGATTTTTGCTGCCAGATGTCCCCCTTCGGGAAGATAGCCTGGCATATACAGACTGACGCCAGCATCCACATTAACCGAGACTCTGTCAGGAACTATGGCTGTTCCCTCTGACAGTTGCGTGAACGCCGACTTCATAGCATTAATTGCCTGAGGCATAGAGAAACACCTATTGATATCAGTGGCCGTCAAAATTCTTACTCTCATAGGAAACGATCCTCTGTGAGGTTGGTAGGTTGCACACTCATCAATAACAGGAGACTACCTCTGAAGTCCAGTAAAATCATCATTGTCGGCGGCGGTATTTTTGGAATCAGTGCCGCACGCGAACTCAAGAAACGTGGGCACACAGTCATCATATTTGATTCAGGACCGCTCCCAAATCCTGACGCATCTTCTTCAGACATCAGCAAAACAATACGTGCGGATTACGGAGCAGATCGCTTCTATGCCCAGTTAGCCACGGAGGCCATCACAGGTTGGCACCAATGGAACGAAGAATCTGGCCAAATACTCTATGAGGAAACAGGCAACCTGTGGCTGACCCCAAAATCAATGACACAAGGCCAGTTCGAATTTGAGAGCTATCGAGTCTTATCAGATCTCAATTATCCAATAGAACCACTGGGCAAACCAGAGATCCAAGAACGGTTCCCCAAGTGGAAAGAGGCTGGATACTCACACGGCTACTATAACCGAAGAGGTGGTTGGGCCAAGAGTACCAGCACCGTGGCATGGTTACTCGAAAAAGCTGCAGAAG